>Ga0256833_1000036_pt1 | contig 101404 bp, 98 predicted proteins | sample 356284metaG_FD_190535 | JGI IMG/M metagenome (GOLD analysis project Ga0256833, IMG submission 190535) | Hydrothermal vent microbial communities from Mid Atlantic Ridge, Atlantic Ocean - 356-284 | ecosystem: Environmental > Aquatic > Marine > Hydrothermal vents | place: Atlantic Ocean: Mid... | reverse complement strand
CCTGAGGAGGCAGGCGTCCCCCAGTAGGGGTGCGGCACGTGTGCGCGGTTTTTCCGCCCAGGGGGTGCCTCCCTGGGTGTGTGGCAAAAACCGGGCTTTGAGGGGCCCCGGGGCCGCCTTCTAGGCGAGAGCTATTAGGCCGCGTTCTGCTAGCCGGTGGAGGGCCTGTACTACCTCCTCTTTTGTCACGCCGTAGCGGGACGTGAAGTCCCGTATGTCTAGTGTCCCGTTGTGGCCCTGTATGTAGTCGAGTATGAGTTTCTCTAGCTCGCGGTCTCTCGGCCTCCTTGCCGCGAGGTGGGCGGCTGCCAGCACCGCCGCCTGCGTGGTTAGCGGTGTCGGCTTCGCGTTCACTATGGGCTCTACTGGTGGCTCGGGGAACTCTTCGCGTATCTTCTCCTCCGCCTTCTTTGCGGCTTCTTCGAGCACCTCCTGGGCGCCTATCGATACTACTGTGGGGTCTATGTCTGCCATTGTCTCCACGCTTGTCTCCATTACCAGGTTGCGGGCGGACCTGCTTATCTCGTCTATCACCATGCTCATGTTGGGGTGTAGGGCTGTCACCTCGTCCTTGACAGTGCTGAGCGCCGCGCTGAACACCATCAGGGTGCGTGTCAGCTCCTTCATGTCCCTCACGGTCTTCAGCCTCTCCTTGGTCATCACCACGAGGTTCTCCATGGTGAACATGAGTTTGAGCAGGCTGCGTATCTGGCTAACCTCGCCCGCGTATATGGTCGCGCGGCTCTTCTCCCCCCGGCGGAGGTACTCGATGACCTTCCGGAAGAGCTCCCGCTCCCTCTTCTCCAGCCCATACCTTATCTGCGCCACACGGTCCTCTATGGCCTCCAGGCGGACTATCACGTGGTCTATCCGGGCCAACACGTCGCCCTGGGCCTGCTGCACCCCAAGCCCCAGGGCCTGCAGCAGCCGGGAGAAGACATCAACAACCACAGTAAGCGCCACCTCCTCCTCTAATCACGCTGCCCCGCAGCGGCACCCGGAGAAACTATCACCCCGCGCCCGGCGCCTAGTCCCCCAGGCCCCGATACCACCCCGGTAACACCCGGCCCGGCGGCAGCCACGAGCACCGCTGGCCGAGAGCATGCTACACGGGTAAGACACCGGGCTCACCGCGCCGCACCGGTAAGGATCCTACACTACAGAACCAGGCCGCTCCCTATTTGGGGCTACAGACCCCTCCCGGCCGGGCCGCTGCCCGCGCGCGGCGGCGGGGCAGGCAGTGAAGTCATGTAGCAAAGCGGAGCCGCCGCTCCCCGGGGGCGGCAGTGGCGACGATGGGGCTGCTGGCTGAGCCCCCGAGGCCGCCGCGGCGGGAGAACCCGCAGCCCCCTATCATAGGCGGCGCGGGGCCCCCGGGGGGAGGGGTCACCGGGTGGGGCCTAGCCGGGGCGCCTGGTAGGCTAGCCGGAGCTGGCGGTAGGTGGCCAGCGCGAGCGAAGCGAAGACGAGAGCGGCGCCGACCGCTTGTAGCAGGGTCAGCTTCTCGCCGAGCAGGATGACGGCCAATATGAGGGTTGAGACGGGGAGCAGGTTGATGAACACGCTGGTGGGGCCCGCGCCCAGAGCCTTAACCGCCTTGAACCAGGCCAGGTAGGCTAGGAAGCCCGGCACGGCGGCTATGTAGAGGAGGAGGGACAGGTTGAGGGCGTCGCCCAGCAGCAGGCCGAGCTGCGGCGGGGTGAGCCGAGGAGCCGCCACAGCGAGGTTGAAGGGCGTGCTCGCCACCGTGCTCGACGCGAGCGCCTCCAGCGGGTCCATGCCCCTCATTAGCCGCTTCGAGGCGACCGTGTAGAGCGCCCACGCCAGGACGGCCGCCACAGCGAGGAGGAGCCCCAGCCACAGCAGGCCGGCGCCGGGCTTCAGGCTGCTGGCCTCCAGGAGCGCGACGCCCATGAAGCCGAGGACCGCGGCTGCAAGCAGGCCCGCGTCGAGCCTCTCGTAGCCGGCGAGGCGCGCTATCAGCATCGTGGCCACGGGCGTCAGGCCGAACACTATGCCCACGAGGGCTGCCGGCGAGTACCTCAGCGCGAAGTAGAGGAGGTTGTTGAAGAGGGTTATGCCGAGCAGCCCGACGGCCAGCGCGCTCCTGGTCGCCGCCAGGCGCCTGCCCGTCGCCCTCGCGTAGGCGGCGAGCATGGCGGCCGCCAGGAGCCAGCGCACCGCTGTGAGAACCAGCGGGTCCACGCCCCTCACGACAAGAACCCTCGAGGCTATCACGTTGCTCGACCATGCTAGCGGCGCGAGGGCGGCAAGCAGCACCGCGGCAAGCCTACTCGACGCCAACCCGGCAGCCCCTCCCCCGGCAGCAGAGTCCAGCGGCACGGCAGCGAGGCGGGTAGGGTTATGAGAGGCCCGGCGCCCAGTAGCCCCCAGCTATACACGGGCGTGAGCCGGTGCCCTCGCGGAGGCTTGACGAGTACTTCCGGCAGCTCGGCGCGGCGGCGCGCAGCCGCCAAGTCGACGTGGAGGCGCTGCTCAGGAGGGCCGTAGAGGAGGCGGTAGAGGAGACCCTCAGGAGGCGCGGGGACCGGGCGGCCGCCGATGCCGCTGGGGGCGCGGTCGAGGAGCTCAGGAGGGAGATAGAGGAGCTTCGCCGAGAGATAGCCATGCTTAGGAGGGAGGTAGAGGCCCTCTCCTCCCAGCCCAGGGGCGGCGGCCTCACGGCGGCCGAGAAGAGGCTGATAGAGGGCCTTCCCCGCGCCGTGGCGGAGGCCGTGGCTGCGGCGCTGCAGCGGTACTGCGGCCAGCAGCGGGGCAGGGGCGACAGCGGGGAGCCCCGGTGGCTGAGGCTGGTGAGGGAGAGGCTCGGCAGCCGCGGCTACCTGTTCCTCCACGAGCTGCCGCCGGAGGTCCAGGCCGAGTTCGACCCCGAGGCGGCTAGGAGGAGCGGCCTCGTGGTGGCGCCCCTGGCCGGGGGCCACCTTGTGGCTACTAGGGAGGCCTTCGACGAGTTCGTGGAGAGGCTGCGCGGCCTCCGCACCGGCGACGAGTACGAGGCCGAGGCGAAGCTGGGCAGGTACCGTCTCCTCTTCCGCGTACTCAGGAGCGAGGGGGTACTCTACTACGGCGGCCCTAGCAGGGGCTGGGTGCTCTCCCTCCGCGCCTAGCCTCCCCGGAGGAGCCGGTAGTAGAGCAGCGCCGCTATCGTCTTCCCGTCCCGTATCCTGCCGTCGCGCACCATCTCTAGGGCCTCGTCGAGGCCCACCCAGAGGGTCTCTATCGCCTCGTCCGGCTCCGGCCTGGCGCCGACGTAGCGGAGCCTCTCCGCGAGGAAGACGTGTATCTCCTCGGTCGAGACGCCGGGGCTCGGGTAGAACCGGAACAGCTCTGTAAGCTCCAGGGGCTCGTAGCCTGTCTCCTCCACCAGCTCCCTCCTGGCGGTCTCCTCCGGCGACTCGCCGGGCTCACGCGTACCCGCGGGTATCTCGTAGATCCAGCCGCCCACCGGGACACGGTACTGGCGCTCGAGGAGGACCCTCCCGGAGTCCACTGCGAGCACCGCCACGGCGCCAGGGTGCAGCAGCACGTCACGGGTAATCCTTCTCCCGTCCACCTCGGCCTCGACCCGGGCAAGCGTGAACCTCTTGCCCCTGCACTCGCCGAGTATGCGCCACCTAGGCCCCTCTGCCGTCAAGGCCGGCCTCTCCGCGGCCCCGGGCGGCGACGGGACGGGGGGAGAAGTGGGTTCGGCCGCAAGGCTCCCCGGGTCATCCCTACGCGGCTGACGCCGCGGCGTAGCGCCGGGGCAGCCCGGAGGGGCCACGTAGCCCGCGGGCTGCCTCTTATTGCTGACGCCTGGCACCCGGCTTTTCAGCAGCCCCGCATAAACTTAAATGTAGGATACTGTGTTGTCTCCTCTTCAGACCCGGGCTGCGGGCCCCAGGGTCAACGCCGTGCGCCTAGAGGTCGGGAAGCCTTCGAGTGAAGAGGGAGATGAGTAAGTCATGTTTGGCTCCTTCCAGGGCATGGAGTGGGTGCTCATTTTCCTGATAATACTGCTGATTTTCGGGCCGAGCAAGCTGCCGCAGCTAGCTAAGGGCCTTGGCCAGGCTATCTACGAGTTCCGCAAAGCCAGCCAGGGGCTCACCGAGGAGGAGAGAGAAAAACAGTCCAGGAACAGGCTGAGCAGCGTCGACGATGAGACGCTCAAGAAGCTCGCGGAGAAGCTCGGCGTGAAAGACGCTGAAAGCAAGAACCGCGACCAGCTCATAACAGAGATAATAAGCGAGGCGAAGAAGAAGGGACTCCTCGACGAGATAAAGGTGGAGGCGAAGAAGTAGCCAGCCCCCAGGGAGGAGGAGCGGAGAGCTGCGTAAGGGCTGCTACTGGCCAGCCCGGCTGTTTTTGCCCGCCCGCGAGGAGCCGCTGAGGGGGACTGCTAGTCATCCCTCTGCGCGGATTCGGGGATGGCGACGCTCGGGCCGGGCAGGTGTGGTAGCGTCAGGAGGAGGCTTGGGGCGGGGTAGCGGCCTTGTCGGACGCGCCGCCGGGCGATAGAGAGGCATCTATATGGGAGCATATAGAGGAGCTGGCTATACGCCTGAGGAGGATAGTGATAGCGTTCTTCGTGTCAGCAATGGTGCTATCTATCCTCCCCGCTGGGCGTGGCCAGTTCCTCTACGTGCCGCTCATAGCGAAGGTTCCGGAGCTGATATTCCGGCACGTCGTGCCGCTGAGGTTCGAGGCTTTCAACGGCAAGACCTATACGGTCACTGTTATGCCTACGGAGTCGTCGGAGTCAATAGACATTCTTGCCCAGACATTGTTCCTCCTGGGCTTTATCGGCGCGTCGCCCATAATAGCTAAGGAGATATGGGAGTATATTGAGCCGGCTCTGTATCCCCACGAGAAGGCCTTCGCGAAGAAGTATATAGCGTTGTTCATACTGGCGTTCGTGTTCGGCGTCTTCTTCGGCATCTACCTGGTGGCGCCCCTCATAGAGCTCATGTTCCTGAAGCTGTACCCGCTCTACGTGCCACTGGGCTACCCCTACGTGCCGAGGGTCAGCGTCGCCGAGATAGTATCGTTCGCGCTGAAGCTGGGCCTGGCGTTCGGCGCGCTATTCGAGCTGCCCATTGTCGTCTACCTGCTGCTGGCCTACGGTATAGTGGACCCCGACCTGTTCAACAAGGACACGATGAAATACATCTTCCTTGGCACGATGATAATAGGTGCGATAATATCGCCGGACCCGAGCGGCCTCGGCATGCTGATAATAGGGCTCAGCCTGTACGCTCCCCTGCACTTCGCGGTCAAGCTCGGCAAGAAGCGGGCGATTGAGAGAAAAGTGGCCGAGGAGATGAAAGCCCTCATAGAGAACAGCTAATGAAGCACGCGGGGGGACGGCCACTTAGAGTAGACACTGTGGGCACCAAAGTTGCGTTTTCTTCTCCTCAATCCCTCTTTTTGCCGGTGTTGAGCGCCGCTGTTACATGGCAAGGTCTGGTGTGCTGGGCCTAACATTTAGGGGCGGCCTCTGGGGTTCCCGGTATGCAAGAGGGCTGGAGACCTGCATAGGTACGTGGCATGCCGGCCCTGCAGTAGGGGTGGCTGGTCTTGGCGTTCATGTGGCCCGGGTTCATGTGGTTCTATGACCCGTTCACTATGGCGGCTCTCATGTTGGCCTACGTGGCTGGCTATGCTGTGCTTCTTTTCTTCGCGGCCAAGGTTGCGCCTCGTGCGGCTGCGAGGCTCTCTGGGAGGCTGAGCCTCTATGCCGCCATGCTCTTGACGGCTGGCCTGGTGCTGGTGGGCGGCGGGCTGGCGGTTGTCGGCGTCTACTACGCAGCCGTTAGTGCGGGGGTGCGGCTGCCCCTAGCCGCTATGGCGGGTTTCGTCGTCTTTGCCAACCTGCTGACGTACCTTGTGAGCCCCTGGGTTATACGCCTCACCTACCGCGGCGTGGAGGACCCTGGGCTGCAGAGGCTTGTGGACGAGGCGGCCGCCAGGGCCGGGATGAGGCCGCCTAGGGCTCTGCTGGTGGAGGGGCCTCCCAACGCGTTCGCGTTCGGCAACTTCCTGGCGGGCCGCTATGTGGCGGTGACTAGGAGCCTCTACGAGATGCTGCCTGAGGACGAGCTGCTGGCCGTTATAGGCCACGAGCTTGGCCACCACAGGCACCGCGACGTTGTGCTCATAATGCTGCTGGGGCTCGTGCCGAGCATACTCTACTACATGGGTGTGACGCTTATACGGGTGGGGCTGTGGAGCGGCGGCGACAGGGAGGAGAGGGGAGGCGCCCTATACCTGGCCGCCCTGGGCTTCGTCTCGGTGATGCTTAGCTTCATTATGCAGGTAGCGGTGCTGGCTTTCAGCAGGCTGCGCGAGTACTACGCCGACGCCCACGGCGCCTTCGTGGCCGGTAGGAGGCAGATGCAGAGGGCCCTGGCAAGGCTCCACATCTACTATAGCCGTAGCCCCAGGGTGGCTGAGGCGGCGCGGGGAAGCAGCCTCCGGGCCCTGTTCATCTACGCGCTTGTCGAGGCGGCGGCCGCGCCCTTCTATAGCCCTGGCGGCGGCTGGGCTGGGGGAGGCATCGACGAGGTTGTCGAGTCGCTGAAGCGTGCCGAGGTTGACCCGGTGCAGGAGGTGTTCAGCGACCACCCGCCTATACCTAAGAGGCTGCGCTTCCTGGATAGCGTGGAGGCGGGGCGCCTCCACTAGCCCGGTGGCGCCGTACACCTGTCTGGGCCGTCGACGCTGCACCCGCCGCCCCGCGGCAATCATTACCGCCCAGGCGTGCAGAAGCCTTTTATACCTGCAGAACGAGTCTCCTGGCCCCGAAGGCTCCTCCGGCACCCACGCACGCATTGCATGCCAGCCTAGCTCCCCCTGGCTGGTATACTCGCTGCCCCTCCGGGTGGGTTGAACCCTGCCCGCCCCTCGCTCCGCCCTCCCGGGAGCTGGCCGCGCATTCCGCCCTGCGCGCCAGGGGTGCCGGGGGAGCCGCTCCTCCGGAGAAAGCAGCCCTGGCGGCATGGAGGTGTGTTCTCCGTGGCGAGGCTCGACGCACGTATCCTGGGCGCGGTAGTGGCCGTGGCCATCGTGGCCTTCATAGCCTACGGGATAGCCACCGGCGGCAAGCCCGCTACGACGAGCCCCGCAGCCACCAGCCCGGCAGCCACCACCAGTAGCCCCGCGGCCACCTCGCCGGCGGCAACCACGTCCAAGCAGGTCCAGACGGCGCAGGCGGGCGGCGGCCAGCTGCCCAAGAAGATACCCATCGGCCTGGCTATCGCGGTCAGCAAGGGCTACGCGGTGGACGGCCCCAGGAGGCTGAAGGCCGCAGAGCTGGCAATAGAGGAGATGAACAAGTACCTCGAGGAGGCTGGCGCGCCGTTCAGGTTCACCTACATACACGAGGACACCGAGGCAAGCCCCCAGAAGGCCGTAGACGTGGTGAAGAGGTTCATAAACAACGGCATAAAGGTCATCGTGGGCCCGCTGAGCACCAGCGAGACCGCCGCCGTGATGCCCATCGCCAACCAGTACCACGTGGTCGTGATAAGCCCCAGCAGCACGGGCAAGAAGGCCGCTGCGCCCAACGACTTCGTGTTCCGCGTGGCCCCGCCGGACACCAGGCAGGGCCCAGCCCTGGCGGAGATCATCTACAAGCTCGGCTACAGGAAGCTAGTAATAATAGCCAGGAACGACGACTACGGCAAGGGCCTTGCAACTCTAGTATCTGACACGTTTAAGAAGCTAGGAGGCAAGGTTGAGACCATACTCTACCAGCCCGACAAGCCCGACCTCAGCGCGGAGGTAACCCAGCTTGCCGCCAAGGTGGAGGGCTTCGGCGCAGACAAGCAGACAGCCGTCCTCATAATAGCGTTCGACAACGACGGCACCCAGATACTGCAGAAGGCGTCCAAGATACCCGTGCTGGGCAAGGTGCAGTGGTTCGGCTCCGACAGCATGGCGAGGAAGACGTTCCTGGACAAGCCGCAGATAGCCGAGTTCCTGATAAAGGTGCACTTCCTGGGCACCAAGCCCGCCATAGCCAAGAACCCGGTGACGAAGCACTTCGAGCAGCTCTACCGCGAGAAGTACGGCGAGGACCCGACCCCCTACGCGTACTACAGCTACGACGCCGCCTGGCTGGCGATGCTCAGCATACTCGCCGCCGGCAAGTACGACGGCGACGCCGTGAAGGCCATGCTGCCTAAGATAGGTATGAGGTACATCGGCGCTACTGGCGAGAAGCTGTTCGACAAGAACGGCGACTGCGCTATAGCGAACTACGCCATCTGGACCGTCGCGAAGGCCGGCGGCAAGTACGTGTTCAAGGATGTGGGCATATGGCACGGCGACACTAAGACCATCGAGTGGTTCCAGAAGTAGCCGCTGCGTAGCGGCCACAGCCCTCTTGACCCCATCTTCTTTTTAGCGTCCGCCCCCGGCGGCCTGGGCCTCCTCCTGGCCTACTAGCCGCTGGCTGCTCGCTTGCCTTCCCGGGCCACCCGGGCTGCTGGAGGGGCCCCAATCCTTAAATCTAGGCGTTAACTGTGTGCAGCAGGGGCTCCAAGGCCTAGCCTGTCCAGTATCGCCTATACCCTTGGCCGGCTCATGGCGCGGCGGGCTGCTGCCTGCCTCTTGGCATGCCGGGGTGGCGCCGGCGGCTGCCCATGTACCCGGCCTAGCCTACCCTGTTCCCCCCGGGGCCCATGCAGGGCCCTCACCCGCGGGGCGTCTTACCGTAGGGGTGGTATTGTTGGGTAAGAGGGTGGTGCTGCGCACAGTCGACCTGAGAAAGAGCTTTGGCGGCATACGGGCGCTTGACGGTGTCTCAATCGAGATACGGGAGGGCGAGTTCGTAGGCCTCATAGGGCCCAATGGGAGCGGGAAGAGCACGCTCTTCAACGTTATCAGTGGCGTGTATAAGCCTGACGGTGGCCGTGTCTACCTTTTCGACAGGGACGTCACGGGGTGGGAGCCTCACCGTCTCTACCGTCTGGGCCTCGTGCGTGGCTTCCAGGTGCCGCGGCTCTGGGGCAGGATGCTCGTGGTGGAGAACGCCGCCACGGCTGCCCGTGAGAGGCCGGGAGCGGGGCCCCTGTCCTCGGTGCTTGAGCGCGGCAGGTGGGTTAGCTGGGAGAGCGACGAGTCGGAGCGGGGGCTCACGGGTAGGGTTCACCGCGTGCTGGAGAAGCTCAACATCTTCCACGTGTCCATGAACCGGGCTTCGGAGATAAGTGGGGGCCAGATGAAGCTCACCGACATAGCGCGGGCGCTTATGGGCGAGGCGAGGGTTCTCCTCCTCGACGAGCCCACGGCGGGTGTCGCCCCCAAGCTTTCCAGGGACCTCTTCGAGGTTCTCCGCGAGCTGAACAGGCAGGGCCTCACGATATTCGTTATAGAGCATAGGCTGGAGGTGCTCTTCGACTACGTGGAGCGCGTAATAGTGATGCATGAGGGGCGTGTGCTCACTGAGGGGGCCCCGGAGGAGGTCTCGAGGGACCCCAGGGTTCTCGACGCATACCTGGGCTCGGCCTAGGCGCCCGGGGGTGGTGGGCCGTGGCGCGTATACTTGAGACGCGCGACCTCTACGGCGGCTACGGCAAGATGGTTATCATAAACGGTGTCAGCATCCATGTGGACCGTGGAGAGGTTGTCGCGCTCGTGGGGCCCAACGGCAGCGGGAAGAGCACGCTCCTGAAGACCATCTATGGGGTAGCTAAGGTGTTCAGGGGAAGCGTGGTGTTCGACTCCAAGGATGTGACCCATGTGCCGCCCGAGGGGAAGACGGCGCTTGGCATGGGGTTTGTCCCTCAGACCGAGAACGTGTTCCCCGACCTAACCGTGGAGGAGAACCTGGAGATGGGCGGCTATCTCCTGCGTGACGAGGAGAAGCTCCGGGAGGCCATGGAGCTGGTCTACGCGATCTTCCCCCAGCTCCGAGACCTTAGGCATGTGCTGGCCGGCGCCCTCAGCGGGGGGCAGAGGAAGATGGTCGCAGTGGGGAGGGCGCTCATGACTATGCCGAAGCTGCTTCTCATGGACGAGCCTACGGCCGGGCTCGCGCCTAAGACCGCGCTCGAGCTGCTCGACAAGCTTATGGACATAAAGCGGGAGACGAACGCTTCGATACTTATAGTGGAGCAGCACGCGAGGAGGGCCCTCGAGATAAGCGACCGTGGCTACGTCCTCGTCTCGGGCCGCATAGCGGCCGAGGGCAGCGGCAGGGAGATACTCGCGAGGCCCGACCTGCAGGAGCTCTTCCTGGGCAAGCACGGGTAGCGGGTGGAGGTGGGCTGCATGGTTAGCGGCTCGATCCTCCTATACGGGACCGTGGGGAGCACCCTCAACGGGCTGCTCACGGGGAGCCTCTACGGCCTAATGGCCCTCGGGCTTACGCTGATATTCCGCGTGACCAGGATAGCTAACTTCGCCTACGCCGAGTACATAACCTACGCAGGGTATGCCGCCTTCGCCGCCACCGCTGCCCTGGCAGGCGGCGCCGGCGGCGCAGTGCTCTTCGCCGCAGGCCTCCTGGCAGCCGCCCTGGTCGGCGCCGTGGCTAGCCTGCTGAGCGACGAGCTGGCCTTCAAGCCTCTCTGGCACAGGGGCGCCGACCCCCTCACCCTCCTGGTAGCCTCCATGGGTGTCGCCTTCGTGATGCGGTATAGCCTCCTCGGCTTAGCCGTGTCCGCCAACTGGCCGCTACAGGTGCAGCCCATGGTGGGTAACCCGGTGCTGGCCACTATAGGCGGCCTCAGCTACATATCCGGGGCCCACGTGGCCGCGATCACCGCCGCCGTCGCCACCGCGGCGGCCATGCACCTGCTCTTCACGAGGACGAAGACCGGGAAGGCTATGAGGGCTACTGCTAGTAACCCGGTGCTGGCGAGGATAAGCGGTATAGACATCTACTATATCCGGCGCCTCACGTGGCTCCTCGCCGGGGCTATTGGGGGCCTAGCGGGCTTCCTCTACTCCTACTACAACCCCCTCAACCCGGAGACGGGGTGGCAGGTGCTACTCTGGATATTCGCCGCGGCCATCATGGGCGGGTTCACGTTCTACGGCGCGCTCGTCTCCGGCATCATACTGGGGCTTGCGGAGTCGCTGGCCTCCTTCTACCTGAACACCTTCTTCGGGATAGACACCGCCTATAGTCCCGTAATAGCCTTGATCGCGCTCGTGCTGGTGCTCCTGTTCCGGCCCGAGGGCGTGATACGCCTAGAGGCGCACATGCTCCGCAGGAGGGCGTGACACGGGGGTGACAGGTGGTGGCGTTTGAGGGCATCCTAGCCCAGTGGCTAACCTACTTCGCCATCTACGGGATAATGGCTCTAAGCTTCAACATAGAGTACGGGTTCACCGGGATACCCAACTTCGGCAAAGTGATGTTTGTAGCCATCGGTGCCTACGCGGCCGGCATACTGGCGTCGACGCTGGTGCTCTCCCTGGCCGCGCCCGCGCTCGGGATACATGTGGCCTCCCAGTCGGGCCCGGCCTACTGCAGCGGCGCAGCCAAGCAGGTCTTCAGCGGCGCCGTGCAGGTACTCCCCACGACCACGCTCTTCGCGATATTCCTGGCGTCGGTGATAGCCGCCGCAGCCGCAGGAGCGGCCACCAGCATCGTAGCCAGCTTCCCCGCCCTCCGGCTCCGGGAGGACTTCCTCGCGATAACCCTGCTAGCGGCGGGGGAGATACTGAGGCTGGTAACCTGGACAAGCGTGTGGCCCGTATGCAGCTTCAACGGCATATCGGGCATACCGTCGCCCTTCGCCCACTACCTGGGCAGGGCCGACGTGCTCTACGCCGCGCTCGCCATGCTCTTCCTGCTCCTAGCCTGGCTCTACACCGACTACGCCACCAACAGCCCCTGGGGCAGGGCCCTCAAAGCGGTGCGCGACGACGACGTGGCCGCAGAGGTCTACGGCTACAACGTGGCCAAGGTCCGCGCCGAGAGCCTGCTGGTGGGGTCTGCCCTGGCGGGCGTCGCGGGCGCCCTCCTCGTGTTCTACTCTGGCAACGTCAACGCCGCCACGTACCGCCCCGACATGACGTTCGAGGTTATAGCAGCGGTGATACTCGGCGGCGCCGCCAACAACGTCGGCGCGCTCCTGGGTGCGGCCGTGATATCGGGGCTGCTGATATTCATGAACCCGTCGTCGCTCGAGGCCCTCGGCATAACGCTGCCCAGGGCAGTCATGGACGCGCTGCCGTACCTGAAGTACGTCATAATAGGCATAGTGATACTGCTGGTGCTCATGTACAGGCCTCAGGGCCTCGTACCCGAGAAGCCGCTGAAGACGCCGCTAGTTGAGAAGACTAGGGAGAAGCTGCGCCGCTACCTGGAACAGCTCGGCAGGCAGGGCGCCGGCGACAGCTAGGCGCCCCCAAGGGCTACCCGGCCCAGCCTCTTTCCCTATCCCCGCCCCGCCGGGGGCCATGGTAGCACCGGGCTACTACCCTCTAGCCTCCGGGCCAGGGCCCCTCCCCCTTAGATGGTGATACGCGGCCTAGGATAACCCGGGGATGCAGGAGTGGCCGGAGCCCAGCGGCGGCCACGCTACATAGGCGTGGCCGAGGCCATTGTCCGTGTCCTCCGCGACAGGGGCGGCAGCGGCGACCTCGACGCAGTGCTCAGGGAGGTGTGGCGCCGCTACGTGGCCGGCGGCGACGGGGAGCGTGTGACGATGAGGCTCTACCGTCATCCTAGTGGCAGGCTCTGGAGCCCCGACGCCGAGGAGGCTATCCGCCTCCTCGAGGCCGCGGGCCTGGTGGAGAGGAGGGGCCGGCTGCTCGCCCTCCGGGTTGCCGCCCGGCCCCCGGGGCTCTAGCCGCGGGAATGGAGGGGAGGCTATCTTCTCTGGGAGGCGGAGAGGGCTTCCCGTATCTCCTGGAGGGTCTTCACTGCTTTCTCGGCCTCCCCCTCCTGCCCCTTGGGGGCGAACACGGCTATCCGGTAGAGGCCTAGCTCGGCTAGCTTGCGGAGCCTCGTGAGCGCCTTCTCGCGGGCCTCGCCCAGGGGCTCCACGGTGCCGGTGCTCCGGTTGTAGATGCCTATCTCCTCGAGGCTGACTAGGTCCACGCGTAGCGGCCTTATGATTAGGAGGGGGTTCTCCCGCTGCATCTCGACCAGCCTGTCTAGGAGGTGTCGTGCCTCGGGGCCGGGGGAGGCGCCGCCGTCGAGGTAGCTGCGGTAGGCGGCCCAGAGGGCCCTGTCCTCCACCACGCGGTATATCCTCATGTGTCTCCGTTCTAGGAGCCTCTGCGCCAGCTCCCTGGCCTCCCCTGAGGCCCGTAGCGTGCCCTGCGCCACTCTCCGGTAGAGCTGGGTCATCGTGGTGTCGTCGAGCAGCTTCCAGGCCTCCAGGGCGTCGCTCTTGGAGGAAGCGAGGTCGGCCGGGAGGGGGATCTCGACTTCTCCCCCGCCGCCGCTGACGGTGACGACGCCGTCTCTCGCCAGCACGCCGAGGAGCCTGGCGTGTATAGAGTTGTAGGCCTCTACGACGCGGTGCAGGTACACCTCGCTGAACATGTAGAACCTGGCGAGGAGGAAAGTCTCCAGTATGCTCACACCCTTGTCCAGCACCGCTATGTTGCAGGCCCTCCTGTCGTCGACGACACCGTTCCTTATCATGAGGGGCGTTGCGAGGAGGACGCGGATCATGCGGTCGGCGTCGTAGACCCCGTACCTTACCCCCGCGTAGATGCTGTCGCGGAGGAGATAGTCCATCCGGTCCACGTCGAGGCCGCTCGAGATGAGACGGTGGAGTATGTTCGACACGCACCACGCGGCCGCCGGGCCGCGGAACTGGGACGCGCCGCCGCGGAGAATGTACTCCAGGTCGTTCCGCACCGAGTCCGTGAACACGGGCTCTATGCCCGCCTCCTCGGCCTCGGCCGCGACAACCGGGAGGAGGCTGTAAGTGTACTCCTCGTGCCTCAGCGGCACCGACTCGAAGCCCTCAGCGCGGTATATGACCCTCGCGTCGAGCAGGCCCACCTCGCTCGAGTGGCTGAAAGGCAGGTGCCCGACGTCGTGGACAAGTGCCGCCAGCTGGAAAACCTCCACCGACGCCTCCAGCGCCGACGCCACGTCGCTGCCCGAGCCCCGGTAGTAGAGCCGAGTGTTGCCGGTAACCGTGCTGAGAACCTCCCTGGCGAGGTGCGCGGCGCCAAGACTGTGGTTGAACCTGCTATGCTCCATGCCGTGGTAGACTAGGTACGCCTGCGCGGTCTGTCTTATCCAGCGGAGCCTCTGCATGAACCAGGAGTCCACTACACGCGCCACGCTGCTACAGATATCGTTGTAGCCGTGGACCGGGTCCTTGAAGCTCTTCAGGCTACCGCAGCCCAGACGCGCCGCCAAGAACCCCTACAGCCCCCACGTGGGCTGCGGGAAGAGCAGCTGGGGGGCTAAACGGCATCCGAGAGGCGCCGGGCTCGGAGAAGGAGGCCGGAGACAAGGCCCCCTAGGGGGGAGGGGCTTGGAGGAGGGTAAAAGCCTGGAGAGGCGGCCCCTGGCCCTTAGACCACTGGGCCGCGGACGGCCTTGCGCTCCTGCTCGGGCCGCACCTTGACGAGCCCGTAGTGGACGGCGCAGCTGACGCAGTAGCACTTCTCTACCGGGTACCTCATTATAACTGCGCCCTTCTTCTCCAGCTCGCGGGCCAGCTGCGGGTCGAGCGGCGTGTACCACCTGGTGACGCATATCGCCTTGTCGCGGGGGATTATTCTCCCACAGTTGTCGCACTGCACCGTCTTGGTGTGGCCTTTTGAGCCCTTGTGTCTGCCCCGGTTCTGCCTCTTCTTGGGCATGCCTAGAGCCCCGGTAGTGTCCCCTTAACGCCTAACCCTATTTATCCACATATGCCCCGGTATATGCGCCGCGCCGCCGTGGTGTGGGGCAACGTGGCTGGAGGAGACGGCGAGGCCCCGCTGCTGGCGCCGCCCGGGTACCGGGCTGGCTGGCTCCTCTACGCCCACAGGCCGCGGGGCCCCCTGCCGCGCCGCTGGCGCGGGCTCGTGGGCTACGGCAGGCTGGACATAGCGGCCCGGTTCATGCTGGCAGCCCTCTACCCGGGCGGCCTCCTGCTCGGCGACAGCTTCATGCTCCTCTTCCTCGACGGGGGCGGCGGGGAGGGCGAGGCCCTTCTCTTCGAGCCCGCCTGCCTCCCGGGGGAGATGCATGAAGAGGAGGAGGCGGCCAGGCTGCTGCTGGACGCGCTCCGCGGCGGCCGGTGCCGGCGTGGCCCCGCCTCCCTCCGGGGGCTCCTGCTCTCCGCCCGCCGCAGAGGCTACCGCGTCGTGGCGCTGAGGGAGGGCGGCGGGGAGCCCAGGGCCGGGGATGGAGGCTACCTCTTCCTGGTCGGCTCCCGCGTCGACCCGCCGACGGGTGTCCCGGTGGACGAGGTGTGGGGTCTAGGGTGTTTCCCCTACCTTGCCTCCACGGTTGCAGCCTATATTAACTTGGTCAGGGTTCTAGCCGCGGAGAGGGGGCGTGATGATGGTTAAAAGCGGCAACCCGGCGGCGACGCCGGGAATGAGCTGAGCCAGGCCGCTGACCCTCCCTCCTCTCCTCCCTGGGGCTGCATGGCTGCCGCGTGGGTGCGCGTAGTGTTTTGGCGCTACTTTTCGACGCCCGCGTCGACGGCGTTCTACGGTATTTCCTCCCCGGGGCTGTTATAGGCTGGCTGCCTGTCAGGCAATGTCTCTACTAGCTTCTAAAGGTAGCACGCTCCCCCTCTACTGTGGGGAGAGGGGTGGACGAGAGTAAGGTGGAGGGCAAGGAGGGAGGAGGGTTGGGACGCGTACTGGTCGCGGTAGCCCTGAGCGACGAGGAAGCCAGAGCCCTGGAGGAGATAGCCAGGCTAAAGGGGGAGGAGCTGGGGGAGGTGCTGGAGGAGGCGCTCCGCCTCTACCTCTACCGGGGCGGCGGCGAGGCTAGTACTTCTTCGCGAGCCTTATACTCGTCACAGCGGGCTGGCCGCATACGGGGCACCGTCTGCCCCTAACCCATTCCGGCCTCTCCAGCGGGGACCCCAGCACGCCCGCGCCAACCTCCTCCTCCATCTTTAGGCCGCACTCCTGCCGGCCGCACCAGGGCAGCTCGACTATGCCGCGCTCCTCCTCGAGGACCCTCTTGGCCTCCTCGAGGGTCTCAGAGCGGCGCACCTTGGTCTGGAGCCAGCTCCAGGCCCTCTCCCGTAGAGCCTCGGATACCTCCCTGAACATCTTCTCTATCTCGCCCACAGCGTCGCCCGCGTCCACTACGCGCTTCTCCAGGGTGTCGCGGCGCACGAGGACCAGCTTGCCCTCCCTGGCCTCGCGGGGGCCTAGCTCCACCCGTACGGGTACCCCGCGGGCCTCCCACTCGTAGTACTTCCTGCCGGGCCTCACGTCGCTGCGGCGGTCGACGCGGTACCGGATGCCGGCCCTCCGCAGCCTCTCCTCCAGGTCCCCGAGGGCCTTCTCCACAGCCTCCGCGTCGCCGGGGCTGCGGGCCGGTATTGGGACCACTACCACCTGGATGGGCGCCACCGTGGGCGGCAGCACCGGGCCCCGGTCGTCGCCATGCACGGCTATGAGGGTTGCTATTACGCGGTCGCTGAGCCCGTAGCTTGTCTGCCACGCGTAGTCAAGCAGCTCGTCGCGGCGCTGGAACCTCACCTCGAAGGGTATGGTGAAGTTCTGGCCCAGGTGGTGGACGGTGCCTATCTGGAGCGTCCTCCCGTCGGGCATCACGGTGTCGAAGGCCACCGTGTAGACTGCGCCGGCGAACTTGTCCCACTCCGGCCTCTTGCTTATAACGTAGGGGATGCCTAGCTCGTCGAATATCCGCCGGTAGAGCCTTATCGCCTCCTCTACCTGCCTGTCGGCGTCCTCGAAGCTCTCGTGGACAGTGTGGGCCTCCTTGAACGTGGTGACCTCGCGGAGCCGGATAAGCGGCCTCGTAGCCTTGGTCTCGTAGCGGAAGATGCTGACCACCTGGTAGAAGAGGCGGGGCAGGTCGCGGTAGCTCTTCACCCAGAAGCTCTCCATGTAGGATATGCTGGTCTCGCTGGTGGGCCGCAGGGCGAGCTTCACGTCAAGCGGCTCCCGGCCGCCATGGGTGACCCAGTAGACCTCGGCCTCGAAGCCCCGGACGTGCTCGCTCTCCCGCCTCAGGAGGTGCTCCGGGATAAGGAGGGGGAACAGGACCTCCTCGTGGCCGGCATCGTCGAGGACCCTACGGATCAGCTCCACTACGCGGCGCCTTATCTGGAAACCGTAGGGCCTCCACACGCCCATGCCCTTGACCGGGTAGCGGCCATAGTCGTAGATCTCCGCCTCCTCGAGGACCCAGTCGAACCAGCGGGAGAACTCCCTGCTCCACTTCTCCCTGCTAGGCGCGGCCAATACCCCGCAGCACCCCGGGGGCCGCTGCAGGAGCCGCGGAGAGTGATAAGCACCAAGCCGCCGAGATGGGGAGAAAGGGGAGGGGGCCAGGTGTCCCCCGCAACGTGGCGCCCAAAAACACCTAGTGGATGGCGGGCCCGTGTCGGCGCCCCGCGTCTGGCCCGGCTAGCCCGGCAGCAGCAGGATGGCTATCAGCAGGCCGTAGATCGCTATACCCTCGCCGAGGGCCACGTAGATCAGCGTGCGGCCGAACATCTCGGGCTTCTCGGCGATGACGCTCACCGATACCGCGCCTATCCTGCCGACCGCCACGCCGGCGCCGACGCCGGCAAGGCCTATGGCGAGGCCCGCGCCGACGCCCTTAAGGCCGTCGCCCGTGCTGGTGCCTGCCGCCTCCTGGGCGTAGGCCACGGTGGAGAGGGCCAGAACCAGGCCGAGGAGCAGCACCGGGACCAGCTTCGCCCTAGTCAACATTCAGCACCCTCCCTAACGATTCTCTATGCTCTACCGGCACCCACCCCTACCCCCGGCTAGATAAAAACTTAATCACAAAAACCGGCTCCTTCGCCACCGGCTACGCCTTAAACCCCGGTGAGGTAGACGCCGCTGCTTCAAGAAGCCTAGGGGGGAGGAGCCGCCGTGGCGAGGCTGGCGCTGGTCTACAGCCTAGACGACGAAGCCGGCAGGGGGGCCGCCAGGAGGCTAGCCGAGAAGCTGGGAGCCGGGGAGGCCTGCAGCGCCGACCGGGCGGAGGCCTGCATCCACTACCCGGGCCTGGGCGCCGTGCTGGCAGGCTACCGAGGCGAAACCGTGGAAATGGAGTACCTGGATGGCAGCCTCGCCCGCTACCGGCCGGACGCCTACATAGTGCTCTCGCGGCACGCCAGCACCAGCGGTAAGCCCACCCTGAGCCTCCACTACCCCGGCAACCCGGGCTCCGAGGCCGCGCTGGGGGGCCGCCCCCGCGAGCTGGCCCACACCTGGCCTAGGCTCTTCTCGCTCCTAGCGAGGCTCTACCACGAGGAGGCCTCCGAGAGGCGCCTCCTGGACCGGTACAGCTTCAGCCTCGAGGCCACGCACCACGGCCCCACGGGCCTCCAGAAGCCCATACTCTTCATAGAGATAGGGAGCACCCCCGCCGAGTGGAGGGACGAGGAAGCCCAGGAAGCCATGGCGGCCGCGGTGGCGGGGCTCCTAGAGGTGCTGGCGGAGCAAGGCTACGACGCCCTGCCCCGCGGCTGCCGTGTCGTAGTAGGGGTGGGCGGCACGCACTACCCGGAGAAGCATACACGCCTACTCCTGGAGGGCAAGGCGTGCTACGGCCACATATTCGCGAAGTACGTCCTCCAGCAGCTCGACGAGGAGGTGCTGGGCCAGGCGGTGGAGAAGAGCGCCGACCGGGTGGAGGGCTTCGTCGTGCTCAAGGTGCCGGGCCGTGTGAGGCGGCTGGTGGAGGCCTTCGCGTCCAAGAAGGGGCTGGAGGTGTGGCGCGGGGGCCTCTAGGCCAGCCCCCCGGTGCTCCCGCTGCCGGCCTGCCTCTTCCTCTCAAGCCTCTTCTTTATCATCTTCAGCCTTATGACCTCCTCCCTCATCCTGTCGTCCAGCACCAGCTTAATGTACTTTATGTTCTCCTGCGTCCTCGGTATAATCACGTTGTCGAGCGTGTTTATCTGCCTCTGGGTGTCCCGCAGCTCTGCCAGCAGCCGGCGGAGAGAATACTCTATCTCCACGACCTTCAGCAGGGCCTCTATCGCCTCGAGGAGCTTCCTCCTTGCCTCCATCACAGAGGGGCTTAGCCTAGCGACCGCGCCAGGCGGGTCCGGCAGGGTCGTGGGCAGCAGCTTAAGCTCCGGCACCTTCACGGCGAAGAGCACCCTGGTGCCTATCTCTACCATGGTCGAGGGCGGCGTCTCCTCGGCCGCCGACTCCACCTGGGGGAGGCCCGTGTTGCTGAGGCCGGCCATGTAGAGCCGGTAGGCGTCCATTAGCTTGCTCGCGGCCTCCTCGTAGGCGCGCTGGTACTCCTCGCTGGTCTGCCTCACGTACAGTATTAGGACGTCCCTCTTCTCCTCCAGGACGCGGCGTATACGCTTAAGGGACTTGAGCTCGCCGCGGAGGCGTATGAGGTTTATCTTGGTTGGGAGGACGCGGTCGCCAAAGAAGCTCATGCCGTCTTCGCCTCCGCTGGGCGGCGCCTACGATACTTGGGGTGGTACTTCTGGATGTACTCGTCCTTGATCCTGTAGAGCTCGCTCTCCGGCAGCACTGCCAGTATCTCCCAGGCTATGTCGAGGGTCTCCTCTATGCTCCGGTTCTCGTAGAAGCCCTGCTTTATGAACCTCTGCTCGAAGAGCTCGGCGAAGCGCAGGTAGCGGCGGTCGACGTCGCTGAGGCTCTCCTCGCCCACTATGGCGGCGAGGCTCCTTAGCTCCACGGCGCGGCTGTAGGCGGCGTAGAGCTGGTCGGCCACGTTGGCGTGGTCCTCCCTGGTGCGGTCGAAGGCCTCGCCCTTGAGGCGGGAGAGGCTCATCAGCACGTTGACCGGCGGGTATATGCCCCTGTTCCACAGCTCGCGGCTCAGCACTATCTGGCCCTCGGTTATGTAGCCCGTCAGGTCGGGTATAGGGTGCGTTATGTCGTCGTTGGGCATTGTGAGTATAGGCATCTGGGTTATGCTCCCCTTCTTGCCCTGGACGCGGCCGGCGCGCTCGTAGAGGCTGGCTAGGTCGCTGTACATGTAGCCGGGGTAGCCCTGCCTGCCGGGCACCTCCTCTCTCGCTGCGCTTATCTCTCGCAGCGCCTCCGCGTAGTTAGTCATGTCTGTCATTATCACTAGGACGTGCATGTCCTTCTCGAAGGCGAGGTACTCGGCCAGGGTCAGCGCCACCCTGGGCGTCACCAGGCGCACCATGGGCGGGTCCTCGGCGAGCGTGAGGAACATCGCAGTCCTCTTTATAGCGCCCGTCTCCTCGAAGAACTTCCGGAAGAACATCGCCTCGTCGTACATGACGCCTATGGCTGCGAAGACTACTGCGAACTCCTCTCCCTCTCCCCGGACCGTGGCCTGGCGCGCTATCTGGGCCGCGAGCATGTTGTGGGGGAGGCCGCTGCCGCTGAAGATGGGGAGCTTCTGGCCCCTAACCAGTGGGTTCATGCCGTCTATTGCGCTCACACCGGTCTGGATGAAGTCCTCGGGGTAGGCCCTAGCGGCGGGGTTGAGGGGGTCGCCGTTTACGTCCCTCCACTCCCCGTGGATCACAGGCGGCCCCCCGTCTATGGGCTCGCCGAGCCCGTTGAACACGCGGCCAAGCATCTCGTCAGATACCTTGACCTCCAGGGTTCGGGCGAGGAACCTCACCTTAGTACCCATCGGCGTTATGCCGGTAGTGCCCTCGAAGACCTGCACCACCGCGTAGCCGCGGGCCGTCTCGAGGACGCGGCCCCTCCTCTTCTCGCCCGTCGGCAGCTCGACCTCCACTATCTCGTCGTAGGCTGCGTCGCCTACACCCTCCACGACCAGAAGCGGGCCACGTATCTCCCGGATAGAGGTGTACTCGCGGACCACGCGCTCCAAGCTACTCCACCTCCTATGTTCCCACTCACCGGGGCGTCAAGGCGGACATGGGGGAGGGTAAACACTGAGAGGCTCGGGCTAGGCTGCTATGGCCTGGGACTTGTATTCTTTCACAGCCTCGTTGAGCTTCTGGAGTACCGTGGACAGAAGCTTGTCTATCTCCTCAACCTTGTCGTTTGGCACCTTGTAGCGTGTCATTACTAGCTCTCTTAGCAGTACTCCCAGCTTTTCCCTGATGTACTTCACGGGCACGCCCTCCTCGACAGCCTTCAGCGACGCATGGTAGAACTCCATTATGGCGTATAGCTGCTTCCACTGCTTCTCTGGCGACGCGAACGCGTCAACGGGGTCGAAGGCGTTCTGCTGGAGGAAGCCCTCCCTCAGCAGCCTTGCGGCCTCGAGTATCAGCTTGTCCTTCTCGCCGAGGCCCTCCGTGCCGACCAGCCTCACTATCTCCTTTAGCTCGTCCTCTCGGAGCAGCAGCTTGTATGCCTCGTCGCGGTACTGCTTCCACCTGGCGTCTATCTTCTCGGACCACCACTTAGCCACCAGGTCGACGTACGCCGAATAACTCATTATCCAGTTGATCGCCGGGTAGTGCCTGCTATACGCGAGCCTCGCGTCAAGCGCCCAGAAGACCCTTATGAACCTCTTCGTGTTGGCTGTCACCGGCTCGGTGAAGTCGCCGCCCGGCGGCGACACGGCACCCACTATCGTGACGCTGCCCGTCCTCTCCGGGCTACCAGGGACACGGGCGCGGCCAGCGCGGCTGTAGAACTCAGCCAGGCGGCTAGCCAGGTAGCTGGGGAAGCCCTCCTCCGCCGGCATCTCCTCCAGGCGGCCAGCTATCTCTCGCAGCGCCTCAGCCCAGCGGCTCGTAGAGTCAGCCACGAGCAGGACGTCGTAGCCCATGTCGCGGTAGTACTCTGCTATAGTCACACCCGTGTAGATGCTTGCCTCGCGAGCCGCCACCGGCATGTTGCTAGTATTCGCTATCAGTATCGTCCGCTCCAGCAGCGGCCTGCCAGTCCACGGGTCCTTGTACTTCGGGTACTTCACCAGCGCCTCGGTCATCTCGTTTCCGCGCTCGCCACACCCAATGTACACTATGACGCGGGCGTCGCTCCACTTCGCCAGGCTATGCAGCGTGACCGTCTTGCCACTGCCGAAGGGGCCGGGGATAGCGCCGGTGCCGCCCTTAGCCATAGGGAAGAACGTGTCTATCACGCGCAGGCCGGTTATCAGGGGCAGCACCGGGTCGTACTTCTCCACCACGGGCCTCGGCCTGCGTACCGGCCACTTCTGCATGAGCTTTAGCTCGCGCCTCTCCCCGCCCGGGGTCCTCACCACAGCTATAGTGTCGGTTACCTTGTAGTCACCCTCGCCGACTATCTCCTCGACGACACCGCTCACATCCGGCGGCACCATGACGCTGTGGCGTATCAGGGGCGTCTCCTGCACGAAGCCCAGCACGTCGCCAGGGCCAACCTTGGAGCCGGGGCGTAGCTCCCTGTTGGGCTCAAAGGGCCACTTCTTGTCCCTGGGCAGCGTGGGTACCTTGATACCCCTCTTGATGAAAGGCGACTTAGCTGCCTCCTTGATCGCGGACAGGGGGCGGCCTATGCCGTCCAGGATGCTCTGGAGCAGGCCGGGGCCCAGCTCTATGCTCAGGGGCGCCCCGGTGCCGTAGACGGGCTCGCCCGGCCGCAGGCCAGTGGTGTTCTCGTAGACCTGGATGAACGCGAGGTCACCGCTCATGCGGTTGATTTCGCCGACGAGGCGCTCCTCGCCGACCTCAACCATTTCGTACATCTGGGCGCCTTTCATCCCCTCGGCTACCACGAGGGGGCCTGAGACTCGTACTATCCTACCCACCACGGGCAACGTGGCGCACCCCACGGGGCCTCAGGACGCGGGGGGAGACGTTAGGCTTCTTGGCCGAAAAGCTCGCGCGCGACGACCGCCCTAGCCTTGTCTATTACATCGCCCAGCACGTTCTCAAGCGTATAGTCGAGCACCACGCCGTCAGGCGTTATCGCTATGAAGCCACCGTAGCCTGTCCTGGACTCGCCGCTGACCTCGAGGCCGAGCCTCTTGGCGAGACGCGCCACTATCTCGCGGTCACGCTCAACCGGCACTATCTTCGCCCTGCCGCCGCTCCTCTCCTTAGCCTCCCGCAGCAGCCTCTCAAGGAAGCCCTCGTACTGGCTCCTGGGGACGTAGTCCGGCAGCTTCTCGAGCGCCTCGTTGAGGACCTCCTCGACCTTGGCGGCGCGGAGCTTGGCCAGCTCCCTCCGTATCTCCACCTCCCTGGTCGCCTCTGCGCTCTTGAGCCTCTCCTCGAGGACGCGGAGCCTCTCGTCAAGATTCTTCTCCAGGCTCCTGACGGCCTCGTCGTAGGCTTTCTCTAGGACGCTCCGCGACGCCTCAAGGGCCTCGGCTATTCTCTTCTCAAGCTCTCTCCGGAACTCCTCGATAACCTGGTTGACTATCCTCTCGGGGTCGCCGATTACGCGTGGAGGCATTAACGCGCACCCCCCTCTGCTGCGTGGAACCCCGCCGCCCGGGGGTCTGAAATGCTAATATTTAACCCATTCCAAGGGCCTTGAGAAGCTCCCTCTGCACGTCCATGGGCTTGCCTTTCTCCCTGGGCGTGGGCAGCACGGTGACTATGAGGTCGGGTCTCCTCCTCTGCAGCCCCTCCAGGAACTCCTCCCCCAGGCCGCCGTAGTACTCGGCGGCCACGAACACTATGCCCACGTCCTCTCTGGCGGCTAGGTCGCCGAGCACCCGCCGCGCCTCCTCCGGGCTGCCGACGCGGAACGAGAGGAAACCCAACATGCGGTAAAAGGCGGCGACATAGGGGTCCGCTATGACTGCTATCCGTTTCTCAACCAAGACCGGGCGCCCGGATTGGAGGGACTTGAGCCGGAATAGACATTTTTAAAATCATTCGCTGTGGAAAAGCCCCGCCCACGGGAAGCAGGGAAAGGTGACACCAGGCTCTGGCGCGGAGAGGTGCGGGAGACATGGGGCTCTTTGTGGCGAGGTCTCCGCCTAGGACTGTCGTGGTCGTGCCGAAGAGCAAGATGCTGGAGGCTGCGAAAGCGCTGGCCGAGTGTAACTGCTTCCACCCGAGCGGCGAGGGCGACGAGAGGCTCCGCAACCTTACGAGGAGGCTGCGCGGCGAGATAGAGGTGCTCGCGCAGAGGATACGGAGCCTCCTAGAGAAGATAGGTGTCCCCGCGGAGGCGAGGGCCGAGGTCGAGGTAGGCTCGAACATAGCGGTCTCGACGTCCACCGTGATAGCGTCTGTTAACAACTTCATCGAGAAGGTGGAGGAGGGCCTTGCAGGCCTCACCGAGGGCAGGCTAGGCCCCCTGGCCGAGTACGTGGACGTGATAGAGAGGTATAGCTTCATAGACGTGGACGTTGCGGCGCTGAGGAGCGGCAGGTACGTGCGGGCATCCCTCTACCGCGTCCCGGCGGAAGCCGTACAGGGCTTCGAGGAGAGACTGGGCGCCCTCGGGGTATACGCCGTCGGGTTCAACATCGAGGAGGGCTACGTGACATACGTGGTGGTCTACACGCCCGAGGACGAGCAGGCGGTGGCGCAGGAGGCCAGCGAGGCGGGCGCTAGCCTAGTGCTGCTGCCCCGGGTACGGCTGACCCGCGACCAGCTGAGGGAGATAGCCGCCAAGCTCAAAGAGGCCCTCCTGAAGCTCGAGGCCCTGGCGGCGCTGCTACGCGTGCTGGAGTCGGCACACACCACGCGAACCCTCGCCGTGTTCACCGGCTACGTGTCGGAGGAGAGGCTGCCGCGCCTCACCGAGGCACTTAACAGGTCGACAGGCGGGTCCTACATAGTGTATGCGAGGCCTCTGCGTGGGAGGCCGAGCGAGGAGCTGCCCACCGAGTTCCAGCCGCCCAAGCCGCTGAAGCCGTTCGTCGAGCTGCTGGGGATGTACGGGCTCCCGGCGCCCGGCGAGTACGTGCCACTGCTCCTCATGGCCATAACCTTCCCCATAATATTCGGCCTGATGTTCCCCGACGCCGGCCACGGACTAGTGCTGCTGCTCTTCGGCCTCTACCTGTGGAAGAAGGCGGGCAGCGAGGGCTGGAGGACGATAGGGCAGCTGCTAGTCTACGTCAGCATACCTGCGATAATCTTCGGCGTGCTTGCGGCCGAGTTCTTCGGCCCCGTCACGCCGGTAGCCCACTGGCTCGACGAGAACCTGTGGCACGGCCACCCTCCCTACGCCTCCCCCGTGCATGAGCTGTACAAGCGCTACATAGGCGCCGCCCACGGCGCGGAGGCAGCCCTCGCGGTAAGAGTGCTGACCTTCCGGTCGCTCTACGTGAGCCTGGCGCTGGGCGCGGTGCTGCTGGCGCTGGCGTCGTGGCTTGGCTTCCTGCGCAGCCTCAAGGAGAGGGACCCGGAGCACATGCTGCACACGCTGGCGGTGGCGCTAGGCTTCACTGGCGTGCTGGCGATATTCGTGGGCTCCTACATCGCGGGCGGCGTGTTCGACAAGTACGGTGTCCGCTACCTAAGCCTGGACACGACGCTGCCAGTGATAAGCGCCATGTTCGGCGGCAAAGCCGTCACAGTGAACGGGGTCACGGTGCCCCTGCCCGACTCCGCCTTCGTCTTCGCCAACATAGCGAAGGCCCTAATAGTGCTCGCCATCGTGATAGACCTGCTGGCGCCCATAATCTACGGCCACGAGTCCATGGGGCAGCGGCTCATACTGGCCTTCGTCGAGGCGTTCGACCTTGTACTGGTGCTGCTCAGCAACACGCTGAGCTTCGTCCGTATAATGGGCCTGATGCTGGCACACAGCGGCCTAATGTACGGCTTCTTCATAATAGCGGAGAAGGCCGGCGGCCTGGCCAGCCCCGCGGGCCTACTAGTATACATAATAGGGAACATCTTCGTCATAGGCTTCGAGGCCTTCATAGCAAACATACACACGCTGAGGCTCCACTTCTACGAGATGTTTACGAAGTTCTACGAGGGCCGCGGGCGCCGCTACCAGCCGGTCAGGCTGCCGCCCGGCGTAGAGATACGCATAGTAAAGACGGCGAAGCAGTAATCAACGACACACAAGCCCTCCTGGTTTTTAAGCTACCCATAGGGGGAGGAGGGGTAGCTAGCCCTCCGCAGCCTCTACCCGGGGCCTCCTCCCTCCCAACCCGGAGGATCCTCTACTCCGAGAGGCGGGGGCCTTGAAGGCGGGGTGCAGCCTCTACCCGGCCGAGACGCGGGCGCACACCGCGCTCCACGTCCTAAAGGGGGCCGTGGTGAGGGTTCTGGGCGAGCAGTCCCTGCTGACAACCTCTACCTGGGTCGGAGGCAGCAAGGGCCGCCTAGCCGTGACCGCGGCGCGCAAGCCCGGCCCCGAGGAGCTGGCCAGGATAGAGGCCCTGGCCAACAGGATAGTGGCCGCCGACGTGCCGGTCGAGGTGTACGTGCTCGACCGGGCCGAGGCCGAGCGCCTATTCGGCGGCTACATCTACGACGCGTTCCCCGTCCCGGCGGAGGTGCGCCGCCTCAGCATAGTGGTTATACGCGCCCCGGACGGCTCGCTGTGGAACATAAACGCCTGCAACAAGGAGCACACAGCCACCACCGGCTGCGTGGGCGAGCTGAGGCTCACGAAGGCCAGGTTCCGTAGGAGCAAGGGCGTCCTTGAGATCTCATTCCAGCTCCGCGAGTAGCCTGGGAGCTGCCTGCTCGAGCAGGGATAGCGCGGCGACGCCGCAGCCGGCGCCGAGACGGCTCTCCAGGCTGCCCCGGTACTCGAGCCCGGCGTGTTCGACTAGGAGGGCTAGGGCCTCAACCCAGCTGGGCCTCTCCTCGAGCCAGCAACAGCAGCCGGCGCTGCGCGCGAGCTCGTAGAGGAGGAGAGAGGCCTCCGACAGCGCGCGGCGGATGCCGAGGCAGACTGCGTCCCCGTCGAGCACCTGTAGCCACCTGGGAGGCGGCCTGGGGACAACGAGGCCCGGCAGGAGCCAGGCAAGAGAGGCCGGGGGTGGTAAAAACACGTAGAGGCCTTAGAGCACCATGCGTTTCAGCTCCTTCGCTAGCCTCTCGTAGCGCTTTATGTCCTCCGGCGTCAGGCTGGGCTGCACCGCCTTCAGGGCCTTCATGAAGTGCTCCATCCTGACCTCGGTTGGCTTCGGCTCACCGGTCTTCCGGAACGCCTCCCTCACAGCTATCATCGCGGCCTCCCTGGCGACGGCCTCCAGGTCGGCGCCGGTGTAGCCGTCTGTCATCTCGGCTATCTTCTCCAGGTCGACGTCCTCGGCCAGCGGCATGTTCCTGGTGTGTATCCTGAGTATCTCCAGCCTCGCCTTCTTGTCGGGCGGCGGCACGTAGATGAGCCTGTCGAACCTGCCCGGCCTCAGGAGGGCCGGGTCGAGTATGTCGGGCCTGTTGGTGGCAGCGATAACCACCACGTTCGTCAGAGGCTCTATGCCGTCCATCTCGGTTAGCAGCTGGTTCACTATCCTGTCCGTGACGCCGCTCGTGTCGTGCCTCATGCCCCTAGCCGGCGCTATGGAGTCTATCTCGTCGAAGAAGATTATTGTCGGCGCCACCTGCCTTGCGCGGCGGAATATCTGCCTTATCGCCTTCTCGCTTTCGCCTACCCATTTGCTCAGTATCTCCGGGCCCCGGACGGCGATGAAGTTGGCGCCGCTCTCCGTGGCGGCCGCCTTGGCTAGCAGCGTCTTACCCGTACCCGGCGGGCCGAAGAGGAGTATACCCTTCGGCGGCCGTATGCCCATCTGCTCGAAGACCTCTGGGTGCCTGAGGGGCCACTCGACGGCCTCACGCAGCTGCTGCTTAACATCGTCAAGCCCGCCTATGTCCTCCCACCGCACCTCGGGCATCTCGATATAGATCTCCCTGATCAGGCTGGGCTGCACGTACTTCATTGCCTCCAGGAAGTCTGACATAGTCACCTTTAGCTGCTTCAGCACCTCTGCCGGTATCGGCTTGTTGAGGTCTATCTTCCCGCTCTTTATGAAGCGGCGGAGGGCGCTCATAGCCGCCTCCTTGACCAGCGCGGCTAGGTCGGCGCCGGTGTAGCCGTGGGTCATCTCGGCTATCTTCTCCAGGTCGACGTCCTCGGCCAGCGGCATGTTGCGCACGTGTACCTGGAGTATCTCCTTCCTTGCACGCTTGTCGGGCGGGCGTATCTCTATCTCGCGGTCGAACCTGCCCGGCCTCCTGAGGGCAGGGTCCACTGCGTCGGGCCGGTTGGTGGCTCCTATCACTATTACCCGGCCGCGCTCCTTGAGGCCGTCCATGAGCGTCAGTAGCTGCGCTACTACGCGCTTCTCGACCTCGCCGGTCACCTCCTCCCGGCGGGGCGCTATCGCGTCTATCTCGTCGATGAATATTATGCTGGGCGCGTTCTTCTGGGCCTCCTCGAATATCTCCCTCAGCCGCTGCTCGCTCTCACCATAGTACTTGCTCATGATCTCGGGCCCGTTGATGGCGATAAAGTAGGCGCCTATCTCGTTAGCCAGCGCCTTGGCTAGCAGGGTCTTACCCGTACCCGGCGGGCCGTAGAGGAGTATACCCTTCGGCGGCTCTATGCCGAGGTGCTTGAACAGCTCCGGGTGCTTCATAGGGAGCTCTACTATCTCCCTTATCTTCTCCTTAGCCTCCTCCAGGTCGCCTATATCCTCCCAGGTTACTCTGGGTATGCCGCGGCGCAGCTGCTCCTCCCTAACCGGCTCCTCCCTTATCTCTAGCTGCGTCTGGTCGGTTATGTAGACGAACTGGCTCGGCTGCGTGGCCACGACCACAAGTCTCAGGCCGGTGCCCAGAACCGGTATGATTATGGTCTCGCCCCTCGTGACAGGCTTCCGCAGCAGGAACTCCTTCACGTAGTCCACGAAGTCCCTGCTGAACCTTATCGGCTCCGTGGGGGCGAGCACCACCTTCGTAGCCGGCTGGACGTTGACCGCCTTCCGTACGGTAACCGTGTCCCCCACGCTCGCGCCTATAGCCTCGCGTATGAAGCCGTCTATCCTTATTATGTCTGGGTTGTCGTCGGGCGGCAGGGGCCAGACCTGGGCAACGGCGATCCCCTTGGGCCCCTCTATCTCTATGAAGTCTCCTACCTCTACTCCGAGCTTCCTCATAGCGTCCCTGCTTATCCTAGCTATCTTCCTGCCAACATCCCTGCTCCTGGCCTCGGCTACGCGGAGCTGCACCTCCTGAGGCATGGTTAGACACCTCTCGTCTCTTCCCTCTTCCTTCCTAGCACCTAGTTCTCATAGAGCGCCCGTAATATTCTCATGGTATATGGGGCCTAGAGCTAACAACAGAAACGTCAATATCGGGCCCTGCTCTATGTATACGCCGCCGTGGCGGTGGGGCCCTCTCACCGCACACGCCACTAGAGCCTCTCTACCTCCATCCCGAGCAGGCGGCCGACGTGCTCCACGGTGTCGGAGTGGCTGCCGGGCACCAGCACGTAGTGGTTGCCGATGCTCTCGTACAGTAGGCGGCGCGGGTCCCAGCTGGTTCTCAGCCTGACCTGTGTACGGCAGTGGAGGCTGCTCCGGAGGCCCGACTCCAGAACCTCGGCCTCCCCGACCCGTATCTTCTCCAGCCCGGGGTCGAGCCTGGCTATTGTGACCTTCGTGCCTGTTGGCAGCTCCGCGGACACGCCTACGCCCTTACCGGTCTCGAAGTGGCTTAGCAGCCGGTACCTGCCGAACGCTAGGGGCGCGGTGCAGTGGGCCAGGAGGAGGCCGTCCGGGTAGAACCTGGCAGGGTTGGCCATAAAGGCGGGCATGCCCGTAGACCAGCTGAGCATCATCATTGTGAGCGTCGAGGGGACGTCGCCCTCGCAGCCGGCTACGAAGCCCTCACTGTTCAGTATGGCGAAGGGGAGGCAGGCGGTGGTGTCGAGACGCGGGATTATAGCGAAGCACTCCACCGTCACAGCGTCTAGCCGGTACTTCTCTATGAGAAAGCGTAGAGCCTGGTAGAGGCGCACCGCCTTCTCTATCTCGCCCGGCGGCCTCTCCACAGAGACCGCGCCCGAGGCCACCTTCTCAACCAGCCCGGCGTCGGGGGCGACGCCGCGGAACACCTCCTCGAGCTCGTCGATACTTATCTCGACAAGCTCCACGCCCAGCCTCTCGCTCAGCCTGCGGGGCTCAACCCTGCTGTAGACCAGCCAGGGGCTCGGCTCCCCCACTATCCCGAGGCGCGCGCCCCGTATCCTCGACGCAGCCTTAAGGGCCCTCAGTGCCGGGGCTAGAGCCTTCTCCGCGGCCCCGGCTTCGAGCTCTTCGACAAACACAGCCGTGGAGCCCATGCGGCGGAGGAGCGGGTACGCCTCCAGCAGCGCAGGCAGGCTGTTGGCGTAGGGGTGCGCGACCGCCACCAGGCCGCCGCGCGTGCCGGAGGCTAGCTTGAGCAGCATGTGCTCAGTGCCGCCTGTCGCGACCACCGCGGCTACCCCCGAGCAGCCCCGGGCGGCCCCGGCGGCCTCTTCCGGCGACGTGGCGCGGCGGACCTCGACTCCGCCTAGGTGCTTCTCGGCCACGGGCCTCAGCGTCTCCTCGAGGCGGTCGAGAAGCCTCGGGTCATGGAGGGGGGACGCGACCAGGACGAGACAGTTCCCCAAGGCGGCACACCCTTCGGCCAGACTACTCTATGGGGTATCGGTGTGCGTCCAGGCCTATTAGTGGCGCCGTTGGCTGCTATGGATAGTGGAGGCCGCGCGACGCCTTGACCCAGAAGAGACGTGTCGTGATAATGGGCGCCGGGGGCAGGGACTTCCACGTCTTCAACACGGTGTTTAGGGAGAACAGCAGCTACCAGGTTGTAGCGTTCACTGCGGCGCAGATACCTGGAATAGAGTGGCGCCGTTATCCGCCCAGCCTGGCCGGGCACCGGTACCCCGAGGGCATACCCATCGTCCCCGAGGCCCGGCTCGAGGAGCTGGTGCGGGAGGAGCATGTTGACGAGGTTGTCTTCGCCTACAGCGACCTCACCTACGAGGAGCTGGGGCACAGGCTTAGCCGCGCCCTGGCCGCGGGAGCCAGCTTCAGGATAGTAGGGCCGCTGGAGACCATGCTGTCCAGCTATAAGCCCGTGGTGGCTGTGACGGCTGTGAAGACGGGCGCAGGCAAGAGCACCCTCTCCAGGGCCCTGGTCCGGGAGGTAGCCTCCAGGGAGCTGGCGCCAGTCGTTGTGAGGCACCCGATGGCGTACGGCGACCTGGAGGCCAAGAAGCTCATAGTGATACAGGTGCCGGACGACCTCGAGAAGTACCCGCTCACGGTAGAGGAGAGAGAGGAGTTCGAACCCTACCTGGACCTCAACGTGCCCGTCCTGGCAGGCGTCGACTACGGTGAAGTGCTTCTTGAAGCCGAGAGGCTAGGTGACGTCATAGTATGGGATGGTGGAAACAACGACTGGCCTTTCATAAAGCCCGACCTCTGGATAGTAGTCGCCGACGCCACGAGGCCCGACCTCGTGTCCACCACGTTCCCCGGAGAGGTGAACGTGAGGATGGCCGAGGTGGCTGTCATCACGAAGATCGGTGTGGCCGGCCGCGGCAAGACCGAGGAGACCAAGAGGAGGCTGCTCGAGGTGAACCCGCGGCTCGAGGTGGCCCTCGCGGAGCTGGAGGTCACTGTGGACCGGCTGGACCTGGTTGAGGGCAAGAGGGTTGTCATCGTGGAGGACTCTCCTACCGTGACCCACGGCGGCGCGCCCTACGGCGCGGGCTACGTGGCTGCGAAGAAGTACGGCGCCGAGATAGTAGACCCCAAGCCCTACGCAGTAGGCATAGTGAAGAGGATGTACGAGGAGTACCCGCACATGGGCCCCGTCGTGCCCTCGACGGGCTACACGCAGCAGCAGCTACGGGACCTCGAGGAGACCCTGCGCCGCGTGCCCGCCGACACGGTGCTGGTAGCAAGCCCCGCCAGGATAGAGAACATGATAGACGTTGGCAAGCCCGTGGCACGCGTACACTACGAGGCGAGGATAGTGGAGGGCCCATCGGTGAAGGAGCTGGTGGACCGGCTCCTGGAGCGGCACCCGCCGCCCACGGTCTAGGCCCCGCCCCTATCCTCGCCGCGGGCGAGGCGCAGCAGTATCAGGGAGCCCGCGAGGGATGCGAGGGAGGCCGCCGCCAGCGCCGCGGCCAGCGGCCTGGGGGGAGGAAGAGACGAGAGCGTAGAGTTTGCCTCCTCCAGGAGCCTGGTCGTGTTAGCCACCAGTGGGGCGAGGTTGACGCCGCGTAGCGCCGCGGCGACGGTTTCAGCCTCTTTCACGAACCTCTCTGCCTCGCTGGGGGGCAGCTTCTCCGCGAGACGGTAGGCCTCGAGGGCGAGGCTGCTGAGCCTCTGGGCGTGCCGGAGGAGGCCCGCGAGGTCCTCCAGCGCCCTAGCTATGGCGGGGCCGAGTATGCTCTGGATAACTACGTGCCTGGCCTCCTCCTGTAGGCTTCTAAGCGTCTCGTTGAAGTCCCGGCTGTGCGTCTCATTGTAGAACATTATTACCAGCGGGCGGTACTCTTCTAGAACCCTGTAGAGGCGGCTATACTCCTCCACGGCATCGCGGAGCGCCGGGAGGCTACGGTTAACGTCCTCGAGGATGTGCTGGAGCCCCGCCACGTCTATAGAGCGTAGGAGGCGGGAAGCCTCCGCTATGAGCGGTTTTGCCTCCTGCGCCCTCATGTAGAGCGTGCTGTACCTCGTGAGCGTCAGGGCCGCGGCCGCGGCTGCTACAAGCGAGACCGCTGCCAGGAACCCGGCTGCGAAGAAGTAGGAGCCGCAGCGGCTCGGCACCCATAGCCACCACTCTTAATAGCCCTGGGCTCGCTGCGGGTGAAATAGTAAACGTAGATGGGTGATGGCTCCCTGGCGCGCAGGAAGAGGAGAGGGGGCAGGCGGGAGGAGACTAAGAGGGAAGTGCCCCTGCCGAACCCCGAGGAGGGCACGATACTCTGCGTAGTGGTTCGCGTGCTCGGCGCCGACCACCTCCTGATAAGGTGCCAGGACGGCGTGGAGAGGAAGGCGCGGATACCCGGCAGCCTGAGGCGCCGCATGTGGATGAGGGAGGGCGACATCGTCCTCGCCGCCCCCTGGGACTTCAAGCCCGACCGGGCCGACGTGATATACAGGTATATGAGGGAAGAGGTGCGCAGGCTGGCCGAGAAGGGCATCATACCCCAGGAGCTCATAGAGCTGGCGGAGGAGTACGCGTAGCCCCTGCCGGCCACGGTGCGGCGGTGGCGGGCCCTGCCGGGCGGAGAGAAGCTCTCCCTATGGGAGGCCACTGCGCTGGCCGTCGGGATAATCATAGGTGCGAGCATATTTTCGCTCATAGGCGTGGGCGCCGCGCTGGCTGGCCGTGACCTCCCGCTGGCCTTTGCGGCTTCTTCTCTCGCGGCTCTCCTCGTGGCCTACTCCTACGCGAAGCTGGGCTCGAAGATAGTCTCCAACGCGGGGCCTATAGAGTTCGTCCTCCGGGGCTTTGGCGACAGCCTCGCAGCCGGCACGCTGGCGTTCATGCTCTGGTTTACGTATGTGGCCTCTATAGCCCTCTTCGCCAAGACTTTCGCTGGCTACCTGCTCGCGCTTGTCGGCGCCGAAGAGTCGAGGCTAAACATTGCCCTGGTCGAGGCCGGCGTGGTGGCATTCTTCACGCTTTTAAACTTCAAGGGCTCTAAGGCTGTGGGAAGGGCTGAAAGCTTCATAGTGGCCGCCAAGCTGGCCGTGCTCCTGTTCCTGGTGGCCGCGGGTCTTCCCAGCATCCACCCCGACTGGCTAGCGCCAGCCCTCGACCGGGAACACCTGGCAGGAGTACTATACGCGGCCTCGTTCTTCTTCCTCAGCTACACGGGCTTCGGGCTCGTCACCAACGCCTCGGAGAACATAGAGGACCCAGAGCGTAACGTGCCCCGGGCAATATACCTCAGCCTGCTCATAGCCACTATAGTCTATGTCTCGGTCGCGGTGGTTGCGGTAGGCTCCACGCCGGTGGAGAAGCTGGCGGAGACGAAGGAGTACGCCCTCGCAGAGGCCGCCAGGGGCGCCATAGGCGAGGCAGGCTTCCTCCTCATAGGGGTTGGCGCGCTCTTCTCAACAGCTTCGGCAATAAACGCCACCCTCTACGGCGGCGCCAACGTCGCCTACGCGCTCGCACGGGAAGGGGAGCTGCCGCCGGTCTTCGAGAGGAAGAAGTGGTTCCGAGCCCCTGAGGGGCTATACATTACCGCGCTGCTGGGGCTCGCCCTGGCGCTCTTCCTCAACCTTGACGGCGTCGCCGCGGTCTGCAGCGCCACATTCATAATAATATACCTGGCCGTCATAGCCTCCCACTACCGGCTCCGCCACATAACCCGAGGGAACGGCCCCCTCATAGCCGCCAGCTTCGCCGTAGTGGCGGCTATCCTGGCTATCCTCCTCTACCACCAGTACTATACGAACCCTCGGAGCTTCTACACCATACTGGCGAGCTATCTGGGCGCCGCCCTGGTGGAGTACGTCTACCGGTCCCGCACCGGGAGGCGGATAAAGAAGAGGAGACTAGCACGAGCCACGAGCACGGCGCCAAAACAGCCCTGACGACAAAACACGGGGAGCCCAAGCCTTCTTCCCTTCTTCCTAGCCCTCGCGGCTGCTACGCCATAGCTGGGTCATGCGGCTGCGGCGCAGGTCGAACATGGCTCTCTCCAGGTAGCGGTATACAGTGCTATGCTGGCGCCCCTCTATCAGCATCTCCACGGCGTGTTTTGCTATGCTCGCCGACTCGTAGTCGCCGATTATCGCCACGTAGTTACGGTAGACCGAGATGTAGGTTCCGGTCATCTCCTCTAGTGTTCTCCTCGCCTTGCCCTTCTCGCCTATTATGCGGCCCTTGACCCTCTGCAGGTGGTTCGGCGCATCGCCCACGTACTGCTTCAGGTCGATAACTATGAGCACAGTGTCCTCGTCGAGAAGCCTCATCGCCTTCTCCGGCGGGAACCCGTAGGCTACCGCGCGGACAACCTCCTGGGCCTTCATAACCATGTAGGGGGGGACGTCCGGCGCCTCAGGCTCTATAACCACCATACCGGTAGTGCTGTCCACCGTTATCCTGGTCCTCGTACGCCTCATTATCTCGGTCTTGACGCGGCCCTTCTCCCCTATAAGCACCCCTAGCCGCTCCTGCGGGACCCTCGCGTAGAGCCTCAGGACGCCCGGGATGCTGCCGCCTGCTGCTCCGCGCAGCGGGCCCTGCTGCAACCTGTCACCCACTCTACCAGCTCCTCAACGCCCGGGAGGTCTATACCGGCTTCCCTGGCGAAGAACCGGTGGATATTCCACACGTCGTGGCGGAGAAACTCGCCCGCATTAGGGTGGTCCAGGCTAACCGCCTGCGCCACGTCTATCACGTAGAGCCTGCCCTCGTAGAGGAGGAGGTTGAACTCGCTGAAATCGGCGTGGACGAGGCGCGCACAGCAGTATATCCGGCGGTACTGCTCGAGGGCCTCCCACGCGAGCTCCTCCAGCTCGACGGGCTCCAGCTCCCGGTAGGCCTCACGCAGGGTCGGCGCCCTCAACCCGTCCCTACCCACAAAATCCATGACTACTATGTTCTGGTAGACAAGGTGCGGCCTGGGCACACGCACGCCGGCCTCATACATCCGGACAAGGTTGCGGTACTCTTTGCGAGCCCAGGCGAAGAACAGCTTCTTCGTGTTACCCGTATCCACGCCCCGGAACCTTGGGTCGCCGAGCAGGTACTTCTGGATGCTCTTACGGAACTCGGCAGTCACCGTCAGGTAGATCTTCACGGCGTAGTCGCGGCCATCCCTCCCCACCGCGCGGTACACGCGGGCCTCCTTCCCGGAGCTGACGACGCCGGCGAAACGGTCGAGACGGAGCCTACGCATAACCTCGTAGGCAGCCAGGAGGGTCTGCCTGTCCCAAACCTCCTCGACGGTCTCGAACATGTCCCGGTCCTTCAGCCTCTTACCGCTACGGCGCCTGCCCAGCAGCGCCACCCCCGACTACGCCGAGAACCAGGGACGAGAAGGGAGGAGACACAGGCCCCTATTAGAGGCGAAGGGGCGACACTGGCGCCGCGGCCGAGGCACGCTCCATAAGCCCGGCGGGGAGCCCTCCGGAGCGGAGGGCGGAGGCAAAAAGAGAGACGGGCGGGATCGGCGAGCCGGGGCTGATGCTCCTTACTCCTCGGCGACCGCCGTCGCCACCGCTGCCTCCTTCCTGGGCGACAGCACTATGTACAGCAGGTATATCGCGGACAGCGTCAGGAAGAGTATGAAGCCGAACGTCAGGTACACCACCGCGGGTATCACCGCTATCTCGTTGACGGAGGTCTCGGCGGCGGCCTCTAGGGCGCGGAAGTAGGCGTTGTCAGGGTAGTGGCTCACCAGGCTCTTCAACACGTCTACCGCGCTGCTGCCCGCGCCGTCCACCAGGACCACGCTGTTAACCCTCTCTATGACGGCCGGGAGGGCGCTGGCGGGGGTCACCTTTACGCCGTAGTCGGCGACCAGCTGCTGGACCGTCACGTGGCCGGCCAGCACGTCAGGCCAGGCTGCTATGAAGAACGGGTACTGGCTGAACGCGTTAAGGTACTCGCCCAGGGGCACCGTCAGCACAGCAGCTATGCCGGCCGCGAAGAGGAGCCGGAGCTGGCCCTCGGTCAGCTTCTCGCCACGCAGTATCCTCGGCACCACCAGTGCCGCCGCAGCCAGCTGGACGGCGAAGAACAGCATCTTCACGACGAACAGCCAGGCGACGTTATAGTACGGCGTCGGGTCCGGGCCAGTCTTCCAGCCCAGGCTGGCGAACACGTTGTTGAACTTGTAGGGCACGTTCTCCAGGCTTAGAGCATACCAGAAGCCCAGGAATATCATGAGCACCGCTCCCACGGCCGCCGGCTTGGCCACCAGCCTCATAGCCCTAGCCGCTACCCTGCGGTCCTCCTCGCTGCCCGCCGTGAGGTAGCGGTAAGCGTAGCCACCCATCACGGCGAAGAACGTCACCGTGAACGCCGCCACTATGCTCTTTATATAGAGGGGTATCGTCGTCGGGTTCGAGAATATCGCCGCACCTAGGTCTAGGCCGTACTTTATCCCGCCGCTGGTGACGCTGACCTGCAGCCCCGCAGGTATGTTGAGGAACGCGAACACGCCACGGAAACCGAAGGGTATTAGGAGCGCCGAGATGCCGAGCCCCAGCCCTATCAGGTTGTGCGCCTTCAGGCTCCACCTATCCCAGCCATACCAGTACGCTATGATGCTGAAGAAGTGAAGCGCTATCATCAGTATCGATATGGCGAAGGGTATCAGCGCTATATGGCCCGCCATGCCCACGAATCCAGGGTAATAGCTCAGCAGGAACACTGTGAACGCCGTGCCGAACACGCCCGCGAGGCCGTAGGTTGCGGCGTAGAACCTCATCAGGCTGCGCGCTATCCTCTCCAGCTCCGCGTCGTTCTCCTTCGCGGCCCTGTTGCGTATGTACGGCACCAGCCAGGCCAAGCCTATGCCCAGGTTGACCATCGCTATGTGCCAGCCGAACATGAACGCCAGCCACGCCGGCGCGACACCTATCACTTCCAGGCCACCTCCTCCACGCCACCTATCTCACGGCCCAGCCTACACGCAGCCTTGAGCTACACGTGCCAAAGCCACGGGGGCTAAACGCCTACCACGCGGACGCGAATCAACGGTAGCGAAAAGAAAACCGTCGAGGGTCCCCCGGTTCTAGGCGTGGCCCGCCTCCTTCTTGCCGGGGAGCCAGAGTATGCGGTACACGGCGTACACGAGCACTGCTAGTATCGAGATGTAGTATATCGCGACCAGCGCCAGGCTGCCAGCCAGGTGTGCCAGGCTGTTGGTTGTCGCGGCCACGTCGACGGTCATGAGGCCGTAGATGGTCCACGGCTTGCGGCCTATCTCGCGCACGGCCCAGCCCATGTTGCTCGTCATCTGTGCCAGCACCGCGAACACTATTGCCAGCTTCAGTAGCCACCTCGGCCTGCCCTCTATGCGTACCAGGCGTAGCAGCGCGTCGGCCCAGCCCCACCTGTCCCTCATAGCCACCAGCGCCACCAGGAGGCCGTAGAGGCCTAGGAGCACGCCGAGGCCTATCTTCGTGTAGTAGATGTAGTGTATCACCAGGGGCGGCCGGCAGTCGTACTTGGGTAGCCCGCTTAGCATGCACTGGCAGTAGTGGGCGGGTATCTTGTCGTACTCGGGTAGCCCCACGTTCGGGTCACCGTAGGCCACCATGCTCATCATCTTCTCCACGAGGCCGTCTATGTGGAGCAGCTTCGGTATACTGGTGAAGCCCTTCGCCGTGCCCTCCATCGCGGCGAACTTCTCCGGGTTGTAGTGGGCCACAGCGACGCCCATCTCGTGGCCGCTTACGAAGCCCTGGAACGCTATCATGATAGCCGCGAACACCGCCAGGAACCGGAAAGCCGTCTCGACGTAGCGGCGGTACTCCTCGGGCTCGTTGCCGGTCATCCGCAGCAGGCGCAGCGCGTAGCCGGCGAGGGCTGTGAAGCCGCTAACCACCAGGCCGGCGCCAATGACGTGCACAATGCTGGCAGCATATACCGGGCTCTTGAACGTCACCGTGAGCACGCCTACAGACTTTATCGTTGCGAGCAGTATAGGGTCGAGGACGTTCTTCACCGGCAGGCTGAGGAGCACCTTCGCCAGCTGCTGCGGCGTCAGCTGGGTGCCGGCCTCGAGGCGGACGCCCATGCTCTCCACTATAGACATGCTGCCCGTTATCCTTAGCAGCGTGCGCAGCTCCTCCGGGTTCTTGGCCAGCGCCGCTATGCCGGTAGTGTTGAGCAGGATGTACTTGCCGTTAACCTTGGCCGCCAGCACGCTCTCCGCGACCGTCTTACCCTCGTAGGCTTCCCTGACGAGCTGCTGCACTACCCGCGCCGGCAGCCTCACCAGCACCACCGGCACCTCCGTCCCAGCCAGGCTGACCTTACCAGTACCCAGCACCTCCATGTGGGCAACCTTGGTCAGCGTCGTGACGTTGAGCAGCCTCACTATGGGCACCGGCACGGCGGCGGTTACCTTCGGGTAGCCCTGGCTGTAGAGGTAGGCCAGGTGGCCGTTCTCAACCCGGATCGCCGGCACTATCCCGGTGGGCGCCACCATGAAGCTGTTGACGCTGACTATCATAGAGGCGCTGTACCAGGCGCCGAGGAAGCCCAGGAAAGCGACAACAGTCAGCGCCTTGGGGTTAATGCGGTTCCAGCCGTACCAGAGCATATAGAGGAACACTACCTCCATCATGAACGCGAATATCTCCGCGTACAGCGGGAAGTAGATGTACCTGCCGGCGGCCTCGGTGAGGTTAGGCCACAGTAGCACAAGCCCGAACTCGCTAGCAGTACCGGTGGCGGCGCCCACGGCGAACACGACGACAAAGCCCTTAGCCAGAGTCCTCGCTATCTTCATCCACACCGGGTCCCGCTTCATGTTATAGACCAGCAGCGCCAGGAACGCCAGGAACGGCAGGCCCAGCACGTACTGCAGTATAATCCAGTGCACCGCGATGCCGACGAACGACAGCGCACGCATCCCCGGCACGGGGTAGGAGGACCAAGCCGGGTACACCATCGCTAGAGCACCTCCAGCCAGCTAGCCCTCTGCCGCACAGCACCTATTCCCATGAAAATGTTACACACGAGAAAGGCGGAGACACATTTTTAATAATTCCGTGTGGCAGAATCAACCCCGGTAGAAAACACAGCGAAAAAGGAACATCAGGAACACCCCTACCAGCATCAACCAGCCAAACCCAAAAGGAACCGCAACAAGACAAAAATAAGACCCCCGGCCGACCCCAACCACACAACACCGGGGCCCCAACCCGGGGACCCACAGGGAGCAAGGAAAAGGGGCCGTCGTCTAGCTTGGCAGGATGCCGGCCTGGGGACCCACCCCGCGCCGGGGGCCACGGGCCGGAGCGCCGGTGGTCCCGGGTTCAAATCCCGGCGGCCCCACCATCGAATACTAACTATAGGACTTGCCGGGATTTGCGGCAAAATCACGCCAGATCCACTATCACATCCGGCACTACCCCAACAGCCGTTCCTACCCTCTATCTCGCCCCTCATCCTACGGCGGGCAACAATGAAAGCAAGAAAGCAAGGAGGATTACCATAAAGCATACCCTACTTGCCTTATTTAAAGATTTGTTTTATCAGCCACGCCGACTATGTTAATTAGATGGGGGTATCGTTGCTCTATTGTATGACAGATAATTAAATATGGGTGCATGCCATGCCATCAAGGCCTACTGAAGCTGGAGATACATATAGCGCCAATATCAAGAGGCCACGCCGCGCTATCTCGAACACTATAGCCGGCCTAATAGTATTTACATTTATACTTACCGCGCTTGTGCCTTTGCTGATAAACTTGTTAGCATCAGCCCAGTCTAACATACAGCTCGCTCAAAGTATTGTACAGAAGATACGGTCGGCAAACGCGCCAATTAATATAACACTTGATTACACGCTCAGCTCATTGACGAAAAAGGTGTACCTAGTTACTAATAAGGATAGTAAGGAGCATAGTTTTGTTATATTCTCAGTAAAAGATAGTAATGGTGACACTTATTTCGTAAAGCCAGGACTCTGCGTGACAAGCGCATGTACAGCAGGCACAGCTCAGGTATATGTTACACCAATCAGCAATGCAGTAGTAGATGGCTCCAAGCTCCTACTACATCCTAATGGTAAAGCTAAGATTACCGTGGTAAACGGCGAACTCATAAGCGCAGTACTCTCGAGCGGTGCATACATAAAACCGATAACGCCACCCCCACCAAGCAGCGGCCAAACACAGTATGCAGCAGTAGCAGGTTCAGTAAAAACAAATTACTTCAATCTAACCGGGATAAACGATCTAGCGCAACTAGCTAATAACCCCAATATCGTAATAGGCACAAGCCCCAACTCATCATCCACAAATACGTCAATATTCTGGAAAAACATGGTCAAATCACTGTGCTATGTTAACGAAAAACTCTATGAGGGAGGCTTCCAGCCCGCCGACTACCTTAACCAAACAAGTTTTGACGCGATATTCATCCACAACCTAGAGCCTATAGCAGGAAGCTTTGTGATTGGCGGCGGGGGAGCCCCCTACACACCACCATTTAAATCCGCAGCGCTAATCGGCATGTATACCTATGCGCCTTACAACGGCTCCGAGCCAGCCATAGTTGCCGTACGGGATGGCGCCGAGTGGTTTGCGGTATTTGTATGGCCCAACGATGACCAAGCAATAATAAAAATAAATAGCACCGAATTATCACCTAAACTGGCAGCCCTTGAATATGAAGTGGTTGAAAACGCATACGGAAAAGTAGCCCGTCTTAAGAAAGGTTCCACCGAAAACATCTCGATAAAGAACAGAGAAGCTAAAATAATATTCGACACCAAAGGCTTTGGAGCCTACATTTACATACCAACAGGAACCTATTATCAGGGGCACGATAGATACGAAGGAGGACCCTTTATCATATACTGCCCACTCTCTTCGATAGCTAACATAGAACAAAACAACGATAAGCTCCTCATGCAAATGAGCGATTGCATCGCGCTAGGAGGACCTGACGGTATAGAAAACCCAGAATACGGAACTGCCTTAAACATAAATATTTCAATTAAAAACTTTCAGGGAGACGATAGTCTCGGCTACTTCGGCCGCGATAACAATGCTAACATAAACGCATCTCTCGAGTATGACAAGGATATAAACACGTACAGAGACAGCGAGGACTACGCAAAACCAGTAAGGATAAAGATGAGAGGAGTTACAACCTTCTTAAGTACACACAATGATGCAACAAACAGCAACCTTGAGGGTGCAAAGGCGTTTGGTTTCTACTATTACAGTGGCGACGGCACATATAGGAATATAGCACATGCGATACTTGACTACGAGCTGCGAGATGCGACTTTAACCTTCTTTAACTTTGTCAGCGGTGCTACTAGTGGTATAGAACCCTTTACGTTAATAGCAGACACCGACGGTAACGGGCTTAACGAGATAATATTTATTGATGAGGGGACTGACTGGGGCTATCGCGATAGTTACGATGATCTAGGCACTCATATTTACACTGCGTTTGACGACGATACCGACTCCTTGAAGGTAGGGTGTCTCGAGCAAACAATAAATAAGGTCTATCTTAAGTTCATTGGACCTTATGGTATAAATGGTAGTCAGATAGCACAAGTTTCAATACAAATACGCTACAAGTTCCATGATAATGCGGCGGACGACGTAAATGATGTAGACGATCCTAAGCAATACTTAATGTCATTCCAACTTATATCGCCAAACGGCACTGTATATATGACGAGCGACTATATTTACCAGCAATTGATGAATATAGAGGACACGTGGCCGCCTAACACGCAGTGGGTGACTGATAGTGTCTTCCTGCTGCTACCTAACCAGCCAAATGACTACTATGTCGCATTTGTAGTGAACGATCCATACGGCTGGAGCTTCGACTATGAACATGATGATATGGACTTTACACTTGCAGTAGAATGGCTAGGTATGTGGTATCTACATCGCTAAGGTGATAGAAATGAGGACGCAGGCAGAGCTTTTGTCAACAGTAATAATAGTTTCGATAGCTATAGTATTAGCGCTTGGAATGGTGTACTATTTTACTCCTTTATTAGTTCAAGCAAGAGCTAACCAGCAAATAATGAACACGCTCTCGAATATAGCAGCCGCTCTATCAATGTCGCTTGAAGGCTTCGAGAATTCTACAGGAGGTTTCAAAGCAGTAACTGTAGTTATAAATAGCGGTACGAGTGCTACGAGGCTCTATGTTTTCGTACTTACGTACAACAGCGAAAACCTGCCAGTACTGCTGCCATCATTGACCTATACGGTCTATAACATGAGTTCTGCAGCGGCACCTCTAGAGTACGATAACGGGTGGAACTTGTTGCCCTCCGTCAGTGTTGATTCAAGACATGTCTACGTTTATATTAAGGACGGCTACTACGGCATTGGCGAACTAAAGGGAAATGCTGGCAGTATTAGACTGTTTGATGCTGGTATTCTAAGGCCGGGGAGCTACACTGTTCTCAAAGTTGAGGCCCAAGGTGTTCAACCCGGCTATGTTTATAGCGTTGCATTAGCTACCCGCATTAACAACAATTACTACGTTGTATCAATACTACCACTTCCCTAGATTATTTTTAAATATTAAAATATATTTTGAATCTAGTTGTCTGGCTTTGGCGGTGTTACTCCTTTTTGGTGCTGGTATTTTCCGTTGTAGGGTTTTGCCACCGGGCTCGTGGTTTTAACGAGGACTACGTGGAGGAAGCGTTGGCCGGGGTAGAGGCGTATCGGGTAGGCTGAGCCGATTATCTCTATTGTTACCTGTCCGCAGAAGCCGGCGTCTATCACCGTGGGTGGTATGTAGAGGCCTAGGCGGGCGTAGGTGCTCCTGACGTTGACTAGGCCTACGAGGTCGTCGGGTAGGCATATTGTCTCTATTGTGGTTGCGAGTAGGTGCTCGTATGGTTTTATGGTGTAGCCTTCTCTTCCCGCCTTGCTGCACTGGTAGTAGGTTCTCCTGTCGAAGGGTTCCGCGGTGTCGAGTTCGGGCGCGTCCTGGTTGAACCGGCAGTACTCGTCGCCTAGGCGTAGGTCGATGCCGTTCTCTCTTATGGTGTCGGGGGAGAGGGGGGTGATGCGTAGGAGGTTTTTCTCCATGTACCAGGCTATGTCTCGGTCTGCGAGTATCATGGCTGGGGGCCCGTGTGGCTGGTATTCCTCTGGGTTGTGGTTAGCGCCTGGGGCTGGGTAATACGCAGTGGTAGGTTTTCACGTGGCAGCAGGTTACCCTGTGTAGCCTGCCATGGGGGTCTCTTATTGTTAGGGCTGCGTCGCTGGCTATGCCTTCTGCGGTTCCTCTTAGCGTGCCTGTTGGTGTTTCTACCTCGACTGTTGCTGTTTTGAGCGCGTCTAGCCTCCTGGCGGCTTCTATGCAGGTGGCTGTGTTGGCTAGTGCTTCGAGTGCTGCCTCTATGGCGGCCTGTAGTACCTGTGCTAGTCCTTTCCTGTAGCCTAGCTGGCTGAGGCTTGTGGCGCCTGGCGGGGGGTTGTTGTAGACGTTTATGCCTATCCCTATCCTGGTGGCTGCGCCGCGGTGCTCTACGAGTATTCCTCCGAGCTTTGGGCCGCATGGCGCGGCTATGAGGTCGTTTGGCCATTTTACTGCTACTGCTTGTCGGCCTAGTAGCTGGTTTAGTTTTGTGGCCGTGCAGCCGCCTACTGCTACGGGTAGGCCTGGGGGCGGGGGCTGGGGTGTGTGGAGTGTTAGCCATGCCCCTCCGGGGGAGCTTTGCCATGGGCCGGTTCTTCCTCTTCCCCGGGTTTGCTGCCTGGCTATTGTCGCGCCGGGTAGGAGTGGGGGCTCGGTGTCCATTGTCGTTGTTACTGTGTCGTAGGCTTCTATGCTGAGTAGTTTTGGCCTCCGGTTCTTCATGGCTATCTGCCTGCCTGGTATAGTCTTTCCTCGACGTTTGTCGTATACTGTCCTAGGCGCCCGTCTTGGAGTCTAGTGTTTTTATCCCGAAGAAGGGTGCACATCGCTCATGGCGCCTAATGTGTGCTCATGGCCCGGCCCCGGCGGCCGGGGCCGAGTCACGCTGGCACGGTATTAAACCATGACGCACAGTGGCTGGGGGCGTTGCCTGGATTGCGCGTATTGATAGCCGCCAGGGGGGAGGTAGCGGTAAGGATAGCTAGGAGCGTGCGCAGCCTCGGCTGGGAGCCCGTAACCGTGTACACGAGGGGCGACCGGGGGAGCCCCCACGTCAGGGCGGGCCTGTTCTCGATAGAGGTGCCCTCCTATACCGACGTCGATGCCCTGGTCGAGGCGGCGGAGAAGGCCGGGGCCGACATAGTGCACCCCGGCTACGGGTTCCTCTCGGAGAACCCGGTGTTCGCCGAGAAGGTGCTAGACGCCGGCGTGGCGTGGGCCGGGCCCAGCCCTAAGGCTATGAGGCTGCTGGGGGACAAGTGGGAGGCCAAGCGTCTCGCCGAGAAGCTGGGCGTGCCGACGGTGCCCTGGTGCAGGGCGGGGAGCCCCAGGGAGGCGGAGAGGTGCGCCGAGAGGCTGGGGGCCCCGGTGGTGGTCAAGGCCTCTAGGGCGGGCGGTGGCCGCGGCATGAGGGTCGCCGCTGGCCCCGAGGAGGCGGCGGAGGCCTACCGCCTGGTGGCCGAGGAGGCCAGGAGGGGCTTCGGCGACGCCGGAGCCGTCTTCGTGGAGAAGCTTGTCGAGAGGCCGCGCCACGTGGAGGTGCAGATACTGGGGGACGGGCAGGGGCGAGTCGTCCACCTCTATGAGAGGGAGTGCAGCATACAGAGGAGGAGGCAGAAGATAGTCGAGGAGGCGCCCAGCCCGCTGGCCGAGAGGCTGCGCGGGCTAAGGGAGAGGCTTCTCGACTACGCCCTCCGCCTCGGGGAGAGCGTCGACTACGCGAGCGCCGGCACGGTCGAGTTCGTAGTGGATGAGCGCGGGAACGCGTACTTCATCGAGGCGAATACGAGGCTGCAGGTGGAGCACGGCGTCACAGAGATGGTCACCGGGGTCGACATCGTGGAGCAGCAGCTGCTGGTTGCCGCCGGCAGGGAGCTGGGGGTCAGGCAGGAGGAGGTGAGGCTCCACGGCTGGGCCGTGGAGGCGCGTCTCTACGCCGAGAACCCCTGGGAGGGGTTCAGGGCGTCCACCGGGGTGGTGGCGGCGTGGAGGCCGCCGGAGGGTGTCTGGCTGCGCGTCGACCACGCCCTCGAGCCCGGCGTCCGAGTCGACCCCGGCTACGACACGCTCCTCGCGAAGATAATCGCGTACGGGCGTGACCGCGGGGAGGCCGTCTCGAGGCTCCACGCCGCGCTTAGGGACACCGTCGTGGCGGGCGTTGAGACCAACCTCGACCTCCTGAGGGTGGTGGCGGGCTCGGACTGGTTCTTGCGGGGCGAGTTCCACACGGCCACGCTGGAGGAGAGGCTGGACGAGCTGCTGGCCGAGGCGGAGAGGCGGCGCATGATAGCCGCAGAGGTGGCCGGCAGGCTCGGCAACACGCCGGCCGCTGCGGCGAGGGGCCCCGGGCTGGTGGAGTGGCATGGCTGGCCCTGGCCGCCGTCAAGGTGGTAGCGTCAGGGTGGTAGAGGTCAGGGAGGAGGCCCCCGGCGTCTACCTGGTAGTGGTGGAGGAGGGCGGCGAGAGGCGCTCTCTCCGCGTCAGGGCCAGGGATGGCGTGCTGGAGACGCCATGGGGCTCGTACCACGTGTCCGATCTCCGCGGGAGACGGGGCGGGGCCAGGCGGAGCCGGGGGGGCTGGCTGGCCGAGTTCTCGGAGGCCGAGGGCGCTGTCCGGGCGAGGCTGCCTGTACGGGTCGTGGAGGCCCGCGTAGAGCCGGGCTCGAGGGTATCGGAGGGCGACGTCGTGCTAATAGTTGAGACAATGAAGATGCTTAACGAGGTCAGGGCCCCGTGCAGCGGCGTTGTAGAGGAGCTCGCTGAGCCCGGGGGAGGTGTCGCCGCCGGCGGGCTCCTGTTCCGCATACGCTGCGGCTAGAGGGGCGGGTTGCCGTGCTTCCGCGGGGGCCTGTGCTCCCGCTTGGGCAGCAGGGCGCGTAGTGCACGGTAGAGCCGGGCCCTGGTCTCGCGGGGCTCTATCACGTCGTCTACTAGGCCGGTCTCGGCCGCCCGGTAGGGGTTGAGCATCTCGGCAGTGTACTCCTCCTCGAGCCGGCGTCGCAGCTCCTCCGGGTTGTCGGCTCTTGCTAGTTCGCGGCGGTGGAGTATCCTTACCGCGGCCCTGGCGCCGAGCACGGCTACCTCGGCGGTGGGCCACGCGTATACCAGGTCTGCGCCAAGGCTGCGGCTCCCCATGGCTATGTAGGCTCCCCCGTAGGCCTTCCTCACGATGAGTGTTATCTTGGGCACCGTGGCCTCGGCGTAGGCGTAGAGCATCTTCGCGCCGTGGCGTATTATGCCGCCGTGCTCCTGGCCCACGCCGGGCATGTAGCCGGGGACGTCTACGAGGGTTACTATGGGGAGGTTGAAGGCGTCGCAGAAGCGGACGAACCTGGCGGCCTTGACGGAGGCGGCTATGTCTATGGCGCCGCTTGCTACGAGGGGCTGGCTGGCTACGAGGCAGACAGGTATACCGCCTAGCCTCGCGAAGGCCGTTATCAGTGACTGGCCGTAGTCGGGCTGCAGCTCTAGCAGGGAGCCCTCGTCGAATATCCTCTGCGCGACCTCGAGCATGTCGTAGGGCCGGTTAGGGTCGTCCGGTATCACTGCCTCGATGTCATCTAGGCTCCTCTCCGGGGGGTCCGTTGGCTCCGCCACCGGGAGGGGCGCCTCGTTGTTGTCGGGCAGGTAGGAGAGCAGTGAGCGGGTATACTCGAACGCCTCCTCCTCCGTGGCGGCGGCGTAGTGGGCTACGCCGCTCTTCTCGGAGTGCACCCTGGCGCCGCCGAGCTGCTCGAAGTCTACCTGTTCCCCAGTCACCTCCCTGACCACGTCCGGCCCTGTTATGAACATGTACGAGGTCTTCTCGACCATCACAGTGAAGTCCATAAGGGCGGGGGCGTACGCGGCGCCGCCGGCGCTGGGGCCTAGCACCAGGGACACCTGCGGGATCACGCCGCTCGCCTGCACTATCGCGTTCATTATCATGCCTACCGCGTGGAGGGCGGCCACGCCCTCGGGTATCCTGGCCCCGCCCGAGTCCCATAGGCCCACCACGGGGACGCCCGTCTTTGCAGCCATCTCTATCGTCCTGGCTATCTTGGCTCCATGCGCGTAGCCTATGCTTCCACCCATAACGGTGAAGTCCTGCGCGAAGACGTAGACGGGGCGGCCGTTGACCCGGCCGAGGCCGGCTACTACGCCGTCCCCCCAGCGCCCTCCCGGCGTGTAGGGGCTCACATGGAACGCCTCTATCTCCTGTAGGCTGCCCGGGTCGAGGAGCCGCTCGAGCCTCTCCCTGGCGAGCAGCTTGCCTTTCCTCCTCTGCCTCTGCGCCCTCTCCGGGTCCGGTGACAGAAGCCGCCTCTTTGCCTCCCGGAGCTCGTCAAGCAGTTCCCGGCGCATAGCCTGCCGCCGTGAAAATGTCTAGACCCTAGTCGGGGGCTTATGAGGAGGGGGCTAGGGTTTGAGCTTCTTCTCCTCTAGGTTCTCCCGGTACCAGTCCGGCGTTATCCTCAGCGTAGCCGCCTCCACGAGCCTTGAGGCCGCCAGGGCATCGCGGAGGTCGAGGAGCTCTACAGGGCTATGGATGTACCTGGTGGGCACCGCCACGACCGCCGAGGGCACGCCGCGGCCCGTTAGCGCTATTATGGCGGCGTCGGTGGTGCCGCCGGGGAGTATCGACCTCTGGTAGGCTATGCCTAGGCTGCGGGCTGTCTCCTCGAGCAGCGATAGAAGCCTCGGGCTGCCTATGAGGCCGCCTGCGCCGCGGCCGTCGGCGACCTTGAGCACGGGCCCCTTGCCTAGCTCGGCGACCCAGTCCTGCCTGGCCACGTCGGGCACGTCGTTTGCCGTAGTCACGTCTAGGGCTATCGCCGCGTCCGGCTGAACCTGCTGCGCGGCGACACGGGCACCCTTCAGGCCGACCTCCTCCTGGACCGCGAGGACGAGGTACACGTCCTGCTCGCGCGGCTCTATGCGGCGGAACGCGTCCAGGAGCACCGCCACGCCGACACGGTCGTCGAACGCCTTGCCGGTGGCCCGCGTCCCCGCGAGCATCACCGCCTCCCGGTCGAGGTCCACCGGGGAGCCGACCCGTACGCCCAGCTTCTCGGCCTCCTCCCTGCTGGAAGCCCCTATGTCGACGAAGAGGCGGTCCAGGGGCGTCACCTTGTCCCTCTCCTCCGGCTTCAAGAGGTGCGGGGGCTTTGAGCCGACCACGCCGCGGACTATCCTGCCCGTGCTGGATAGGATGCGCACACGCTGGCCGGGCAGGACGCGTTCGCTCCAGCCGCCCACGGGGCTAAGATAGAGGAAGCCACGCTCATCTATGTATCTTACGAAGAAGCCTATCTCGTCTATATGGGCGTCCCAGAGCACGCGGGGGTAGCCCCTGCCCGACCGTTTCGCCGCAATCACGTTGCCGAACCTGTCGACACGTAGCTCGTCCGCATGCTGTCTAAGCTCGTCCAATACTATGCCGCGTATCTCGTCCTCGTAGCCCGAGACGCCGAAAGCGTCGGAGAGGCGTTTAAGCAGGGAGAAGAAGCCCGCCAGCTCGTCGTCCCCAAACACTCCGGCCGTCAATGCATGCGCCCCTCCGGGTAGCCGGGAGGACGCCACAAAGCAGCCCTAGGGTTAAACGCCTCGCCCATGTCTCCCGGCGGGCGCGTGCCGGGTGCATCGGGGCCTTGTGGCAGGTGTGGCGCTCTCTAGGCGACTGGCTCGACGCCCTGAAGTCCACCGGGGGCTACAGGGGCCTAGTACTCCTCCACACCACAGACCTTGCAGGCACGGCAGAACGGCTGGCAGGCCTCCTCCACGGCCAGCTAGGGCCGGGGCTCTGCGTGGCGCCAGCGGAGCACCGCAGCCGGCTAGCCCAGGCAGCGAGAGGCGCCTGCAGGCGCCTAATGAGCCCCGGCGCCGTAGAGGAGATACTTGGCGCCGAGGCCGGGTTCGCGCTCCTGCTCGTACCCCGGCTGCTCCGCCCCAACCTGCTTGCAGCGGCCGGCGAGGCGGTCCGCGGCGGCGGCGTCCTCGCGCTCGTCGCCCCGCCGCTTCCAGCCTGGCAGCCCGGCGGCGAGGAGAGCATAGGGGCCTACCGCGTCTACCTCGTCGAGCGGCTCTACTCGGCTAGGAGCCTCTTCTGGGCATCCCTGGACGAGGACACCGTCTACGCCGAGCGGCTTCCCGCCTGCTGCGCGGGCCGCCCCGAGCCCCCGGCCGGCTACCGCCCCCGCGAGCCCCTGCCCAGGCTGCTGGTCGAGGCGGCCGCGACCAGGGAGCAGGCGGAGGCTCTGGACGAGATAGTCGGGTTCCTACGGAGACGGGGGCGCAGCGTGCTAGTGCTCGGCGACAGGGGCAGAGGCAAGTCGGGCCTGCTAGCGTTGACTGTCGCGTACCTCGTCCACGCACACATGGCCGGCTTCGTGTCGGTTACCGCGCCCACCGCCTGGAGCGTGCAGAGCTTCTTCCACGTCCTAGACTCTGCGCTCACACGGCTCGGAGACCGGCACTGGCTCATACGCCGCCACGGCCTGGTCGTCGGGGCCGCCGGGCCCTGGTTCCATGTCCGCTACCATACCCCTGACCAGGCCGCGCCGGGGGCCTACACCGTCGTGGACGAGGCCGCCGCCGTAGGCCCCTCGAGGCTGCGGGCCATCGCCTCTAGGAGCCCGCGGCTCCTGGCTGCGTCCACGGTGCACGGCTACGAGGGCTCGGGGAGGCTGCTCGCCCACGCCGCTGGCGAGCTGCTGCCCGAGCCCCGGCTGAGCGTGGAGCTGCGGACACCGGTCCGCTACCCCCCTGGGGACCCGTTGGAGGAGTGGCTCTACTCCACCTTCATGCTGCGCGTGGATGAACCGCCCGCCCCCGCCGAGCCCGACCCGGCCCACGCGGTGCTCGTGGAGCTGGACCGCAGGGAGCTTGCGCGGAACCAAGGCCTACTGGCCGCCGTCTACTCCCTCCTCGCCGCCGCCCACTACCGCAACGAGCCAGACGACCTGGCCCTCATGCTGGACGCGCCGCACCACCGCCTCTACGCGTTGAAGCAGGACGGCCACGTGGTGGCTGCTGCGGATGTTGCAGAGGAGGGGCCCGGGACGAGGTGGGAGCACCGGATACTCTACGACCGGCTCGCGGAGGCAGCCGGCTCCTACCGGCCCCTCACCGGCTGGAGGATAGTGCGCATAGCGGTTCACCCGAGGCTGCAGCGGAAAGGCCTGGGCAGCAGGATGCTCCAGCTGCTGCTGGCCGAGGCCAGGCGCAGCGGGGCCAGCTGGCTCGGCGCCATCTACGGCAGGCCGCGGGTGACACGGTTCTGGCTACGCAACGGCCTCCTCCCCGTCTACGTCTCCCCGCTCCCCTCTAGGGCCACCGGCGAGCACAACGTAGGAGCCGCCGTGGGCCTCGACAGCGAGGGGGCGAGGCTCGTAGCCGCGGCCGCCGCGGACGCCGCCTCGAGGCTCCTCTGGGGGCTCGGCAGCCTATACCGGAGCCTCGACCCGGAGGCGGCGGGCCTACTGCTGGCCGGCGACCCGGCGCTCGCAGGCCTACTGCCCGGCGCCAGCCTCTCCAGGACACAGGTGGCCAGGCTGCGGAGGGCTGCGGCTGGGCAGGCGCTGCCCGAGTCGGCCCTCGACGCCATAGCCGCCGGGCTGCAGGCCCTCGCGGCCCGCTACGGGGGGCTCTGGCTGCTGGGCGAGAAGGAGAGGCTAGTGGCGGCGACGAGGGTGCTGCAGGGCCGGACGCCCAGGGAGATAGGGCACCTAGCCGCCACAGGGGAGATAAGGAGGAGCCTGCAAGGAATAGCCGCGGAGCTTCTGCTCCACCTCTAGCCCGGGCGGGGAGCAAAGGGAGCAGCCGTGCAGGCCTCGCTGCTGCTCGCGGCGGCCGCCTCGCTGCTGGCCATGCAGCCGTGCCTCGCGGTGAACGCCACCCCTCAGAGCGTCCTACCCGGCGCGGCCACGGGCTACCTTGTCGTGGTCGAGGCGCCGGCCGGGGCACGTGTAGCCGTCTACCCCTCTGCCGCCTCTCCCCCCGTGGAGGCGGCTCCCGCCGGGAGCCGGGGAGGCTGCACGGTCTACCGCGTAGGCCCCATGAGCCTCGGGCAGGGGGCGCGTGTCGAGGTGGTGCTCCACAACGGGTCCAGGATGGTTATCCCCCTGCGCCCGGAGGCCGCCGAGAGGGGCGGCCACGCGCCGCGCCGCCTCATGGACGCCGCCGCCTCCTCGGCGGGGAGCAGCGGAGATGCCGCGCCTACGCGCCGCGCGGCAGAGGGGGCGACGCGTCCCCGGCCTAGAGGGGCTACTGGGGCCAGGCCGGGCAGTAGGGGCTACTGGGCGAACCTGGCTATCGCTGTGGCCTCCCTCGTCCTCTTGCTAGCCTCGATAAGAGAGCATCGGTCTTCTCCTCTACGCGCGTCGCCACGCGCCTAGGCAGTAGGGCTATGAAGAACTGCACCACCATCTCGGCAAGGCCTATGAGGGGGCCATACGTGTTGTACGCGTCGACTATCTTCCTCCAGTTCATGCGCACCGTTACGTAGGCTATCACCAAGCCCAGGGCTACGAGGAGCAGCGTCGTGGTCAGGCCCGCTGCCGCCGAGCCACTCATGTTTACGCCTAGCTGGGCTCCCAGCCACTCGCTTAGCCTTCTCACAGCGTCGCCGAAGAGCACGGCCAGCGCGGTGAGTACTATCTTGCCCGAGGCTACTGCTAGGAAGAAGAGGAGCGGGCTGTAGCCGGCTATGCCGAGCGGTATGTAGAGGAGGTCGTCAGGCAGCGGCAGGGCCGCGAAGAGAAACACGGCCAGGAACATGCTTCTACGGAACATGCGGACAAAGTACTCCAGGTCCTCGCGTTTCTCTTCTGAGAGGACGTGGTGCACCCCCTGGCCCATGTAGAACACGACTAGCTTCCCGAGGGCCGCGCCAAGCCCGCCGCTTATCGCTATCAGCACCTTCTCGTAGACACTGTCTATAAAGGCACTGTACTGGGCTATAACGAACAGGTAAGGCACAGTCATGAAGGGTATTGCATTGCTCACAAACGATATCACGAGCGACGCCAAAGCCGGGTTCACGGAGAGCAGCCGCTGCCCCAGGCTCCTCACAAGCTCCTCGAAGCCTCCAGCAGCGTTAGGCGCCGCACCCGCACCAGTAGAGCCCAACCACCACCAAGCCTCCAGCAGCGGTGAGAGCGTTAACGCCGCGCTAGAGCCCGCCAGGGGCCACGAAGACTGCACCAATACACGGAGAGAAGATAAGAGTGCCCCGCCTCAGGAGCCGGCCCCAGGGCGGGGTGGCGACTGCAAACGCGTCCGAGGATAACGCCACGCCTATGAGGAGGCCCTCGATCGCTAACCGCCCCGCAGCTCCCGGAGCCTCTTCCTAGCCTCCGCCAACGTGGCCTCGATGCCCCTCCAGTGCCCGCCCCGCCAGTAGACCTGGCCGCAGCCGGTGCACACCCAGAACTCCCTGAAAGACTCGGCAACCCTGGGCGGCACACGACCCCGCACCTCCTCCAGCGACGCGCGGCGCAGCGGCGCATTGCAGAGGGGGCAGCGGCTCCTATCCGGGTCCACCACGAGGTCTATACCAAGCCCCAGCGCCAGCAGGGCGAGAGCATCCTCAAGCCTCTCCGGCACAAGCACCGCCACCAGGCCACGCCGCCTCGCCCGCACGTAGAGGCCGTGATCCCTCGTCACCACCACGCGGCCTTCCTCCGCAGCCTTCTCCAGGATACGGCCATCAGGCCAGTTCTTCGCATACACAGTGTCGTAGCCGAGCATCCGGAGCCAGCGGGCAAGGCTACCAAGCATAGAGTCGACTATGAACCGGTGCTCCGGCACACCTGGTCCCCCACGGCCAGGCGGCAGCCAAGTACCCCGTAATACCTGCCGCCCCCTGGGGGCTCTGGAGGCGTGCCGCCTGGCCGTGGGTAGCCCTGGCGCTATGGCAGTAGAATAGGCGGGCGTGGTTGTGGGCTGCCGCATTACGTGCCCGTCTGTGAGGGCTAGCAGCCGGACGGTAGCATGGCCTTGGGCCGCGGAGAAGGAAGTGCAGGGGAAAACGGGTTGCCGAGGGCTAGCCTCTGCTAGCTACCAGCTTGACCAGCTCGTTGAGCGTCACTAGGCCTATTGGCTTGCCCTCGTGTACTACCACTGCGCCCTTGGTCTTCTTTGACTTCATTTTCTCGAAGGCTGTCGCTACGCTGTCGTCGGGGCTCACTGTTGGCGGCCTGAGCCTCATTATGTCGTCGACGAGGAGGTGGTCTATTCTCTCCTTGCGGAACTTCTCGGGCACAATGTCGTGGAAGGCTAGCAGCGCGTCTGCTATCTCATCTGTTGTCACGTAGCCTATTAGCCTGCCCTCCTCGTCGACCACCGGCAGGAACAGCACGTTGTAGCGGAGAAGGAGCTGCCTAGCGTGTAGCACCTTGTGGGTAGTGCGCAGAACCTCCGGGACAGTGGTCATCACGTCGACTACCTTGACGTTCTCGAATAGTGGCGCGAGAGACGCTATCTCCCACCTGGTTACCAGGCCCACCACCTTGTCGCCCTCTACTATAGGGTAGCTCCCTATCCCCTCGCTTATCATGCGCTGCGCCAGCTCTGTAACGGTTGCATCGGGTGGCGCTGTCTTCGGGTTCCAGGTCATGAAGCTCGAGACGTGCATCCTGCCGGGCGCGACGTTACGTGTCCTCAACGTCGCGAGCTTCATCATTATATCTTTCTTCGTCATTATGCCCTCCAGCTTCTCGTCCTCGAAGGCCAGCACGCGGTCTGTGTCGTAGCGCTTCATCACGCGGACCGCGTGTTCAAGCGTCTCGTCCTTGTCTACTGCCGGGTAGTCACGCATCATTATATCCCGGGCCTTCTTCTCCGCCAGGCTCATAGGGGACACCACCTGGGCTCCAACTACGCTCCTCCACGCATGCTTGTACCCCCGCTAGCGGGGTGAGGGATAAAACCCTGAGACAAACGGCCAGAGCGCTACCGGCCAACTATCGCCTCAAGTATGTTATGCTTGACAACCAGGCCCACGGGTCGCCCGTTCTCGACGATCGGCACAGAGCTGAACCCGCCACGTATCATGGCCTGGGCTATTGCTGCCAGGTCGTCGCCTACCCCGCCGGTCACGGGGTCCGGGGTCATCACGTCGGCTGCCGTTGTCATAACGTAGTCGTAGACGGGGCCGAGCCGCCCCTTGGGGAGCAGGGCGAACCTGCGGACGTACTTCTCCTTGCCTGGCGCCGGGGAGGTGTCCAGCGCCGTGAACGCTATGTCGCTGGGCGCTACTATGCCGACGAGCTTGTCGCCGTCAACCACTAGGACGCGGCGCGTAGGGTGCTGCTCCAGAAGCTCGACCACGTAGGCGACGCTGTGGGCGGGGGAAGCCGTGGGGAAGTCGCGGTACATGTAGTCGCCGGCACGGTACCTGCCGCGGAGGCGCTCAGCATAGGCCCGCACCACGTCGGTCTTAGTTATTACGCCTACGAGTATCCCTTCGTCGTCCACCACGGGCAGGCTGCTGACCTGGTGCTGCAGCATAAGCTTCGCTGCGTCTCGGAGAGAGCGGTTGTACTCTATCACCACGGGGTTGGGCGTCATTATTTCCTCGACAGGCACGCTGTCAAGGCTGCGGCGGGCGAGGGGGCCCCCGGCCAGCTTGATGAAGTCGCTGCGGGTAACTATACCCACGGGCTTCAACGCGTCGTTGACCACCACTATCCTGCCGACACGGTGGCGCAGCATGAGGCGGCGCACGTGTGCCAGGTTGTCGCCCGGACGGGCTACGACCACGGGCGAGGACATGAACTCCTCTACGCGGGGATACGTCTTCATGCCTGAGTTGACCTCCACACGGGCACGGAGGCTAGGACGTGCCTAGTCCTAGACAACTATAGCAAAAACAATGAGGCAAAGAGTCTCGTGAGGCCTGCGACGCGGGGGCTAGTGTTTCTCGCGGCTAGCGGCCACCGCGAAGAGCACGTCTCTCTCGGTTATTATGCCGCGGAGCTGGCCGTCCTCTACGACCAGTAGGCTGCTGGTGCCCTTTTCGGCCATCAGTGTTGCCGCGTCGCCTACATCGGCCTCGGGGCTTATAGTGTAGTAGCCGGGGGCTGCCACTAGCTTCACTGGGGCACGCAGCGCCTCCTCCATGGAGGCTCCCTCTATGTACCGGAACACGTCATGGCTGCCGAAGAAGCGCACTATGTCCTTAGCCGTAACAATGCCCCATATGCTGCCGTCATCCTCTACGACTGGGAGCCTCCTTATACCGTACTTGACCATCCTCTCTGCAGCCTCCTTTATCGAGGACGAGGAACCTATAGTTATAACTTCTTTCGTCATCACCTCGGCCACCTTGACGCCAACCTTTTTCTCTACAAGCTCCCTTACAAGATCATGCTCGGTTATGATGCCCCATATGCTGCCGTCATCCATGACGACCGGTATGACTCCAACGTTTCTCAGCACCATTGTTTCGAGTATTTTAGGCAGCTTGTCGTAGATCGTCACGTAGACGGGATTGGGGTTCATTATTGACTCGACATGTTCCTTGAGCAGAGCCGAGTATATGTTACCGCCGTGGCGGTTCTTCACTATGTTGTATAGCTCGCCTCCGCCGAGGTAGTTCACCAGGTCCATAGTGGTCAGCATGCCTTCAAGCTTCTCACTGTTGGGCACCACGACTGGTAGTGCTCTCACACCGCGCCGCGTCATCTCCTCAGCAGCCATGAGGATTGTTGCGGTCTTGGTTGTCGTGTATACTGGGCGCCTGGCTATTATCTTCGCGTCACCTGGGTGCTTGTGGACGCGGTCGCTGAAGTTCGGTGTCCCGTCGCTGCGGAGCCATCTTATCCCTTCAGGCCTGCGGGGCGGCGCAACGACGCCTCTACGCACCAACACCACCTCCGGAATTGGTCGCCATGCGGTGATTTAGTTCTCCTCTCTTCCCACGTTACCAACATACGCATGGCCGGGGCATTTATGCCTCTACTCTCCCAGCCACGCGGAGACGATATCGCTGCGGTCAACAACGCCACGCAGCCTACCCCCAGCATCAACCACGTAGACCCTGCCTATGTCGCGTCTCAGCATCGCCACCGCCGCCTCGCCCAGTGGCGCGTTCTCGGCCACCACGACAGGGGGAGTCGTCATGACCTCGCGGACGCGGGGGCCACGGCGCGGGCCGGCCTCGGCCTCCAGCACCGGCCTAGTGAAGCCATGGGAGAGGAGATCGTGCTCAGCAACGACCCCGACGAGCTTGCCCCTCTTCTCTACAACTGGCAGCGCAGCGAGCCCGCGGGAGAGCATCAGCTGCCAGACACGGTAGACGGGCGCCTCGGGGTCTACGTGGATAACCTCCCTACTCATATGGTGCAGCACTGGCTCCTCGAGGACGGGGTGTGAGGCCTCGACAAGGTACTGGATGAACGACTCCAGCCCCACCATTGCTACGTATTCCTCGGCATCGCCTAGGAGGGGGGCGTACCAGGCATCCACGCCCAGCATTGACCGGGCTGCGGCCCTGGGCGCCGTGTGGGCGTGGAGGCTCAGGGGAGGCTCCTCTAGCAGCTGCGCGGCCGTGAGGCCCGCCTTGGCTGAGGTTACGGAGAGGAGTGTGCGGCGCCACACGAGGCCGGCGAGGCGCAGGCTCTTCTCGTCGCGAACCACGGGGACCACGCGGAGGTGCTCGTCGACCATGAGCCTCCGTATCTTCGCGGCAGGCTCGTCGGGTGTTACCGGCGGGTAGTGCAGGAGAGGTAGGTCCGTGAGCGAGGAGACGGGCAGGCTCCCACCGGTTTGTTAACAATTGCGCGTGGTTGTTGATTTGGGTTATCCTCCCTGCGTGCCTACTCGGCCTCCCCGCCGCCGCGCAGGTAGAGCACCTCTATGAGGCTCGGCGCTATCCTAACTATATCGCTCCTGGTTATGATGCCCACTAGGCGGCCTTTCTCGTTAACCACCGGCAGGTGGCCTATGCCCTTCTCCCTCATAATCTCTGCCGCCGCTGCCAGGCTTGCGTCCTCGTATACTGTAACCGGGTTCCTCGTCATTATCGTCTCGACAACCGTAGATGCGGGGTCTAAGCCCCTTGCCACTACGCGTCTAACAATATCCCCTTCAGTTACGATGCCCAGTATCGTGTTCTTCTCGTCAACGACCACCACGCAGCCTATCCGGTTCTCCGCCATTTTGCGCGCCGCGTCCACCACTGTCTCGTCGGGGCGGGAGGTCACCACACTAGTGGTCATGACATCGGATATTTTCAGCTCCTCGGGCTGGCTCATAGCCACACGCCTCTCCATCTAGCACCCGGCTACCATGGCGGGAGGTTTAAGTGAGCTGTTTCCACGAGGCCAGAGCGGCGCGCCGGGGCTAGAGAATGCCCAGCTCCCTCGCCTTCTCGACAGCAGGCCCCCAGAGGCGTGGCGGCCTCCTCCGCCTCAACGCCGCCAGGAGGCGGCGGTTGCGCTCCTTAGCCTGGGCGAGTATATCGTTCACCACTGCGACGGCCTCTCGTAGGGCATCGCCGTCGAGTATCCTGTGCCGCCTCGTGGCTAGGAGCAGGTCGCCCCGTATTCCGGTGCGCAGCTCCACGAGGGGCATTGAGCCTAGAACCATTACGCCGCTGTGCTTGAACCCAGCCTCCCTGGCGGCTGCGAGCAGCTCCGAGGCCGCGTCCACGTCCTGGGCGTAGACGTGGTATATTGGCCCCTGCGCGCTGAGCCAGAGGCGATGGGCGAAAGGCTTCCTGGCCACCGCGTCAACCTCCTCGACCGTGACCGGCGCATGCTTCTTGAATATTGTCATTGTGTCCTCTTTCGCCCATGGATACTCGCTGTCTATCACCGTTATGCGGCCGGAGCAGCTGCTCTTAGGGTAGAGGCCTGGCCGGAGAAAGATCTCCACCAGCACGTCCAGTATGTCCTCGTCCAGGTAGCCTATATGGAGATCCTCCCACATCCTGTTCCAAGCCTGTAGCTTTCTCTCCTCCCACCGCTCCGTCATCTCTCCCACCGGCAGACCCACGGGCAACGAGAGGGTTGATAAAGGGGCCTTGGTAGGCCTAGGGCCTAACCGGCGCCGGTGCCGGTGGTTCTCGGAGGGCCGCGTATCGGGGAGAATAGCTGCTGCGCAGAGGGGGTGTGGCTGCGTGGCCCAGGGGGTGCTGGAGCAGCTGAAGCCCATGAGCCCGGGCCAGGAGGAGATGCTCGAGGCGCTCACGAGCAGCGACTACGAGATAGTTGGGCTCTTTGGGCCCACCGGCAGCGGGAAAAGCCTCTTCACCGTGCTCTACGGTATAGATGCCGTCATCTCCGGCAAGTATAGGCGCCTCATAGTGTCAAGGCCTGTAGTGGATGTCGTCACCGGCAAGGAGCTTACTGCCCGCGAGCTAGGCGAGCAGTACTATGAACTCGCATCCGCCTACCTCAAGGACATACTCTCGGGATTCGTGGAGTGGAGCCGGGTGAGGCGCCTCATAGAGGAGGGGCGCATAGTGTTCGCCGACACGCATTACCTGCGTGGCCGCACTTTTGACGATTCGATAATCTTTCTTGACGACGCGCAGAACATACCACCGGAGAGCAGCATAGAGATACTAATGAGGATAGGCAGGAACAGCAAGTTCGTCATAGCTGGCGACCCGGTCTTCCAGAAGCCGCACGGCATGGAGCGCGACGGCGCGACCGTTATGAGGGAGGTTCTACTCGGCGAGGAAAAAGCCAAGGTGGTGGACCTGGGGCTTAAGGACATCGTGAGGCCCGGCGCCAGGAGGGGCATACGCCTGCTAATAGAGCTCCGGATGAGGAACCGGCCACTTAACGACATAGAGAAGAAGATAATCGAGGCGGCACGCATATACGCGCCGGACGCCGATGTCATAACAGCGGTCGAGTTCATAGACGCCAAGAAGCAGTTCGGCATAACGGCCGACCACGTCCCCGACGCGCTGCTGCTTGTCAAGGAGGGCTACCTTGGCCGGCTAGTCGGCAGGGGCGGCGAGCGGATACAGAAGATAGAGGAGGACACGGAGCTGAGGCTACGCGCAGTAGAGCTCACACTAGACTTCACTAACATCATACGCGCGATACACCCGGTAAGCTGGATATACAAACACGTAATAGACGTTGACTTCGAGGGCCCGTTCCTGGCGGTGAGGGTGCGCAGCAGCGAGTTCGGCGCGTTCGTCGGGCAGCGCGGCTTCCACATAAAGTTCCTCGACGCAGTCTTCCGGAAGCTCCTAGGAGTAGGCGTGAAAGCATACGAGGCCGCAGAGGAGGAGCAGCGCAAGAAGAGGAGAAAGAGGCGCTAGCCCCCTCCCTTTCATGGTCTCCAGCATTACCCTGTACAGGTGTTTGCCGCGCCCTGGCCGGCTGGTGGTGGAGGCTAGTGTGGCCAGGATACGCTACATCCGCTCTCAGAGGCTCGAAGCAGTAGTGGCTAGAATGGCCGAGCTGCTCGACCTAAGCCACGTGCGTGTCGATAGGGTCTTCTGCAGTGTCAGCTTCAACGCCAGGACAAGGGCCTATGCGAGAATCTGGGGCACGCCCGGCCCCTTCGTGAAGCTCGGCGTATGCGAGCCGACATACGTTATCGAGCTTGTGTACGAGAACCTCGTTGGCGAGAGCTGCGATAGGCTGCTGGCGGTCCTGCTGCACGAGCTACTGCACATACCTCGAGGCTTCACCGGGGGGCTTAGGAGGCATGGCGAGTGGAGCCGGTGGAGCAGCCTCAACGCGACGCTGAGACGGCTGCCGCCGGTGGAGCGCCGCAGGCTCTGCGGCGAAGTAAGGGAGGCACTTGAGGAAGCCAGGAGGAGCGCCAGCCGCTAGCTATAATACCATGGCGGCTTCGGCCTGGTCTCACTGTGTTGCGGCGGCTTTCTTCCACTCCATGGGGCACGCGGCTGCAGCACGGGCTTCGAGCAGTGGTGCGCCGCCATGGGCAAGGTATGGGTTCTGAAGGAGCCGAGGAGAGGAGACCGCGGGTGGAATATCTACGCGCTGCGCGAGGCTGCCAGGCTTAAGCGGTGGTTCATAGGCGTATACTATAGTCCCCGGCTTAAGAGGCTGCTCGCGGTGTTCAAGCCTTCCCCGGGCACGCATGTGAACAGGCTCGTCTTCGAAGAGATGGGGGAGAGTGTCCTCAGCGACGCCTACCGGATGGAGTGCCCCCGGGGATGCAACCGCTGCTGCGTTATACACAGCGGGGCCTTCATGCTGGACGTTGAGGCCCGCATGCTTCCCCCGGAGCTTAGGCGCCGGGTCGAGGCGCAGCCCCGTGAGAGGCTACGTACACCGGGCGGTCGTGTCACCGTGTACCGCCTAGACACGGAGCCTATGGGGCGCTGCATTTTCTTCGACGTGGAGAAGGGCGGCTGCATGCTTGAAGAGATGCTCGGCAAGGCGGGCAAGCCCATAGTATGCATGCTGACTTACTGCACCGTGTTTGCGTCGAGAAACGGCAGGCGCTACATCAAGACAGGGTATAGGGTGGGACGCGACGGCAGGGTCGAGATAATGTACAGGGAGGCTTCGCCGAATGAGTGGGCCGCAATGGTGCAGCGGATGGGCAGCGTGTGGAGGAGGTACCGCCGGGTCCACCGCGCACTCGGGGCCGGGGAGGCTGGTACCCGCCGAGAGCGGGGGCCGCTGCGTTCCGCTAAAAGCGGCTAGATGTGCATCACGTTCTGCTCGCTGCTGTGTACTATGCTGCTCTCTATGTAATCCTGCGTCTCGTACTGGTAGCGTTTCCTCTTCCTCAGCACCTTGTCTATCGCAGCCATGAAGTCCTTCAGCTCTACGACCCTTGCCCCGCGGCGTATGGCGTTATACCCGGCCTCCATAACTATCGCCTTTATGTCGGCGCCGGTAGCGCCCTCTGTCAGCTTAGCCAGCTGCCAGAGGTCTACGTCGTCAGCTAGCTTCATGCGCCGCGTGTGTATCCTGAATATCTCGTAGCGGCCCTTCTCGTCGGGCGGCGGCACGTAGATGAGCCTGTCGAACCTGCCCGGCCTCAGGAGGGCCGGGTCGAGGATATCTATACGGTTAGTGGCTGCTATCACTTTTACATCGCCAAGCGGATCGAAGCCGTCCAGCTCTGCGAGCAGCTGCATGAGTGTGCGCTGTACTTCCCGCTCACCGCTGGTGCCAACATCTATCCTCTTCGCGGCTATCGCGTCTATCTCATCTATGAACACTATTGCGGGAGCCTTGCGTCTCGCTAGTTTAAACACCTCGCGTACGATCCTCGCCCCCTCACCTACATACTTGTGCACGAACTCGGAGCCCACTACACGTATGAAGGCCGCATTACTCATCGCAGCCACCGCTTTTGCCAGCAGCGTTTTACCGCACCCCGGCGGGCCGTAGAGGAGCACGCCCTTCGGCGGCTCTATGCCTATCTCGCGGAACAGCTCCGGCTTCGTCAGGGGGAGTATGACTGCCTCGTAGAGCTCCCTCTTCTGCACCTCCAAGCCGCCGATATCCTCGAAGCCGATACGGGGCCTCTCTATAACCTCCATGGCTTTCACGTAAGGGTCCTCTCTCTCCGGGAGAACCTCCACTATCATCGAGCCGCGCTGGTTGAGAGCCACATAGGCGCCGGGCACTAGCTTCGAGGCGTCAACGTTGGCTGAGACGCTGACCACCAGGTTGGGGCCAGTACTACTCTTCACGACCACGCGGCCATCCGGGAGGACGGACAGCACCATGGCCTCTATTAGGGGCGGGCTGAGTAGCTTATCCACCTCTAGCCTGTAGCGGCGTAGCTCGCGGCGCAGCTCGGCCCTCTCGGCCTCGAGCTCCCGTATCCGCTTCTCCAGGTGGTAGATGTAGTCCCTTAGAGCGTCCCCGTCATCTCTACTTGTACCTCTCTGCATACTCTTGAGTCACCACTACCATACTTCCGTGAAGCCATGTGAAGCCTAAATAATGGTTTACGCCACAATAACTACCGGAACACTACCTGGGGCCCGGGCTGCCCCAGCCACGTGGAGGTAACCAGCCCTTGCCTGCGAGGCGGCGCGAGGTACTGTACTGCGAGATGTGCGGGGCACCTATAGAGGGACGCGCCTACACGATAGTAGTCGAAGGCGTCGAAATGGTTGTCTGCGAGAGATGCTACCGACGCTACATGAGCAGGGCCGTCAAGGCTCGGACGGACGAGCCGCTTCGCCTACGAGTAGCCGGCCCAAGCACGAGGCGCGAGCCCCAGGCGGAGCAGCGGCGGGCCACACCCGTAGCCCGGGCCAGGCCTAAGCCGGCTGCACGCAGCAGGCCAAAGCCTAGGCGGAGCAGCGGCGGCCTCGGCGGCGTCGAGAAGTACGAGGTAGTGGAGGACTACGCGCAGAGGGTTAGGAGAGCTAGAGAGAAGCTCGGCCTCACGCAGAAAGAGCTGGCGATAAAGGTGAAGGTGGGGGAGAAGGTGATAAAGAGGATAGAGGCGGGCACACTTGTGCCCCCCATCGACCTGGCTAGGAGGCTTGAGCGCGTGCTGGGCGTTAAGCTCCTGGAGCCTGTAGCCGAGGAATACGAGGAGGAGAGTGGAGGCAGCGAGGACTTCCAGCTCACCCTTGGGGACATAGCGGAGCTGCGCGAAGACTAGCCGGCGCGGCAGGTCTCCATGTTTTTGCATTAATAAGTCTCGGGGCCGCCGTGTAGGCCTCTGGAGAGACAGGGGGAACGGCTGCAAGGTGCCTGAGCGGCGCGCGCTGCTGCTGCTCCCGAGGGGCCTCTCGGGCTGGGAGCTGGGCGAGGCCCGTGCTCTGGTCGAGTCCGCCGGCTACCAGGTGGTAGACACACTGTGGTACCGGAGGATTAGCTCTTCGCGCCTCCTGAGCAGGGCTAAGCTCGAGGAGCTCGCGGCTAAGGCCGAGAGGCTACGCGGGGACGAGGACGCGAGAATAATAGTGTATGACGAGCTGAGGCCGCGCGAGTATTTCAGGATAGTGCGTGAGGCCCGCGTGGAGGCCATCGACCGGACCCTCCTCATACTGGAGATATTCGCGCTCCATGCCGGCAGTAAGGAGGCTAAGTACCAGATAGAGCTTGCCAGGCTGCGCCACCGTCTACCCCTTGTACGTGAAGCGGTGCGCTTGGCGAAGATGAGGGAGCTGCCGGGCTTCCTAGGGCCGGGCGGCTATGCTGTAGACAAGTACTATAAGTACATGGTCTCTAGGATGGCACGTATCCGGAGGGAGCTGGAGAGGCTTAGGGAGCGGCGAAGGAAGGAGAGGATGAAGAGGAGGAGCGCAGGGCTGCCCCACGTGGCTATCGTCGGCTACGCCAGTGCTGGCAAGACCACGATATTCAACCAGATAACCGGCCTGTCCAAGCCCGCTGGGGACGAGTACTTTACCACCGTGTCTCCAAAGGTGCGCGCGGTCGACATGGGCGGCGTAAAAGCAGCGCTCGTCGACACGGTTGGCTTCATTTCGCGCATACCGCCGGAGATAATTGAGGCCTTCTACTCCACTCTTGAGGAGGCTGTGACCGCGGACCTCCTACTCTACGTTCTCGACATCAGCGAGAGAGAGGACGCGTTGGCCGAGAAGCTGGGCGAGGGCATGGAGGTGCTGAGGAGGCTCGGCGTGGTGGGGACACCGCTACTAGTGGCTGCCAACAAGTCCGACCTTGTCGGGGATGGAGAAGAGCTGGAGCGTAGGCTCCGCCTAGTCGAGGCTATGGCGTCATCCGTGTATCCCGCCTTGAGAGGGGTTATACCGGTCTCAGCTCTGCGCGGCGAGGGGCTGGAGGAGCTGCGTTGCCGTCTGGCCACCCTGCTGAGAGGTATGGAAAGGTCTACGTGTTGAGGCTCGGCCACCGGCCGGAGCGCGACAAGAGGATCACTACGCATGTGGGGCTTGTGGCTAGGGCGTTTGGCGCCAACGGCTTCGTTCTCGCCGACCTTTGCGACGAGCAGGTCATGTCGTCTATACGGGGTGTGCTGGAGCGCTGGGGGGGCTACATGGAGCTGGCCTGCGGCGTGCCTGGGCGGAGCTACGTGAGGCGCTGGCGCGAGGAGGGGGGCGAGGTAATCCACTTGACCATGTACGGGCTCCACGTGGACGACGTGATAGCCTCTATACGCGAGAGCAGGCGGCCTAAGCTGATTGTTGTCGGCGCGGAGAAGGTGCCGCCATTCTACTACGAGAACGCCGACTACAACGTGGCCGTAGGGAACCAGCCTCATAGCGAGGTTGCCGCGCTGGCTGTTTTCCTAGACAGGCTGTATGAGGGCCGCGAGCTGCGCCTCGAGTTCGACAATGCCAGGGTTAAGATTATCCCCTCGCCGCGCGGCAAAAAGGTAGTAAGCCTGGAAGGAGGCTAGTATTAATTCTAGGGTGCCTTGTAGTGAGCGAGAACCAGGAGATAAAGAAGCTCTACTTGCTCGTCGAGAGGCTGATAGACAGGGACGCTAGGAGGGTCTTCGAGATACTCTACGAGGCCGGCGACGAACTCTCCGAGTACGATATAATAGAGAAGAGCGAGCTCCGGGGGAGCGTTGTGCGCCGCGTCCTGAACCTGCTAGCCGAGAAGGGCTTCGTGGTTTACCGTAAACTGCGCCACCCGGAGAAGGGCCGCATAGTGTTCTACTGGAGGATAAACTACGAGGGCCTCCCGAGCGTGTTGGAGGCGCGTAAGCGTGCTGCCTTGGAGAGGCTGCGCTCGCTCCTGGCCAGCGAGGAGGAGACCCAGTACTTTGTATGCCCTCTCGACGGGACACGGTATACCTTCGACGAGGCCCTGGAGTACGAGTTCACCTGTCCCCGCTGCGGCTCGCCGCTCCAGCCCGACGAGGATAGGGATATGAGGATTGAGATTCTCCGCCGATACGTGTCCCTCCTGGAGGCTGAGGTTGGTGCGGGGAGACGGGCCAACACTGGTTGACCTATTCAGCGGCGCCGGCGGCTTCGCGGAAGGCTTTAGGCGTGCAGGGTTCCGCGTGCTCCTAGGCGTAGACAACGACCCGGCAGCTATTAGGAGTTTTAAGGCGAACTTCCCGGAGGCGGTAGCCCTCTCCATGGACATCAAGGAGGTAGGCGGGCTGCTGATCGAGCGCCTCGCCGGCAGGCCGGACGTTGTAATCGGGAGCCCGCCCTGCGAGCCATACACTGGCGCGAACCCTAGGCGTAGACGTGACCCCGTGGAGAGGCTGTACGAGGATCCCGCAGGCCAGCTCGTACTCCACTTTGCACGCATCGTGGCGGAGCTGAGGCCAAAAATCTTTGTCATGGAGAACGTGCCGGGCATACTGGACGTTGAGGACGAGCTTAGGAGGATATTCGCCGAAGCAGGCTACCCCGTTATCTATTTCAACAAGCTACTAGCTGAACGGTACGGTACGCCCAGCCACCGGCTGCGCGTATTCGTCTCAAACGTGCCGCTCCACCCGCGCCCCGCGAAGCGCCTAATCACGGTGAGCGAGGCCCTAAGGGGCCTGCCGGCGCCCGGCTCGAGACAGCCGCCCAACCATGAGGCCCCGCCCGTTTCCCCCAGGAAGCTGAAGAGGATAGCGCGGCTACGCTGGGGCCAAGCAATGATATACTATGAGGGCGCCGAGGGGAGGAGGCTGCCCAACCTTATTAGGCTCGACCCACGGCGCCACGCGCCAACAGTGCTGGGCAGCAGCAGGTTCATCCACCCCTTTGAGGACCGCTTCCTCACCGTGAGGGAGCAGGCGCGGCTGATGGGTTTCCCTGACGACCACGTGTTCCTTGGAGGCCGCGACGAGCAATACAACCAGGTCGGCGAGGCCGTCCCCGTGCCGCTGGCTGAGGCCATCGCCTGGGAGGTTCGGAGGAGGCTTGAAAACAGCTAGCGTTGAGCGGGGGAGCGGCGGAGCGCCTCGTAGAGTATGAGCGCCGCCTCAGCCACTGGGCCGAGACGCGCCTCGGCGCCCGCCGGATACACTGCCTCACCGACCGTGGCGGCCTCCTTGCCCGGCGCCGGGTCTATCCCGCCTACTAGCAGGGCTACGGGCTTCTGACCACGGAGAAGCATGTCAGCTATCTCTTCGAGCGGGCGCGCCTCACCATATTCGCGGCTCACGACCACGATCCTGCCAGGCTTGTATATCTCCACAAAGTCGCGGAGCGTGGGTAGCACTGCTAGGCTCTTCCCTAAGCGTAGGGCGAGCCGGTTGACCTCCGGCACGCCGCTCGAGGCCGCCGCGCCATAGGCTTTAACCACTACGAAGTGGCGCAGACCCAGCCCGTAGACGAGCCTTGCCATGTCTATGAGGCGCTGCGCGCTCGAGACGTCGTACAGTACTGCAATTACCTCATCCATGCCGGTTCCACCTCTCTACCTCCTCCAGGGCCCTTTAGCTCCCAGTGCCCGTCGGTGGAGGCAAAGCAGGTCTTAATAATTGGGCTCCTCTTGCGGAGGGGCCTGCCTGGGGTGCTTTCCCCGCACCATTGGGGGCCGGGAATGCGCGGGGAACGGGCCCCAATGCGGTGTTTTCATAGCGGCGTGTAGGCTGCTAGTCTAGAGACGGGTGGCGAGGCTGTGGCAAGACTGGTTGCCTTCACACTACCCGAGGACGTATATGAGGAGCTGCGGCGCCGGGCGGAGAGGCGAGGCTACAGCCTCGTCTCAGACTACGTGAGGAGCATAGTCCTAAGAGAACTGGGGTATGGCGAGGAGGGAGACGAGAGGCTGCGGGAGATAGTAAGGGAGGAACTGAGAAAGCTTGTAGGAGAAGAGGGGAAAGTTGAGGTAGAGGCCATTGACGTGGACCGTATCATCGAGAAGGTTCTGGCCCGTCTACAGCGCCGCCTGCAGGACATGGTGAACCCGTGGACCGCTAAGATAGACCAGGTTCAGGCCAGGCTGGCCGAGCTACAGGAGAAGCTGGAATCCATAGAGGAGAGGCTGAGAGAGGTCGAGAGCGGGCAGAGGACGCAGCAGCCGCAGCGGGAGAGGAGGGAGGTCCAGGCTGCGTACCCTCCCCCAGGCGGCCACCAGTATGAGCGTAGGGAGCACCGCCACGGTAGGAGGCGCACCGCAATAGACAGGCTGAGAGAGCAGGGTGTAGTATACGAGCACGACGTTCAGTGGCTGCGGGACCGGGATGCCTTCTTCGAGAAGCTGCGTAGGGAGGGCGCGGTCATTCTCGAGCTAGGCGGCGAGAGGGTTGCAGTTGACCCCTCCTTCTGGAACAACTTCAAGGAGAAGCTAGAGGCCCTGCCGACCGCGAACGAGGACGAGATAAAACTTCTACTGACCAGCCAGCAGTACGACCTATTCAAAAGGCTTAAGGAGAGCGGCCTCATATACTTCGACGCCACGAAGCGCGCGTGGAAGCTCACAGAAGAGCCGGCGCAGGAAGAGAGCTAGGACCGGGAGAGCCTCGGAGCCAAGTCACTCAGCACCCCCTGAGCCAGCAGGCTCCTCTAGGGAGGGTCAGGCGCTGGCGTAGTCTTCATCGGCGGCTGTGCGTAGAGGCGGGGGCTCCTAGGGGCGAAACTCCGCAGCGGCCCCCTCTGGGGCCTCGGCTCGGCTGTAAGACTTCATAGCCCCCTGCGGCCCGGGGAACAGCCATAGGGGTTATTCAAGCTGCCAGCTGTGGAGGTACTCTTCCTGTTCCTCGGTTAGCCTGTCAATCTCTATGTTCATCGCTTTCAGCTTCAGCCTGGCAACCGTCTCGTCGATCTCTCTGGGTACACGGTAGAGGCCTGGCCGGAGCCTGCCACGGTTCTTCACGAGGTACTCTGCCGCGAGAGCCTGGTTGGAGAAGCTCATGTCCATGACCTCGCTGGGGTGCCCTTCTGCGGCTACAAGGTTGACAAGCCTGCCCTCTGCCAGCAGGTAGAGGCGGCGGCCGTCGTGTAGACGGTACTCGGTCACGTATGGCCTTATTTTTCTCTTAGACGTCGCGAGGGCTTCGAGGTCGGGTATCCATATCTCGACGTTGAAGTGGCCTGCGTTGGCCAGTATAGCTCCGTCCTTCATTGCCTCGAAGTGCTCCCTGCGTATAACCTTCTTGTCCCCCGTGGCTGTTATGAATATGTCGCCTATCTTCGCCGCCTCTAGCATAGGCATCACGAGGTAGCCGTCCATTGCGGCCTCCAGTGCTCTTATCGGGTCAACCTCTGTCACAACGACCTTGGCCCCCATGCCGCGGGCCCTCATAGCTATTCCACGGCCAACCCAGCCATAGCCGGCGACCACCACGGTTTTGCCCGCAAAGAGTATGTTAGTCGCGCGGAGGATGCCATCGATAGTGCTCTGGCCTGTACCGTACCGGTTGTCAAACATCATTTTTGTGTAGGCATCGTTCACGGCTATTGCTGGGTAGCGGAGAACCCCCTGGCTAGACATTGCGCGGAGACGTATGACGCCCGTCGTCGTCTCCTCGGTGCCGCCCCAGACCTTGGAGGCCACCTCGGGGTACTCCCGGTGAAGGAGCGCGTGGAGATCACCGCCGTCATCTATCACTATATTGGGCTCCCATTCGGCCACCCAGCGTATGCACGAGAAGTACTCGTCCTCGTTCATCCCTTTCCAGGCGCAGACCTCTATACCCTCCTGCGACGCCAGGGCAGCGGCTACGTCGTCCTGTGTGCTGAGCGGGTTGCTGGCGGCGAGCCTCACAACAGCGCCCCCGGATACCAGCGTACGCACCAGGGCAGCCGTCTCCTTCGTCACGTGAAGCACGGCACCGACGCGGACACCCTCAAGGGGCTTCTCTTCGCTGAACCGGCTCCTAATATAGCGGGCAACGACGGGCATATGCATCTCTGCCCATTCTATCTGCAGCCTGCCCTGCTCCGCAAGCGAGGGGTCACGTATCCGCGACACCGCAAACGCACCCAGACGGCACGGCAACCGACCCCGGGCCTATTTCACGTCTCCTACAAGCAGCCGGCAGTGACGGCGAAACGTGCCTGGGCAGCGTCTTGGCGCCGGAGGCCGTCAACGCAGCAGCTGTGCGTGGAGAAAGTGGAGGGCAACATGGTGGGCCCGGGGGGATTTGAACCCCCGACCTCCGGGTCTCTCCCTCTCATCGAGACAGGTATATCGACAGACCCGGCGCCTAGTGGCCGTGTGGACCGGCTGGTCTGGAGCCCGGCGCTCTGCCTAGCTGAGCTACGGGCCCATACCTCTCTCTGGGCCCACCATGCAGCTCATCCCCGCCTATGCGGGTCAGCCGGGGGCTCAACCCAGTATACAGCTAGCATAACGCCCCGAGGGGGTTTAACTCTTTCCACCCACACCCTGTGCACCGCAACAGCTAAGGGGGCAAACGCTCGAAGGGCAGCCAAGCACGTCAAGCGCCTTCAACACGTAGGATACAGTCTTCGACGCAACTCCTAGCCGCGAGGCGACCCGGCGGGGCCCCGCCGACAGAGACGAGGCGGCCTCACTGCAGACGCGGCAAGCCAGCTCCAAAGGCACGACGTGAGCCCTAGCACCCTTTGCACGTACAACCACGTAGACGAGCAGGCTGGGTGAGAGGAAGCTAAACTTCCCACGCTTACGCGCCGCGTAGAAGAAGTCCCCGACGCGGCGCACCCCCGCCTTCGTCACACAGGCGCTCCCACCATCAAAGCTGACCAGGCCTCGACGGCGGAGCCCCCAAAGCATGCGCCTCACAGCAGCCAAGTCAACCCCGAGATAGTGGGCGAGTAGGCCCCTCTCAGCACATCCGCCCCTCGTATACATGTACCATAACAGGGGGAGCCCCCAGGCAGCGTCGCGCCCCACGCCACCAGACCCCACACAAATCCCTTCCAATACATGGAGCCCGGGCGCAGCTGCTACCAGCAGAGCCGTGCAGCAGCGAGGCCGAGAAGTGGCGCCGCCGGGTGGATTCGAACCACCGACCACCGGGTTAACAGCCCGGCGCTCTACCCGCTGAGCTACGGCGGCACCAGGTCGCTAACCCAGACCCGGCGGCCATGACACTCCCACCAGCCAGCCCCCTTTATGAAGCTTACCTCTAATCCCGGGGCTTCTAGGAGTCTCCCAGAGAGGAGGAGACGAGGACGACACAACCCGGAGAAGAACCCTTAGTGGAACATACCAGGGCAGGACGAGCAGAGCCCAGCGGTGGTGGGCCCGGGGGGATTCGAACCCCCGACCACCCGGTTATGAGCCGGGCGCTCTGCCGGGCTGAGCTACGGGCCCAGAACGCCTATCCATATAACACGGTACAGCCAGACGAGCCCCCTTTTTAAGGGTAACGGCTACGGGGTGCTGTATGAGCAGAGCCATGCTGTAGGACACGGAAACGCCGCGAAAACAATGCATCATCAACCGGGAGGTACCCTGCATGTAGGCAGGAGCTGGAGGAGAAAAACAATGCAGGTACTCTATAGACTGTATCTTGGCCGTTACCCGTTACTGCTCCTTGCTGAAGCCAAAGGTTAGGTTGTAGAGCTGCCCGAGCTCCTTCTTTATCTCCTCGCGGTTCTCCTTGACGGCTTTAGCTATCGCCTCTAGTGCGTTGTATGCCCGGCTCGGTATCTTGCCGCGGAACCAGGTTATGTCCTTAGCCATGCCCACGCCTATTTCATCGTACTTCATGCCTGTCACGGGGTCTTCCTCACGCTCATTTATCAGCTTGTCCAGCTCGAGCACCAGCGTGCCTCTTGGCAGCATGTAGTCACCATAGGGGTCGACGAGCTTCAGTACCTGCTTCTTTATCTTGCTGAGGACACGTATGCCTAGTATCTTGTCCGGGCTGGGCCTTATCTTGGCCGCCTGTAGCGCGCCGAGCAGGGCCACTATGCCGCTGAGGTCGCTGAAGGGCTCGTACCAGGGCCTGCCTCTGCCGCTGGCAAGCATCTGCTCGGCGCTAGCGCGTAGAAGCACCTGCCCGCTTAGCACCGTGTTGTAGGCGTACGCCTTCCTGAAGTTCTCGTTAAGAGCTATATCGATTATACTTTCGCTGTTGTGGCCCACGAATAGCACGTGCCTCGCAGGCGTGTCGAACACTATACCCATGTAGAAGCCGAACATGGCAGCAGCCTCTGGCCTATCGGCAGCCTTGAACACGGTCTCGCCGAGCGCAGTGCGCTGCAGTGCCACATCGTTGAGCCTCCTAGGCGCCTCGCTGTAGGCTATTACCTTGACTAGGCCGAAGCTCTGCATCATCCTTAGGTAGTAGAGGAGGTCGCTCATACCGAAGTTCTTTAGGGCTACGTACTTCTCTCCAAGCATCTCTACGCGCACTATGCCGCCCACTATCTCGCTTACGCGCTTGGGCTCCTCTCCCGGACTCGCAGCGCCTGCTAGCATATCCTTATAGAACTCAACAAGGCCCGATATTCCGCCCAGCTTGCCCTGCGCTGCCGCGGCTAACTCCTTGAACCTACGAGGTACCCTGGCCTCCAAGGTCAGAGGCGGTAGCAGCATAGTCCCACCACTCCAAGTGCTCTAGACATTCTGCCCCCGAGTTAAAAATTACTCTCTTCGCCCCCATATACACATCATACGGAGCCGGAGTCTAGCTGTCTAGAAGCACCATAGCGTAGTGGTAATACCCTCACCGAGAGCGGCCCACACCAATCCAGAGGGATTTGAGCCAAAGCTTAACTGTAGTTAAGCATAGGCAGTATTACGGCACACTATCATCACGCCACTGTAATAGAGAGTGAAAAGGATGACAACAATGACCGAGATATTGAGGCTTAGGAGCTTCGTCGAAAGGAACGGGGCGATAATTCTCTCTAGCAGCATTGTAGCCGACGGCCACTACGACGGCGCCACGGCACGCGTGGTTACCCATATACATAACGACCATACTAGGTACCTCTCACGCAGCGCAAGGGCCGGCCAGCTCCTTGTCGCCACGCCTCTCACCATAGAGCTTCTCGAGGCGCACGGGCACAGGCTCCCCCTGCATCGGCGAATAGAGGCATCCTATGGGACAAGGATGAGGATAGAAGACTACGTGGTGACCCTTCACCGTGCCAACCATGTCCCCGGTGCCGCTGAGGTGGTGGTCGAGCACCCAGAGGGGCTGAGAGTAGGCTACACCGGCGACTTTAAACTGCCTGGAACCGTCGTGCTGCAGGATCTCGATGTCCTGGTAATAGACGCTACATATGGCAAGCCCGAGTGGCGGAGGCCCTGGCAGGACGAGATCGAGTACCTCCTCGCAGACATAGTTAATGAGGCGCTGATGCATGGGCCCGTAAGGATCTATGCCTATAACGGGAAGATAGAGGAGGTAATGATACTGTTACGCAGGATGGGCGTTACTGCGCCTTTTGTGCTGCCAGCTAAGAAGAAGAGAGTGGTTGAGGTGCTCGAGAGGCACGGCTACCGGCTCGGCGATTTTGTTGTCGAGTCTTCGCCCGAGTGCTTTGAGGTAAAAAGAGGTGGATGGTATATTGCGTTTGAGCACTTTTTCCGCTGGCGGCGGCGCCACTTAGCAGGCCCGAACGGCGCTGTCAACATACTTCTCAGTGGGTGGGAGTTCGGCTCGCCTTATAGGCGCGTTGGTCCTCGGGACTGGATAGTCTCGTTCAGCGACCATGCCGACTTCACGCAGCTTGTCGAGTACGTGGAAGAGGCTCGGCCGCGGCTACTGGTGGTTGATTCCTCGCGTGGAGGAGAGGCAGCACAGGTTTTCGCCTCATACGTTTCCCGCGAGTTAGGCATAAACGCCTTCTATCAGCCCAGGGAGTCGTAGCGAGGGCCGCCGGCAGAGGCGTGGCACCATGGATTTCGATATACGTCACCTAGCCTGGCTTTCTAGGCTAGAGCTAAACGAGGAGGAGGCTAGGGAGCTGGAGAGGAGGCTCAACGCCATGAGGACGCTCATAGATAGGCTGCTAAACGCGGACACCGAGAACGTGGAGCCCCTGTACCACCCCAACGAGGATGAGGCAGGCAAGCTCCGTGAAGACGTCCCAGGCGCCGGCCTTGAGAGGGACTATGCGCTGCTGAACGCTGCGAAGACCGAGAAAGGCTACGTAGTCGCGCCTAGAACTGTAGAGGACTAGGCCTATGTGGATGCTGGGAGAAAAGATTCCTAGAATTTTCTAGACAGGCGCTGAGCCGCCTCCACAATAGCCTCCATGTCGCCAGGGCTAGAGAGAATGACTCCATCAACCAGCGGCGAGAGGCGCTCCACCACACGCTCCACATCTTCTATCCTATACACTGGCTGGCCGCCCAGCATAGACCTAAGCATGTCGATGTTCCTGCTGCTTCCTATTATCACGTATGCGTAGAGCTTCTTCCCTAGCCTTCTCGCGACTCTGCTGGCGCGCGCAAGCTTATCGTAGTCGTACAGCCCCCGAAGCACCATGAAGAACTCTAGGTCCGCCTTCATCCTTTCCTCTATCTTTTCAAACGGGTATCTCATGCTGAGCATTGCGCCGAGGCGGGGCCTCTTATCTCGGAGCCTTATTTTTGCCAGCCTGGCTGCCTCCTCTACGTTAACGTCCTCTACTTTTCCCCCCTCAACTGGGTCGTCACCACGCAGTAGGACCGCCTCTTTTATCTCTGCTACATGTAGCCCTGCAAGAAGGCTCAGCAGGCCTACCCGGTTTAGGTCAATAACCCGTATATGTGGTATGAACTCAACATCCCCGTATATCGCCTTAAAATGGGCGGCTATGACTGACGCGCTGGCGACCGGTCTCCCCATAGGAACCTCGGGTATATCTATAGCATCCACGTTTGCCGCAAGGTTCTTTACATATCGTTCAAGTTTCTCCTTTTTGCGTGCAGGCTCAAGCTCGGCTATTATGAGCAACATCGTCACCCGTTGCCGGGCCGCAACGTGTACCCACATAGCCCTTGACGGCGCGGCGGCGGCGGCGTTGAATACTAAGTCTTGCGGTCCCAGTGTTCTAGCAGGAAACGTCCTCCTAGAGGTATGTCCCTCCCGCTCCGAAGCTCCTTGACTTTTTGAGCTAGTTTTGCCGCCTTCTCTACGGATATTGGAGAACGTGTGCCCCAGAGCTTTATTGAAGTGCCCACTATGAAGCCGTCTGCTACTGTCCAGTAATTTATAATGTTCTCGTATGAGACGCCGCTGCCTATAATTATTGGTTTATTGCCTGCAAGTGCTCGTATGGAGGCAACATAGCCCGGCTGGGGAGCCGCCCCCGTCCTGGAGCCGCTAACAATAAGCGCATCCATGGAGCCTCTCACGACGCATTCCCTAACGGACTCCTCAACCGGGGCTAGCCCCCAGCTGTGCTTAACGTCGACATCAGCAAAGACGGCGACATAGCGGGGGAGCCGTGAACGCATATCCTCTACTGCCGCTCCAGCTGGCTCCATAAGGCCCTCTGGCGTAAGCCTTGTTTCGCAGTAACTATTCACTCTGATAAAGTGCGCCCCAGAGCTGTATGCTACTGCGAGCGAGGACGTTGCGGCATTTCTCAACACATTTACTCCTACGGGTAACTTTACCCTCCTAGTTATCTCTCGCACAATTACAGCCATCGTGGCTATCAATAGCTTGTCATCGCCTGGATCCATATGGTATGGGCCGTCGCCGAAATTTTCAACTATTATTGCATCAAAGCCGCTCTCTTCGAGCTTCACCGCCTCACTTATCGCGTATTCAATTAGATGGTCTATATCGTCTCCCCGTCTTCTCTCGGTGGTTAAGGGAGGCAGGTGCACGACGCCGATAAGGGGCTTGTAGCCTAGCATAGGTATAAGGCGAGGCTCGGCGCCATCCTCTTTCAGCATCGACATCAGCCTCCGTCATCTCTTTCTCTTCGTCACCGCCCGGTACTGGTGTTTCCCCAGCCCTACCGCCGGGCGATAATAACATGTATGTATAAAGGAGCGCGGGGCTAGCTACCGTGTATCAAGGGCTCTGTGTGGAAACCGGGTGGGGAGACGCTGTCCCCAATATTTAGACCGCTGAGGGATGAAGAGCCTCCCCCGTTGCCGACGCTGTGATCCGGGGCCGTATCTAGCTGCGCAGAACCTCTCTCACAATGTTCTGGACTCTTTCTGCAAGCTTTGATTCCTGTGTTGCGCCGATTATTACGTCGGCTATGTGGCCGTTGACGAATATTATCGTAGTTGGTATGTTCTCTACATTATAGCGGTCAGCTATTTCGGGGGCTTTGTCGCTGTCCAGGTATGCGAATACAACCCCTTTCTCCGGCGATGCCAGCTTGCGGGCTACACGCTTGAAGACCGGCGTGTAGGCCTTGCAGGGGTTGCACCAGGGTGCTGAGAACTCGACGACCACGACTTTGTAGCGGGACAGTATTTTGTCAAAGTTCTCCTTGTCTAGATATAGGAGGGGGTCGCCAAGCTCCCTTTCCAGCATGTTCAGTTTCTTTTCTACCGCTTTAACTAGCTTCTCTGCCTCCTCGCGTAGCCCCTGGGCGCTCATAATTCCCGCCTGGTTGGCAGCTGCGGCCGGCCTCCCCTTATAGAGCCACTTGTAGGCGAAGTAGGGCGGAGTCTATGTTTAGCGGCCTGGTTCTAGCTGTCTAGCCTCTAGAGGAGGGAGGTGGTGTAGCCGGAATGTCTTCGCTGAAGGTGTTCACGAGGGAGCTGCGTGTCACTACTCACCGTAGGCTTGAAGCTATCGACATAACCCATCTTGTAGAGGACGTATTTGACGAGAGCGGTATTAAGAACGGTCTTTGCATGGTGTTCGTACCTCACGCGACGTCTGCTATTATAGCTAACGAGGCAGAGCCGGGCCTGATGCAGGACTATATCGACCTTATTAAGGAAGTCTTTAAGCCGGATCATGGGTGGAGGCATAACCGTATAGATAACAACGCCCACGCGCATCTGGCTGCTGCCCTGATAGGCCCCTCGCGCGTGTTTCCCGTTATAGACGGCAGATGTGTACGAGGAACATGGCAGAATATTATACTGCTGGAACTTGATGGGCCGCGGACTAGGCGTGTGGTAATACAGGTAGTTGGCGAAGCATAGCCGCCATAGGAGCCGGCCGGGTGATGTACTGTGCCGTCCACGGGCTCTGCGGGCAAAAGAGGGACACGTCTCTACATAGCTGGTGCCGAGGAGATAAAGGCCGGGAAAATCACTGACATATATTTCGTTAGAACGAAGAAGATACTCGAAAAACATGGCATGTGCAACACCTGGGTTAGAGCAGAATTTCACTCCTATAGCCTTCCCAGGGGCTACGACTGGGCCGTGTTCGCAGGCCTCGAGGAAGCCCTGGAAATACTGAGAGGGAGGAAGGTCACTGTCTACTCTATCCCGGAGGGTACACTGTTCCGCCCAATGGATCCATTAATGGTCGTCGAGGGTCCTTACTGTGAATTTGTGGAGCTAGAGACGCCTGTACTCGGAGCACTTAGGCATGAGACAAGTATAGCTACCAAGGCTGCCCGTATCCGCGTCGCTGCAGGAGATCGAACTGTTCTGTTCTTCGGTCTTCGCTCGCTTCATCCAGCGCTAGCTCCCATGGCCGATAGGGCTGCATACATAGGTGGCGTTGACGGCGTCTCGGGCACTGAGGCAGAGCCCTTCCTCGGTTTGAAGCCCCAAGGCACGATGCCACACGCACTTGTCATAGTATTCGGCGACCCCCGTAAGGCCTGGCTTGCTTTTGACGACACCGTCGACCCTCATGTGCCCAGAATAATGCTTGTAGACACTTTCTTTGACGAGCGTTACGAGGCTCTACTGGCTGCTGAAACGTTGAAAGAGAGGCTGCATGGGGTGAGGCTAGATACTCCGAGCAGCCGGAGAGGTAACATGAGGAAAATAGTCCAGGAGGTGCGCTGGACGCTCGATCTTCACGGCTATAAAGATGTTAAAATTATAGTAAGCGGTGGTCTCGACGAGAAGGAGGTTGCAGAGCTGCGCGACATAGCTGACGGCTTTGGAGTCGGTACCTCGATAGCTTTCCCACCCTCCATCGATATAAGCATGGATATAGTTGAGGTAAAACGCGGCGAAAAATGGGTTGCCATAACTAAGAGAGGTAAACTGCCCGGCATGAAGCAGCTCTACTGGTGCAGCGATAACCCGCTCGACAAACGCGTCAAACCATGGGGCCATGTGCCGGAAGATTGTCCTAATGCAAAGCCTATGCTAAAGAAGGTCCTCGATAACGGCCGCATAGTAGCTAACCTTCCTAGCGTCAGCGAGATAAGGGCCTACGTCATTGACCAACTCAAGAAGCTTAACGGCACTAACGACAGCCACGCGTAGCATTTTTTCGAGAACACTAACTATTAGCTTCTCTCCGTCAAGGAGGTTTCCATTCTTCGCATCATATAGCACCAGAGGCGCTCTCACTAGTTCGTCGAGCCCGAGGCAGACTACTTTCTCCGAGAAGGAGACGCTACTGCATCCGGCGGCGACGCAGGCGCTACACTCAACACATACCTTTTTTCCGTGGGGGGTCTCCAAAGCCTCGTCGCGGCATTCGACGCGCCTAGCGGCGCCACCTACTGCTTGTACGTAGAGCCCCGGTGTTAGACGCAGCGCAGGTTGGCCTATTAAGTAGCTAGCTGGTAGCCCGTTTACACTTACCAGCAGCGTGTTTATGCAGTCTTCTTTTCGCATTTGATTGAAGCCGAGTTCGAGGAAGTATACTGTATTTGCAACGTTTATGTCTGTGGTTTCTATACTGTGTATGGCTACTATATTCACACTGCTATTTATGCAGTGGCATAGCGGTATCGTTATTTCCGCGGCTACGCTATACGAGCCATAGCTAAGCCTTATTTTCAAGGGGTTAACAAGCTCATCGCTTCTACTATACGTATAGATAGTCATTGTGCCGTCCGGACCTATCGCGTAAGTACAGCTCAGGGCATTACACGTTATAGCGAGGGGCGGGTCCGCAGCAAGAACTATCTCGACGAAGATACCTATACCCACACTGGAGCCTATTACCCTCACTTCGCTTAGCCTCACCTTATACCGCGGCGCCTGCTTCAAAACGGTGTTATCCCCTGCCTCGTAAACGCCGGCCCCACTACTTCCTACCTCGCAGACCCGGTCTCGAACACGGCACCTAGCTACACAGCCCCGTCCTTGAACATAGCTACAGCAGCCTAAGCTGCTGCAGATGCACCAGGGCTTAGCAGCCGTGGGGGCACCTTTTCTCCTTGGCTGTGGCTTTAAGGGGTACGCGCATACGGTACCTGGCCTCCCCGAGGCCTACACCGGGATACAGCCCCCAGCGGCTACCGGCGATGACCGAGGCGGCTGTAACTATGGCAGAGAGCGGTAAAACGGTTGAACTCATACGGTTCAGCCCCGTCACTGAGTGCACGATAATTAAGCGTAGAAACAGGTTCATCGTACTTGTGGAGCTAGATGACGGTACACTGGTGGATGTGCACAACACCAACACTGGTAGGCTTATAGACGTGCTGGTCAGGGGCCGCCGCGCCTTCTGTATAAGAACGCTGCGTCCCCGGAAGACTTCTCTACGGCTCCTTGCTGTGGAATATCGGCAGGGCTACGCTCTAATCGATACACGTTCACAAGAGGAGGCGGTGAGGAACGCAATAGACCGGGGGGTACTAAGCTGGCTGCCGCGATGCAAGACGAGGAAGCGTCATGTAAAGATAGGCTCGTCTAGAATTGACTTCCTCCTTGATTGCGGCGGGAGAGAAGCCTACATGGAGATGAAGAGCGCGATACTGGCTACCGACGATGGCGGTGCGCTTTACCCTGATGCGCCCAGCCCGAGGGGAAGGAGGCACGTAAAGGAGCTAATAAAGCTCCGGATTAGGGGGGTAATGGTTTATCTCTTGTTTGTTGCCGCTTTCAGCGCAGCAAGTTACTTCATGCCTAACCGCGATGTGGATCCCGAGATGGCCGATCTTATAGCAGAAGCGGCTAGGAGGGGTGTCGCGGTACACGCTGTAGGAATAGACTTCGACCCGCGGAGCATGGCTGCCCGGCTCTACAGCGATAGGCTGCGAGTGATGCTAGCCTAGGACGTGGAACAGTGGCCGTTTTTATCGATGGAGAGGAGTAGTGGCGGGGCCGCCCTTGCGGGCGGTGCGGGGGCAATGGTAGCGGGGGGTGGATTTGAACCACCGACCTCGGGGTTATGAGCCCCGCGGGCTACCAGGCTACCCTACCCCGCTATGCTACCCCGCCACACATCCATGTAGCATCATTGAACCCACTAGCTTTATTAAAGATTTCGCCCCATAGTTCATACTCCCTATGGGGATGATGTGTACACACCCTAAGAGGAGCAAAACGCCATGAACTAAGTGGCCAGGCCTGACCCCAGGACGCGGCTCAGTGCTCCGCACAAGTCATCACACCATCTCAGCCCCAAAGGTCATCATCACAGCCGCTAAGTTCTACATCCTGCCCCTCCTCTTCAACAACTCTCCAAAAATCGCTAACACTATCTATCTTTTCACCACTCCAGCCCTCAAGCCTTAGCAGTCTAAGCTTAAACTCAACACCTTTAGAGAAGCCGCCGATCCCGCGTCTAGCAGCCACACGATGGCAAGGAATGAGTACAAGACACCTATTGCTCCTCATGTAGGCCCCTATTGTCCGCGGGCTGGTGCCTGCAAGTGCCGCCAAAACGCCGTATGTTACCGCAGCACCAAGCGGGACAAGTTGCAGAATAATATAGACAATATCTCTCCTAGATGTGGGTTCGCGGAGCTGTTCAAAGCAGCGCCTATACTGTTCAGGAAGCCCACCCCTCAACAGCGCCACCAGCCGCCACGCGGCGTCAGCACAGTAGAGCGTTCTTTAACGACGTATGTAATACATATTCGTGCCAGGGGCGTGTACACGACCCCTCTAGAGAATGGGGGAAGAGAGTGGAGCGCCTCCTAGATTTCCAGCCGCGAACCGTGCGCGGTAAAAAGTGGAAACTGAGAATCGACGACTTTCCGGAGCCCTATAGGACGCTCTACCGTATACTTCAGAAGCAGGGCTACATAATAGTCGGGCGCCACAGTGTCGTGAAGAAGTGCCACTGGACACACGCCGCGATAGTTGAGAAGAGGTTCTGCTACAAGTGCAAGTTCTACGGTATAGCAAGTCACCGCGATGTACAGATGAGCCCTGCAGCTCTCTGGTGCTGGAATGCGTGTCTTCACTGCTGGCGTCTCCGCCCAACAGACAGCCTAAAGTGGGACGACACCAAGCTACCATGGGTTGACGACCCGGAGCTCATAGCTGAGGGGAGCATAGAGGCGCATAGAGAGAGCCTTATGGGTTACTGGGGCCACCCACATGCAGACAAGAAGCTCCTCGAAGAGGCTATGAACCCGAAGCATGTGGCTATAAGCCTCACCGGCGAGCCTACACTGTACCCGAGGCTCGGCGAGCTCATAGAAGAGTACCATCGGCGTGGGATGACTACCTTCCTTGTGACGCGTGGAGTTAGGCCCGACGTGCTCGCGAACCTAGAGGAGGAGCCCAGCCAGCTGTACGTGAGCCTGGAGGCGTGGGATAAGCGGAGCTACAACTACTTCACACGCCCGCTGGTTCCACGTGCATGGGAGCTGACAATGGAGACTCTTGAAATGCTTCCATCATTTTCAAGCCCTACTGTTATACGGTTCACCCTTGTCCGAAGCTTCAACATGCATGACGAAGCGCTCAAAGCGTGGGCGAAAATAGTGGAGACAGCACAGCCAACCTACATCGAGTTCAAATCCTACATGCATGTTGGTGCTGCACGCAAGCGTCTATCCAAGACTGACATGCTTAAACACCTAGAAGTCCTAGAGTTTGCCAAAAAGTTCGCAGAAATGACCGGATACAATATACTGTCACAGCAGGTCGAAAGCCGGGTTGTGCTACTATCACGCCTAGAGAAGCCCATCATGCTCGGCGAGGGCTGCCCAGGCGAATGGAAAAAGGAGCAGGACAGGATAGAGAAGCTGCTCGACCTCCTACGTAGAGGCGCGGATATAGACGAGCTCGAATACAGGATGGTCATCGAACAAAAGATATGAAGCCGCCACAGCCACACAGCCAGGATGCTACTGGGTTTTCCCCTCCCCTGTTCTACCTTCGCCGATCCCGTACCGGGCTATAATGTCGTAGAGCCTGCGGGCCTTTCTGCTGTAGAGACGTATACGTGAGCCGCTATTCGGCAGCCTAATTTCGACATAGTTTCGCTCAGCGTTAAGCCTGACCTCTGTGCCCTCCGGGAAGGGGAACCCTATTACCTGGCCCATGCCTCCCTTGAGCACTATCCCTTTCGGTGTAACACGGTACCCTGCAGGAACCATCGGTGCGACGACGTTCTTGCCTGCACTCATCCTCCTTATTACCTGGTTCAGCAGGAACATCGCCTCAAACGCTGCGAGCCATATTATGAATGTCGCGACGCGTTTATCGCCCACGAGCGGGGCCACCTTGTTCTCAATCAATGGAACGTAGCGGAATATTACTATATAGAGGGGGAACAAGAGCAACGGTATTATCATCGCCTTTGCCTGCTTGGACATAGCCTTCACGTACTCGTCGTCCTCCAGGGCTATTTCAAGCGCCTTATCCTCCTTGAAAACCGTGCGGCTCTTCAATACCTCCTCTCTAGATACTGCCCCTGTGCCCCGCCTAGAGCGCACCATGCCTATACCTACTATCAAACCGAAATAGACAATTATCGCCACCATGTATAGCCTGGGCTCGAATGCTAGAACCAGCGAAAGCACAATCATAAATAACTGGCCTAGTATTATCATAGACTTCTCACTCATCGGGCTATGCATGCGTTACACCCTGGCGGCCTCTCTAAGACCGTGATGCCGCACCGATTCCCGACGATAACCCGGGAACCGTGGGAAGCTAAAAACGGCCCCTATCCTACCTGGCACAACAGCAGTACAGGCCATCACCCGCCACAAGGCCTACAAGCCCATAGGGGGCAAGTAGTGCACAACGTAGCCGGGAGGAGCCAAGGATGACGAGAATAGCGCTGGCTGAGCACACCACCCTAGAGCATCGCCATAAAAAGCTGCGTGGGTGCTGCCCCTAAGCCGGTAAACGCTGTGATGAACAGGCTGAGCACCGACAGCGCGGGTAGATTTGCGCAAGGGCCTAGCAACAGGAGGCCTCGGTCGTGGACGGGCCCTAGCATCTCCCCGCGACGGGGTACTACTAGGCCTGCGTGCCACCGCATCGGCCACTGCAGTTGAGGCAAAGCACGACTCCTTTATTGATTCTCCGCGCGAGTGAAACCCTAATAATCCCCCTGCTGGGGTCGTCATGTCTAACGGTCGCCGCCGTAGCTCAGCCGGCAGAGCACCGGCCTCGTAAGCCACCCGTGGTGTCCGCGGGTTCCGAGGGAGCCGGGGGTCCCGGGTTCAAATCCCGGCGGCGGCTCCAACCTGCGGGCCTTCCCCGCCTCTCGGCTCCTTCTCTACGCCGTGCTGGGCAGACCCCTCTGGTTCATGCGGCAGAGTGGGTGCTGCGCCGGGGGAGGCGGCGTCTTTAACCCCGTACGTGTCTGGCAGCTCCTCGCGGGGGCCATGAAGATAGTCATGCCTGCTGACACGTGATGCTAAATCCCCTGGGGTAGCTGAGCCCTTCAGGCTCACCCTCCCTTGGCCAGGGAGGCAAGCGTTTTGGCTCATTGGCCCGCAGTATAGGCCCTCCGGGTGCCGTGTATTGGATAAGCCAGTCCACTGGGTTCCCGGCATCAGGGACCGAGTGCGCCAGCTAGAAGCCATAGGTGTTTCCAGCGTCTACGAACTCTACAGCGATGTGCCTAGGGAGCTTTTGCTCGACAGGGCGCCGAGTGTAGGCTTTGGGAGGATGCTCTCCGAGGAGGAGCTTCGCCGCCTCTCGCGTGAAATCTCGTCCTCGAATACCGTGTTCACAGGGCCTCCTCCTTTCACCGGAGGGGGGTGGTGCCCCCACTGGGTGCCATCTATAGTCGACTATATCGTGTCCCGCGGCGAGTTCCTGACAGCCTACACGCCCTACCAGCCGGAGATAAACCAGGGCCTCCTCCAGGCCCTCTTCGAGTACCAGAGCCTAATAGCTGACCTCACGGAACTCGAGATAGTCAACGCGTCACTCTATGACGGCAGCACTGCGGCCGCAGAAGCAGCCCTCATGGCGCTCCGTGTGACAAGGAGAAAGAAGATAGTGCTATCTTCCACCCTACACCCGGAGTACATTGATGTTATCAAAACGTGGCTCTACGGCAAAGGCGTTGAGATCCGCTTCATCCCTCGACGCGAAGACACATACCAGGTAGACACGGAGAGCCTCGACGAACACATAGATTCAAACACGGCCGCCGTCATCGTGGCATCGCCCAACTTCTATGGAGCCTTCGAGCGCGACATAGGGTTCCTAGCAGACCAGGTGCACCACCACGGCGGCCTGCTGGTACAGGTCTTTGAGCCGCTAAGCCTGGGCATCGTCAAGCCGCCGGGCCGGCTAGGTGTAGACATAGCCGTGGCCGAGGGCCAGCCACTGGGACTAGGAATGAACTATGGAGGCCCGGGCCTCGGCATAATGGCTGTTAGGTGGGACCGTAAACTGCTCCGACAAGTGCCGGGAAGGATAATAGGCCTTACGAGAGACGCCGAGGGCGAAAGAGCGTTCACGATGATACTCCAAGCTAGGGAGCAGCACATAAGGAGAGAGAAGGCTACATCTAATATCACGACAAACGAGTCCCTGATGGCTATTCGTGCCGCCATCTACCTTACCCTGCTGGGGGGCGAGGGGTTAAGGAGGCTTGCCAGGAGCATCTGGCTCCGCAGCCATTATCTTGCAAAGCGTCTACGCGAGGTAGGCGTGGAGGCGCCGGTGTACAGCTCCGAGTTCTTCAAGGAGTTTCTGGCGCGGTTCCAGAAGCCCTATGCGCCTATACACCGTGAGCTGTTGCGCAGAGGAATCCTGGGCGGGCTAGATGTATCCCGGTACGGCGCCGGCAGCGGTAGGGAGGCAATCTTCTGCGCGACCGAGGTCCACTCCAAGAAGGATATAGATACGCTAATCAATACCCTAGTTGAGATAATGGGTTAAGCTAGGTGGCCCGTGTTGGCTGGGAGACCCTGGAGGCAAGCCGTTTGGAGGGAACCGCTTGTCTACGAGATCGGCGACCCGGGCTACACTGGCTTCATAACGCCCTACTCCGAGGACGACGCGCTGCTCGAGGCTGAGCTTGGCTCGCCTGAGAAGGCGCTGGGCGAGCTAGCTCGCGGCGAGGCGCCGCCGCTGCCAGGACTAGCGGAGAACCAGGCTGTTCGACACTACACACGGCTCACGCAGATGAGCTACGGCGTCGACACGGGGCCCGTGCCGCTAGGCTCCTGCACCATGAAGTATAATCCGCGTATAGGCGAGGAGCTTGTCTCAGCGATGAGTGTCCACCTGCTCCACCCCTACCAGGACGAGGACACTGTGCAGGGACTCATGAGGGCCCTCTGGCTGCTAGAAAGATGGCTAGCAGAGCTGACCGGTATGGATAGGTGTAGCCTCCAGCCCCCTGCCGGTGCGGCGGGAGAACTCGCAGGCGCGCTTATGATACGCAAGTACCATGTTGACAGGGGAGAGGCAAGCCGCGACGAGATGTTGGTACCCGACTCTGCCCACGGTACCAACCCGGCAAGCGCCGCGATGGCGGGGTTCCGCGTGGTCAAGCTGCCTACGGGCCCAGAGGGCACGGTTGACATGGACGCTCTCGAGGAGGCATTGGGCGAGAGAACGGCGGGTATAATGCTGACCAATCCTAACACGCTTGGCTTGTTTGAGGACCGTATAGTAGAGATAGCGGAGAAAGTGCACAATGCAGGGGGCTTACTCTACTACGACGGCGCAAACCTTAACGGCATAATGGGGCTTATAAGGCCGGGAGACATGGGGTTCGACGTCGTACATCTGAACATACATAAAACCTTTGCGGCACCCCATGGGGGAGGAGGGCCTGGCGCAGGCGTCGTATGCGCAAAAGGCAGCCTAGTTGACTACCTCCCACGCCCGCTTATCGAGAGAAGGGGCGACAAGTACTACTGGAGCTACGACTGCGATAAGTGCATAGGCCGTGTCCGGGCGTTCTACGGGAACATAGTGCCGCTGTTGAAGGGCTTCTTCTATATCGCAGCGCTCGGCGGCGAGGGGCTCCGCGAGTCAGCAATACAGAGCGTGGTGAACACGAATTACTTCATAAGGCTTGTTAGAGGCGCTAAGGGCCTCGAGATACCCTATAGCCCCGAGAGGCCTAGGAAACACGAGGTAGTGGTATCGGTTAAGCCCCTCCAGCGCGAGACGGGCGTAAGCGCCGCTGACGTGGCTAAAGCACTGCTTGACCGCGGCCTGCATGCGCCAACAATCTACTTCCCCCTGATAGTCGAGGAGGCGCTTATGGTGGAGTTCACTGAGAGCGAGCCCGCAAGCGTGATCGAGAACTATGCTGCTGCCCTCCGCGAGATACTCGAAGAAGCGTACCACAACCCCGCCGCGCTGAAGGACGCGCCTAGGAACACTGCCGTTAGGCGGGTGGACGACGTCTACGCTAACCACCCAAAGACCGTGACCCCCAGCTACCGCGTGTACCGTCTACGGCAGGCAGGCCTCCTACGCTAAGGGGTACCCGTATTTGCCCCATATATTTCCCGTATGAGCCTCTTTAGGCGGGGCGCAAGCCGCCTGACGACGCTAGCGGGCACGAGGCCCGCCAGCGGACACTCGGGGTCCACAGTAACCTCGCCGGACTCCGGATCGTAGACCAGGGGGTAGAGGCGGCACCCCTCCGGCCGCCAGGGGTATACCCTGCACCTGCCAGTAGCGGTGTCGAGGAAGACACAGTGGCCGTCAACGTTGCGCAGATAATACACGCCGTCGGGTCCAAGCTCTGCAAACTCCTCGAGACGGTAGCCGAGCCTCATGAGCCGCGCTATATCCGCACGGCTTAGCGGCATACTGGTATCGTAGCAGCATTTCGCGCAGTAGCGGTCCCCGATGCGGCAGTTGAGCCTAAGCTCTCCGCGACGCCAGCTATAGGCGGCGGACCGTGACCCTGGGGGGTGTCGTCTGGAGCCTCTCCTCGACCTCCTTTCTGCTAGGTGCACTCTGCGCGCCCCTCCTAGAGACCTTGAGGCCTGCAGCTATAGAGGCCGCCTGCAAGGCCCTAGCGATGTCGCCCGTCTCTAAGTAGTACGTGTTGAACGTCGCCGCGAAGACGTCGCCAGCTCCTGTCGTGTCTAGTACACGGCCGGGGCGGTATGCCTCGACACTGTACAGTGCGTCTCGTGTCACGAGCGCGGCTCCCTCTGGGCCTCTCTTCACCAGCACCATTGATAGGCTGTCGCCCAGTAGCCTTCTTGCCTCCTCGATCTCAGCGTCTCCCATAATGTGGCGGAACTCGGCACGGTTTAGTATGAGCAGCTTGGCGCACTGCCTTGCCGCAGCTACTACCTCACGCGGCCTCCTGGACGTATTGGAGGCGCCAGGATCGTAGCTGGCGAAGGCTGCACTAACGCTACGGCAGGCGTTTAGCAGCGTCTCGGGGCCGCGGCTGGCGACGTGAACCGCGTCATAGGAGCCGCTTGCCTCGTCGCCCCGGAGCATCTCGTTCGCGCCACGCATTGTTATCATCGACCTCTCGCCGGTCCTGGTTACGAGCACCACGACGAGCCCGGGAGGGTGGTCTTCATGTATCCTCACGTAGTCGAGGCGGACCCCGCTGCGTTCTAGCTGTGACAGTATTCCCAGCTCTCTCGCCAGCCTCCCCGTGTGGGCTGCCAGGTAGGCTGTCGAGCCGAGACGGGAGGCTGCAACGGCGTAGTTGGCTGCAGCGCCGCCAGGACCGATATAGGTCTCGCTGGCGACCACGTTCTCATCCGGCCCGGGCAGCCTCTCGATAACCATATACATGTCTATATTTATATGGCCTATTGCTAGGTGGGTTACCATCGTCTACACCTCCACCGTCTCTGGCTGGTTGTACGAGGGCCCGAGGACGAGGTACTTAATCCTGAGCGGGTACCGCCCTGGGCCCGCTATATTCTAGAGCCGAGCCGGCGCCTAGCTAGGAGCCCCGGGGGTAGCGCTGCACGCTGACTCGGAGGGTTGACTCAAGCGGAGGTGCCTCAGGGTGGCTAAGTGGGTAGTGGCCTCTGCATGGCCGTATGTGAATAACGTGCCGCATCTGGGCAACCTAATAGGCTCCATACTCTCCGCTGACGTGTTTGCACGCTACCTGAGGCTTCGCGGAGAAGACGTCGTGTTTGTAAGCGGGAGCGATGAGCACGGCACGCCGATAGAGATAGAGGCTATAAAGCGCGGCGTGCACCCGAAGGAGCTCACGGACCAGGCCCACGAGTATGTTTCAAAACTTTTCCAGGAGTACATGATAAGCTTCGATAACTACACGAGGACGGAGAGCGAGACCCATAAGAGGTTTGTACAAGGCTTCTTCATGAGGCTCTATGAGAACGGCTACATATTTGACCAGTACGATACGCTGCCTTACTGTCCTAGGGACAAGATGTTCCTACCCGACCGTTTCGTTGTGGGCACATGCCCCTACTGCGGGTACCCGAAGGCTCATGGCGACCAGTGTGACAACTGTGGAAGGCTCCTCCACCCGACTGAATTAATAAACCCGAGGTGCGCTATCTGTGGCGGCCCCGTAGAGTTCCGCAAGACAAGGCACTGGTTCTTCGACCTGCCGAAGCTCCAGGGCCGCATACTCGAATGGCTGAAAAACTCCAGCCTGCCAGCGAATGTAAAGAACTATAGCCTCAACTGGGTTGCCGAGGGGCTAAAGCCTAGGAGCGTGACCAGGGACAACAAGTGGGGGATACCGGCTCCCTTCCCCGGCGCAGAAGGCAAAACAATCTATGTGTGGTTCGAGGCACTCCTTGGCTACATCTCGGCAACGATAGAGTATTTCGAGAAACTAGGCGAGCCTGACCGCTGGAAGACCTACTGGTTTGACCAGGAGACGAAGACCGTCTACTTCATAGGGAAGGATAACATACCTTTCCACGCAATCATATTTCCAGCCATGCTGATGGCCAGCGGTGAGCCATACACGCTGCCATGGTATATCTCTGCGACCGAGTACCTAATGTACGAGGGGGAGCAGTTCTCTAAGAGCAGGCGCCACGGGATATGGATAGACGAGGCGCTTGAGCTGCTGCCAGCGGACTATTGGAGGTTCGCTCTCATAAAGATGAGGCCGGAGACCAAGGACACGAATTTCACATGGGAGGAGTTCTACCGTATAGTAAATAGCGACATGAACGACGATATAGGCAACTATGTCCACCGGGTGCTCAAGTTCCTCTACTCGCGGTTCAACGCCACGGTGCCAGAGCCCGGCCCCGCCACCAGAGAAGACGAAGAATTCATGGAATACTACACCACCGCCCCCGACCGTGTAGCCAAGCACCTAGAGAGCTTCCGCCTAAAACAGGCCCTAGAAGAGGTCATCGAGCTAGCCAGGCGCGGGAACCAGTACCTAAACGCCCGGGCACCATGGGAGAAGGCTAAAATGGCGCCAGCCGAGGCTGCAACCATAATGTACAACGCGGTCAACTCTGTCGCAACACTAGCAGTGCTGCTAGCACCCTTCGTGCCCGCCGCCGCGGACCGGCTTTGGCGCATGCTAGGCCTCGAGGGCACCGTGCATAGAGCCGGTGTCTGGCTGGAGGCAAAGAAGCCGCTACTAAAGCCGGGCCACCGTATATCGAGGCCGGAGCCGCTGTTCAGCAAGCTTCCCCCAGACTTCGCAGAGAAGGCGGAGGCCATGATAGCCGAGGCCAGGAGAAGAGTCATGGAGAAGAGGCCGCCACTGCTCCGCTGGCAATAATCCCGCCTCTCTTCCCCCAACCGGTGGACGCGAAGGGTCCTGGAAGAAGGGTGCCTTATGCCGAGGCGCTGCATGGTCCGCATAAGAGGAGGCTACAAGGCCGTCATGGAGGCGCTAGAGGCGTATAAGCGGGAGATCTACCGCTATAACAGTATTATATCCGGAACCGGGTTTTATCTCAAACCCGTCCATATCGTCACGAGGAGGCTTCCGGACGGCACGCGGCGCCGCTACCTCTACATTGGGCGCTACTGGTGGAGACTGGGCTATACGAGCAGCCAGGGGCGTAAACGCCTCCGCTGGAGGTACATCGGCACAGAGAAGCCCCCGGAACTGAGGGGCTATCCGCGGCCGCCTAGTAGCCCGTTACAGGGGCTCAGGGTGGTGGTCGAGGGCGAGGACGTGCTGGTCGACTGCTCCCTTTTTAGGCGCTACCGGTGGCTATTCAAGGGCTACACTGCGGAACCTGCAGAGGGCTGAAGTGGTTGAGGCCACCCTCTCCGCCGGGCGGACGCTGCACCTCACGCTACGCTGCTAGCCACGGCCACCGGGAGGCACGGTGGTGCCACCTCCCTTGGGGCTGCGTGTCCGCATTATAGGCGCTGATAGTTTCGGGTCGCGCAGCATGGCGACTATAGTCGAGGCCGACGGCGTCAAGGTCTTCATAGACCCGGGGGTAAGCTATGCGCCGAGAAGGTATGGGCTGCCCCCGCATCCTTTAGAGCTACAACGCCTAGACGAGATACGGGAAAGAATAGTCGACGAGCTCAGGGATGCAGACTACGTCATTATAACCCATTACCACTATGATCACTATTTGCGTGAACCAGAGTACGCGGACCTGTTTAGAGGCAAGGTGCTCATAGTTAAGCACCCTCTGCGGGACATCAACCTAAGCCAGAAGATAAGGGCACACAGGTTCCTGAAGAAGAACCGTGTCGCCGACCTAGCCAAGCAGGTCATCTATGCGGATGCCAGAACACTGACTGTTGACAACGGCGTCCAGGTACGGGTATCGCCCCCTGTACCGCATGGGGCGCCTGGCTCCAAGCTGGGCTACGTGGTCATGGCCGCGGTGTCGTGTTGCGGCGAAACATTCCTCCACGCGTCCGACGTCCAGGGCCCAATGTGCGAGAAGACGATTGACTGGATACTAGCACTTAGGCCGGATGTCGTGTATATTAGCGGCCCGCCGACCTATTTCGCGGGCTACAAGGTGCCGCGCGAAGATGTCGAAAAAGGGCTTAATGGCTTGGCCTTGCTGGCCTCAAGGCTGCAGGGAACTATTATTGCGGATCACCATTTCGCGCGCGACCTAGCCTATCCGGACTACCTGCGCAGCGTTAACGAGGCCGGCGTGGCAAGGGTTGTATCGGCTGCAGAGTATATGGGTGTAAGCTATGAGCCCCTCGAGGCTCTACGTAAACAGCTCTGGCGCGGCCAGGGGCGGCCCGCTAATAGTGGTAGAGCACCTTGAGGACCACGCCTCTAGGTGGATAAGCGCCGAGTACGAGCACGCAAGGAAACTAGTTGGCACAAAGTTGGTCATTACCAACGCGGGCAGGTTCTGCGGCCAACTGTCGCGCATAGTGGGAGAAGGGGCATGTTTCCGGGAGAGCATACTCGAGCTCGCGGGCAGGCTCTACCAGAGACCCGAGAAGGTCATAGTACTTGACCCGCGCGCCGCCCAGCGGCTAGAGCCCCACGAGGCAGCCGAGGCCGAGGCCATAGTCGTTGGAGGCATATTAGGCGACCATCCTCCCCGCGGGAGGACGTGGAGCCTCTTAACGGAAAAAGCCGCGAGGATGGGTATGAGGGCGCGCAACCTGGGCCCCCGCCAGTTGAGCATAGACGGCGCCGTCTATGTTGCGCACCTTGTGGCTCAGGGCACGCGGCTGGAGGACATAGAGCTTGTCGAGAACCCCTCGATAGAGATAGAGATGGGTGACGGCCTGGTTAGAGAAGTCGTGCTGCCCTTCGCCTACCCAGTGGTCAACGGCAAGCCCCTTATCTACGAGAAGGTTGTGCGGCTCCTCCGGGGAGGCCTCGGCTACGAGGAGTACCTGGCTAGCCGGCAGTAATGGCTGTACCCAGGTATAGGCCGACCACGAAGCCGGCCAGCGCGGAGACTAGCCCCACCCACCACGCCTCGCGGCCCCTTAGCACGCGGAGCCTCCTAGAGGCATACATGCCAGTCAAGAGGTATAACGCGGCCATAGCGGCAGGGGCTGCGGCGCACACGGCGCCCCCATAGTAGCCGGCGAGGACGCCGACCGCCATGGAGGCCGCCACGCGTAGGAGGGAGAGCTTCAGCCTAGCCAGCCTTCTCTCCATGTAGACGCTTAAGGGGTCTAGGTGGCTCCGCCGCGTCCCCTCTCCCAACATGTATCACCCTGGACTTGCCGGGTATGCGGGGAAGTATGTCCTCTACCCTCAGGGACTCTATAATGGGCCGGTGCTCGGTCCCGGCTTTCGACGCGAGCAGCCGCCGTAGCCTCTTAGCTAGACGGGAGGGGTCCTCGTCGCCAGGAACAAGGACTACATAAGATGCGGAGCGTCGGCGCACCAGGTCCTCCGGCCCGACTATTACGACCGGGTATTCTTCCTCAATCCCTGCACCGATAGCTATGCGTAGCTCCACGCCGCGTATGTAGTTACGCCTGCCGTAGACCATGAATGCGCCTTTTGCCAGGTACTCGCCGGCAGGGGGCGACTTGGAGACCTGGCTGCCCCAGACCCAGTAGACGTCAACACTGCTTAGCCCCATTTTCCACGCCTTCGAGTAGGCTGCTGTCAGGAGAGCGGCCTCCCGCATGTCCCTCTCCGGAGGCGTAGCCCCCTCGGCGAACACGACTACTATCGGCGCGCCGTGCACGTCGGCATGCATAAATATCCTCTTGTCGTTCAAGTATCTTTTGACGACGCTCTCATTCTGGCTCGCATCCCTCCCGCCTATTGCGAGGAAGCCGTCGCTGGTTACTAGCCAGTGGTACTTCTCGTACCACTCCTTTTTCCTCACGAGTGCGCGTCCGCGGAGCGTTAGGCGCCGAGCGCTCTCCTCGAGGCCGCGTAGCTTTGCCTCGAGCTCCTCTAGGGCCTTCCGCCCACGGGATATCTTGGCCTCTAGTTCGCCCCTCTTCCTGGAGAGCTCGACGAGCAGCCTATCCGGTGGTAGACGTATACTCATAGGGACCATTGTGCCGCCTATGGAGACCACTATCTTGCCCTCCCGTGGCTGTACGTCAACCACGCCGGGGCAGTTGCCGGCTATGTATTCCCACCCGCTCCTCTCCTTGACGCGGCGCGCACACTCGTAGGCCTCATAGAGGGCGCCTATGTTCTCTCCGACGAGCTCTATGTAGCGGTCTATCCTGGCCAGCTTCTCTTTTAGCTCCTCGAGGTTTTTCTTTGCACGCTCTATGCTATGCAGAAGCCTCTCCTTCTCGGCGCTAACCCTGGACGCGTGCTCGTACTCCTCTATCTGCCTCAGGCCGGCCACGAAGTAGGCGTCGAAGGCCTCGCTGGCAGAGGAGAACCTGCGCACCGTGTAGCCGTAGCGTTCGACAAGCCCACGTGGCTCAAAGGTGACAACAGTCAGGGGGGCCTCTCCGCTGTAAAGCACGCTGCCCCGGCCAGTCAACGCCTCCTCGTAGATTCTGCGAAGCTGGTCTAGCAGCTGGGCCGTACTGCCCGCCACCTCCTTAACCGAGGCTAAGGGGTCAAGGCCTATCCTCAGCAGGGCCTCCTCGACAACCTCGCCGGGATAGCCCAGGCTCCGTACGAGCACGCGTACGGCCTCGCCCTCGGAGCCCTCTACAATGCCGCGGATCTCGTCCTCGCTCAGCTCGAGGGGGCTTTTCAGCCTACCCGGCGGCGGCTCATAGACGGCGCCGCGTCTAATAACACGGTCACGCATTTCCCTAAACTCGCTGGCCTGCAGCACCGCCCCTTCGTGGCTGAGCAGCGCCAGAACGCCGCGAGGAAGCACCTCGACAACAACGCGGAACATGGAGCCACTATTCTCGAAGTCCATGACGGCAATACGGTCAAAGCCTAGCTGTTCAACCTTTCTCAGCCTTGCGCCCCGCAGGTGCTTACGCAGCCCCATTACGAGGGGCGGGGGGAACCCCTTCTCGCCTATATCGTAGCTCGTAATGTGGACGCGTTCACCCGGGACAGCTATTATCCTGCGACCCCCCTGTAGCTTGAAGAGAAAACCGCCGCCAGGCAGACCGTAGATATTAGAGACACGTGACCCTGTTAGCCCTCCCATCTCCTGCACAACGCTCGCAACATCAAAGCTGGTCATGCTTCTCTTACGCTTCAGCGGCAAGGCTTCAGCTACCCTCGCTAGGCGTGAGACCGGCCCGTGGCCCTAATGAGGACGATGTCTAGCCTGCGGGGACGCCTAGACATGTGGTAGGAGCATGTCCCGAGGCCCGGGCAGCGACCCCTCTAGAGGGACAGGGACTATACAAAGAGCAAAGAGGGGTGCATAGCGTTACTTCTTCTGCTGCTGGACCACCAGGTATAGGGGTGCCCGCCTATTCTTAGCATAGAGCTGGACAAGGCCCTCGGATTCCAGCCTTTTCAGCACTTGCTTTGCCAGGCTAATAGTCATACTGTACTTTTCAGCAATGGCGTATGGTGTGACGAACTTCTCGCGCCGTATGTCTCTAGCTATTCGCCTGTAGATGTTCTCGGGGACAAACGCAGTGAACTCTCTTGCCTTCTCGCTCACCGCAGCCACCCGGGGGAGTAAGAGCCGGGGGCCGCACGCCGCGATAAAAACCGCTACGCATCCTCAACTGTGCAGCGCTGGCCGCTAATGCATAGCTATCAGCCGCTTGCCCTCCTCGGTCACCACGTATACCCCTTCCCCTACCCGATTCACAAGGCCGAGCCTTCTCAGCTTCCTCATCTTGGCCGCTACCCGGCGGGCGTCTATACCGGCCCGTTCCGCTATCTCCCTAGGTCTCGCCGGCCTCCCGATCTCGCTAAGGGCCAGGAGAATAGACTTATCTACATTATCTATTGTTACCTGGGCTGGCACCGCTGGGCACCCCCGGCCCCTCTTCCCCTAGGGGATGCTCAGCGGCGAGCCAAGGGAGGAGAGAGGAGGAGGACACGCCCGGGGTTACATGCTTTTCCCGCGTGGAGGCTGCTGCTCCTTCGCGGCAGCCTTGGTGCCGGGGCTGCCGCCTCCCTGGGCATCCGTTCTTCTCCGTAGGTTCCGATAGTATGCCTGTACTGGGTTCTTCGTGCCGCAGTCGGCCCTGCAGAGGCCCAGTGTTTTCATCTTCTCGCAGCTATAGGTGCTGTATTTCTTCCCGGAGCCGCGTAGACCCGCTAGGTGTTCGACCTGGTACCTCGTTATTCTTTCTTTAAAGTCCGGCATGTTTCTGAAGACATCGACCACAGTGTCAACGTCGGCGCCTATGTTTAAGAGGAAGGTTGCTATAGCGAAGCGCTCGTGGTGGCTCAGGTGCTCGCCACGGCGAGCACGCTCATATATATCCCTAATACAAGGCGGGAAGGCCTCCTCCACTACCAGGCCTTTAGGGAGACGCGGCAACCCGGCTACATGTCTACGGGCCCGTGTCGCCTCCGCGGCCGCCTCGCGCACTTTGTCGAGCAGCTCTGCGAGAGGCGCCGGAAGCTCGCTGAGCGACGAGCCCAGCTGGATTATCCTCCTCTCAACGTAGACGTCTATAGCCTCTTTAGCTAGACGGGCGGCCCTCTGCTTGTCGAGATAGACGCGGCCCCCACGGACTGGCAGGTTTACCGGCTTCCAATTGTCGTCGCCAAGCAGGCGGCGCGCATAGGTTACGTAATCCGTAAACCGGACAACGAAACCGTAGACACGGTACAGGGGAGTCAACCCACTGACCGCTATAGGCTCGCTATAGGCTCTCGGCGAGAAATACATGCTACCAATGCCGGCCAGCCGCGCCACAGCCGCCAAGGCCTCGTCGGGGAGAGCGAGCAGGGCAGCATAGGACCTCTCAGCCTCGGCCAGGGCGAGACGGGAGACAGCCCAGCGGTTACCGCTGTGGTAGGCCAGCAGGGCGGCGGCGTAGAACCCCAGTACTTCCTCCTCCACCCGTTCACGGGGCTTAGGGACACGCGCACGGCGCAATGCGAGACGGAGACGCTCAAACCCCTGTTCCTGCAGCCCCTTGTTCCTCGAAAGCACCTCGAGCGCGGGGACGCCGTAACGGCTACGCGCTACACGGTCAGGGTCAACGAAGTATGGGAAAAGCCGTGCATCCACCTCGGCTAGATAGCCGGCAAGCAACATGGAGGCACCCTTTTCCGCCACTACCCTCCCTTCGTCCGCTGCTAGCGCGGGAGGGCAGGAGGGCCGCAGCCGTAACATTTAGGCTGCCTGCCTTCTCTGCCAGCTATAAGCTATGGGCCTCGGTGCTACCCGAGCCTAAACCCCTACCGGTAAGGCGCTACGAGGCTGAGACCGGAGAAGACGGCATGGCGGCGACGCGTCCAGGCATAGTTTTCGCGTCGAACATGGATATACGCCGCGCGGCGACAATACTAACGGACGCTATAAGCAGGCACAGCTACATAGTGGTCTTCGGTAACTGCAGCGTAAACTACCGTGGCAGAGGGGCGAGCAGGATAGGGCCGGGAGACCGCATGGTAGTGGTGAAGCCGGATGGCGCTGTTCTCGTCCACCGGCCCTCCGGCTACTCCCCCGTCAACTGGCAGCCGGACAGCCAGGCACTAACGGCGGAGCAGCAGGGGGACACGCTGATACTACGAAGCGTTAGAGGCAGGCCCAGGGAGGTGCTCGAAATACTGTTCCACGATGTCTACGCTGTGCTGGTTGTCGAGGGCCTGCGTGACAACGCGGAGTTCATAGAGTACCTTGACGAGGCCGAGCTGCGCGACTACCTCGCGGCAAACCCCGATGAGATAGAGGAGGGGCTCCACGTTATAAGAAAAGAGCGACCCATAGGCACCGGCTACGCAGACATCGTGGCCAGGGACCGTGAGGGCCGCTACGTGGTTATCGAGGTGAAACGGGTGACCGCGACACGGGAGGCTGTTAGACAGCTACACCGCTACGTGGAGAAGCTGCGGGAGGAGAACCCGGCGGCACCGGTAAGGGGGATACTGGTAGCCCCCAGCATATCCAGGGAAGCCAAGAAGCTGCTAGAATCGCTAGGCCTAGAGTACCGGCAGGTAGACGTGGCCAGGATATACCAGAAAGCCATCGAGAGAGGCGAAATAAAGAGCGACGAGAAGACGCGGAGCCTCCTCGACTACTTCGCGCCCCGCAGCGGAGACAAAGAGCAACAACACTCAGGCTAGTGGGCTGTCTTTGCCGCCAGGAGGCCGCCGGTGCCGCTGAGCAGCATCACAAGCACGGCCACTGTTATGCCGGTAAGTATCGCTGCATGCAGGAAGCCCGCGGCGAGGCTCTGATCCTGTATCTTACCAGCAACCAGGCCGCTAAGCCACGCGTTGAACACCGAGGCCGCCGACGCGATAAGCAGGAGGTTAGCTATGTTCTGCGGCGATATATTCACCTTCAGGCCACCCACGGCGCCGGCTGCGCCTAGGCCGCCGCCTCCCCCGACAAGGCCGGCCTGGGCGACGGCGCTGACAAGCATCGTCAGGGTCAGGATGCTCGTAACAGCAACCATTATCGCGCCGAAGTATGGCATTATTATGTAGGCTCGTAGGCGCTTCCTGAGCTGGTCGTTTATCTCGACGAGCGACGAGATGTAGCGTGCCAGGGAGTCAAGTGTATGAGGGTTGCCGCCGCCAACCTCCATGGCGTCTACGAGGAATCTCATTGTGACGCGGAGCACCCAGTTGTGGTAGCCCCGTATCGCCTGCCTCACGGCCTTCTCCACGTGAAGGCCTATAGAGAGGGCGCCGGCTATTCTCTTGATTATGGGCGACAAGGGGCCGTAGTCGCGCTCAGAGAGCATTATTATGCTCTTCTCGGGGCTCAGGCCTGTCCTCCTAACCTCTGAGAGGTCTCGGAAGAAGTTGGCGAGGCTCCTTGAGACCGCCCGCTCCCTCCTCACCTTCTTCATGTAGACCATGGTTGGCCCAAGGCTTAGAACTATAAAGGAGAGCCCTAGCACCATGATGATGCTGCGTATATGCCCCGTGTCTATGCCGTTGCCCGTTACTCGTGGCGTGAGGCCGCCGCTGAGCGCTATCCCGGCCAGCGCTACTAGTAGCGCTGCGGGGCCGCTTATAAAGAGGTACGCGTAGGGCTCCATTATGTTCTCCTGGCTTGGGAGCAGGCTGTTGAGCATCATTATGATTACCATTACTAGCATTGGAAGCAGGACGAAGCTGTACAGTATTATACCCATGGTGCCTCCCATTCCGCCGCCGCTCGAGATGAGGCCGCTGATGATGAAGAATATGTAGAGTGACAGTGTGCCCAGCACCGCTACAGCTGCATAGGCCTCTACTATGAAACCAACCCTCTCTGCGCGGTTCTTCAAGTCCTCCATCCTAGACTGGAATACCTCCTGTGTCCTTATCTCCAGGTAATGTATAACGTCGCCACCCGTCCGTATGGTTGTCAAGTAGCCCAGCATGTAGTCCCGGTACAGCCTCGATGGGTGCCAGAGCGCGTTTCTCTCAAGTGCGGAGAGAATATTCTGGCCGAAAATCTTGACGTCGCGGAGCACACGCAGCGCTTCCTCCCGCAGAGCCTTGAAGACCCTTATCTGGGTGAGCCTCTCTATGAGCTTCTCCGGGCCCACACCGCCATAAGCCATGGCCGTCATGTACGCGGCGAAGAACGGGAACTCCAGATCCGTCTTCATTGCTCTTTCAGACGCCTTAGCCTCAGGATAGTAGAGGCCCCATGCGAGTATTATAGGGGGCGTCATTAGGGTTGCCAATAGTAAGACTATTTTCACAATAAGATTGCCTACAAATATGAAGACGAAGAAGTCTATGCTGGCTAGCACGAGCACCGACATGAAGACGTAGAAGAGGACCCTCGCCATGTAGAGGCGGGGGTGTATGTTGAGCCCCGCGCGGCGCAGCGACTCGTGCAGCTTAAAGGACGCCGACAGCTTCTCCGCTATCGAGCCGAAGACCGCGAGCGCCATAGCGTCTATTACGCTGGTCCCCTGCCGGAGAGCTTCGCCGCGTGCACTCGCCAACACAGCCACCTCCGTTCCCGAGAAGCCGCGGCTTCCTGAGGAGCTAGATGATGGAAACCCCTTCGCTCGCCCCACCTACTTCGCTTAGCTCCCCTACTGCGCGGTTGTAGACCCTCTCCGGGTTCTGATAGTACTCGCGGACAACCCTCGCCACGTCATGGTAGCCTCTCATCTTCTTAGCAGCAAGCCAGCGTATGACCGTCGAGCGGCGGCTTATCTCACGCTGCATCTCCTCCTCAGACCAGCCGACAAGATCCATTATATGGCGCAGGAGGAAGCTCTTATCGAAGAAGGTTTCATGCTCATCAGTATAGGCGTTCCACTTGTGAACCGGGACGTACTCGCCGAAGTCTCTTATCTCCCACGTATAGGTTATGCGGCGCGCTATTCTCGAGCGCTTGGTCTCCCTGTCCACTATCTCGACTCGACGTATGAGCAGCGCGAAGTTCATCAAAGGTATGTAGCCCCGCGGTATGTTCATAGGTGGGCTGGTCAGCCTCTTAGCCGCCGCGTCAATGTTCTCAGCGTGCAGCGTCGTCATGCCACCATGGCCGGTCGCTATTGCTTGGAACAGTACATATGCCTCCTCGCCACGGACCTCGCCGACCACTATTATGTCGGGACGGTATCGCAGGCTTATCCTTATCAGATCGTAAAGTGTTATCTCGTTGCGCCCCTCGGAGCCGAAGCCGTAGCTCATACGCGGTATGAGCTGGACCCAGTTCTCGAGAGGGAGCTTCAGCTCCGGCGTATCCTCTATCGAAACCACCTTGACAGAGGGCTTAAGCAGCGTCAACAGGGCGTTCATTGTCGTGGTCTTACCGGACCCGGTGACACCCATAACCATGCCAGGCCTCTTGTGCTCCATTAGGACCCAGTAGTACGCGGCGACCTCCGGGCTCAACGTGTTACCCATAACCATGTCTACTATTGTGAGCGGGTCCTCGCGGAACTTACGTATTGTGAACGTGCTGCCGCTAGTCGTAACCTCCTTACGGTAAGTGGCGGCCAAGCGGTGGCCGCCTGGCAGTATCGCGTCAACCACTGGGAACGCAACCGAGATGTGCTTGCCACCCATGTGTGCAAGCTTAACAACAAGGTTGTCTAGGTCCTCCTCCCGGTCGAACACTATGTTGGTCTTTATGTACTCGTATCTGCGGTGCCAGACGTAGACGGGACGCCTGACGCCGTTGCACGATATGTCCTCGATCTCCGGGTCCTTCATCAAGGGGTCTATTGGGCCGAAGCCCACTGCGTCACGCGTCACATAGTACAGTATCTTCCTCCACGAGATGCCCGGCGTACGGCCTAGGCGTATCTGGAAGGTGCGCACAATGCGTCTCGCTTCGCGATAGAAGTAGGTTATAGTGTCCACGTCGCCCGGTGGCGGCTGTATCTCCCAGTAGAGGGCATCCATTATCTGCGTATAGAGCTGCCTCTCCTTAGGTGTAAGCGGGATCTCATAGACATAGTAGACGTACTCGCTGGTACGCTTATGGCGCAGTATACGCGCGTAGACCCAGGGCTCCTCTAGCGGGTAGCTCTCTACCTCGTCGTAGTCTCTGGTGTTGAGGAGCTTGGCTGCGCTCACCGCGGTGAAGCCGGGCACCGTGCCTACCGGCTCGGCAGTCTTCGCTGCAGCCTTCTCCTCGCCGCTGTCCGTCGCCTGTACCTCCTCCGCCTCAGCCTCTCCGCTACCCTTACCCCTACGGAGCTTCAACCTGAGACGAATTGCGGGCATAGCCCTCGCACCGGCCCTATAACCCTACGCTGCTAAGCCGCCTCAATGTAGCAAATATACCCTCTCCTTATATATGGAGATAAGCGCCCGCAGCATCCACGGCTTTAATACCCAGAGTAACGGAGAGACCCACTTATATAAAGCAAGGCTGACGCTTCGGCCAGCCGGGGAGAGACCGCGACAAAGGTGTCCGGCATGAACCGGAGAAGCCTCACAACGCTTCTAGCCCTAGCGGTGCTCCTAGCCTCAGCACTGACTGCCGCAGCAGCGCGCGCAGAGCAGCCACCCTTCACGGCAGAGTACTTGACAAATAGCAGCGTCGCATTCCTCTGGAACACTAGCAAAGCCATCTACGCTGTGACGGTGGACGGGGGTAGGGCACGGCTACTGGCCCTTAACCTCACCAGCCCAGCCCCCCTTCCGAGAATCAGTGCCCGCCCCCTCGCCCAGTACGCTGCGAGACCCCAAACAGCAGCCATAGACTCTTACATTAGCCCCCACTACATTGGCGTCGTCCTGCCCACATCACAGGTAGAGCTACTTAAGCTGACAGACGGCTCAGTGCACGAGTACGCTATCTCGGGTACACCAGTTGCCTCAGCGTTCGTAAACACAACGTTCCTCGTCTTGAGCAAGGAGGCTAAAGGTAACACGCTCTATGCCTTCAGCCCCTCAAAGCTGGGCTGGTACGAGGCTAGGCTGCGAGTAGGCGACCTCCTGCCCACACGTCGAGAGAACATAAACCCCCTCAGCCTTGTACCTGTCCACACGCTAACACCAAGCGGCATCGACGTAGGCAGGAAGGCAGTTATGATAGCCGAGAGTAAAGCTGTAAACGTTACAGGGGGCGCGACACTAGCAGGCATGGTGTTTACAAGCGGCGCCAACGCTACACTCAGGCCGCTCCAGAACGCCACTGTGTACGTGGTCGACTTAACACTGGGCGCACTGGTGGGTGCAGCGACTACCACAGCTACGGGCAGCTTCACCGCCCCCGCACCTGCCGGCTTTAAACAACTAGTCCTCTACGTGCAGGTCAAGAGAGGC
>Ga0256833_1000035_pt1 | contig 101753 bp, 97 predicted proteins | sample 356284metaG_FD_190535 | JGI IMG/M metagenome (GOLD analysis project Ga0256833, IMG submission 190535) | Hydrothermal vent microbial communities from Mid Atlantic Ridge, Atlantic Ocean - 356-284 | ecosystem: Environmental > Aquatic > Marine > Hydrothermal vents | place: Atlantic Ocean: Mid... | reverse complement strand
TGTTGAGTTTATTGGGTTTGGGGGTTTGTTGGGTTTGGGAGATGTTAAGAAATAGAGGAGTGATAGAATGTGCGGAATAGTCGGGTATGTGGGATACAGAAGGATTCTTCCTGTACTTTTGGACGGCCTCAAGAGACTTGAATATAGGGGATACGACTCGGCAGGAGTGACATGGCCCGAAGAAGGTGGCCTAATGAGGGTGCGGGCCAAGGGGAAATTATCCGTACTCGAGGACACCTTGGAAGATTACAGAAGCACCAAGAGCAAGGTGGGCCTTGGCCATACCAGGTGGGCAACCCACGGGGAGCCTACTGAAGAGAATGCCCATCCCCATACAGACTGCACAGGAGAGCTCGTGGTGGTGCATAATGGAATAATAGAAAATTACTATTCCTTAAGAGAACAGCTCAAGAAGGAAGGCCACCGCTTTATGTCCGAGACAGATACAGAGGTCTTGGCCCACCTGATCGAAAAATACCTGGATGACGATCTTGAGGCGGCAGTACGCCAAGCACTCAAGGATGTGACAGGTGCATATGCCCTTGGAGTGCTATGGGCAAGACGGCCGGACATGCTGATTGCAGCAAGGAAGCAGAGTCCCTTGGTCCTGGGTATTTCGGAAAACGAGACATTCATGGCCTCTGACATCCCTGCCATCCTCCCTTATACCAGGGAGGTGATATTTCTCGATGATGGGGAAATGGCCATACTCACCGAGCAGGGCATCAGCATATGCTCCCTGGAAAACGGCCAGGAGATCGAAAAGGCACCACAGCAAATCTCCTGGGATGCAGCAATGGCGGAAAAGTCAGGTTACAAGCATTTCATGCTCAAGGAGATATACGAGCAACCCCAGGCCATACTCAATACCTTCAGGGGCAGTATCATTCCCGATACCGGCGAGATAGAGCTTCCGGAAATAGGCATAGAGACCCAGACCATCCAGAGGCTCAAGAGGATAGTCCTGCTGGCCTGCGGCACCTCGTGGCACGCGGGCCTCATTGGAAAGTACTGGATAGAAAAATGGGCTGGCATCCCGGTGGAGGTGGATCTTGCCTCGGAATTCCGATACCGGGATCTGCTCATGGATGAAGATGTCCTGACCATACCCATCTCCCAGTCCGGTGAGACCGCCGATACACTGGCAGGTCTCAGGATTGCAAAAAATTTGGGTTCTCCTATCGTATCCATATGCAACGTGCTTGGAAGTACCATCACCAGGGAATCTGACGGCACGGTCTACACCCATGCAGGGCCTGAGATAGGAGTGGCATCCACCAAGGCATTCACCAGCCAGCTCACCGCCCTTTACATCCTGGCACTGTTTCTTGCCCAAAAGAGAAAGAGCGTCTCGATGCAGGATGCCGCCACTTATCTAAAGGCACTTATGAAAGTTCCAGGGATCATAGAGGAACACCTGTCGAAGTGGCATGAGCATTCCAGGAAGCTGGCAGATGAATTCTATACGAAGGCAGACTTTCTCTACCTCGGCAGACATTTACAGTTTCCTGTGGCACTGGAGGGTGCGTTGAAGCTGAAGGAGATCTCCTATATCCACGCCGAAGGCTACGCTGCAGGCGAGATGAAACATGGCCCCATTGCGCTCATTGACAAAGACATGCCCGTAGTAGCCCTGGTCCCAGGAGACCACGTATACGAAAAGATGATTAGCAATGTCGAAGAGGTCAAATCCAGACGGGGAATCGTGGTCGCCCTTGGCCGACAGGAAGACGAGGGGCTGAAACGCATTTCAAATGTTATGATAGGGGTACCCGAAGCAGATCCAATGATAAACCCCTTTCTCTACACGGTCCCCCTCCAACTGATAGCCTACGAAATTGCCCTTGCAAGGGGATGTGACGTGGACCAACCAAGGAACCTGGCCAAAAGTGTCACTGTGGAATAGAGTCCGTGGAAAAAGAAAGAGAGGACATAATAGAAAAAAATGGATGATACGACATTCAAAAAGATTCTTGTAACAGGGGCTGCTGGATTTATTGGTTTTCACCTGTCAAAAAGGCTCCTTGAGGAGGGATGCACTGTTGTCGGGCTTGACATCGTAAATGACTACTATGACCCTTCAATAAAAGAGGCACGCCTTGAAATCCTGAAGCCGTACCAGGGTTTCAAGTTCATAAAAAAAGACCTCTCGGACCGGAAGGCCATGGAAGAGATGTTCAGCAGGGAGGGCTTCGACGGCGTGGTGAACCTTGCTGCCCAGGCAGGGGTCAGATATTCCCTGATAAACCCCCAGTCATATGTGGATTCGAATCTTGTAGGATTTGTCAATATTTTGGAGGGTTGTAGGCACAATAACGTAAAGCACCTCGTTTTTGCCTCTTCCAGCTCTGTTTACGGTTCAAATACCAAGATGCCCTTCAGTGTCCACGATAACGTGGACCATCCTGTTTCCCTCTATGCAGCAAGCAAAAAATCCAATGAACTCATGGCCCATGCCTACAGCCACCTCTTTGGACTACACTGCACAGGACTCAGGTTCTTTACTGTCTACGGCCCCTGGGGTAGGCCTGACATGGCCCTCTTTCTCTTCACAAAGGCCATCCTGGAGGACAAACCAATAGACGTGTTCAATTATGGCAAGATGAAGAGGGATTTCACCTACATAGATGATATCGTGGAGGGAGTTGTAAGGGTACTAAGGAGGCCGGCTCGCCCGAACCCTGACTGGGACGGGGACCACCCGGATCCAAGCTCCAGCTATGCCCCCTACAAGATCTACAACATAGGAAACAATCAGCCAGTGGAACTTATGCATTTCATAAAGGTAATCGAAGACACCCTGGGGAAAAAGGCGGAGATGAACCTCCTGCCCCTACAGCCCGGGGATGTGCCAGCCACCTATGCAAATATCGATGACCTGGTAAGAGATACGGGCTTCAAGCCGGCCACCACCCTGGAAGAGGGCATTCCCAAATTCATAGAATGGTACAGGGACTACTTCAAGATATAGATGGACTGTAGCAGTCATGACTCAATCTTACGCTAACGTGCTTCTTGACTCTTTATCCAAAAGGTGGTAATCGAAGAAACCTCTTGATGAGTTCAAACTCGTCTTCGGGACGTGGCGCAGTCTGGAAGCGCACCTGAATGGGGTTCAGGGGGTCGGAGGTTCAAATCCTCTCGTCCCGACCAATAATCAATCAAAGGCACCTGGTAAAACAGGTGCCTTTTTTATTTGGGGAAACCCACCGAGGCCATGTAAATCACGCTCTCTTCGATCCCGTCGAGGCCAAGAAGATCGTTCACCTCATCGTCAAAAAAGGCACCGATGGGGCATGCACCCAGTCCCAAGGCAACAGAAGCAAGAAGCAGATTCTCGCAGATGTGTGCCACGTCCATGAAGATATATCTCATACCCCTTGCACCGTACTTGGCCATGGTCCTCCTCGGGATAGCAGACCAGACAAACACGACCGGGGCCTTTTGACACATGCTTTGGCCAAGGGAGGCAGAGGTCAATTCACTGCCAAAATCCCCATCACGAAGCAGTTCCAGCATGCCAGAGGCCACTTCTAAATGGTACAATCCTGGCCCAAGGGACAGGCAGTTGTTCACACAGAGATATGTCTCGATAGGGTAAAGGGCACCTGCGCTTGGGGCAGTCCTGAGAAGATAGCCCCCAAGACTGGCTGTCACACCTTGGGTAGCCCACAGGAGTGAAGAAATGACCTCAAGTGGCATGGGCCTTGTTGAATATCTCCTGACAGACCTTCTGTCCTTGAGACATTGCCATATATCGGCAGTAGGCAAAACAGGCCTTGGAAGAGGGATCTTCTTGGCTTCAGGATACACCTTGAATGGCTCTACCCCGGATATGTCTTCCTTCTTCTTGCCGAGCAAGCCCTCCCGGCTGTGCTTGGTCCCATCGAGATATAAAAAACCAGGAGAATCCCTATAGTCTGGCATATTTTTTCCCCGGTATCCTCTGTCTTGTTCGCCCCACCACGTCAGGCTCAGGAGACAAGCTCACTCCTGGTGAAGATTGACCTCAACTCAAAACCCTCTTCCTTCAGTCTCTCAACACCGCCCTCTTGACGATCAACCACAGTGAGTACAGGCCCTACCTCGAATCCCTCCTGTCTGGTCCTTTCTATGGCCTTTACCAAGGTGCCACCAGTGGTGACAACATCTTCTACGAGGGCCACGCTGCTCCCAGCGGGTATATTGGATTTTCCTTCTATCCACGATCCGGTCCCATGCCCCTTGGGCTCTTTTCTGATAATGAATGCAGGGATGGGGACATTTTCGAGGTAGCTCACTATGGAAACGGCGGTAACCAATGGATCGGCCCCAAGGGTCATGCCACCCACTGCCCGGACCTCCTGGAAATCTTTTATGATCTCGAAAAGGAGCCTACCGCAAAGATATGCACCTTCAGCAGACAAGGTGGTCTGCTTGCAATCGATGTAAAAATCACTGATCCTTCCAGAGGTCAATTTGAACGTGCCCTGGCGGTATGATTTTTCCAGGATTATCCTCTTCAATACCTCTCTCTCATTCATCAGCTACCCTCCGGTGCATCAAACACCCTCTTGAAAATGGTATCCACATGTTTCAGGTGATAGCTCACGTCAAAGATCTTTTCTATTTCCTCACGGCTCAAATATCTTGGCAGATCTGGATCAGCAAGGAGCATTTCCTTGAACGTGCCCTTTCCTGCCCAAACCTCCATGGCACACCTCTGTACCAAACGATACGACTCCTCCCGGCTCACCCCTCTTTGAGTGAGTGCCAGCAGGACCTGTTGGGAAAAGATGAGCCCTTTGAGGAGATTCAGATTCTTCTTCATGTTTTCTGGATAGACTACCAGTTTTGCAAGAAGCCCATTAAGGCGCGCCAACATGAAATCGGCAGTGATGAAGGCATCTGGGCAGATAAAACGCTCAACGGATGAATGGCTTATGTCCCTTTCGTGCCATAAGGGCACATTCTCCAGGGCTGGGATGCAGTATGAACGGACCGTGCGGGCCAGACCACACAGGTTTTCCGAAAGGATGGGGTTTCTCTTGTGGGGCATGGCAGAAGAGCCCTTCTGCCCTTTCCTGAAAAACTCCTCTACCTCCAGCACCTCTGTCCGCTGAAGATGGCGTATCTCAGTAGCTATCTTTTCCACAGTGCTCGAGACAATGGCAAGGGCCATAAAGACCTCGGCATACCTGTCCCGCTGGACGATCTGATTCGAAACAGGGGCAGGCCTCAGACCCAATTTCTTGCATACGTATTCCTCCACCCTGGGGTCTACGTTGGCAAATGTCCCCACTGCCCCTGAAATCTTTCCCGTCGCAATGGTATCCTTGGCCGCCTCCAGCCTCCTGAGGTTTCTCTTCATCTCATCATACCAGATGGCCAGCTTGAGACCGAAGGTTATGGGTTCTGCATGGATGCCATGGGAACGCCCTATCATTACCGTGTCCTTGTGTTCAAATGCCCTTTTTCTCAAGGTCTTGACCACCTGCCTCACATCCTCGATGATGATATTCATGGACTCACACATACGGACAGCCTGGGCCGTATCCAGCATGTCAGAAGAGGTCAGGCCCCAATGGAGATATCTTGCAGCAGGACCAACATATTCTGCGACATTGGTCAGAAAGGCGATAACATCATGCCTGGTCTCCTCTTCTATCTCCAAGATCCTCTTCTCGTCAAAAGAGGCCTTCTGCCTTATCTCTTCTGCTGCCTCCTTGGGTATAACACCGAGTTTCGCCCATGCCTCGGCTGCAAGTATCTCCACCTCCAACCAGGTCTTGTACTTGTTGTTTTCCGTCCAGATCTCCTTCATCTCAGGCCTTGAATATCTCTCTAACATGGCTCTTGCTTCTCCTATATCTTTTTGATTTTTTTTAACGCATCCGTCAAAGCACCTATAACCTGCACCTGCTCTGATTCCTGCAAGAATGCGTGCATTGGAAGGCTCAACACCTGTTCGGATGCCTTTTCTGCCTCTGAGAAATCCCCAGGACCGTAACCCAGATGGGCAAAGACCTTTTGGAGATGAAGGGGCAAAGGATAATGAATTGCCGTTGGAATGCCCCTTGAGTTCATATACCTCGCCACTTCGTCTCTGAGGCCATCCTTGATTCGAATCGTATACTGAGCATATACACTTGTATATCCATCTGGAGTCACAGGTGCAAGGACATGGTCCTTCAAGGGATACAAAAGTTCGGAATAATTGTTGGCCAACCGCTGCCTGGCCCTGATCTCATCCGGGAAATGCCTGAGTTTCACCCTGAGCACGGCTGCCTGGATGGCATCGATCCTGCCATTGATTCCAAGGACCTCATGCCTGTATCTGGCCGTCTGACCGTGTTCCCTCATTGCAAAAAGCACCTCCTTTTTATCCCTGTCCTGGGTAAATATCATGCCTCCGTCTCCAAAACATCCAAGGGGCTTGGAGGGGAAAAAGGAGGTGGCTGCCAACCCTGTGAGATTACAGGATGAGCTACCCTTATAGGTAGCCCCGAGGGATTGACAGGCATCTTCTACTACAAAAAGCCCGAAACTCGATGCCAAGGCATTTATTTCGTCCATGTCTGCACACAGGCCGTAAAGGCTTACGGGCACAATGCCTACCGGGAGCTTGCCCTGCCCCTGGCGCATCTCCAACAAGGCCTTGAGCCTTTTCACATCCATGTTGAAGGAGGAAGGATCTATATCCACGAAGACAGGCCTTGCCCCAAGAAGCAATATGACCTCAGCAGTGGCGATAAAGGTAAAGGGTGTCGTGATCACCTCATGGCCAGGGCCAACGCCCTCAGCCATGAGACTGAGCAAGAGGGCATCTGTTCCAGAACCCACCCCTATGGCATGTCTTGCCCCTGTAAAGCTCGACAGCTCTTCTTCAAGCCGATTCACCTCCTGTCCCAGGACAAATCGCCCTGATCGAATCACCTGGGAGATAGCCCGATCTATCTCATCTCTATATGCCTGATATTGTCTCTTAAGATCGATGAACTCCACGCTGGTTCTTCTCCATTTCTAAAGCCCGTGCTGCACTGCCGATGGCCTCTGCGGCCTGCCGAATCTCATCCTTGGTGGTCATAAGACCCAGGCTCAATCTCACCATACCCAAGGCCTCTGACTCATTCACTCCCATTGCCGAAAGCACATGGGAGATCTTCACGCTTCTGTCATGGCAAGCCGCTCCTGTAGAGGCCATCACCTCATGGGCCATCTCCAAGACCTTGGCTCCGATCAGTCCGGGGAAGGACACACAAAGGGTATTCGGCAAGGCCTTTTCTCCAGGGACAAACCTTTTTAACCCCCTGTATTCCTTGCAGAGGAGGAGATACAGTTCCTCCCTGAGGCCAGATAGATCGCGGGCAATCTGTGCGACCTTTCCCCTCAGACAATCGCATGCCATCCCTATCCCACATGCAAGGGGAACAGGTTCCGTACCTGGTCTCAGTCCCCTTTCCTGCCCTGCGCCAAAAAGTATATTGGCAAGCCTCAAACCCTTTCTCACAAATAGTGCCCCTATACCCTTTGGCGCATAAATCTTGTGCCCGGCCATAGTCAATAGGTCAACGGAGAGTTCTCGAATATCCACCTGGATCTTGCCCACAGCCTGGGCTGCATCCGTATGGACACAAATCCCCCTTTGCCTGCAGATTTTTCCTATCTCTTTGACAGGCTGCAAGGCACCGGTTTCATTGTTGGCGAGCATTACAGAAACGAGTACGGTATCTTGCCTGATGAGCCCCTCCACCACCCCTGGAGAAACGATTCCCTGGGCATCTGGCTCCACGAAATCTACACTCCAGCCATCTTCAAGCAGATGGAGAAAGGGATTTATGACAGAAGGATGCTCTATCCTGGTGGTGATTAGATGACGGCCCCTTGCCCTATTGGCCAAGGCTGCCCCAATGATGGCAAGGTTGTTGGATTCTGTCCCGCCACTTGTGAAGACTATCTCTCCTGTTTCCGCCCCAATAATCGATGCAACTTGCCCCCGGGCCGTTTCAAGGGCATCTTTGGCCTTTTTCCCCAACTCGTGCCCAGAGCTCGGGTTGCCCCACATCTCTTTCATGGCCTGGGTGACAGCGAAAGTAACCTCTGGCAGGACCGGGGTAGTGGCATTATAATCTAAGTATATCTTTTTAGGCATATTGTTTGCTTAGTCTGTCAAGGAATCATAAATTTTCTGGAAATGCCTGGCTATTATTGACCAGAACAGAAAAAATTTCTACTGCAAAATGCAATATGTCCTGTAAAAGATCTCTTTGCTATTTCATACTGACAATTTTTTTCCTCGGGCTGGCGGGCTGTGCTCCAAAACACCTTCCGCCATCTGGGAAATTCCCCTCTGGCACCTACAGACCTTACAGGGTTGGAAGAAAGACCTACTACCCACTGCCTTCATCCCAAGGTTTTGAAGAAATAGGCTATGCCTCATGGTATGGGCCAAATTTCCACGGGCGGAAGACCGCCAGCGGGGAAACCTATAATATGTACTCGCTGACTGCGGCACACAAAATCCTGCCCATGAATACCTATGTCAGGGTTCAAAATCTCGATAACAACCGGTCTATTGTGGTAAGGATAAACGACAGAGGGCCTTTTGTCAGAAATAGGGTGATTGACCTCAGTTACATGGCAGCCAAAAGACTTGGTATAATCGGTCCTGGTACTGCCAAGGTGAAAATCACTGCCCTTGGTGAGGCCAGGCTTGCCCAAAACGGCCAGATCCATTTTGCCACCCACCCTGACTTCAGGCACGGTGACTTCTACATCCAAGTGGGTGCCTTTCAAAATGTCTCTAACGCCTATGCCCTTAGACAGCGCCTGGCAAGACGATTTGGCCTGGTCAAGGTGGCCAGGGCCTATACCTTTGGCAAACTGTTTTACAAGGTACAGATAGATGCACCCAATAGCTATGAACAGGCCAAGAAATTTGAAAGAGATATTGAGGAAATGGGCTTCCCTACTGCCTTTTTGGTGGCGAAATAAAAATGCCCCAGGTATTGCAATTCCCCTAATCGTGGCAATTATCCTCTATAGGTGTTAAATTGTACATCCTAAAATAGATTGAGAAGATTAGATAAAGATTATCCTGGATTATGGAGCCAATAAACCTGCTGAAGATGTGAGAAAGAGGACACGTATATGTACTTTGGTACTTCAAGTGCCCCACAACAAAACAGATTCGGCAAACTCGTGAGTCCATCATGGCTTCAAATGCCTGAAGACCGATCATGAACTGGACACACCACCTCTCAGGTAAAAGAATACGATGGAATCAGATGCATGCCAACTATGCAATCATCCAAAGAAACTAATTTTTTCAAGCGTTTGAAGTAGATAATCTGGTATCATAAGTCGTTATAATGTATGGAGGCAGAAATCTTGAGTAACAGATATAGAATTAATAAACACCTCAAAGACAAAGCAGGCTTCACCCTTATCGAGCTCTTGGTAGTGGTCATCATCCTTGGTCTTTTGGCATCCCTGGTTGCCCCCAAATTTTTTGGTAAACTTGGCGCGAGCAGACAAAAAACCGCCAAGACCCAAATCGCACTCCTGGGCAACGCCCTTGACGAATTCAGACTGGACAACGGCAGATATCCCACAACCGAAGAGGGGCTGGAGGCATTGCGGAAGAAACCCGAGGGCCTAAACAACTGGGCTGGCCCCTACCTGCCAAAGCCTGTACCCAAGGATCCCTGGGGGCACGATTATGTCTACCGTTGTCCAGGTGAACATGGGGATTATGACCTGTTCAGCTATGGGCGTGATGGCCAAGAGGGCGGAGAAGGAGAAGATGCTGACATAGTAAGCTGGAAATAACCCATGGCCCTTGAACAGATTACAGCCAAGATATCTCCCTTCCTCAAGGGATTGCTATCCAGTGGAAATGATCAGCATAATAACGATCCACCTGAATCAAACAAGGCCACCTCCAGAGAAGACAAAAAAATCGATCCCTCTGTCCTTGGGATAGAAAGCATGGAGGCAGGTGACTTCCCTGAAAAGCCGCCCATGGTCAACGGACTTACCCCACGCCAGATGCAACAGTGGAAGATAGTCCCCGTGGAGGCCGGCCCGGAAGATGTCAAGATCGCCATGGCCAATCCCCTCGACCTATACCTCGTTGAATTGCTGGAAGAGATCTATCAAAAGAGAATCCAGCCTGTATTTGCCAGCCAGGAGGACATCTTGGCAGTGCTCTACAGGTGGTTCGAGGCAGATTCAGACATGGAAGCAGAAGACGAAGAAGATGGCTCTGCCATAGAGGACGGACTCTGGGACGATCCAGAACAGCTCAGGGACCTTGCCACAGAGGCTCCTGTGGTGAGGCTCGTCAACCATGTCATCAACCAAGCATTGGAGGTAAAGGCATCTGATATCCACTTCGAACCCTTTAGGGACAATCTCAAGATAAGGTTCAGGATAGACGGGGTGCTCCACGACGTGGAGACCGTCTCCAAGAAACTACAGCCTGCCATCACATCGAGACTGAAACTCATGGCCAAGATGAACATAGCCGAGATGCGCCTGCCCCAGGATGGCAGGATCAAGGTGAAGGATGGCAAAAGAGAGATAGATATAAGGGTATCCTCCCTTCCTACCATATTTGGTGAAAGCATAGTACTCAGGCTTCTGAACAGGGACGAGGTCAAACTCGAACTCGATTCCCTTGGTATAGCCCCAGATATCCTGGAACGATTCGACAGGCTCATCAGGCGTCCCTATGGCATGATACTTGTCACAGGGCCTACGGGAAGCGGCAAGACCACTACGCTTTACAGTGTCATGAACAGGATAAACTCTCCAGACAAGAAGATCGTCACTGTAGAAGACCCGGTTGAATATCAATTGGAGGGCATAAATCAACTTCAGGTCAAGTCTGGCATCGGTCTCACCTTTGCCTCTGCCCTCAGGACAATCCTCCGGCAAGACCCTGACGTCATTCTCATCGGAGAGATCCGTGACAGGGAAACCGCAGAGATAGCCGTCCAATCGGCCCTGACAGGCCACCTCGTCTTCTCCACCCTCCACACCAATGACGCAGCAAGCGCCATAACGAGGCTCCAGGAGATGGGGGTGGAATCCTACCTCATTTCTTCTTGTCTTCTCGCCATCATGGCCCAGAGACTCGTCAGGAAGATATGTCCGCATTGCAAGGAAGAATATGACCTGCCTGCCGAATTTGTAACAGAGGCAGCCTCGGTACTCGGGGTCCCTGAAGAACACGTCCCCCGAACTACATGGAGGGGTGCTGGCTGTCCATTGTGCGCCAACACGGGATATTCTGGACGGACAGGCATCTATGAGCTCATAGAGATCAGTGAAGGGATCTCATCCTTGATCTTGAATGGCGAAAACTCGAGTGCAATCTCTTCCAGGGCCCAGGAGCTCGGTATGCGCACCCTCAGACAAGATGGGCTTTCAAAGGTCCTCCAAGGCATAACTACTATAGAAGAGGTTATGAGGGTCACCAACTAAATGGCTGAATTCACCTATGAGGCCATCGACCATCAAGGCCAAAGGATAACAGGCACCAGCAATGCCTCGAGCCAGGATGAGGTGATAGACTCCTTGATCTCCAAGGGGCTCCAGCCCATCAATGTCAAGAAACTCCACTCCTTCGAGGCATTTCTGGAATTCAAGAGGAAGCGGATCAATCAAGACGATGTCCTCTATTTCACCAGTGAACTTGCCGACCTATTAGAGGCTGGCGTTCCCCTCGAGCGTTCCCTTACCATCTTGGCAGATGCCACGGAAAACGTGGATGTGAGAAAACTGGTAATGGCCATACGTGACTCCATACACGGAGGCAAGTCCCTTTCCGAGGCCCTGGCCAAGTACCCCGATGTATTTGACAGGCTCTATGTAAATATGATCAAGGTGGGGGAGCTTGGCGGGGCATTGCCAGGCGTGCTGAAAAGGCTTGCAGAGTTCATCGAGAGATCGAGACAGATAAAAAAGTTCATCATCTCTTCTTCCATATATCCGTGCATCCTGGCATTCGTAGGCATTGTATCCGTATTCATACTGGTTACCTTCGTGGTTCCCAAGTTCGGCCAGATCTTTCAAGATCTCAATCAACCCATGCCATTCATGACAAAACTGATCCTAAATGTAAGCGTGTTTTTGCAGGAATGGTGGTGGTTGATCTTCCTGGTAATCTTTTCATCTATTCTACTTTTCAGATTTCAGGTGAGAAAACCTGAAGGAAAGATATGGTGGGACGATTTCAAGCTGAGGCTTCCCATTGTTGGCAAATTCATAAGGCAGGTGGAACTTGGCAGGTTTGCCAGGACCCTTGGCACCCTTCTCGAAAGCGGTGTACCAATCTTGAAGGGCATAAGCCTGGCAGCCGACGTGGTTGGCAATACCATCATAAAAAAGGCGGTTCAGGAGCTTTACACAGGTGTCAGACAAGGCAAGAGCCTCAGCCTTCTCATGAAAAAGTCACCTGTATTCCCATCTCTCATGATTCATCTCGTCTCGGTGGGAGAGGAAACAGGAGGCCTTGCCAGGATGCTTTTGAAGATTGCAGACGATTTCGATGACCAGGTCCAATCTGATACGAAGATATTTCTGAACATGCTGGAACCCATAACTATTGTCATAATGGGTATTGTAATAGGTGGGATAATCATGTCCATGCTCCTGGCCATATTTGGCATTAATGATGTCTCTTTTTAGGCCACTCCATTTTGACCTCCATAGAGGTGGCCTGATCCAGTCCAGCCATGAGAAAGGAGGCTTCACCCTCTTGGAGCTCATGGTGGTACTGGTACTCATAGGCCTTTTCAGCTCGATGGTCTTTGTCTCCGTGTCCAGTGGACTTTTCAAATCCAAAGAGACCAAATTCGTCAACCAGTTTCTCGCCGGCCTCAGAACTGCCAGGACCAGGGCAATTAGCCAGGGCCGTGCAGTAAGATTCATCATTGACGGAGACAATAGGAGATATGGACTCAAGGCCTTGGGACTTAAAGAGATCCCCTCTGACATACAGGTCGAGGGCTCAGATATCGAGGAATTGGAAGAGGGTGTATTCGCTATAGTCTTCTATCCTGATGGAAGCTCGAGTGGCGGCGAGCTGGAGATAAAATGGTCAGACGGCCAAACCGATACCATAAAGATAGCAAGGATCTGGAGTAGTATCGCCCATGAACATTCTGGTTAGTGATGGACGCCATGAACAAGGAATTGTCTTTTTCAGGCGTTTGAAGTGTATAACCTGGGATGGATCCCCGACACTGAAGCAGGCATCCCCCAAGACACCTTCACCCATGAGAGACAAGCACGGTTTCACCCTGATGGAGGTGCTGGTGGCAACTGCCATAACCGGGATTGCCCTTGGGGTTGTCATGGGTCTTCTTGCCCAAGGCCACAGGCAAGCCTATAGAGGGGATCTATCCCGCACTGCTGCTGCCTTTGCCACAAGGCTTATTGACAACTGGCAGTCGAAGGGCAAGTTCCCCTCTTCTGAGACAGGGGAGATGGATGGCTTTGATGGCTGGTCATATGCTGTGGAAACAAGCCCCCTTACCACGAAAGTTACCCTCCCTGCGGGGGAGGTCAGGGAGGTATCCCCAGAAGACCTCGTAGTGATCAGCCTGACCCTCACACCACCAGGGAAGGGAAGAAAATTCGTAGTGAACATGTGGATCCCCAAGGCCATGGTGGAGTACTGATATGGTGGACCAGAAGGGATTTACACTCCTCGAGCTACTGATATCCATGACCTTGGTTGCCATAGTGGTGGTGATCCTCTCCATGGCATTGAGATCGGGCATAAACGCATATACCCGTTCAAAGGAATACAACCGCTTCTATCTACCCCAGACATCCCTCTATGGGCTTTTATGGAGACAGTTGGAGGCCGTGGTAAGCCCATCCGATCCAAAACTGTCCTCCTACAGTAGATTGAGGGGCAGAACAGATGCCCTGAGCTTCATTACGACCTATGTACCCCAAGGGACATCAGTAGGAGGCATCTTCCAGGTGGTATATCTGTTCGACAAGGACAACAATCGCTTGATCTATGGCCAGAAAATAATCACGTCGAGAACCGATATCACCAGAAAGATCCCAGACTTCCTTGCCGATCTCGATAAGAAGGAGCTATTGGAACAGGGCTGGCTGACAGATGAGATGAAAGATGTCCAGGCATTTTCCATCGTATATAGACCATCTAATGCAGATCCGAACAGCGAACCAAAGGACTGGGATGATTCCTTCAAAAGGGGGAGTCACCAACCCCTGGAGATAGCCTTCCAGATACGGTTCAAAGCACAAAAGGATGAAGATGCCCAGTGGCAGGTCATACCAGTTGGGATAAAATGACAGGACTAGATCTTGCTTACATACGGGGACAACGAGGCAGTATCCTGATCATGGTCCTCTGGGTAATAGCCCTTCTCACAATGATAGCAGGCTATTTCTCCATGGAAGCAAGACTTAGGGGGAACATGGGCTATAGTGCCTGGAACCTTCTGAGGTCACGTATCGAGGTCGAGTCAATACTCAACTTGGCCTCCCTCTATGTGGCACCTGTGGACCAAAAGGAGAACGAAGACAAGGACCAATTCCTGGTGGCAGATGGATCGAGATACAAGGTCGATATAGATGGCAGGCAGGTGGAATTCCGCCTTGAGGACGAAAGGGGCAAGGTGGATATCAACAAGGTATCACAAGAGGTCCTGGAAAAGATCCTGGATGTAGTTCTCCAGGACCAGGGCAAGGATACGGCTACCCATCTTACAGATGCAATAATGGACTGGAGAGACAACGACGATGATAGACGCCCAGGAGGTGCTGAAAAGGACTACTATCAAAGCCTCAGCCCGGCCTACAAGCCATCCAATTCGAAATTTTTGCTGCTCGAGCAATTGCTCCTCGTCAAGGGCATGGACCCAAGGATCTTCTGGGGCCCCCTTGATTGGGAAGGCCCAGGCAGTAAAAAAGAAGGTCCTATCTGGAAAGGTGGAATTCAAGACCTTTTTACTGTATACAATCAAAAAGGCATTGTGCTCAAGGCAGCAGCCCCGGCTCCACTACTGGAGATCCTGGATGAAAAGGACCTTTCGGATGCAGGTGGCAAGGGCATAATGCGGCTCAGGACCTGCCTGTACCAAGGCTGTTACCAGATATTCTGGGAAATAGAGAAACAACAGAACCATTTTTTCAAGCTGCTTCATTGGCAGCAGATATCGAGATTTGATTAGAAAGGGCCTCCTTAGTGTACTGTAAAGAGATCATCGGCATCCATATTGGAGAAAACGGCCTTGAATACTCAGGCCTCATGAGGGAATTGAGGGGCTGGACAAGGGCTACACTTCCCATCTTCGGCCATATTTCTGGAAGGACAGGCCTGGACAAGTTGGAGGGGTTACTGGCCAATCTCAAGCCTAAAAAGACCAGACGACTTTGTATCTCCATCCCCAGGAGCCGCTACTTCTTGCGTGAGCTAAGCTTCCCTGGCCTGACTGCCCAGGAGGCAGAAAACAGTGCAAGGATCGCTGTAAACATGCATTCTCATCTCCCGAGTGAAGAGATATATTTCGATGTATGCCCCTTGGAGAGAAATGGTGCCACATCCATCCTTCTCGCCTATGCCAGACGCACCTATATCGATCCAATCCTCGATATCATCAAACGGACTGGACACCACAAGTCACTTTACTGTATAAGCCCATCAGGCCTTGGCTCAGATCTGTTCCTGCGAAGTTCAAATCAGGTGAGCTTTCCCACCTTGAGCATCCAACAGGAGGAAAGAGAGCTCGTCCTGAATCTTCATGGCAAGAAAGAATGGCAGGGATCCCACATCTTACGGGAAGAAGGTGGCAGCCTTGATCTCCAAAAGGCACTCAAGCTACTGCCGGCTGGTCTCGGCGAGGCCGAAAAGATCTTCCAGATAGGCACGATGGAAAGAAAACCGGCTGGCATAGAACCCCTTGATCCATGTTCTGTTCTCAAGGGGATCGATGAATTTTGCTCTGAAGGCGGCATAAGCAAAGGACAAGCTGCCTGTTTCATAGGTACCTCCTCGTATCCCCAGATCTCTTTCCAGGAAGGCCCAAGAAAAAGGCCCCTGTTCTTGCGGATAAATACCTTTCAGTGGTCCACTGCAATTGTGGCCATTGTGATTTCTCTTTTGACTGGATTCAACGTATTGAGATTAGAGAGAATAACCTCTACTACCTCCAAAAACCAAGAGGTGGTGGCCAGGCTCGAAAAACAATACCTGCCCCTCAAAAAGATCAACGACAAGATAGAAAAGATAAAAAAATTAGAACAGGATATGAACGATTTTCTCCACGAACGTCCCCCTGTCCTTGTGATCCTCAAAGAACTCGCTATTCGGACACCTCTAAATTCTTGGATAAGAAGTTGCACTATCAGGGGCAGCGTTGTAAGAGTCTCTGCAGAAGGAGGCTCCGCAGTGGAGACCATGGAAGAATGGAGAAAAAGTCCTCTCTTTTCAGAGGTAAAACTTGTCTCTCCAGTCACCAAAAACCGGCAACAGCAGGAGAGATACACGGTGGAAATCAGACTGGCCAGCAGGGGGATACAAAAAAGTAGAAAAGAAGGCCACAGGCAGAGAAGACCTTGAACCAGATAGCCGTATGTTTTTGCATACAGTCAACATGGGATCTGGAGACAAAAAGGCTTGCTCCATGAACAAGGATACGATTTTAACCCAAAAAAACAGGCCAGCTCTTGTCAAATATGGGGCTGTCATGATTGCAATAATACTTTGGTATAGCTTTATGTGGGACCCCATCAATGCCAAACTGGAGGAAAAACAAAGTACATTGGCGACCCAGGAGCTAAAGATAGCCCATCTGAAAAAAAGGATCAGCAGACTAAAAGGTATAGAAAAACGGCTTGTAGCAGAAAAGAAAAGACTGGAACAGATGAAAAAGAGGCTCGTCCCAGGGGACAACCCCCAGCAAGTCTCTACAAATATCCAAAATTCCTTCTTGAAAAAGGCATCGGATGCAGGCATGGACGTACTGGTTTACAGAAGCGGCCCCAAGAGGAGATGGAGAGAGTATCAATTGGCCGTCTCGGTCTTCAACATAAGGGGGACCACAAAGCAATTTGTTGAACTTCTGGAAAAGATCGAACTGGGCAAACAACTTCTAAGACTCAACAACCTAAATATTTCAAATCTCAGGGGCAAGGCATCACAGCTTCGAGTCAACTTAGAAGTTGAAGCCCTATTCATAGGGAAAAAGGCGTAGCTATGATAAAGACTGATACCAAATTTCTGGCATTTTTGGTGATACTTCATGTTTTCGGCATTTCTTCCCTGGTTGCATATGCAGGCACCCAAGACCAACCAGCGCCAAGACACAAGATAGACTCTGCCCCTTTCGTCTCTCCCTATGAAGGGGCAGGCCCCAATGAGAAAAGAAAGATCGACATATCCCTGGACAACATGGATATCTATCCAGTCCTGGAACAGGTACTTGGCAACACCCTTGGACTCAACTTTGTCGTAGAACCCAGTATAAAGGGCACGATATCAGTACACATCAGGGGTAACTATACCAAATCCGAACTCCTCGACATCGTGAATTCAGTACTCCAGATGCAGGGCCTTGCCATTACTGCAGGAGGCCATGGGCTCTATAAGGTGGTCAGGAAGGCCAATAGCCCCAAAATGGGCATAATAATCTCTACGAATCATGCCAAGAGGTCTGGAGATGTCATAAAGGTCATACAGCTCCAATATCTTTCGGCTGCTCAGGCCGTCTCCAACATGAGAAACCTGGTATCGCCAGGTGCTGTGGTCATCCCTGTCATAAGCTCCAACAGCATAATACTCTCGGATACTGCTGAGAATGTCACCAAGGTGGCCAAGATCCTTGGCATCCTCGACGAGAGTATCTTCAAGAACCTACACTGGAGACTCTTCACCCTTGAAAACACGGACGTTGAAGACCTGGCAAAGGATCTCCAGAACATATTCAAGGCAAGTGTGCTATACAAGAGGCCAGGTATTGATCAAAATGGCCTTCAGATCATCACCCTCGAGACACTCAATGGTATACTGGTGGTCACCCGCTGGGAAAAGGTCCTTGATCAGGTTGCCCTATGGATCAAGGAACTCGATCAGGCCCAACAGGACAAAGGGAGCAAGGTCTATGTCTATTTCGTTCAAAACGGCAAGGCAAAGGATTTGGCAGACATATTAAACCAGCTCTATGGAGAAGGCACCTCATCCAAGTCCAAGAAAAAGGTCCTCGTCAGGAGGGAGAAGAAGACCAAAAAGGAGACTACTGTTGCCGCATCGGGAGAACTTACCGGAGAGGTAAAGATAATAGCCGATGAGACGAACAATTCCTTGATATTCAAAGCAAGACCCAAAGACTATGCGATAATAAAGGGCCTTCTAAATAAACTCGATATCCTTCCCCGCCAAGTGCTCATAGAGGTACTCGTTGCCGAGGTAACGTTAAACAACGATGTAAAATATGGAGTAGAATGGTTCATAAAAAACAAGGGGATAAACATAAACGGCAGCCCTTACAATGCCAACATGATGCTGGATGCAGGACATGCCGTTTCCCAAGACATAGGGCTTGGAAACAATCTACCAGGTTTCACATATGCACTTTACGATGGCGAAGGTAGCCTGAGGGCCCTTATCAACCTCTTGGACACGAGCACGGACGTGGACATACTATCCACACCCAATATCCTGGCTGCCGACAACCAGGAGGCCAGGATCGAGATAGGCGAAGACGTACCCATTCTTTCCGAGTCCACTATTTCCTCGGGTGGCGTGAAGACCCAGGGGGTATCATACAGGAAGACCGGTATCATACTCCAGGTGAAACCATCCATAAACGACAATGGCTTGGTGAGGATGGAGGTCACCCAAGAGGTCAGCAAGGTAAATGACCAACAGACGGCAGGGATCACTTCTCCTCGTATCACCAACAGGAAGGCTACGACCTATGTAATTGCGAGAGACGGACAACACATACTCATGGGTGGCCTCATGAGTACAATGGTCACCCAGACCACAAAAGGCATTCCCCTCTTGAAAGACATCCCGGTCCTGGGCTATCTCTTTGGATCAAAAGGGACCCAGACCGAGAAAAAAGAGCTCATCTTTATCCTGACACCGCACGTCATCAAATCCCGGGGAGAAGCTGATAGGCTCACCAAGGAATTCGCCCTGAAGGTGCACTCTCTAAGGAGCATGCTCGAGGAGAGCAACATACTGAAGAAAAAGAAATATCTCAAACATGAGGAGCTAAAGGACAGGATACCTGTGGATGAACATCCCCAGAGAGATACACAAAACCTCCAGCCCGACGATGACGATGACGACCTTTATTGAATCTCGAAATTTCTGGTTTCAGCTACTGCTATGGGCATCTTCGTTGCTGTCATTGATGGGACCATTCTGTTTTACAGCATATGCAGTCTCTCCCCAATACAAGGCCATCATAGAACGAAACCCATTTGATCCAAAGCGGGGACAAGACCAAAACCCCATGGCTGGAGGGGGTATATCATCAGAGGCCAATGAGCTGGAAAAAAAATACAGTGTTTACGGGGTAATCCTGGCAGGGGAAAACAAATCCGCATACATAAAACCTCTAAAATCCGATAGACGAAGGGACAAGGAAACAGAACTCAGAAAAATCACTGTTGGAGATCTGATAGATGGCTGGACTGTCAAAGACATAACGGGCAGAGGCATTGTCCTTGCTTCTGGCAAGAAACAAGTACTTCTAAGGGTATTCGGGTCTCCCAAAAAAGAAAGACAAATCGACAGGCCGGTGGGTATTGCCACCCCCAGACCTGTTTCCAAGAGGCCTGTCATAAAACCTGTCGATCAAAAAAGGCTCAAAGAGGCCATTGAAAGGGCCAGGAATTCAAAACTGAGGCCCAGGATATATCCCCCAAACCAACGTAACAATCCATCTGTCAATCCATTTCTCAGGGCCCTGCGAAGACAAAAAGAGCTACAAAAAAAACCTGATTGAGATATATGGACGTCCCTGATTGGCGACTTGTGTTGCTTGCAAATATAAGGGCTGCTATCATGGGCATATGAAAAATGGCAGTGAAAGATACGGATATATCCCCATCTTCTGTGATCTCCATTCCAAACATGTAGTGGTGATTGGTGGAGGAGGAGTAGCTGAAAGAAAGACAAAGGCCCTCTTGAAGGCCGGGGCATTGATCACCATTATAAGCCCCAGGCTCACATCTTCTCTGGCCGAGCTTGCCCAAAGGGGTGATATCAGCCATGTCGCAAGGACCTTCCAGGCCGGGGACCTCGAAGGGGCATGGCTCGTCATTGCTGCAACAGACGACAAAACCGTCCAGGATGCCGTTTACAAGGAGGCACAAGACAGGCACATCTTTTGTAATGTTGTTGACGAGCCAAGGGTATGCAGCTTCATAGTCCCATCCACAATCAGGAGGGATGAATTGTGCCTTGCCATATCAACAGGTGGGAAGAGCCCAGCCCTTGCAAAGGCCCTTCGCAAGGAGCTTGAGAAAGACTTTGGGCCAGAGTGGGGGGTATTCGTCTCCCTGCTTGGCAGGCTTAGGAGCCTGATACTGAAAAACTACAAGGGCCAGGCTGTTGTTGATAAGTGCTCGAGGCTTGCAGATCTTGCAGTGACCCGATGGATCAAACAGGACGACTGGCAACGAGTGGAAAAATGGGCCTCAGACATATGCGGGGAACAGGCAAGACCAATCGTCCAGGAATTTGCACAAAATGGATGAACTCTTTTTTCAACTAACCTTTTTCTTGTACCTGATAGCCACGGCAGGCTTCGTGATGCATCTTGTCAGCCTCAGAAAAGGGGTTGAAAAAATAGCCACATACATCCTTGCCTCTGGTTTCTGCCTACACTCCTTAGGGATTGTGCTGAGATGGATCTCGGAGGGCCATGCGCCACTGGTGAGCTTTCATGATACATTTTCATTCCTGGCATGGGCAATCACCCTTGCCTATCTGTTATTTCAGGCAGGTCACAATGTAAAGGCACTAAGTGCCTTTGTCAGCCCTGTAATAACCATAATGATGGCCCTGGGCCTGATGCATCCTCGACAGGTTATTCCTCTTCCCCCGGCTCTAAAGAGTTATTGGCTGCCTGTCCACGCGACAATATGCCTCGTCTCATATGCCCTGTTGACCCTGGCCTTTTGCATCGCCATCATGTATCTGGTACAGGAACACCAAATAAAGAAAAAGAGACTGGGGGCGATCGTCCGCCGGTTGCCTTCTCTGGAGACACTGGATACCATGTCGGAAAGATGCCTAAAGATTGGATTTCCACTGCTTACACTGGGGATAATCACTGGCTCCATATGGGCAGAAACCGCATGGGGTTCATATTGGAGCTGGGATCCAAAAGAAACCTGGTCACTCATAACATGGTTTCTCTATGCGGCACTCTTGCATCAACGTCTCACCGTGGGATGGCGCGGCAGGAAAAGCGCATATATGACAATAATTGGATACTTGACCCTGTTGTTCACGTTTATTGGTGTAACGTATCTCCTTCCAGGTGCCCATTCCTATGCCCTCTGATCTGAATAAAATGGACATTCTGCTCCTGGGGGTTAACCACAAAACGGCCCCTGTGGAAGTAAGGGAACGACTTGCCCTCAGGGAATCAGAGCCCTCTGCCCTCAGGCTCTTCCACGATCTGCCTGCCTGTCTGGAGATTGTATTCCTATCCACGTGCAATCGCGTAGAGATCATTGCAGGCACCAATGACATCGAAGCAGCCAGGAGACAATTGGTAGAGACTTGGCAAAAATCTTCCGGGGTCAGTCCTGAGGTGTTTAGTCGAAGCACATATGAATATTCTGGAGTCGACGCTGTCAGACACGTCTTTAGAGTAGCCTCCAGCCTCGACTCAATGGTAGTTGGAGAGCCACAAATCCTGGGACAATTGAAAGACGCATACAGGGATGCCTCGGAAGCCAATTGTTCAGGGCACCTCCTCAATAAACTCATGCACAAGGCATTCTCCACTGCCAAACGAATCAGGACCGAGACCAGGATAGCCAGCCAGGCCGTATCCATCAGCTATGCGGCAGTGGAACTCGCCAAAAAGATATTTGGAGACCTGAAGGGTAAGAGTGCCCTGCTCGTTGGTGCTGGGGAGATGGCTGAGCTCGCTGCCCAACATCTCAAAACAAATGGGATCGACGACCTGATAGTTGCCAACAGGACATTGGAGCGTGCAATCGAACTCTCCAAGGCCCTGGGTGGCAAGGCTGTCTCCCTCGAAGAACTGGAAGATATGCTCGTGGACGTGGACATAGTGATCAGTTCGACTGGGGCACCTGGATTGGTCATAAAGAAGGAACAGGTAAAACGTATCATGCGCCCCAGGCGCCACCGATTGCTTTTCTTCATAGATATAGCCGTTCCAAGGGATATCGATCCGGATATCAACGAGATAGACAATGTCTACCTCTTTGACATAGATGAACTCAAAGAAGTAGTGGAAGAAAACAAGGCTGAGCGTAAAAAAGAGGCCATAAGGGCAGAACGCATCGTCGAGGCCGAGGTCATAAAATTCAAATCGTGGATGAAATCCCTGGATATCATCCCAATCATCAAAAAATTACAAGAAAAGGCCGAATCAGTCCGGCAGAAGGAGCTAAGAAAGACCCTAAAAAACCTCAAAGGCCTGAATGACAAGGAGAAAAAGGCCATAGAAAAATTGTCAATGTCCCTGGTAAACAAGATCCTCCATGATCCGATTATATTCATCAAGAAAGGCTCTTCAGAAAAACAGAGAGACGAGGCCCTGGCCATGGTATGTAGGATCTTTGGACTAAATGGCACTGGGGAAAGGCCGTATACGGAAGATTACATCGGCAAAAAGGCCAAAGAAGATAATTGCCAAAGACCCAGGCATACAAACTGATCACCCTCTTATGAAGGCTCCTGCCCTGGAGCCTGCCCCACGATATGTATATCACGCTGAGGATAGGGAATTGTTATCCCATTTTCCTCAAAGGCCACGTAGATTGCCTGGAGAAGGTCATGGACAACCCTCCCCTTGTATCTTGGATCTTTCACCCAACACAGCAGTTCAAAATCTATGGATGATGGACCGAATCTCCGGACCCTGGAACGTGGCTCAGGTTGGGGTGTAACATCCGGATTGTCCAATGCTATCTTGACCAGTAAATCCTCCACGAATTTTAGGTCTGAACCATAGGCCACACCTACCGGCACCCTTATACGAAATCTTGGAAGAGGAGCACTTTCATTTATGATTTTGGCATTGGCCATGACAGAGTTTGGGATTGTTATCAGCACATCATCCCTGGTCATTATCCTCGTGGATCTAATACCGATATCCACGACCTCACCCCTTTCTCCGCTATCGAGGATGATATAGTCATTTATCTTGTACGGTCTATCCATGAATATACTAATACCGCCAAAAAGATTGGCCAGGGTATCCTTTGCCGCAATCGCAACCGCCAGGCCAACTATCCCTGCAGACGCAAACAGGGGAGTAAGATTCACCTGCCAGATGAGAAGCACGGCCATTACGCCTACTGCCAGCACTGCGACCCTGAAAAGATTTCTAAAGAGATACAACAACTCCCTGGCCATGTTGGTCTTTCTGGCCAAAAAAGATCCGTCCTTCAGATCTGTCCCAGCGACCAATCTCAGGAAGGGAAACCACCATGTGAGAAAAATCATGGTCTTTATGATATGGGGAACTATAAAATCCCAGGGAGGCTTTACACCTGCAGCAATAGTGACATGGAGAACGCCCAGAAAAATTATTGTCAGCACTATGGGCCTATGGACGAACTGGATGAACTTATCATCGCAACTTATGTTGGTAAGCTCTGCCAACCTCTTGAAAAGTTTATCTATTATTATATCGGCTACCATTGCCAAAATCAGATAGCCAAGTCCAGCAAGGATCAAGTCTACGTACTGGGGATCAATAAAATAGAGCCATTTCGCGGCAAACTCGTGTATCTCTTTGTTGACATCGATCATGAGAGCTATTATATAAACTCGCTGCCTGAAGGCAAAGAAAAGATGGCATAGAAAGGAAAAATCAGCCAGGAGGAACAAATTGGCAAATCACAAATCGGCCTTAAAGAGGGTACGCCAAAACCAGAAACGCAGACTCAGAAACAAGATGAGAAAGACCAGGATAAAGAACCTAACCAAGGCGGTTGAGGTGGCAATTGCTGAAAATGCACATGAAAAAGCTAAAGAATGCCTTCATAGGGCACAGAAATACATTGAAAAAATAGGACACAAAAGGGGCACCCTGCATAGGAAAACCGCATCCAGAAAGGTGTCTCGACTAACCAGAAAGGTAAATGCCCTGCTTAAAAAGACTGCTGCTTCCTGATATTTTCAGTGTTTTACTACCTCTAAAAAGGGCTTGGCGAGAGGTACAAGGCTGACCTTTTGGATACCTTAACCAAAATCCATCCATTCTACACAGGGGCTATCATCCCTGTCTTGATAATATTCTTACTAATTGCCGGAGGCTGTGCACCGAAAAGGCAATTCGTCTCGCCCCAGGTGGAACTCCTTGGCCTAGATGTCAGGGATGTATCTCTCTCCCATATCAACTACAGGGCCACTGTCAGGGTCTACAATCCCAATCTGGAGCCCTTGGAGATCACTGATGTGCAATATGCCCTTTCTCTGAACGGAATAAACATGGTAAATGGCGAAAGCCAAGTGGATCAGACCGTAGGGCCTCATGAAGAGGTCAAACTTCCCCTTCGTCTTTCTGGATCACTGTTCAGTACCCTGAGATTTCTGGCATCCATGCCCAATGCCAGGAAGATCTCCTTTGTCATGAAAGGGACCATTGTAGGCTCGTCCCAGAGCGGGCATGCTTTTGCCCTACCCTTTGAAGAAAAAGGGAAACTGGATCTCCAAGATCTACGCCCCCTTTAACCCGGATTATACAGCCAACAAGCTTGCAAAGATGTAAGACAGACCACGTTAGATGCACCTTGGGACTTCAAATGTACCACAACAAAACAGGGCAGAGGCATTTGGCTGAAGACTCAATGGGATCAGATACATGCTCACCATGCATCAATTCACAGAACTCCGCATTTAGTTGATACAAAAAGCACTTGATCGCCTTCTATTCCGTTATCTGATCGGGCATATATGGTAAAGACTCCTTTATGTGTTCTGGGATCTGGCCATTTTGCTCCTCGAATTCCTCTAAATACTGCCTTCTACCCCTCAGGAAGTGCCTTGCCTTCTTCACCAACACCTGCCTGTCGGTAAAGAGCCCCTCTGCCCTCATGAGATCCATGTTGGCCCTGTCTGACTTTATGGGGTAGTGATAACCCAAGTAATCGGGATCGAAACTGAATTTGAGCTGTATCCTGGCCAGGTCGTTATAGATGGCCAAGGACTGCCTAAGACTCACGTTTGTATCATCCTGCCCAATCGTCCCTGTGTTTGCCAGGTAACACTTGATCTGGCTCTTTTTCAGGATTTCGTAGAATATCATTGCGTGTTCCAGCTTGTTTCCACACATGAAGGGATCGAGAAAGAAGACCCTCTTGAACTTACCTGCCTCTTCTGGATTCCCCCCAGAGCTTTCGATGGATTCTCCATAGATAAACTGCATCGTGGCCTGTTCGGCTGTCAGCTTGTTGATGGCATTGACCAGGGGATTCCTGGTGAGGATTATGATATAATCCAGCCGATTGGCATTGAGAGATGGACTTGCTATCTCGAGATTGTCCCTGCTTATCACGGCCCTGCCGTTTGCCGTCTTGGAGGTATCCAGAAAATCAGGGATATATGGATACTTCGAGATTGCGACATTTTCCAAGAAGGCCTCTCTGGACTCGGCTGCCCTCAAGATTTCAGGCTGGCTGGCATCGAGCCCCTCGGTCTTTACATAGAGCCCGCCATATTCAAAGGCAGAATAACTGCCATCATAGGCAAGGCTTCCCCCGTCATCACCTATCATTTCAGAATGCTCCCTTGGAAGCTTGGCAAACTTCCTGCACAACGTGGTGGTCTTTCCCGTGGCAGTAAGACCTGACACACCCATGACCACCTCTTTCAACTCTGGACGTTCCGTCTCGAGATCATATATCCAGAGCCAGTCCCTCCTGGCGCCTGCATGGAGGAACAGGCCTGTCTTATCTATGGACTTCACTCGCCAGTCTTCAAACTGGAAGACCCCTTTCTTCCCTTCTCCAAGGTAGATGGAATTCCTACAGATCTTGACCTGATCTCCCCTTTTCTCGCCCATCCAGAGCCTTATGGTTATATCCTTGTCCACCAGCTTCTTATGCTTATTCAGATGGAAGGCATGATCTGTAAAGAAGATGATGGTATAGGTCGGCTCTTCCACAACCCTTGGGGCAGGCTGATCGAAGAGCAACTTGAGACCATAGGCGAGTTGGGCATATATCTCTGGCATTATGAATCTGGCAGTGATGCCGTCTCTTCCATCTCCCACGATGGTGTCCACACAGACAACCCTTTGCTTCCCAAGGTATTTCACGGCCTGGATGGCCAAACGCTCCTCCTCTTCCCCAAATGAAGAATCTATATTATTGCTGGTATGAGGGGCTGAACGAGACATGGGCTCTGAATCCGAGGCTACAGATCCCATGTGTGTCTGGACGACCCCATCCTGGGCCAAGGCCAGGGCCTTGTATCCGTCCAAGGTGAGCCCTTCGGTAAGACGCCCTTCATTCTTGGCACTTTCATAGATCTTCATTGCAGCAGTCTTGAAATAGTTGTCCATATCTTCCCCTTATGCTTACCTAATCAACATCAATCAATATATTCCATGGATATTCCCTGACTGGTTGAGATTATTTCTGCCCTGCCTGCACTGCGGTTATGGCAACAGTGTTTATAACATCTTCCACCAGACAACCACGGCTGAGGTCATTAACGGGCTTCTTCAACCCCTGGATTACAGGACCTATGGCAATGGCCCCAGAAGACCTCTGTACGGCCTTATAGGTATTGTTTCCCGTATTCAGATCGGGAAAGATGAAAACTGTAGCACGACCAGCCACCTTGCTGCCTGGCAATTTCTTTTTGGCCACCTCTGGGTCTATTGCTGCATCATATTGTAAAGGGCCCTCGATCAAGAGGTCGGGACGTAACTTATGGGCAATCTCCACTGCCTGTCTTACTTTCTCCACGTCCTTTCCCTTGCCAGATGTACCTGTGGAATAGGAGAGCATTGCCACCCTTGGTTCGATGTCAAAGGTAGCCGCAGTATCAGCAGAGGAGATGGCTATGGCTGCAAGTTCTTCTGCATTTGGATCGGGGTTCACGGCACAATCACCAAACACCAATACCTTTGTGGGCATACACATGAAAAAGACACTGGAAGCTATCTTGACCCCAGGCCTGGTCTTTATTATCTGAAAGGCTGGTCTCAACACATCTGCGGTCGTATGAACAGCCCCTGAGACCATTCCATCTACCATGCCTTTATAGACCATCATAACCCCAAAATAGTTCTCATCCAACATGGCATCCCTGGCAGCATCCAGGGTAATGCCCTTGTATTTTCTCAGTTCGTAGAATTCTTCTATGAACCCATCAAGGAGTGGGGAATTGACATGATCGATAATCTCCACACCATTGAGCTCCACCCCGAGGATGGCTGCCTTTTCCCTCACCCGGTCATCGTGGCCAATGAGGGTTATATCCACCACATTCCTGGCCCTCAAGACCTCGGTTGCCTTTAGGATCCTCTCCTCATCACCCTCTGGCAACACTATATGCCTAAGCGTCTGCCTGGCCCTTTCAAACAGACTGTATTGGAACATGAGAGGGGTCACTATCTCAGATCTGGACACGGCCAGGCGCTGCCTGATCTCATCGATGTTTACGGCAGACTCAAATGTACCAAGGGCTATATCCACCTTTTTCGGGTTGTCCCTACTTATCAGTGCTGGCACTTGGCTTGCCTTCATGGCAGAGGTGAAGGTATCCTCCTTGGCCCCTATGACAGGGATCGAGGCCTTTCTCATCCCCTCTACGAGACGTGTTACCCTGGGCCCTGGCCTGAGCCCGCCTGTAAGGAGTATGCCTGATATGTTGGGAAAAGTATGGGAAAAAAGTGTGGTCAAGGTACCTACGAGTATGTCTTCCCTATCCCCAGGGGTGATGATGAGATCACCATCCTCAAGATAGGATAGATAATTGTCAAGGGTCATGGCCGCAATCTTGAATTGCCTGATGACCCTGCTGAGCCCAGAACGGTCACCGTGGATGAAGCTGCACCCCAGGCCCTCCATGATCTCTCCCATGGTTGGGGAGGCAAGCTCAGCCACCTCTGGTATGACATAGATGGGCACATCCCCTGCGATATCTTGATTGATCTGTTTCCATACCGAAGCAACCCTGTCAGGATCAACTCGATTGACTATGGTAGCCACATTGAAACAGCCTTCACTTCTTATGGAATCGAGTATGATCTTCAAGGACTCTGTTATCTCGTGTTCCTGTTTGTTTTTCCCAGACAGCACACCCAAGATGGGAGAGCCCAGATTCTTGGCTATGTTGATATTGGCATCCACGTCGAAGCCAGCACTTATCCCAGAAGACTCAAAGCCCTCGCACAATATGAATTCAAACCTGTCCCTTATCTCACTGTATCTCTCGATAATGGCCTGTACTATATCCTTGAACTTCCCCTGTGCTCCAAGGGCCTGCACTTCATCAACAGTAAAGACGTGGGCCTCCTCATAACTTATTTCCAGGCCATACCTTTCCAGGATGAGACTCAGATCATTATCAGGCTTTGGCCCACTCCTGATGACCGGCCTGAAGAATCCCACCTTGCTAACCAGGCGCGTTATCAACTCCATCAGGCCAAGGCTAACCATGAGCTTTCCACTCTTGGGCTCAAGAGCACTGACATATATACTCCTTGCCTTCCTGTCTTGTATATTGCTCATTTGTTCTCCTTCAAGATAAAGACTTGCCCAAAACTATTATCCGCCATGGACGTCTATCCCAAGGCTACCTCTAAGAATAGTCCTTTTGCCCAATAGAGGCAGCCACGACTAAATCTGGCCCCTCGAACCGGGGATTCAAACCAGCCCTGCCACCTCATGGATTGCCGTGGCATAGGCAGTGGCAAGACCATCGAGATCGGATTGTGCAATCTCAAGATCCCTGTCATTGTCAATAAAAAAGGGCTCTGCCAGCACAACAGGCGCCTTTGTATAACAGAGAAGATATCCCCCCCTGTCTTCCGCAGTCTTTGGCTTTATCCCACGATTTGGCAAGTGAAGCTGGGCAACCAACCTTTCAATCAGGATCTGAGCCAATTTTTCACCCACCTTGGATCTGTGATAATAGAGTACCTCTGTACCAGATGCCTTTGTATCAAATGCATTACAATGAAGGCTTACCACAAAGTCGGGATCAAGGGAATTTATATCGTCAGGCAATTCTGCAAGTGTCCTTCTATACACCCTCTGTACCAATACCCTTTTCACCCTCTTCTCTATCATGATGGACAAATGGTCATTGAAATCGAATTCAGAAAGCCCGGTTGCCTCATTGACAGCCCCTGGAGACATCTTCTTGTGCCCTATGACGAGGGCACAAAGCCTCATGGCCCCTTGCGGCTCAACATGTTGGGATCTGGCCAGATTGTCGAGGATATCATCCTGGGAGATTATCCCCTTTCTGAGTAGGGCCTTTATCAAGGCCCCGGATAGGGAAGAGACCTCTTCCAGGATCTCTGTCTGATATAGGGTCTTTTTGAAGAGATCGCCTGAGACCAGCAGGAGTCTGCCAACCATCCGTTTTTCCACTGGCAAGGACATTGGCCCTATCCTTTTGGCCTCATCTCTCGTCAGCCTTGTCAGCAAAAACTTTTTCGAATCTACGAGGAGACAGCCATCCTCTCTGATAATACCCAGCAGTACCTTTTTCACATTGCCACCTCCTGTACCAGTGAACCCAAATTATGCACTGCGTAAGAGGGCAAAAATGGATCTTCTTTTTATATCAAGTAATTACCTCATTGTAACCTATTGCTGAACATTCACTTTTTTGGTGCCGCAAAATTCATGCTGTTTTTGCCCTCTTTCGCAGCCCTTCGGGATTGGCGATCTTGCCCAATCTTCCTTGTTGCTCGGGGCTCGAAGTACCTAAGTACGTCTTTGCCCCTCGCGCCTCAAATCTTGAGCAAACTCGCCAATTGCATAATTTGGGGGTAAACAGTTTGCTCGAAGATATTCCTCAAGACCCTGGGGCAAAAATCCTCTTCCATTCCATATTTGATGACATTATTCTCTAACCATCTTATGAAACTTCTCTTAAATATCAAGAAACGCCTATATATCTTCAATTACCTTGGGGCACTGTTGTCCTTGATAGGGCTTTTCCTGTTCCTGCCCATAATTCCCCTATACATGTACGACATGGATACCCACAGTGTATCCCTGCTTACATTTATAATACCAGGAACCCTTTCGATTGTTTCAGGTATATGCCTCCAACTCAATTTCCCCTTTAGGGCCCCATCCGTGCGCGGAGCCATGATAATAACGGCCCTGGGCTGGATCCTCGCTGGTATCATAGGTGGATTCCCATACATGATTGGCCTACACAAATCCTTCATTGACGCATTTTTCGAATCGGTCAGTGGCTTTACCACCACCGGGATTACGGTATTCGAAGGGCTGGATCAAATGCCAAAGAGCATCTTGTTCTGGCGCTCTTTCACCCAGTGGCTCGGAGGGCTGGGCATACTCTCCTTCTTCATGGCAGTAAGTTTCAGGAGTGGGAGTACAGCAGCAGTCCTTTTCAGTGCAGAAGGCCACAAGATAGATATATCAAGGCCAGTTCCTGGGATATTCCACACCCTTGTCATACTCTGGACCATCTATACCGGTTTTACCATTGCATCATGCCTCATCTTCTGGGCAGCAGGGATGAGTGGATTCGATGCCATCAACCATTGCTTTACATGTATATCCACTGGGGGCTTCTCTACCCATGATGCAAGTCTTGCCTGGTGGCAAGGGCAAGGGGTCTCGACAGCCTGGTTGATCGAACTGTCTACGGTTTTGTTCATGCTTGCCGGTGGTGCCAATTTCCTGATCCACTACAAGGTATTCACAGGGAACATAGGGGCCTTGATCAGGGATTATGAGATAAGATGGTACTGGGGTGTCCTGGCAACTGCAGTTCTGCTGGTAGTGATAGATCACATAGCCGCATTCAATCTCGAAGAGCCCATGGGCGTTGGACATCTGATCAATATATTCAGGATTGCCCTTTTCCAGGTCAGTTCCCTCATAACCAGCACCGGATATCTTACTACAGATATCAATAGCCATTTCTTTCCAGACATGAGCGAACAGGTACTGATGATACTCATGGTAATAGGTGGCTGCGTGGGTTCTACTGCCGGGGGCATAAAGATCCTAAGGACAGGCATACTGTTTCAGACGCTCTCAGTCGAGATCCAGAAGATCAGTAGGCCAAGACGGGCGGTCATGCCAGTTGTCGTATCGGGAAAGATTGTACCAGCGGCAGAGATTCGAAGGATCATGGCCCTTTTGTGGGCATGGCTTCTCATAATAGGAGCAGGTGCACTCATCACTGCATTCTTTTCAGATCTCGACCCATGGCAGGCCTTTTCTGGCATGGCATCAGCAATGGGGAACATGGGGCCTTTTTATTTTTCAGTACATAAGATGGCCAACCTCTGCTGGATAATAAAACTCACATATATCTTTGGGATGCTGGCTGGCAGGCTCGAGATACTGCCTCTGGCCGTCCTGTTTGCCATATATAGAAGGAGGATCTGATGTATATAATTGTCGCAGGAGGGGGTATTGCCGGCACCACCATATCCAGGCATCTTCTCGACCGCAAACACGACGTGGTTGTCATAGATTGGGACAGGGAGAAATGTGAAGAACTCTATGCCCATACCGGCATTGTCACTGTCCACGGAGATGCAAAAAATATCGAAGTACTCAAGGAAGCAGGGATAGAAAGGGCAGATGCAGCCCTGGCTGCCCTCTACAAGGATGAAGACAACCTAACCTTCGCCCTCTTGGCCCATAGCATGAATGTACCCAGGATCATTGTCAAGATGCGAGATCCAGCCTACAGGCAGGCATATCATATGGCTGGGGCAAGCAGTATATGTGACATGAACTCCATGTTCACCAACAAGGTCTTGACCGAACTTGAAAGTCCCAAGATAAAGGTCATCACCGAGATAGAACATGGAGAAGCCCAGCTCATCATGTTTGAACTACCAAAGAGCTTGCCCAGTACTGGGATAAAGGTACAGGACATGGTCAAGGACCCGGCCTTTGCCAAAGACTGCGTGTTTGCAGGTGTCATGGATGAAAGAAGTGAAAGGATCGTGGTCCCCAGGGGAAGTGACAGGCTCTTTCCTGGCAACAAGGTCTTCATGGTCATAGGGAACCAGGGGATAAGTGCCATTGAAAAATACCTGGAAAAGATGGAGAAGGTAAAGTAAATGGTCTCTCATGCCCTGTGGATTTTTTTTGAAATCTATGATATTAAAAAAATGGTTACAGATGCACTGGATGCATAATCATCAATGATTTTAACAAGATAGCTTTAAAAATGAGCCTATTTTTCTTTGAGCACATTGCAGAAAAGAGGATCAAGGAGGCCATAAGAGAAGGACAATTCGACAATCTGCCTGGAAAGGGAAAGCCCTTGGTATTTGAAGACGACTCAATGATCCCCCAAGATCTTCGCATGGCCTATAAGATCTTGAAAAATGCCGGTTTCATCCCACCCGAACTCCAGACAGAGAAAGAGATCAAAAACGCCCTTGATCTCCTGGAAGACCTGAAGGACGAAAGGGAACGCTATCGACAGGTCACCAAGCTGAACATCCTTGTGACAAAGGCAAATATGTTGAGATCGCGCCCCATCAACCTGGAGGTCAACCAAGTCTACTACCGAAAGGTAGTGGAGAAGATCAAGGTGAGGGAAAAATAACACCTTGCATCAAGGGCCAAGGACCTGTCATCCCGGGCGCAGCATATTGTAATAGTCGTTTCCCTCAGGATCATTTATGACAATGGCTGGAAAATCTTGGACTTCGAGTTCGAAGAGGGCCTCTGGCCCCAGATCTTCGAAGGCCACCAGGCGGCAGGCCTTGATACAGCCTGAGAGAAACGCCCCCGCCCCTCCAATGGTCGCCATATAGACAGCGCCATGCCTCTTGATGGCCTCGACCACCTCGGCAGATCTCTTTCCCTTCCCCATGAGGCCGAGCACGCCCTGGGAAAGAATCCTTGGCGTATAGGCATCCATCCTGTAACTGGTAGTTGGTCCTGCCGCACCAATGACCTTACCAGGCGGTGCTGGTGATGGCCCCACATAATAGATGAACTGGTTGGCAAGATCCAGAGGCAAGGGCTTAGCCTGATCCAGGAGCATACAAAGACGCCTATGTGTCTGATCCCTGCCTGTAAACATCTTGCCGGAAAGCTTGACCCAGTCCCCTGCCCTGAGTTCAGAAATGGCCTGCCTCGAAAGGGGTAGTTCCAACGGCTTTGCAAGACTCAACAAAGAGGAAAGCGCGCCAGATACCTCCCCTGCCTCGTGAACAGCCTCTATGAACTCCCATTTTTCACCTGTGAAGTGGACCTGTGCACGCCTGGCTGCATGACACTGGATATTTACTGCCACGGGAAGACTGGCGATATGGCATGGAAATGCCTCAACTGCTGCAAACAGAGTGGTAATATCCCCTCCAAGGCCCTGGGGGCCTATTCCAAGGCCATTTATCTCGGATAGGAACCTTTTCTCCAATTCGGCCAGATCGGATCTGGCATTATAGCTACCTATAGGCCTTAGGAGCGCTTTCTTGGAAAGAATGGCTGCCTGCTCCATGGTCCCGCCAATGCCAACACCCACCATACCTGGTGGACATGGATTGGGACCTGCTGCCTTGACCTGTTCCAAGACAAAATCGCAGACCCCATCCATACCAGCAGAAGGGGGAAGCATCCTCAGGGCACTCATGTTTTCACTGCCACATCCCTTTGGAAGTATGCCTATCTTGAAACCTGGACGTGGAGAGGTGGTAACGTGGATGACGCCTGGTGTGTTGTCTCCTGTGTTTTCCCTGGTCACAGGATCGCACACCGAGTTTCTAAGATAGCCCTCACGTGTGCCCAAAGCAATGCCCTGATTTATTGCAGCCACCAGGTCTGCCTCCAACACACAGTCCTGACCTATCTCCACGAAAACAACGTCAATCCCCGTATCCTGACATATGGGCAGAGCTGATCTCTGGGCCAAGCAGGCATTTTCAAGCAGGATGTCGAATATTAGCCGGGCACCCCGATTTCGTTCCCTCTGCCGTGCATCCTTCAAGGCCTGGTACACGTCCAGAGGAAGGAATCTATTGGCCCGTTGAACCAATAGGGCCACATGCTCCTTTATATCTTCTTCCCTGACAACTATTGTCGCCATATACCCATCCTCATTCTTCGAGTCTCTTCAAGAGCTCTATCAAGCGATGGAGCTCTCCCCTGGTACGGCACCTGATCTCGAGTTTTCCACCCCTCTTGCCATGAACGATATTGACCTTTGCCCCCACTATCCTACTGAGTTCGTTGCAAAGATATTCTATGTCTGGATCCTTCTGCCTGCCTTTTTCGAAACTGCCCTTGTTCTTGAGCCTTCTAGCCAGTTCCTCTGCCTGTCTCACCGAAAGAGACCTCTTGACGATCTCGTCTCTTAGCCTGAGTTTGAGATCCCTTCCATCCAACATAAGGATTGCCTTGGCATGACCAGTAGTAATCACTCCCTGGGCAATATCCTTGAGGATCTCCTCAGGCAGGTGCAACAGCCTCAACATGTTGGCCACAGTGGAACGATCCTTCCCCACCTTTGCCGCAATCTCGGCCTGGGACAAGCCCAGGTCCTCAGAAAATCTCTTGTATGCAAGGGCCTCTTCCACAGGATTCAGGTCCTCTCGCTGGATATTTTCTATGAGTGCCAATTCCAGGGCCTCATTGGTATCGGCCTCTCTCAACACCACTGGCACCTTCTTGAGCCCAGCCTTCTGTGCAGCCCTCCAGCGCCTTTCCCCTGCAATTATCTGGTAAAATCCATCCTGTTCACTCACCACAATCGGTTGGATCACACCCTTGGATTTGATGGATGCTGCAAGCCCGTCGAGGGAGCCATCCTCGATATTCTGCCTGGGCTGCATGGGATTGGGCCTCAACTTTTCGATTGGGCAGAGGAAAAAACCAGGAGCCTCTGCGTCGAATATGTCCTGGCTTGAAAGCAGGGACTTGAGGCCCCTGCCAAGACCGGATTTTGGGGTCATAACTGCCTCCGGTTTCTCGTAAGAAATTCCCTGGATAGGGCGAGATAGCTCTCAGCCCCCTTTGACCTCGGGTCATAGAGAAAGATGGGTTTACCGTGGCTCGGGCTCTCGCTCAACCTGATGTTTCTGGGCACCGTCGTCCTATAGACAAGGTCTCTGAAATGTACCCTGACCTCCCTTGCCACTTGATATCCAAGCCTTGTCCTGTGATCATACATAGTGAGTAACAGACCTTCTATGTGAAGCCTAGGATTGAGCCTGTTTTTGACCAGCCTGATTGTTTGGACAAGCTGGCTGAGGCCCTCCAGGGCATAATATTCACACTGTAGGGGGATCAACACGGAATCCGCAGCCGTCAAGGCATTTATGGTCATCAGGCCAAGGGAGGGGGGACAATCCATTATCACATAGTCATAGCCGGCAAGGGTCTTGAAAAGGGCCTTCAGCACTATCTCTCTCTCGTCCATGCCTGCAAGCTCTATATCTATCCCCACAAGATCCTGATGGGCAGGAATTGCATGAAGATTCTGTTGGACAGTAGATGCAATTGCATCCTCGAGGGACGCATCTCCTATCAGCACATGATAGAGGTGCCAATCACTTTCTCCCACACTGATGCCAAGACCACTTGTAGCATTTGCCTGGGGATCACAATCCACCAACAATACCTTCTGCTTCAGCATGGCCAGCCCTGCCGCCAGATTGACGGCCGTTGTGGTCTTGCCAACCCCCCCTTTTTGATTGGCTACAGCTATGAAGCGTGCCTTCTTGTTTTCTCTGTCTGCCATCTCATCCCTGAAAAAAACTTGTAAAAAAAACCTTCTGGTACAATAGTTATATGTGAATACCCATTATAATCCTGCATCTAAAAAAAGGCAGGCAATTGCTTGCATATACTAAATGGAGCGAGGTGAATAGACTATAGCAAAAATTTACGGAAACACAAAAGGACTTTCTCCCAGCCAAAAAAAGGCCATTGAAAGACTCTACAGAAGGCGCATCCCTGCCTCACACATCATTACCCATGAGGCAGCAAGGGCAATGGCAGAGATCTCCAGTACCATATCTTGCCAGACAGCCCTGCTCATAAACAGAAAGGGCATCATCACCCATGTCATAGTGGGGGACAGGCATGGCATTTTCATCCCTGACCTCGAGAACTTCAGAAGAGGGGCATTCAGGCTGAAGGGCCTGAGATGTATCCGAACGAGCCTTGGTGAAAACAAAGGCATAACAAGTGAGGACCTCACAGACCTTGCCCTTTTGAGGTTGGATGCCATGATGGTAATCGAGGTAAAAGACCATCTCCCCAGGAGATTCCACCTGGCCCATCTATTGCCACCTGGGTCCCATGGTGAAAAATGGCAGATAGAGACCTTCAGACAGGTTGTGGACCTGCCTCCAAGATTTGACATATTCATACGCGATCTTGAACAAGAAATCGAGAGAGTATGCCACCTAAAGGCCCTCAAAGGGGCAGAAGAACGGGCCATACTCGTCCACGCGGGGCCTCACGGGGAGACATATGCCAACAGATGCCTCGATGAGCTCCAGAGACTGGCAGAGACAGCCAATATACAGGTAGTGGACAAGATCTATCAAAGGGTAGCCAAATTCAACCCTGCACACCTGATAGGCAAGGGTAAACTCAAACAGATCCTGGTATCCGGTCTTTACCTGGGTGTGTCCATGATAGTCTTCGACCAGAACCTAAGCCCCAGACAGGCCAACAATATTGCCAAGCTGATGGACCTTAAGGTCATCGACCGTACCCAACTCATACTGGACATCTTTGCACGGCACGCAAAGACGAGAGGTGGAAAGATCCAGGTGGAACTGGCACAACTGAGATATACCCTGCCGAGATTGGTGGGTAAAGGCACTGCCATGTCCAGACTCATGGGTGGCATAGGAGGTAAAGGCCCTGGAGAGACGAAACTCGAGGTGGACAGAAGAAGGATAAAGCAACGTATCACCTCCTTGGAAAAGGCATTGAAAGGCCTTGAGAAACAGCGCAGCCAGATAAGAAAAAAAAGGACGAGGGATCGTATGCCAGTATTTTCCATAATAGGATATACCAATGCTGGGAAATCCACCCTTCTGAACAGACTCACGAAAAGCAACGTGCTGGTAAGGGATGAACTTTTCGCCACCCTCGATCCATCCACCAAGGCCCTCTACCTCGACGATCAAAAGGTGCTCCTTTCTGACACAGTCGGTTTTATAACCAATATGCCTCCTGATATAAAAACGGCTTTCAAGGCCACTCTCGAGGAGTTGGAAGACTCTGCTGCATTCATCCATGTACTGGATGCCTCCAGCCCCTTCATTCGGGAAGAGATTGCCGCCACAGAGGAGATATTGAGGGAACTGGACCTTTCAGAGGTGCCCAGGATAACTGTCCTTAACAAGATGGACCTTTTGGACGAAAGGGCCCGAAAAAGGATATCCAAGATCTCGGCGGTTCGGGTATCGGCTAAAAGCGGTCAGGGGATAGACGAATTAAGGGACAGGATAAAGGAATTCGTCTCCTTGAACAGGGATCTCGACAGGGCTGATATAAAGATACCCAGGCTAAATTTTGCCTGAAAAAAACAAACTGACCGTGGGCAGCCATTTCTCCAGCCACCCTATATCCTGTCCACCCGCGAAAAGGCAAGAAGTTCTGCCAACTCATCCGTCAACTCGCTGGAGTATTCCCTAATGGAAAAGACACTGCCACAGCCCTGGCACCGCAGGGCAATATTTCTTCAACGCCTACAAAGTTCGAGCTCATGACCACATTGCTTGCATTTCAGCCCTGTAGCCTCTTTCTGTCTTCCCAAAAAATACATCACTGTTCCATCCTCATATTCACCCCTGGAGCTCCTCTTTCACACTATTCAGGTCTTCAAGGGAGTCTGCACTGAAAAACATTGCATCATCCACATCAAGGCAGGCCTTGGCAAGGTTTGCCAACACCTTCTTGGGGCCCAATTCAATAAAATTACGCACTCCGTCCCTGTACATGTTGTTTATAATCTCATACCACCTCACGGGTGAACATATCTGTTCACTCATAAGCCCCTTGAACCTTTCGGCGTCTGTCTCTGGTTCTGCAGTGACATTGCTGTAAACAGGGATTTGGGCATTTTTGAACCCTGTTTCTTTGAGCACTCTTGAAAACACATCGGATGCCTCCTGCATCAGGGGGCTATGATATGCACCTGCTACCTTCAGGACTATAGCCTTCTTTCCCGCTTTTTTGACCATTGAACAAAGCTTATGCACTGCATCCTTGTGACCTGTGACAACTATCTGTTTTCTGGAATTGTGGTTTGCGAGGGCAAGTATCTCCCCTGGGGCAGCTACCTCTTTGACAAGTTGCTCTAAGTCACCCCTCTCCATACCAATGATAGCGGCCATGGCCCCAGGGTTTTCAACTGCCGCCTCGTCCATCAACCTGCCTCTTTCTTTCACCAGACGAAAACAGTCCCCGGTAGAGACGACTCCGGCTGCCCACAGGGCCGGGTACTCTCCAAGGCTGTGTCCTGCCACCGCCTGGGCATCGAGACCAACATGCCTTGCAGCCATACAGGAGAGGATATCGACAGCAGTGAGACAGGGCTGGAGATTTCTTGTCTTTGTCAGCTCTGGCAGTGGCCCTTCGAGACAAAGCTCGGCCACAGGGACCCCCGTCACCTTCTCGGCTATCTGAAACAACTGCCTGCCTTCAGAAAGGTTTTCGAGTACATCCTTACCCATCCCAACGTATTGGGAGCCCTGGCCTGGGAACAGGAAGGCGGTCTTGGGTCTCATTCTTCCATGACCTCCAAGGCATCGTCTTCATCTTCTAATTCCTCTTCCTCTTTTATCTTGAGTTCTTCCACGAACTTTTCATATTCATCCGGACTCATGAGATCATCAAGCTCTTGTGGTTGGGCAACGGCCATCACCATTAGCCAGCCATCGTCATAAGGGTCCTCGTTGATGAGTTCGGGCGAGTCTATGAGTTGATCATTTGCCGTCAACACCCTACCGGAGACAGGAGAATAAAGCTCTGTGACCTCCCCTATAGAGTTTTCCAAGGTGGCAAAACAATCGGTCTCAACAAACTCGTCTCCAGATTCTGGCAGGTCTATAGAGGCTATCGCCCCTACCCGCTCTTGACCATAATCGGTGATGCCTATCACTGCCTTTTCCTGCCTATCGTCAGGCTTTACCCAAATATGCTCCTCTGTATAAAGGAGATCTTCAAGGATGATCATAATACCTCCTGGCTTTTTTATTTAACCCCCTATAGATGACATCGTCCTGTCACAATGGGGGACATCGTAATCCTTGGCCAGGTACCGAGCTGGCTTTTTCATCACTGCTTTTGCAAGAAATTGAGCCAAGTCCTTTTGGCCTATGCCATCTCTGAGCATCTGTCTCAGGAGGATCTCTCTGTCAGAAAAAAGGCACAGACGCAACCTGCCATCGGCAGTGATCCTTAGACGATTGCATTCGCTACAAAATCTGTGGCTGAGAGGACTTATAAAACCCACGGTACCCTTTCCACCCTTAAGAGAATAAAGCTCGGCAGGCCCTGAAAAAGGTCTCCTCTGCTCGACTACCAATTTGCCTGCCCTCTTCTCTATCAGCTCTATGGCCTGGTCAGATGAGAAAAAGTAGTCCCTGCCCCAATTTGAGCCTCGTCCAATGGGCATAAATTCGATAAAACGGACCTCTATTGGGTATCTGGCTGCAAGAAGGGCGAAATCAGCTATCTCATCGTCATTTTTCCCTTTGATCATTACAAAATTGATCTTTATGGGAGAAAATCCCAATTCTATACACCTTTGTATACCTGACCACACCCGGTCAAAAAGATCCCTACCCGTAATCTCTTGAAAACGCTCCCTCCTGAGGGTATCAAGGCTGATATTGATATGCCTCAGGCCAATGGCAAAAAGCCCCTCTGCCAATTCAGCGAGGGCGACTCCATTTGTGGTGAGACACAGCTCTTCTACACCCTCCAGATTAGAGATGTCTCCCATCAATCTTACCACATCCTTCCTGACCAAAGGCTCACCTCCGGTAAGCCGGATCTTCCTCACTCCCTGGCATGCAAGCACACGAACCAGTTGTATTATCTCCTCGAAACGAAGAATGTTTTCATAGGGCATCCAGTTGAAATCCGCCTGGGGCATACAATAGAAACAGCGCAAATTACAACGATCTGTAACCGAAAGCCGTAGGTAGGTGATCTTTCTTCCAAAGCTGTCTATTAGCTTGGGGTATTTCTCGCCTATGTTGGCATCTTTGTTAGGCTGTGACATACCTTATTCTCGCACCGGCTTCGCGTAATTTCTCATCCATTCGTTCATAGCCCCTATTCAGATGGTTGAGGCCTGCAACAGTGGTCTTACCCTTTGCAGCCAGGCCTGCCAGGACAAGACAGGCACTTGCCCGAAGATCCGTTGCCATGACAGGTGCACCAGTCAAGGAAGGCACCCCCCTGACAATTGCACTCCTGCCCTCTACCCTTATATCGGCACCAAGACGCCTGAGCTCTGCCACATGCATGAAACGGTTTTCAAAGATTGTCTCTGTTATCACGCTCAGGCCCCCTGCATTCGCCATGAGGACCATGATCTGTGCCTGTAGATCCGTTGGAAAGCCAGGATAGGGGAGGGTCTTGACATCCACACTCTTCAACCTACCCCGTTTCCTGACCTTGACTGTGGTCTCATCCAATACATCAATCGACAATCCCGCCTCTCTGAGTTTGCCTATTATGGCCTCGAGATGGGATGGCACCACGTTTTCGAGTATCAGTTGCCCACCTGCTGCGCCAACTGCCATGAGATAGGTACCTGCCTCTATCCTGTCGGGGATGATCTTCCAATCCACAGGCTTGAGTTCCCTCACCCCTTCGATGACAACAGTCTCTGTGCCAAGGCCTCTAATATTGGCCCCCATCTCCTGGAGCATCTGCCCCAGGGCAACCACCTCTGGTTCCCTGGCGGCATTCTCCAGAACGGTCTTGCCATTTGCCAAACAGGCCGCCATCATGAGATTTTCTGTTGCAGTGACCGAGGGGATATCGAAATAGATCCTTGCACCAGAAAGACGCCTGGCCCTGGCATCTACATAGCCTTCCTTGAGGGTCAATTTCGCCCCCATGAGTTCCAGGCCCTTGAGATGAAAATCTATGGGTCTGGCACCTATGGCACATCCACCTGGCAGGGCCACCCTTGCCTTTCCAAGACGTGCCACCAATGGCCCCAGCACCAAGACAGATGCCCTCATCATCCGCACCAACTCATAGGGGGCTTCATGGCTGGACAGCCCTGAAGAGTCTATGGCCAATTGATTGTCTTCCCCTGCATCAAAGGTAAAACCAAGCTCTTCCAGGAGCCGTATGAAGGTATTTACGTCTTCTAAGGACGGCACATCCCGAAGACGAAACATCCCTTGGGCCAAGAGTGTTGCAGCAAGCATGGGAAGAGCAGCGTTCTTGGCACCGCTGATCCTGACACTGCCCTTGAGGGCATGACCTCCCTTGATTTCAAGTTGTTCCATTTCTCGCCATCAAGTCAACAAGGCCGGAGCCGACAAGTGAGCCTTGTCCAAAAGGGCCCATTCTATTTCGGGGCCTTTCCCTTGTGCCATATATACACGATAGGGCTTGCCACAAATACGGAAGAATATGTACCTACTATGATGCCAAGCATGAGGGCAAATGCAAAATCATGTATGACCACCCCACCGAAGAAATAGAGGGACAGGACCACTATCAGCGTAGTGAGCGAGGTGATAATCGTCCTGCTCAGCATCTCGTTAACACTCCTGTTTATGATCTCCGCAAAGGGGAGCTTCCTGTGTTTTTTCAGGTTCTCCCTTATCCTGTCGAAGACTACTACGGTATCGGTCAAGGAGTAACCTGCCAGGGTGAGAAGTGCGGTAACAATAAGCAAGGTTATCTCCTTGTCCAAGAGGTAGAACACACCGAGCACTGCCAAGACATCGTGAAACGTGGCTATGGCTGCTGCCACACCAAAACTAAGATTGAATCTAAAGGCCAGATAACCGATTATACCTGCAAGGGATATAAGGATTGCGGTTATGGCCTTTTTCCTGAGCTCTCTGCTGACAGTTGAACCAATCTCTGTCTTGCTCTCGATGGTGAACTTGTATCCTGGCAACCCTGCCTTGAGGGCCTTGGTAATATTTGCCTCTATATCACCCACTGTTGCTACGGACTTTTTGACCCTGACTATGAGGACATTTTCCTTGGGGACTTCTTGTAGGGCATATCCGGAGAGTTTGGCCTTCTCCAAGGCAGCCCTCACCTTTTCAAGTCCAAAGGGCTTATCAGCCTTGTACTGAACCATTGTGCCACCTGCGAAATCGACACCAAGATTGGCCGCCCCTCGATTGATCTGCACAAATGCAAAAAGCCCCAGGGTCACCAGCACTGCAGATATGGCCAGAGAAATATTTCTCTTTCCGATAAAATCGATATTGGTCTTCTTCACTATCTGGAGGAAAGACAGATCCTTGAGGGCCTTCTTGTAGAGAAGGAGGTCATAGACCCATCTCGTGGCATAGATTGCCGTGAAGAGATTGATGATAATACCTGCGGACAAGGTCACAGCAAACCCCTTTATAGGACCTGTACCAAACAAGAAAAGGGCAAGTGCTGTAATGAGGGTGGTGACATGGGCATCCACAATGGTCCAGAAGGCCTTGTCGTAACCACCGTCTATGAACGCCTTGAGAGGCTTTCCAAGGGCCTTTTCCTCCCTCATTCGTTCAAATATGAGCACGTTCGAGTCAACACCCATACCAATGGTCAAGATGATACCAGCAATACCTGGAAGAGTCAGGGTTGCCTGGAAAAGGGCCAATACTGCCATGAGAAACACCAGGTTCAGGAGTATGGCGACATCGGCTATAAATCCAGAAAGCCTGTAGTAGACCACCATGAACAGTATGACAAAACAGGCACCAGCAATACCTGATAGCAGGCCCTTTTGTATGGAATCTCGCCCGAGAGATGGGCCAACTGTGACATTTTGTATTATCTTGACCGGTGCAGGAAGGGCGCCGGCTCTCAAGACAATTGCCAGATCAGCCGCCTCTTCATGGGTGAACGAACCAGAAATCTGGGCATGACCACCTCCGATCTTCTCCCTTATTACTGGAGCAGAGCGCACGACACCATCGAGGACGATTGCCAGACGTTTGCCCACGTTTTCCCCTGTGATCTTGGCAAAGATCCTGGCCCCTCTGTCAGTGAGATCCAGGGCAACATAGGGCTCGTTGTAATTGCCCCCGATGCGTACATGTGCAGTCTTCACCGCATCTCCTGTCATCAGGGTCTTGTCCTTGAGCAGGATAGGCACATTGCTCACGCGCCCCGTGCGGCTATCCACCTCTCTCATGAAGTAGATCTTGTCCCCCCTTGGTATCTGGCCCTTCAATACTGCATTGAGCTGATTTACATCATAGTGGACTGGCAAACGCCCACTTTCTATGGCCTGCCTGATCAAGCTCCTGAGATCTACAGGTGTGTCATCGTCCACCAACTTGAACTCAAGCTGTGCTGTCTGGCCTATGAGCTTGATGGCCCTTTCTGGGTCTTTGACCCCTGGCAGCTGGACAACGATCTCATCCTCACCCTGGCGAACGATAACGGGTTCGGTAACCCCAAACTGGTCTATCCTGTTTCTTATGATTTCAAGGGATTGCTCAACAGCATGTTCCCTTATGAATTTTTCCTCCTTTGGAGAAAGGGTCAAGGTGATGGTGGGGAAACGGGCCTCTTCATTGATATTTTTTATCTGGAGATTGGGAAAATCCTCCTTGATCACCTCTTTTATCTTCTCGAGGGCACTCTTGTTGGGAACAGCCAAGAGTATCTCATCAGGATTCTCGCTCTTTCTCCTCACCACCGTGATATTCTGCCGTTTCAGGGCATCCTTCAGGTCTTGACTATAGAGTTCAGCAGCATTTCGTACTGCCTGATCCACATCCACCTTCAATATGAGGTGCATCCCTCCCTGGAGGTCCAGACCCAGCTTGAGCCCTTCCTGATAGACATATTTCTTGAACCATTGCGGTGTGTTCGGATAGAAAGAGGGTATTACGAGGACTACTGAAGCCACCACGAGAAACGCTAATAGGGCAAATTTCCACCTTAAGGCCTTGGGCATCTTAGAAAAACTCCTGTTTGAATTTGGACTTCAGGTTATCAAAAAATACGACTTAACTCCTATACGATACGTCCTGAGCAATTAATAGACAAACCACCTGAAATCCATGTTTCCGGCTACAAACCGATTGGCCGGTCCTTTCCCTGTATCCTGACCAGGGATCTGTTCTCCGGTCTGATTTTTTAGTAAAAGCCGATGGGATTTGCAAGAAAATTGTCTTGATATTTACTGATGAAAGAAAAGAAGTTGCAAAAAGACGTGAAAACAATCTTATGAAGAGTCCCTGGCCAGCAACTCTTGAAGCTGCTCCATGAATTCTTTGAGATCCTTGAACTGTTTGTACACAGAGGCAAAACGGACATAGGCGACGTCGTCCCAATCCCTCAACTGGGCCATCACCTTCTCACCGATAACCCTGCTGTCGATCTCGGCGACCCCCTTTTCCTGGATATATCTTTCCAGGTCATCAACAAAGGCCTCGACCTTATTTATACTGATAGGCCTCTTTTCGCAGGCCTTGAGTATTCCCTCTATCACCTTTCTTCTCTCAAAGGCCTCCCGGCGCCCGTCCTTTTTCACCACCATGGGCTGAAACTCTTCCAACTGCTCGTATGTGGTAAAGCGTTCCCCACACTTGAGACACTCCCTACGTCTCCTAATGGCCCTACCATTTCTTGCAGGCCTGGAATCCACCACCTTGGAACCTTCATGATTACAGAAAGGACATCTCATGGGTTCTTATTAACATTAAATCATGGCCAATTACAACACCGTACTTTGACCCAAATCATTCACAAAAATTGTCCACGAAGATACTTCTTTTTATTTAAGGTAGTTATGGCCAGGAAGGATCCATTTGAGGACTATCCCAGACAATAGATGGTGAAACAAAAAAGGTCTGCCCCAAGTGGATGGACTAAGATCGATGGCGCAATAGATGGACTCTTATGAGAATTCGTAGCGCACTGGATATCTTTTGGGATCTAAGACTGCCTGCATTGCCTTCCTGTTCTCCACATTTATCACCAAAGGACCCAGGAGATTTGCCGTAAGGCTCGATGGTTTTCCATCACTGCCCTGTCTGAAACTTACCAGCACCAAGACTTCTGCCTGGCCCGGCTCCCTCAGGTCCAGATCCCTTTCCATGTCGGTTGGGATCTCGAAACTGTAGTCCTCGAGTATGAGGGCCGGATTGATTACCACAAAGGCCAGCTCTGGGCTGTCCAGGCTCTGAAGCCAAAAAAATGGAGACTTCTCATCATGGGGCAACAAGGCATAGCGCCTGTCTTCCGGGAAGCCAAGTATGCCCTTGGGAAAGGTAAGCACCTTATCATCGTCTATTTCTATGGAACCAAATCTGCTGGTCTCGACCTTCATCTACCTATTCTCTTTCTTCGTATTTCAAGTCCTTGTACTGCACCCTTGTATGAGGTCAATCTTTTCTATAGATCTTTTCAAAGATTTCATCAGTATCGAGGGCGCTGGCGGCTGCCAACCTGTTTTCCTCGAGTATCCTCTGGTACACTTCTTCCCTGTGTACGGAAAGGTTTCTCGGGGCATTGATTCCCAGCCTCACCTGCCCCTTTTTCATCTCAAGTACCACGATCTCGATATCGTCTCCTACCCGTATCTTCTCTCCTATCTTCCTGGAAAATATCAGCAATACGCCCTCCCTGGCATTGTTGGCCCAGTTTGCCTGTCTTAGAGATAATCTGCCAATGTGACCTGCATGACCTTCGATGCTGCCCCCAGGGCTGCCTGATAAGCCGTCTGGGTGGCATTGAGTGAATTTATGGCCTCGATCATGTCCGTATCTTCTACATCCGACAGTACCTGCTTGTTGACAACCTGCATGGAATCAGCCATTTCATCCTTGGTATCCAGGGAGTTGGCCATGGCCCCCAACTCCGCAGTCTTGTTGCTGACGTAAACTATGCTGTCGTCCAGCTTCCCCATGGCACTTTCTATATCTGGCTGACTATTTGCCATCAGGCTGTCGTACAGGTCCTTGAGGGCATGGAACGATCCACTGTCAAACAGACCTGTCCTGCCATCTATATTGATCTTTTGTTTTTTCCCACCAGAGACATCCAGGGTAATGTCTTCCTGGTTGCCGTGATAGTATACATTCTGATCATTGTCCATGACAAATGGCCTATCGTTGTAGCCATATCCTGTAGTCTTGCTACCTGCCAACAAATACCTGTCTCCAAGCCTCGTATTTCCCAGGCTCACGACCTCTTCCAATATGGATTTGACCTCCTGGGCAATAGCCTTTCTGGTGCTGGCATTTTGTGAATCATTCGCACCTTCCACGGCAAGTTCCTTGGCCCGGGTCAGCCTGTCGGTCACATGCGTAAGGACATTCTCCGTGGCGAGCACCCAGCCCTTGCCATAGGATATGTTCCTCTTGTACTGTTCGGTCTCTGCCAGGGAATCCCTTAAACCCAGCGCATGGGTCAGCTTGACAGGGGCATCAGATGGAACCTGATAATGCTTCCCTGAAGAAATGCTATCCGTATAGCCGGCCAGCCGTTCAGTCAGCCTGGAAAGATCTAAATTTATCTGGCTATACATGGTGTTCATGGTCACTCTCATATCACTATCCCCTGTATCCTATCTGTTCCAAGCCCCTAAAAACTACTGCTTGGCATTTAGAAGTGACAAAAACATCTCGTCAGCAGCCTTTATCAGCTTGGCCGCTGCTGTATAGGCATGCTGAAACTTGAGCAGATTGGAGAGCTCTTCATCTATGGAGACCCCTGATACATTCTCCCTCTTTGCCTGAAGATCACTTACTGCGCCCTTTGCAAAATCGAGATCGAGATTGAATGTCCTGGTATGGATACCCACAGTACCAACCAAGCCTTGATAGGACTGACTCAAGGTTGCATCATCCAGATCTGCCACTGGTTTTCTGTTGAGATCCCTCAAGGCCAAGGCATTGAGATTGTTTGCCGGTGAAAGCTGCCCACCTTTCGGGACAGACATGTCCAGGAAGGAAAAAAGCCCTGGGGAATCATCCCTCACGTAGAACCTGTCTCCAGCGCCTTCAACACTTATACGGAGCTTGCCATTTACGACCTGGGCAGAGATATTGTCATTGGCATCTATGGCTGCCGCTATGTCCGAAAGGTTGTCCCCGGCATCCACGTCTACTGTAATGCTTGGAGGCCCCCCTATTATGTTCCCGTCTGCGTCCAAGATGTCTATGGTAAAGCTGGTTCCAGTGGTTATGCCTGTATCATAACTACTCAATACGTCAAAACTCCTGTCTACCTTGAGCCCTCCATCGAGACGTGCAGCAGGTCCACCTGACATGTCCAGAAACTCCAAGAGCCCTGTATCCGTACCACCTGCGCTGTCGTCTATGGATACAGTATAACCCTTTTGCTCTGTCTCCACATGTACGAGCCCTTTTTCCACCCACGCTCGCACACCGTCCATATCGCTTATCTTTCCCAAGATATCAGCCAGGGAGGTATTGTCTCTATCAACTGTTATATCGAGCTGATCTGTCACAGTGCCATTAGTGTCCATCACCTCTACATGGATAGTGCCATTGGAGATCATGGCATCGAGGGCCCGGTTTTCGTCCATTACGGCCCTGTGGCTCAAGGCAGAATAGGCACCAGCATTTTCTACCTGGGCCGCTGCCACCAGCCTTGGATCTTCCAGGAGCCTGGTATTGATGCCAATAGTTGAGGCATCGTCCCCGGTAAAAAATGCATTCATGCCCAATGCGGTCAGGGCACCCGAAGTATCCCTGCCAAAGGCAAAACCCGTGGCACTGGCCGGTGGACCATCGAGACCTATCACAAGCCTGTTGTCCACTATCCTGGCATTCAAGTCGGGTATGTCCGCATTTATTGCATCTCTGATGTCTGCCAGCGTAGTATCACCCTCTGTCACGTCTATCCTGTAGGGCTCGTTCACTATGGTGGAACCATCAGCGTCTATAGGGTTGCCACTTGCGTCGTATAGATATATCTCGAAATAACCTGTCTGGACCTGATCGGAAAACTCCAGCCCGGAGGCACGACTGCTTATGGCAGTACTATCTGAAATCACCCGATTGGCTGCAGTGGTCTCCTGAAGTGGAACCAGGCCTGCACCTTGACTGTGCTGACCATTTACGTATTTTATGAGCTCCTTGCCTATCTTGTTCAACTTTTCGATGTAGCTCAGGGGATAGGAACCATCAAATTTTCCCAGATTGAGACCTGTTATTCCACCACTTATACTTTCTATCTGGAAAGAGATGGGCTCATTGCCAGGGTTGGTATCTTCTATCTTGATACGGCCATCATCTGTGATTGTTGCGTCCACGTCAGGAAATGCACCCTCGATAGCCGAGAGGAAGTCCCCTACGGTTGCATTTGATTCGTTTGGAGGGCTTGTATATTGAAATGTAACAGGCCCAACTGGATTACCATCCTGATCTGTGCCGGAAAACTCTATGGTAAAATCCCCGGTCACAGAAACACCATCGATGGCATCCCACCTGGTCGACTCCCTGATGGGATTACCTCCGGTGGTATTGACTCTGGAACCAACGAGTTTGGTGGGGTCGGCAGGCTCTAACCTCTTTTTTATGTCCAGCCAACCACCAAGTTCGCCATCACTTATGTCTCTTGTGGTGAGTTCGAATTTCTGGCCATTGCTTCCCAGCCAGTTGACCTTGCCACCACTCATCTCAAGGCTCCAGGATTCATTGTCTTCTACCAATGGACTGCCCTGGCCAATGAGCACAGTGTAAGAGCCTCTCTCTGTCTCAAAATAGTGTATGTTTGCAAGCTTTGACAATCGGCTGACCAGTTCGTCTCTCTGGTCTCTGAGATCATTGGCCGAATGGTGTCCGGCCTCTGCCGAGACTATCTGGACATTGAGCTCTGCTATCTGCCCGGAGAGCTGGTTAATGTCCTTTATTGATGATTCTATATTGAGGTCTATATCCTTGGAGAGTTTCAAAAGTGTGTTGTATTTGTCTTTCAAGGCATCAGCCAAGGCGGCTCCACGTTGAAGAAGGGTGGTCCGCTCTGCCATGCCCTCTGCGTTGTTTGAAAGGTCGTCCCACCCGTTCCAGAAGTCTTCCAACAGGCCATTTATACCGTTTTCTTCCACCTCGTTCAGGGCCCCTTCAATAATCTGCATGCCCGAGACCCTGGTCTCGAGTCCGCTCATGTTGGACTGCTTTCCGAAAAGGGTCTGGGTAATAAACCTGTCGTATGCCCTAACTATATCCGTTGCCTCCACTCCATTACCAATGGGACCTATGAAAGTGGGAGTTGGGTCATTGGCAGAAAGTTCCACGTTTTGCCTGGAAAACCCGGGCGTGTTCACATTGGAGATATTGTGCCCAATGGTCTGAAGACTCGTCTGCTGGGCCAGAAGCCCCACCTTGCCGATATTCAAGAGATTGGTCAGCCCTGCCATGTCATCTCCTCCGTTTATCGCCGCGTCTGCATGTCTGAATAGGCACTGACAGCCTTGGAACCATGACCAGTACCAATGGTTTTGGTGTTGTTCCCTGTATCTGCTGTCCCCTTGTTCAGTATCTCGAACCCAGGACTCTTTCTATAGATGAAAGACCTGCCTGGTGGACAGTATGTCGCCGATTTCCTGAGTTTCTTGCCAGTGAGGATGTCCACGAGTTCATTGGTAAAATCCATACGTTCCCGCACCCACATCATTGTACGCCTATTCGTAAAAGCCACCCGTATCTTCAGATTCGCCCTTTCAGCATGGAAGTCCATAAGGTACCTTCTCTCTTCAAAAGGCAATGCCTGGAGAACTGCGGCAGTAATACTGCCCTTGGGTGCTTTCCCAGAAAGGGCACATAGCATGTCACAGAAAATGTCCCTCAGCCTCTTTTCATAGGCCTCTATATGATCGGAAAGGATCTCTTTAGCCCTGGCAAAACGATAGAGCTTTATGAACTCCCCTTTCAGGACAGCTTTCCATTCCACCTGTACGAGTTCATCGAGTTGTCTCCAGGAGGCCAGGATACTATCCATGAGATCTACGGCCTCTTTGGATAACGTACTTTGGACATGGAAGGCATCCTTTTTCAATATTTGTTGGCTGCTATGTTTCATGTTCTCATCCTTTTCAAGTAAACTGCTTCTCATTTCTGCCTTTCCGACAGCCTTTCATAAAGCATATCTGAAATCCCTATGCCCTTTCCTGTAGCTATCTCCTTGGCCACCTGTTGATCAAAAAGGTCTGTATAAATATCCTTTTGGATGCTGTCGGGGAAAAGGCCTGCCTTGGGAATGCCCTTCCTCATCTCCTTTAGCATCATGTTGACGAAAATCTCCTCAAAGCCATCACATGCCTCCCTCAGCTTTCCCGACCTCACTTCCTGCTTCTGCCCGAGGGCATCTTCTGCCAACCATTTGAGCCTCATGCCTGTTTCATTGGTTCTCAAGTCCATTGTCCACCCCATACCTGTCATATCACCTGGAGATCTGCCTGGAGCGCCCCGGATGCCTTGATTGACTGCATTATTGCTATGAGATCCCTTGGTGTAACACCTACTGCATTGAGTGCTGCCACCAACTGCCCTATTGTGGCCCCATGATCCAATAGAACGAGTTTTCCTCCCCCTTCGTTGACCTTCACCTCTGTTCCAGGCGTCACAACTGTCTGGCCTCTCCGTGCAAAAGGAGCAGGTTGGGATACCTGGGGGTTCTCCTTGATCTGGATACTGAGATTGCCATGTGCCACTGCCACAGTCGATATCCGCACCTGGTTACCCATGACCACAGTCCCAGTACGCTCATCCAGTATGACCTTTGCCGTGGTATCGGGAGAGATCTCCACATTTTCTATGGCTGCCATGAGGGCAACTGGAGAGCCTTCATATTCTGGGGGGATCTTGAGCTTGACAGTCTCTGCATCAACTGGTTTTGCAAACTCTGCCCCAAGGGTATCATTTATGGCATCTACGAGACGTGACACCGTGGTGAAGTCTGGCTGGTAAAGGTTTATCTTGAGCTCCCGTTTGGCCAAGAGATTCACTGGTATCTCTCTTTCCACAGTGGCTCCATTTGGTATCCTGCCGGCAGTGGGATGGTTTTTCTGTACACTGCCTCCAGCTCCACCTGCTGAATATCCACCAACACTAAGTGGCCCTTGGGCCACTGCATATATCTCCCCATTTATACCCTTGAGAGGTGTCAACAGCAGGGTCCCCCCCAAGAGGCTCTTTGCGTCTCCTATAGAAGAGACCACTACGTCAATTTTTTGACCAATCTTTGCCAATGGCGGCAACTTTGCCGTCACCATCACCCCAGCAACATTTTTCACCTTCACCTGCTTCGGGTCTACATTTATTATGCCCATTCTCTCCATGAGGTTGGCTATGGACTGTATGGTGAACTTGGCCTGGGTACCATCTCCAGTACCATTCAGGCCCACAACTATGCCATAGCCCACCAACTGATTTTCCCGAAGCCCTTGTACGTATGCAATATCCTTTAGTCGGGCTGCACTTGCAAAGGACGCCTCCAGGACCATGATCAAGACGGCAAATAAAGCCGAGTAGCGGACTATTCTACCCACTGCCAAATCCTGCTTTGAAACTCCTATCTCATTCATATTCTTCATGATATCAGAGAGTTTTAATCTTCTCCTGTCCTTTGAGAATTAAAATGTGCAAAGACCGGGCCAGTACCAGAAACAAAAAAGTCCATGGAGGCGCTGTCGAACGCCTTTTCCAGGCAAATGGCATTTTGCCTGCCCAATACATTGATTTTCCCAGGACAAGCCCCCTGGCGAATAGAGAAAAGGGATCTAAAAAGGTGCGATGATACCCATCAATCTCCCCAGCCAACCTGGTCGCTGCACCTCGCTCAATGTCCCACCACCAGTATAACTTATTCGGGCATCTGCGATCCTGGTGGATGAGACCACATTGCCTGGCTCGATGTCTGCAGGTCTTACGATGCCAGTAAGAATCACATACTGTGTTTCACTGTTTATACTTATCTCCCTGCTCCCACGAATCAAAAGATTCCCGCCGGGCAGTTGTTTTACTACCCTTACTGAAATCGTACCCGATAGGCTCGTATCCCTCGAGGTCTGGCCCTGGCCATCAAACTTGTTAGTACCCATACCCCCTATTGCATTGGCTGCGCTGACCTTTTCATTTGGATACCGGGGAGAGACCCTTTTGTTGAACTCCCAACCAAGCAGCCCTGTAAGGCCTATATTGACCTCTGATTTTCTGTCCGTCTTTGTCTTCACGTCTTTTGACCCCTTCAGGTCCTCTTCTATCCTCACAGTTAGTACATCTCCCACCCTTTTGGCCCTGAAGTCTGCAACCAGACTTGTCTCGGAGTCCGGATCAAAAAGGGAGCCCTCATGGGGCCTTGCAGGTACAACGGGGAGAGGGGCAAAAGATGCATCGTTGCTCTGGTTTATCGGTGGCGGGGTATTTATAGCGCAACCAGACAACAGTATGATGGCAACAAAGAATGTGAGGTGGAAGCAGGCTTTCATCTTCATTTTTGTCTCCGCCTAAAAATTGACCCTTACGGTATTTCTATCTTCTACACGGGCAATGACTACCCTGTGGCTACCAAGGTTCATAACCCTCACGAAATCCCCCACAGCCCCCTTCTCCTGGACCTGGCCAGGGACCTTCACGATAATTGCCGGAGACTGGGCCACGATCATCACCCTGCTGCCCCGTTTCACAACTGCCGGTCTCATCAGGCTGTCTGCAGTTATCGCCTGGCCCGGCCTCAGTGAACGTCTTGCAGCCATACCGATAACATCTCCCGGCCTTTGATAAAAACCCGTCTTCAGTTTGCTAAGGGGCATAGTGGCCCTTGTCAGGTCTCTTTCAGAGATGATCTGACCCCGCCTAAGTCCCTGGGCAGCACACAAGACCGACTTGTACACCTCAATTGTGGCACAGGCCCTGGCACGCCGGACAGGCTTTCCATCTACCATGATAGTAACCAATGAAGAGACCCTGCCGAGAAGAGCACCGCCAGCAGACTCCTGGATGGAATAAGAAACCTTCCCCTTTGGAAGCCATATTGTCCGAGGATTGATGCGGACATTTTGGATCTCCATCTCGTCAGGTTTCCAGGAAGAATGAGATTTCAGGTATGCAACGTACTTGGCAGCCAAGGCCTCTGTATCCATGAGCTGCATGGTTGCCTCTTGGCCCCACGCATCTGTATACGAAAAGATATTCAAGAAAAGACCAATCCATAAAATAGCAGTCAAAAAAGCGGCCATATCAATGGTCATATCCTTCATTCCCGTCTTCATCTGCCTGTCCTCGTAATGCATCAGGTTATCGTTTGAGGTTGTTGGCGATACCCATCATCTCATCCGCCGTCTGTACCGCCTTTGAGTTGAGCTCATAGGCCCTCTGGGTAACGATCATATCCACCATCTCCAACACCACGTCCACGTTGGATTGCTCCAAGAAGCCCTGGGCAATGGTGCCAAAACTGTCTGTACCAGGATTTCCCTCTATGGGATCCCCAGAGGCCTCACTCTGACGAAACAGGTTTCTGCCAATGCTTATGAGCCCAGCAGGATTGGGGAAATCAGTTATGGTCAACTGCTGAGTCGCCAGGGGATTGCCAGCCTGATCCGAGGCAGTGACCATGCCATACGAATCAATGGTGATCTTTACTGTCCCCTGGGGTACGGCGAATTCAGGTTGCAGCCTGTCTCCATTGGAATTTACAATGTAACCGTCACGGTCCAGCTTGAAGGAGCCGTCCCTGGTGTAATAATCCTCCCCATTACTCAATATCTTGAAAAAACCCCTGCCCTCTATGGCCCAGTCCAGTTCATTACCCGTTGTTTGATAATCTCCCTGGGTAAAGATCTTCTGGACAGAAGATGGCCTGGAACCCAGACCGATTTGCATACCAGTAGGCACCTCTGTACCATCTCCATTTTCCGCACCTGGCATCCTGAGGGTCTGATATATGAGATCCTCAAAATCGGCCCGGCTCCTCTTGAAGGCCGTGGTTTTGCTGTTTGCCAAGTTATTCGAGATCACATCCAGGTTGAACTGCATACTGTTCATACCAGATGCGCCTGTCCAAAGTGCTCTCATATCTCAACTCCTCCTTGATTTATCCGCCTGTCTTTCCCAGGTCGTTTGCAGCCTTGTTGTCCAACTGGTCCTCTGCCTGCAAGGCCTTCTGTTCCATCTCGTACCCCCTGTACAGATCGATAAGATGGACCATCTCCCTCATGGCATTCACATTGGACTTTTCTATGTAACCTTGCTTCACTGGCGTCTCGGCTGGCGCAGCAGGTCCTGATCCCTTCGTCTCCTGAAACAGGTTTTGCCCCAATCTCTTCAGTTTCTGCTGATCATTGAACCGCACCACATCGAGCTTTGAGGTCATGGTCTCATCCACGAAAAAATTCCTGTCCTCACTCAGCCATACCCCTGAACCCGTGGTATCTTCCAAGGTAATCGGGACACCATCTCCCAGGACAGGATATCCCTCTTGGGTCACGAGCCTGTACTGGCTATCGAGATGAAAATTGCCTTCCCTCGTATACATACGTCCAGACGGAGTCTGAACAACAAAGAAACCCTCACCATCAATGGCAAAATCATAGGGGTTTCCTGTAAAATGTACCGGACCCTGGGAAAAATCTGCCCACGTCACCTCACCTTTTGCAGTGCGCCTCGTACCATCCTGTTCTTTCAACAGGTACTCTTCAAAGGTGGTGCCCTGGGCCTTGAAACCATTTGTCTCGAGGTTGGCCATATTGCTGGAACATACCTGTAACTTGCGTTCCAGGATGATGGCACCTTCCAAGGCCTCCATATGGCCAAGCCTCGTATAGGGATGAATCGCCACTGTCTGGTTCATCAAACATGTCCTCCTGCCATTTGGATAGCAAAGGACATGCCCGAATAGGACCAGGGATGGAGTCGTTATAATCCTGACTGTTATAGCTTCTTGTTGAGCTTGTAGACCCAACTTAGTATCTCGGCCACTATCACGTATGTCTCAGGGGGAATCTCAGAATTTAGATCCAGGCGGGACAATACCTCTACCAGGTCGTGATGCTCCTTCAGAGGCACACCTGCCTCCCTGGCTATCTGGATTATTCTCTCGGCCACTGCCCCCTGGCCCTTTGCAGTAACCCTTGGTGCCTCATCCTTGCCTGCCTGGTACCTCAGGGCTATTGCCTTCTTTATCTTTCTCTTCTCTTGGATACCCATCATGTAATCAGATGGAACCTATGGCCATCCCCCCCCTCGAATAGGGCTGATGAGACAACAGGTGCCTGTTCTTCGTCCAGGGCGTGACACTCTATGGCCTCGAACCTGTATCCCAGGGCCTTGATACGTGCTGTAATATCCGAAAGGCCTTGACGGATGAATGGAAGCTTGTCCTTGTCGGCTGCAAGATATAGGCTGAGGCTGTCTTCCTTTTTTAGGATATGGATGTTCATCTGGCCCAGACCTTTAAGGTAGAGGTCGAAGCTTAGGTGATAGACACCTGCGTCAGGCCCCTCAGAAGACTGCTGTGAATCGTGTTCTGTCCAGTAACTCCACTGGCCTACGCCCTCCATCTGGGAAAAAATCACCGGAAAGATGAATAGGTTTAACCCTGTCTCGTTGAAAACATGATTTTGAACCTGACCAGCAAGCTCTACGTGGTTTGAAAACTCCTTCACCATAGTATGCTTGAGATTATCGAGCCCTGTCGAAGATGAAGAGGCCTCCTTACCAAGAGGGTTGGTCTGTGCCTGTTTGGAGCTCTGCCCTGGATCACTTGCCAATGCCCTTTTTACACCTGCATCCAACCGAGGTCTCGTTTTGTCCATACCATATTCGGTTGAGCGGACTCCTTCACCATCGAGCCCATTGGCATCCCGGGCAACTGACATATCTGCCTCTGTCATACGAAAAGTCCTGATTCGACCCTTTTCAACTTTTTGTCCAGAAGAAATGGCAGCCTGGCCTGGCTCACCTTTTGCGATACGGCTGGCCTGAGATACAGCCCGGGAGGGAATATCTGCTTCACCTCTTGACCCTATAGCTGAAGGGCCAGGTACAAGGGACGATCCCTCCTGGTCACTCTGGGCCACTTTGCCTGCTGCCAAACCGGTATGCCTGCCAAGTTTGTTTAGCCCTTGTCCATCTGATTCAGCCTGTACATTTGGCCTCTGAAAAGTATTGTCTCCATGTTGAAGGCTGGAATCAGCCTTGGCGCTGGAAGCTGGACCCTGTCTCGCCGTATCAAGGATGGACTCTCCTTTCGCCAGGGCTTTTTCAGACAGTGGCTGGCCAGTCCTCGTCCCAGGCCCATCCTCCATACCTTCTATTAGATGGGCATTGGGCTTGGGATCTACTTTTAGGACTTTTTGCAACCCGTCTCCTCCTTTTTTCGCAAAGGCTATATCATCATCCTCCTGCCCTTTCTTTATCACACCCTTGGGCTCAGCAGCATAGGGGCCTTCTTCGTTATTGCTCTGATTCTTTGTAGTTACATCCTTTTTTAGCACTGTCTCTGCAGCAGTTCCCATCCCCGAGCCTGTCCCATGCCTTTCACCAGACATAGCAATAGGCTCATGGTCAGAGATCTCTGCACTTGCATTCAGAAGGGCCTTGAGCCCCCCCTTCTCATGCAGAATCGACAAGGCCTCTATTTCACCAGGCCCTGATTCATCAGATAGCCCAATGACTTCCAGAATACCTTTTCCTTGCGACAACTCTTCGGAAGGAGACAAGCCCTCCTGGCCCATAGAAGGAGATCTGTTCGCAAGCCTTTCAACAAGGCCCTTTAGACGGGAATAGCTTATCTGAAATCTGGACAAGAGCTTGTCCGAAGGATCTAATCTCGATTTACTTTCTTTCTGAACCACGGCCTCCAGCCTTACCTCGAGAGGATTTGAAGGCCTTGCCACCCTTAACCTTACCTTGGCGCCCATTGGCAGCTCTACCTGGCTCTTGGCCCTTAATCTCTGCCCATTGTAATCCAATATATCTATTGACCCATCCCGGCCCACCACCTTGCCTTCAATGATATCTCCCTGTCTCAAACTGGAAAAATTCAGTGATCGCGAGGAGTTGGCCTGCCTTACATCCCCAATAATATCTTGGAGCTGCTCCTTGAGCATGGACAATAGAAATGGTGGAATCATATTGTGGTCGCCCCCTTGGAGATGAAGTCGATGTTTTTATGCCTGGAGAGGAAGGCTGACTTCATAATCATAGGTCTCATTAACTTGTCGGTAAAAAAGGGAAAAAGATCAAGCCATCATTTCCAAATGGCCATTCTTGGACATCCCAAAATGGCAAGTTTTTTCTTCGATATGGCATTTTTTAATTCGATGGAGGAAATATGTCGAATAGTCCAGTAGTATTTTCTTACCGTTTGAGTACCCAATACATCAAGAATTATTGACCAATCGACATGACAGCCTCTACAATCACGACTGCAGGAGCCTATTGTGGGCATAGTTCTACTCACCCTTTGCCACAAAGGGCAGGGACCTGGGAAACCAGGCCATACAATAATGACAACATCAGAGGTGGGACAAGGGCCGCAAGCAAGCAAAGGCAGGACAACAAAAGAGGGGACAACCAAGACAGAGGGGTTATGGAGACGGAACAGACGCTTTCCAGGGAAGAGCTACAGATACTCCATAAGCTCCAGGCCAGAGACAGAGAGGTACGCTCCCACGAACAGGCACATATAGCCGCAGGTGGTCAATATGTAAGAAGCGGTGCCTCCTTTCAATACGAGATAGGCCCGGACGGGAAAAGATATGCTGTTGCAGGAGAGGTATCCATAGACGTCTCTGAAGAAGAAGATCCCAGGGCAACCATAAGGAAGATGAATATTGTCAGGCGTGCTGCCCTTGCCCCTGTCCATCCCTCTTCAAAGGATAGGGCTGTGGCAGCACAGGCCCAGATCAAGGCGGCCAGGGCAGCTGCTGAGCTTGCTGAGCCAAAAGACCAGGCCGGGCAACAAGACCAGGTGACTGGAAGAAACACAGGCCTCAATCCAACCGAAAACCAATCACCGAGTCAAACACCAGACCTATCAGCCTTGCCGGCAGGCTCATTGGTGAACACTTATGCCTGAGGCCCAAGTATCCTTAATTTCAATCAGTAATCCTGATCCTTCGACCTGACTTTGTTTGAGAGGACCCATGGCTTAGCTTCAAGCCAAAAGAAAACCTCTTTTTCTGTCTCCTGGGCCTGAAGGAGCGTGTATTCCTCGTGGGTGTAGATAGGACTGTAGTTGGTTCGAGGCCAGGGACTTCACATCTGGGAAGTCTCTTTCCTATGAGGCGTTCTATCTTCTGAAGTTGCAGGGCGTCATCCCCTCCACTTGCAAAGGATACGGCAATACCGTCTGCACCGGCTCGTCCAGTACGGCCTATCCTGTGCACATAGTCCTGGGCGGAACGGGGAAGGTCGAAATTTATCACATGGCTGATACCGGACACATCCAGTCCCCTTGCAGCCACATCTGTTGCCACGAGGAGCCTGACTCTCCCCCTTCTCATGTCCTTCATGGTGCGATTTCTTGCAGCCTGGCTCATGTCTCCATGAAGGGCAGCAGCCTTGTGTCCAAGACCTCGAAGCTCGCGTGCCAGGCGTTCGGCTCCTTTCTTGGTCGCTGAAAACACTATGGCCTTTTTCAGCAGGCTGTCCGAGGCCAGCTGTTTCAAGAGCCTCTTTTTGTGCGAATGATTGTCAGCCACGTATAGACGTTGTTCTATTGTGTCCAGGGTGATATGTCTTCCTGCCACATCAAGACGGATTGGCTCCAATAGAAGCCTTGAGGCCAGGGCTGCCATTGAAGTATCGAATGTTGCCGTGAAGAGTAATGTCTGCCTCTGTGCCGGTGCAACTGAGGTAATCCTTTCTACATCTTTCTTGAATCCCATATCCAGCATCCTGTCTGCCTCATCCAACACCAGGACCTCCAGCCTGGAAAGATCGATACTCCCTCTATCGAGATGATCTATAAGACGACCGGGTGTAGCCACAACGAGATCGATAGGCTGGGCCAGTGCCTTGAACTGGGGTTTGTATGACACACCTCCAAGGATAACCGTGCTCTTGAACTTCACATACCGGCCCAAGGCCCTGGTTGCCTCCATGACCTGTTCGGCAAGTTCACGAGTAGGGCTCAAGACCAGTACCCGGGGAGTGCCCTTTTTGGCCTTTTTGAACTTAGAGAGCCTGTCAAGGATAGGCAGCATAAAAGCTGCGGTCTTCCCAGTTCCCGTATGGGCAGAGGCGATGAGATCCCGTCCTTCCATGATCTCTGGTATTGCCCTGCTCTGAATGGGCGTTGGCTGGGTATAGCCACACCTCTTCACCCCTTTCAGAAGAGATGGATTGAGTTTGAAATCTTTAAACAACATGTGTCCCTTTCCCTCCTGAAACAGGCAGGAGGTCCCTTTTAAAATGTATGCAAAAAACCAGATACTGGTGTGCCAAGGCACTTTCTGCCAGTACCAACCTTCATGTTTGGCGTCTATACATCGCTGTCGCCAACCGGTTATGCTGTGAATTCGTATGGGAAATCAGAAACAGAAAGGGTCAGGGAGACGATGATACGAGTAGGCCCCAAAATAAAGACCTGAAATAGGTGCCTATTCAACTCTTATAGCCAAGAGCACCATACAGATATTTAAAAAAAATACAACCATTTTTCCCAAATATGACAACACCCATATCCCCCAATGGATTTTTGACCTCACCCGTTGGCATCTTTGGGCCCACCTCCAAGGGCAATCTGAAGTCAACTCAAGTGTTTCGCCAGTATAGCCGATGAATGCATTGGAAATGCATGATTGAAGAAACAATGGGCAAAGATTGCAACATCTGCCTTCTAAGCACAAAAAGTGAAAGACTTGAAAATCATTTGCCTGTAGGGTGATGGAGCCCGGAATGGAACAAGATCATAAAAATGGGATCGTCGTCGCAGAAGATGACCCTGTAACATCTCTACTCCTCGTATCCATCCTGAAGAAGTGGGGATATGAACCTCAAAATGTAAGAGACGGCTGTTCTGCACTAAGAGTCCTACGAAACAGCAAGACCCCCAAAGTGGTACTCCTCGACTGGCTAATGCCTGGAATGGATGGTATTGACGTTGTAAAAAACATACGGAAAAACCATGCCGAGCTGAATCATTATATTATAATGCTCACATCCAGAAGCAATAAGGAAGATGTTATCTCGGCCCTTGATACAGGGGCAGATGATTTTGTCCCAAAGCCATTCGATCCAGGAGAACTCAAGGCGCGCATCGATGTTGGTCATAGACTCATTAGCCTCAACCAGGAACTTATCAGGGCAACACAAAATGCAAATCGCTTGGCAGATTTCATTGCCCATTACGATCAGACCACGGGCCTGCCCAATAGGGTCTCTTTTACGGAAAAGGTCGAACAATTCATTGCGAACAAAGGGGTGGGTACCCTGATGCTGGTCAATATAGACAGATTCAAACTGATAAATCAGGCCAAGGGGCTGGACCTTGGAGATCTATTGCTGAATTATTTTGGTGCCAGGCTGAAAGCTCTATTTGACGACAATACTATTGTTGCACGAATAACAGCAGATGAATTTGGGGTCTTCATCCCTATGGAGCAAGAAACAGACGTCTTCTCAGATGGGGTCTCGGATTTTCTCATCTCCCAGACTTCTTTGATCCACACTGCCATGCATGAACCCTTTCCCATAGATAATGGCATCAGCCTTACAGTCAGCATAGGGGCATGTCCTGTTACACCGGATATCCCAGGTCAGGCAGAGGAATTCATGAGACGAGCCGATACCGCCCTTGGAAGGGCGAAGGCAAGTGGCGGTAACAGGACGATCATCCACGATGCCCAGATGGAGCGCGAGATCAAGGAAAGATACAGCATAGAGAAGGATCTTTCTTCTGCCATTGGCCGAAAGGAGCTAAGAATGTTCCTACAGGCCCAGGTCGATGAAAATGTCCTATTCACAGGGGCAGAGGCCCTGGTACGCTGGGAGCATCCTTCCAGGGGGCTGCTTTCGCCAGTGATATTCATACCCATAGCCGAAGAGAGTGACCTGATTGTAAAATTGGGCAACTGGATGCTAGAAGAGGTCTGTAACCTGCTTAAAAAGCATGAAGGCAAAAATTTCTCCCTCTCTGTCAATATCAGCCCCAAACAGTTCTATCGTCCCGAATTTGTCTCTGAAGTCTTGAATTGCATAAATAGACATGATATCACCGGCCACAGGCTCATCCTCGAGGTCACGGAAGGACTCCTCGTAAAGGATGTAAGTGAGGTCGCTGTAAAGATGCAACAGCTTTCAGAAACTGGCATAAGATTTTCTATCGATGATTTTGGTACTGGATATTCTTCTCTTTCATATCTTACAAAATTACCTATTTCCGAAATCAAGATAGACAGGGCATTCATAAAGGATCTTCCTGGCGATACACAAAGTGCTGCCATAGTGGATGCCATAGTGGCAATGGCCCAGACCCTTGGACTCAAATTGGTGGCTGAAGGGGTGGAGACTGAAGATCAAATGCACTTTCTGTCGCAGAAAGGCCGGATGTTCTATCAAGGTTTCCTATTTTCCAGACCTGCTCCTGCCGCGGAGATCCTAAGTAGTTGGCTGTGATCAAATGACCAGGTCATACTTCTCCATCTTCACCCTCTTTCTCATTGCTGTCTTTGTGACGGGCACAATCATCAGCTATAAAAACTATAGAAACTTCGCCACACTGAAGCGACAAGAGATAACGAGACAGGTTGTGGAGAAGAAAAAGGAGATTACAGAAAGATTAGATGCCTTCCATTACAACCTCGATCTCCTTGGGCTGAACCCTTATATCTCAAAGGGTCTGGATCCCGACACCTCTCCCCTGCTCAAGAAAGAGATAAAAAGCTACCTGAAGAGAAATTGTGGAAGGGCCGATCTCTTGGCGATCTTCCTATTGGACAGAAAAGGCATATGCATCCTATCCACGGATGAACGATTCGAGGGTAAAAACTATGGCTTCAGGCCATATTTCAAGGAGGCCCTTGCCAAGGGCAACGGGGCCTATGTGGCCATTGGAGTCACATCAAAGAAACTGGGGCTCTATCTTTCAAGAAGGATCTCTGACAAGAGAGGAGGTCCAGGTGTATTGGTGTTAAAGATAGATCCGATCTGCCTTTTCAGCAGATTATCTTTCCTAAACTCCAAAGACTTTTCCATCTTCGGCTCTACTAAATCTGGTCTCTTGTTCGCTGCTGGATCAAAGGACTTCTTTCTACTGGAGAAAAACGACCAAAAAAGGCTCAAGGCATTCAAAAGTTCCAGACAGTTTGAAGACATAAGGTTCAAGGACCTGAATTTTCCACCTGGCACCTGGGACAAACTCCTATCACATGGCCACATACAGGCGAAAAAGGACGGGCAAACATATTCCCTTTCCTACATGGAACTCATTCCTGATGTCCTTTACATCGTAACGATAGTATCGGACAAGTTCGTATCTCCGTCTTTAAAGGCCCTCAGCAAGGCCCTGGGCTTCATGAACGGCGCCTTTATACTGGCCCTCCTTCCATTGATCGCCATGATCTTTTTCTTGAGGAAACAATCAGAAGACCTGAAAAAGGAGACCAAGAGCAGAAAAGAGAATGAAAAACGCTATAGAGCCATATTCAATAGCAACAAGGATGGCTTTGTGGTCATGGATACCTCTACTCTTATCATCCAGGAAACAAACGAAAAATTTCTCCAGATCCTCAAAATGGACAAAACCGACATGCTCACCCAAAAGATATCCCTGTTAGACCTGGTAGCCGACAGGGACAAGAAATGGTTCAAGGCCAATATCCAGGACGGGCCAGAGACCATTAACCGGGTATTTCACCTGGACTTGGTGGACAGTCGAGGAGAACAGGTGCCAGTGGTATTGGATCTGACAAGGCTTCAGCAAGACAACGAGACGGAACAGGGCTTTTGTTATGCATTTATCAGGGATCTCAGGCAGGGACTAAAGGATGCCGAAAGGATCAGGCTCCTGGAGACGGCAGTGGAGCAAAGTGGCAGCAGTATAGTCATTACGGACAAGGATGGAAGGATCCAGTATGTCAACCCTGCCTTTACGAAGATCACTGGTTATTCAAAGGAAGAGGTGATAGGAAACAATCCCAGGGTGCTAAAGACAGACCTACACGATGCACAATTCTACAAAGACATGTGGGAAACCATTTCTTCTGGGCGGGTATGGCATGGCAGGTTCTGCAACAAGACCAAAGATGGTCGATTCTATTGGGAAGATGCAACCATTGCACCAGTCCAGGACAAGACAGGGCAAATAACCCACTATATTGCCATAAAGAACGATGTTACCAAGCTGGTTGATCTTGAAAAAGAGCTCAATCAAAAGGTCAAAGAGCTCGAAAGCATAATGGAACATGCCGGGGTCGGCATAGCCCTTACACGCAACAGGCGCTTTCTCATGGCCAATGAACCCCTTGCCCAGATCGTGAAGATCTCCAAAGAAGACCTTACAGGTAAAGAGACAAGGATACTTTTCAATTCCGACGAGGAATATGAAGAATTTGGAAGGCTCTTTTATCCCAAGCTCGTCCGAGGAGAAGCAGTCTCATGCGAACTCGAAAAGACCATGCACGACGGGAGAACCAGGTGGTTTCAGATAAGGGCCACTGCCATCAACCCTGGTGACATGGAAAACATGGACACAGTGTGGGTTGGCAATGACATCACAGAGCTCAAAAAACTCCAGAACAAACTCCAGGAGGCAAAAGATAGGGCAGAAGAGGCCAGTAGGGCCAAAAGTGCCTTCTTGGCCAACATGAGCCACGAAATACGAACTCCCCTAAACGGGGTAATCGGCATGTTGAGCCTTTTGGACAGCACGAGGCTCGACAGGGAGCAGAGACACTATGTGAAGGTTGCCCATTCGAGCGCTGAGGCCCTTCTTTTTCTCCTGAATGACATCTTGGATATCTCAAAGATAGAGGCAGGAAAGCTGGAATTCGACCAGGTGGATTTCAATCTTTCGATGGTGCTGGAAGACTTCTCCCAGAGCTTTTTCCTTGCAGCCCAGAAAAAGGGACTCCGATTCTTCATGGACATCTCGGAAAAGATACCAATTTGTCTCAAAGGGGACCCAGGTAGGCTACGCCAAATACTTTTGAATCTCACAGGAAATGCGCTTAAATTCACCGAGGAGGGATGGATCAGGCTGGAGGCAGAACTCGTAGAGGAGACAAACGAAGAGGTCAAGATCAAGTTTTCCATATCGGATACTGGACTGGGGATCCCCAGTGACAAGATAGGCAGTCTCTTCCAAAAATTCAGCCAAGTTGACGCATCCATCTCGAGGAAATTTGGTGGCACAGGACTCGGCTTGGCCATCTCCAAAAAATTGGCCCAGATGATGGGAGGAGATATTGGGGTTCATAGTCAGGAAGGGGTTGGCTCTACGTTTTGGTTCACCATCAAGCTCAAAAAAGGTTCACCGGACTCCCAGGGTTGCTTGGGTATCGATATAGAGCGTACGGATGAATTCGGAGATATACCCAGCCCCCTCAAGAAGTTGAGACTCGAGGGCAGGATCTTGGTCGTGGAAGACAATCCAGTGAACCAACAGGTCATTCTCGGCATGCTCAGGAAACTTGGGCTCCAGGCAGAGGCAGTAAACAATGGCCAAGAGGCTGTCGAGGTCCTTGAACTCATACCCTATGACCTTGTGCTCATGGATATACAGATGCCTGTCATGGATGGTCTCAAGGCGACCCTCCAGATTAGAGAGGCGGGATCCCAAGTCCTGAACCCAGAGATACCTGTGATTGCCCTAACTGCCCATGCATTCACCGAAGAGATCACCCGTTGCATAGATTCTGGCATGAATGATTATCTGACAAAGCCTGTAGATTCCCAAAAACTGGTTTCTGTGCTGAAAAAATGGCTACAGCCCCTACATGATGCAGAGCCAACGGATGATACGCTCCTATCCAGCACTCCCTTGAAGGATGTCAAGGACAGTGAAGTGCCTGTATTCGATAGCGAAGATTTTGTTTCCAGGACCATGGGTGATAGGGATCTCATAAGGATGAGTCTCGAGGCCTTTTTCGAATTTACTCCCGAGCTCCTGGAGGAATTGAAAAATGCGATCGATTCCAAAGACATGGAGGGGATCGTGAGGGCTTTTCACAGCCTGAAAGGGTCGGCAGCCAATATTGGGGCCAAAAAGCTGTCGCAACTCGCCTATGAGCTCGAAACAGCCTGCAGGGCCAATGACATAGAAGGTCTTACTGAAAAATTGAAGGAGATCAAAAAAGAATTCGAGATATTGAAAGAAGACCCAGAACTGCGAAAATTCCTCGAATAGTCCTCGATAAGGGTTATGACTTGTCAAAATTATGACTAAATGTATCTCCAAGACCCCAAACTGCCGAGGCAAATTGTGCCTAACCCGCAGAAGATTCATAAAACAGCTTGGCATTCAGTCCATTCTGTTATCCCCCTTTGCCACCATGGCCACACAGGTATTCGCCACTCCAGCTTCCAGGTTCATGTATGGAATCAATGCCTATTACCTGCTTGTAGAGGCCTATCGTCATGTGCACAGGAACAAGGGCAAAAACAGGCGGGCATTGGTCTATGAATATCTCGTAGACAAGTTGTGCCTACCTGCCCTCAGGGACAGATGCGGTGTAGATAGCATCAGGTATTGGGCATTCAATGATTATCCAAATCTTGAAGGGCTCGCTATCCCAGGTACGGACGACGCCAGACTCTGGAAAGACAAAGATCATATAGATCCAGAGGCATTCGAGGTCCTGGCCATGATAATCCAGGTACTGGATGAACTCGACTTCATGCAGGTACCTGTCTTGGCAAACTATTGGCCCAGTTATGGTGGAATCCTCCAATACCTGGTATGGGCAGGTGAGCTTGATGAGAATGAATATCTGGCTGCCCTGTGTAACCAGAAAGAAGAGGAGCGCCTCTACCTGCAAAACACCATGAGCTTCTATACCTCAAGACGAGTAAGGCAGATATTCAGGCAACATGTACGCCATGTCATCTCCCTGCTGATAGATAAACACTCGGTAAAGATAGTAGAGATCATGAACGAACCAAGGGGCAAGAATCCCTTGAGCCTCCAAAACAAGCCCATTGACGATAAAATGTCGTCAGACATAGTGGCTGATTGGCTCAACGAACAAGGGCTCTGGATAAGAAAGCTTTTCAAAAAACGAAAAGACCCTCCAGGTGTCTCATCAGGAGAAGAGGGCTGGATCGAAAAACCGGTAACAGGGGATATATTCCAGGCCCTGAATGCGAGTGGCCAATATTTTGAGGGCATCGACCTCATAAAAAACATCTCCTCACCAATTAATGGAATCACAATTGCATCAATACATGTGTATCTGCACCCAGCCGTGAGCATCACCCGGAAAAGCGTATGCGGCAGTCCGTTTGTAGATCGCAGGGGTTGGCCCCATCTGGCCAGGGGCGGCAGGGCCCATGATAAACCCTTTTTTGAAAGGCTCACAGACGAATGGATCATGAGCCGGGCCAAGAGGCTCAAAGACCGGCCCTGGTATATAGGTGAAATGGGCTGGTGTTGGCCTGGACAGGAAAAAATTGCCTATGGCCCGGGACGCAAGGCCATATTGAGACAGCGCCACCGCCTTTATCGACATTGGATTGAACTTGCAAGACAAAACAACGCCAAGGGGGTCTTCGTCTGGATGCTGAACGGTCTGGAGCACAGGGACCATTTCTATGGCATGGGGCCCAAAGAGCTTCAGATTGTCCTGGCACAAAGAACAACCTGAAACCTTTTTCACAGGATTTCGGCCTGATTCTACTGATTAGATGGAGCTAATGGATATGGGAAGAACCTTGTTGGTTTTTACAATCTTATTGATATCTTTGGCTGGCTCGCCAGCATGGGCTGCAAAGCTCTATAGCCTACACATAGGCAGCTTTGACTCCAGGGCCCAGATGGCAAAGGCAGCCTCTGACTTAGAGGGGTTGAACGATCTCTGGATAGAGAAAAACCAAGGAAAAATTCACCTCTTGGCTGGCATCTTTCCCTCCCGAAGATATGCCAAACTACTCCTCGACCACCTCGAAGCCCTGGATGTCCAGGCTGAAATCGTTGAGACACAGATGCCCCGATCCAACCAATGGCTCAGGCAAGAATATATAGTTCGTCTAAGAGATATAGGTTACGACAGGCCACTACTCCTTGCAGGAGTTGACGCATATCAGGCCTTCAGCTTCCCCTGGGATACCAATATGGAGTTGAAAGGCTCATTCTTACAGATAGACATGAACATATCCAGATTCCTCAAACCCACCTCCTCCGTGACCATCAAAGCAGAAGGGGTCCCTTTATGGTCGATGTCGGTAGGAGATCTACGAGCAAAACCACAGATAAAGATACCCCTCGATGCCTTAAGTGGAATAGACATAGGAGATAGCCTGGATATTGAGCTGAGTGGTTCCCTTTCGGCAACGGATAACAGGTGTGTCGACATTATGAGCAAGAATCTCTGGATAATGACCGCCACTACCAGCAGCCTTCATACCTTCAGGAAAGGCCCACCACGCTCCATCCGCCAATTTTTTTCAGAGCCAGTACCAATCTTCAATATAGTCCTGGAGGGAAAGGACCGATCCTTTGTCGAGGCCCTGATAAAGGTGGCTGGACTTATAGGCAGCACCTCTGTTTCCAATGATTCCCGTATGCAATTTGACAACTTTTCCCTGCAAGGCAGGAACATATTCATCGGCAACTTCAATAATGAGGCAGAGGTTGTTGGGAGCAATCTCTTTCTCACGCCCAAGGGCGCAAGACTTGTTGCAAGCCGCTGGCTTCCCGCATTCGTCTTTCCAACACTAAACGGAGGGGAAATAGGTAAGCCTCATGGGGACAAGGCGATAGATATCAGTTTTGCAGATCTCGGTTATGGGCACCGGACAGCCAGAGGAGACACAGACCTGTCATTTTTTGTGGACTTTTCACCCTTACAGCTTGGAGGCTGGCCAAGAAGGCTCCTTTGTACCCTATTCTTCAGCCACAGCCCTATTGGAGAACATGAGCGTTGTTTTCTCAGAATACGGCTGAATGGTGTCCTGCTGGAATCTCATGAACTACACGGGGCAGGTGGACAACACTCTTTGGTCTTCGAGATCCCAGCCAGGTACCTGCATGAGAGGAATTATCTTGAAATCGCCTTTTCCCATTACCTGAACACGGGGAACTGTCTGGGCAGTTATCCAGACTTCGAGGTAAGCCTGTTCAAGGACTCGTTTCTCTCAGTGGCTGCCTATAATACCAGGCCCCCCCTTAACCTCGACACCTTTCCTGGCATCTTCCAAGGGAGAGGGGCATTGGTCATTGGCAGAATGGAACCCCAGTTTTTCCTGCCTGCGTCCAGATTGGTAGAGCTATTGGGGCATCTCCAGAAACAGGTGCCTGATGTCACCCTGACAAACATCTCCGACCTGGACAGCGATGCATTCAAGTATGCCCTGTTGGTACTGGATGAAAAAACCTGGCCCCACATATCTGCACCAGTGGAGATTGGCCCACGATTCATCATCAAAAATCCCTTGACAGGCGAGGAGATAATCAGGATCGACACCCCAGACCCTGCCTCTATAGTAGAGACCTTTTACCTTGAGAAAAATGATCTACCCGTATTTTTATACGGAAGACGAAACAGCAGTGTATTCCCGTCCGAGGCCCTGACCAGGATGATCTCTGGCCATCCCAGAGCAAATGTGGGCATCATCCACCAAAAACAGTGGTACGCCCTCGAGGTAGGGAAAAAATTTCGTGTGGTCTATCCTGACAAGAGGGGCCTGGAATACTACTGGACCCGTTACAGGATCATTCTTTTTATAGTCTTTGGGGCAGCAGCCATGGTCTTCTTCTTTTACCTGTATCACAGGCTCGCCAAGGAAAAGTAACCCATTATGCGCCGTACAAGTCTCATACTCGCCATAGCCATTGCCATTGCCCTGGCCAGTGTCAGGAGAGTCGAGGCCGGGGCCTGGGGTCAGGACAAAGGACACTTTTTCCTGTCCATGCAGACCTACTTCTATACAACGGATCAATATTTCGATTGCCACGGCAATAGCCATGACAGAGGCGGAAGATTCAACAAATACGAACTGAATCCATATCTGGAATATGGGCTTTCCAGCCGCGATACCCTTATTGCCAACATATTCTTCGATATCCTCACCGATGATGCCTCTGGTTCCCAAAAGACCACTGTAGGGCTTGCAGACATGGAAATCGGCCTACAGCATAGGCTCTACAAAGGCGATGTGGGGGTTGCTGCTATCCAAGGCCTGTTGGTAATACCGACCGGATACGACATAGACGATGATCCCCGGCTGGGTTATGGACGATTCGGCGCAGAGGCATCCTTCCTCTATGGCCGCTGGTTCAAACTATTCAAGCACTATGGTTTCATGGATCTTCGCATGGGATTGCGTCAATACTTTGGCTATCCTGCAACCCAACTCCACCCTGTGATCACTGCTGGCTATGACCTGTCCCAAAGATGGCAGTTGATGGCCAGTGCGGAAATGCACTACGGACTGGATAATGGCTCAGAAAAAAAGATTGGCCCAAACGTACTCATACAGCCCAATTACCGGCTTTTAAAGCTTACCCTGTCTGCCCGCTATAGGCTGGGTAGCCACTATTCCCTCGTGGCATCTGCCTATTCACACGCCTGGGGAGAAGATACAGGCAGAGGTGGAGGAGGCTATGTCAGTATCTGGTTTTCCTTCTGAGCAAAAAGGCAGACAGCAACTCGGCAGCATCCTCCTGGAGCAGGGCAAGATAACCAAGAAACAGCTTGAAGATGCCTTGAAGATCCAGAAGGAGAAGGGGGGGCGTCTTGGCTGGCTACTACTCAGCCTTGGCTATATCTCCCGTCTGGACCTCTTTGCCGCCTTGGCCAGGCACTTTTCCCTGACTTTCGTCCTCTATTCTCCAGAACTCGTCAATTTGATAGATGCCAGGCTAACGGCAAAGCTGAATATTTCGGAGATCAATACTTATCATGTCATTCCCATCTCTTTCAAAGATGGGGTACTAAAGGTTGCAACCGATTATCCAAATCACCCTGACACTGACGAGTTCTGCAGACAGCGTTTTCACGCCAAGAAGATCGAATACATCCTTGTCACAGATCTCGACCTCATGAAGCTGGTCCAAAAGATCTATGGCCAGGAGTTGATAGACCAGTCCATAAACGGTCTCTTTTATCGTAATCCACAGGAGTCGGCATATAGCGTATTCACAAAGAGACAAGTGGTCTTTTTGGCCTTCTTTTTCTATTTGTCATTGGCCTGGTTTTACTATGATGCCACATCCTTTCTCATAACCGTCTTCTCCTTTTGCCAGTTGGTCTTCTTTGTCACTGTATCCTATAAGCTGGTCCTGAGCCTTGCCGGGGCCAGACATGAACAACGACATATCGTCACCAAAGACGAGGTGGAGGCCCTGGATGACAAGACCCTCCCTGTCTATACGGTTCTCGTACCTGTATACAAGGAGCCAGAGGTTATCCACGTCCTGGTGGATTCACTCAAGAAAATGGACTATCCGCAAGGTAAACTGGATATCATCCTGCTGCTCGAAGAAGACGATCGCATGACACTCGAGGCTGCAAAGAAGGCATCACCGCCAGGAAACTGGAGATTCATCATCGTACCAGATGCCCTTCCAAAGACAAAACCAAAGGCATGCAACTATGGTGTCTTCTTCAGCAGGGGGGAACTACTGACAATCTACGATGCCGAGGATATCCCAGAGACAGATCAATTGAAAAAGGCAGTTGTGGGCTTTCAAAAGCACGGCGAATCCTGTGCTTGTCTCCAGGCTGCACTAAACTACTTCAATGCCAATGAAAACATCATTACAAAGCTATTCACCCTCGAATATTCATACTGGTTCGATTACCTACTACCTGGCCTCGACCGTTTTCAGCTCCCCATCCCCCTTGGGGGCACCAGCAATCACTTCCGCGTAAAGATATTAAAGGATCTTGGGGCCTGGGACCCTTACAATGTCACAGAAGATGCGGACCTGGGGATAAGGGCATGTGCCAATGGTTACAAGGTGGGCATCATAAATTCCACCACATTCGAGGAGGCCAACAGCAGATACGGCAATTGGCTACGACAGCGCTCTCGGTGGATAAAAGGCTATATGCAGACATTCTTGGTCTATAACCGCCACCCCATAAAGATGCTAAGGACCATAGGGATAGTGAACTGGCTGTCCTTTCAATTGTTCATTGGGGGGGCACCACTTCTTTTCCTGGTCACCCCGATCGCATGGGCAATATTCATCTACTGGCTCTTTACACACTCAACCAGCCTTGACCCCTTTTTCCCCCCACTCGTGCTCTACATAGGCCTGTTCAACCTCCTCATTGGCAACTTTATGGGCATATATCTGAACATGCTGGCTGTTTACCGCCGCGGCATGTTCCAATTACTCCCTTCGGCACTCCTAAACCCACTCTATTGGCTATTGGGGCACTCGGTATCTGCCTACAAGGCACTTTGGCAACTATTCAGCAAGCCCTTCTACTGGGAAAAGACAGAACATGGGATCAGCAAGATCAAGACCTAACCCCATATCGAGCAAAGCACTCAGAAGATATGCCCTGCTCTCCCTCATGGTGTTGCTCGTGGGCTGTGGGCTGACTATGCTCAATCTCTTTCTCTATGAACACGACTTTGCCTCGAGATGCCTTTTATATCTTGGCGAAAAGGCCCTCCTTGTGCATGATGGCAAACCACCCCGCCTTGAAAATATGGGGTTTAGCTCACCACCTTTTCCCCACTTCTTCGTCCTGCTGGCCAACAATCCCTTCGTGGCCACGGCCTTCGTGGGCGGGATGATGATAACAGTTGCTATGCTCAGCCTATATAGAGGACTGACAAAGAGATATATCTCCATGCCCCTTTTCTCTGTCCTCCTTTGTTACCTGCTTCTGTCCCCGCTGTCCCTATTTCTTTTTGCCCAGCAACTCCCAGATGGCATCCTCATGGGACTCTTGCTCTTGTCCTACTATCACCTCTTCAAATACAGTGAGCAGGAGATCTCTTACGATCTCTTTCTGTTTGGCCTATTGTCGGCCTTTCTTTTTCTGACGAAATTCCAAGCAGTTGCCGTAGTACCCATGTTTGGAATCGTGCTTGCTGCAAAATACGGAAGGCGTCATCCCCTAAAAGGCCTTGCCGTACTCTTGACCAGCCTGTTTCCCGTGATCTTCATCTCTCTTTCATGGTGCTATCTAAACTGGGTCTTTCTCGGAGATCCGCTCTACTTTCTCACCCACTGGAATGCCTTGACGGATACCACCTCTTCGATCTCCAGCCTCGACCTCCAGCCACGAGACCTTGAAGCAGGCATAAAGGCAACAATACACTTTTTCACACAGAATATGCCCATCTTGCTGCCCTATGTCCTGACAGGTATCTGGATATTCGCACCCCAGGACAGACCCAAAAAAGACATGGCACTACCTGTATTTCTGACCCCCATGGTCTTTCTCCTGGCCCACTACATGACAACTTCCACTGCCATGAACCAGGACCTGTTGCTCCTCTTTGTGGCAACAGCAGTATCCATCCGCATCTATTGCCGTGAACAGATGGGGGATTCCCTTTTCAAGGGCATCTTCACCTTGACAATGGCCATTTCCCTGGTAATGAGCTTTTGGCTCCCTTGCAGCCACAATGGCTCAGAAGAGCAGCTCTTCTGCCAGGTTCTCACAGGGGAGAGGAAACATGGCAATCTCACACCATATAGGAGACTACTGGACAGGATACGATCCCAAGATCACATCCTCATGGATGATACCTCGAATTACCCCCTGGTCTTCATGACTCAAGAGCCAAAAAAATTTATCCTGCCCTATGAATACGAGTTCGAGATGATCCTGGCAGCACCCCAACATTTTGTCCGTTATATCATTGTCTCAGACACCTCTTCCCAGGATCGTATTCTTGGCCGATACCCCTTGGCCAGCGTTGGCATCGTCCCTGACTTCTCACTCATTGGTCAGTTTGGAAACATGTATCTCTATGAGGCCTCTATACAAAAAGGACATGGGCTCCACAACACACGCCTACATGAATACATGGCAAGCAAATAGTCACATAGAAGACCTGACCTCGAAAAATGCCTCCTGTTCATATTCAAAAGGTTATGATCTGGAATCCCTTTTCGATGTAATTCCCCAAGGAAGGATGCCCCGACATGTCACCAAGGAGGGCGAGACCTGCCTCTTCGGCTGCCTTGAGTGTGCCCATCTTGTTGGAACAGGCCCTACAAGCCCCCTCTATTAGACCCTTGTCCCTGGCATTTAGCCAAAAATCGTGGAGGAAATGCCCAGTCCTTTCGAGTTCAGGGATGAGTCCTGTGGACGCCCCCTCCAAGATTACCCCTACTTCATGAGATCTTTCCGCCATATCCAAGGCATTCAAGAGGACATGAACAAAACACATCTGATCTCCATTAAAGGCAACAAGCATTAACTTTTTCATGAGATTTTCTCCTTCTATTGATACGTATCAACAATCTGCCCTCCTATTCTTTCTCAAGGGCCAAGGACGGCCTGAAAAGCGGATCAGCCAGCAACACCATCCGCCACGACAGATGAGGGCAACTCAGCGAATAGAACCCTGAACCTGTCAGCCGTGGATCAAAAATCAGCCCAAAGAAAGACTGTGCCAGGAGGGAAGGCATGTAGCTGGGGAAGAGATTAGAGAAAGAGATCATGTACCAGACTGAAGGCCTGACCGGCAACACTCAAGGCCACTCCGGCCCTATCGATGTCGATGGGTTCAGCCAGGGACGTGGCCCTTAGCTGTGAGAGGGTCGAAACTATCTCTGAGGCAGTCTCCTCCTTGTCTGATAGATCTGAGATGTACTCGAGTAGTTGCCTGTCTGACATCTTGAAAAAATCCGCGTTGACAGTGGGTAAGGCAGCGGCAACCGCCTTGATGAGCGCGGTATAGACATCGGAAATCTTGACCAAACAGCGTTCTGGCTGGCCTTCCTCCAGGGCAATCTCTGCGTCCTGAAGGTTTATACGGGCATATTTTATAAAGGTGTGAGTCCTGATGAGGCTCATGATCAGGAACCAGAAGGGATGGCACCAACTGATGGGTTCTTTTCGCTCCCTTCTCCCCGCATATTCCTGTATAGCTTTTTTGTGAGTATCTCGTCTGCTGTCTCACAGAGATCAAAAAGGGCCTCGAGCATATCCAACATCTCAGCCTGTCCATCAGGGGTTCTGTAGTCGAAATCCTCTTCCCAACGGCCACTAACCAGATATTTTCTGAATTCTTCTATGCTGTCCGAGGTTATCATTGTCTTACCGAAGGCCCTACAAAAGGCTTATTATCGAGATCCCCAAAAGTCTGGGATACTAATCCACAAATCTATACAAGAGCTCGTTTTTCTTGACCCAGCCAAGCTCTTGTCGGACCACTTGTTCCTGAAATCTCTTGTCCTTTCGAAAATCTTCTATTTTCTTATGCAAGATGGCGTTTTCCTTGTCAGCCTGTATGACCTTGGCATAGAGTATCTTTCTTTCGCCTTTCATCCTGTGGAGTTTCCAGATACCATAAGGACCGGCTATGTCCCATACCAACAACAAGAAAAGACAGACCAGGAAGAAGATGGTAAATAGTTTGCCATTGTTTCTCCTATTGCGACTCGACCTGTATCCACCTCTATAACTCTGCAATAAACCCTCCTGACGGATCAAACTCCGAGATAACGACAGCCCTTCAAGGCCTTTTGGGACAAAAGGCCAAGGATTATGGCCAGCCCAGGGAAATGACAATAGTTCTATTAGGATAGACTCAACTAAACACCTTCGTCAAGACCTTTTGTGGCAATTTCAGTGGATCACTGACAGATTTTCAGCCGCAGGTGAAATCGCGCTCCTTTTTGTCGACCACCATCAAACATGTCCTCACCCTGCTGGTCACCTTGACCATACCCCTATCATCGGCAAGGGCCTCCACCCTGTGGCGGACCCTTTGTTTTTCCTCATCTCTAAGGTCCCCATATAGCTCGAGGCGCCAGATCATGTTCTCCACCTGGGTCTCCACTGGCCTGACCCGCTCCCAACAACCATTGAAGAATGTCACATGAGGGGCATAACCAAGGCTATAAAGATAATTGAAGGGGAAAATCATATCGTGGCCTTTCTGAACCAGATCTTTACCCATGATCTCTCTATATAGTTCTTTGAGTAACTGGTTTTCCCGGATTCCTGCCCAGGTAACCACAGCAAGGAATCTCCGTGAAATGGAGAGAAATCTCTTGATATTTTCTGCAGATCTCAAAAGGGGGGTCATGGATACGAAGACCGTATCAAATTTGTCGTTGGTACTGAATTCATGCCAGTCTGCCTGGATGATCTCGATATTCGAAAGCCTGAATTTCCGGGCCTTATCCTTCAATTTTTCCAGCATTCCACTTGAAATATCGAGACATACCACCTTCTTACATTTCGTGGCCATTTTCACAGCATAAGTCCCTGTACCACAGGCAATATCTATGACAATATTTTCCTTGTCTAAGGCGCCTTTTTGTTGCAAGATATCCAAGACAGTGGTGACCTGTCTGCGGTAGTCGGCACACTTGTCAAGGTCGTCGTACGTCACCGCAGCCTTGTCCCATGTATCGGGTTTCATACATTTTCTGTTTACAGGGCCTTTCTGCAGACCCTTGGCATATTCTTCCCAAAAGGCAGGATCTTTCGGATTGCAATCTTTCATCTTCATAATCTTAATACCCCTATCTTCTTATGAATAGAATAAACCAGGAAGGATATTTTCACCATGACTAATAAAGGCTTTGAACAATTACTTGAAGAGTCCGTGAAGATCCACGGACACCTATGTCCTGGTCAGGTCCTTGGAGTTCGTCTGGCCATGCTTGGCCTCGAACTTTCAGGCATAACCGATCCAAAGGGTGCTGACAGGAAAAAACTTATCGTCTATGTAGAAATTGACAGATGTGCCACAGATGCCATACAGTCAGTCACGGGTTGCAGCCTGGGGAAGAGGTCCCTGAAATGGATGGATTACGGGGTAATGGCAGCGACATTTGTAAACCTCGAGACAGGCAAGGCACTTCGAATCATTGCAAGAGAGGAAGCCAGGGAACTTGCAGCCAAGTATATGCCAGAGATAGAAAACAAATACAAACGCCAGATAGAGGCATACAAGCTCATGACCGACGAGGAACTATTCGAGGTCCAGGAAGTAAAGGTAAGGATCCCGGAAAAGGATATGCCAGGTAGGCCATCAAGGCGTGTCCAGTGCCAAAAATGTGGTGATTGGGTACAGGATCACAGGGATGTTGACAAGGATGGCCAGATCCTCTGTCGGGCTTGTGCTTACGGTGGATATTACGAGGTCTTGTCATGAAGAATCAAGCAGATGATATATTTGCCACCCCCGGTGGGAGACTCGTGACCGTGGACGAGGCAGTCGGCCTGGTTATCCCCCATGATATTACCGAGATTGTCAAGGGAGAGAAAAAGGGCCCTGCCTTTAAAAAGGGCCATGTTATCCAGGAAGAAGATATCGAAAAGTTGAAGGATCTTGGAAAATTTCATATATATTGTCTCGATTTTGGCCCTGATTATATGCACGAAAACGAGGCTGGACTCATACTGGCAAAAGCTGCGTGTGGACCTGGTGTGGGATGTGATCAGAATGTCATCGAAGGCAAGGTTGCCTTCAAGGCAGTCATCGACGGGCTCTTCACAGTGGACAAAGAAAGGCTGCTGGAATTCAATCTGCTTGGAGACGTGATGCTCGCCACCAGACACACCAATACCATAGTTGCCAAGGGTGAGCAGGTAGCAGCAGGCCGGGCCATCCCCCTGGTGATATCGAGAAAACTCATGGAAGAGGCGGAAAGGATCTTGAGAGAGGGCAATGGCATCCTCAGGGTCAGCCCTTGGCAGATCCACACGGCATCCATAGTGGTCACTGGCAGGGAGGTCTATGAAGGGCGTATCAAAGACGCCTTTGGACCCGCCATGAAAAAAAAGCTATTGGACCTGGGCCTTGAGATCAAATCCTTAGAAAGGGTGACAGACGATCCAGGACTCATTGCAGAGGCCATAAAGGGCGCCATATCACATGGAGCAGAACTCATACTTTGTACCGGTGGCATGTCTGTCGATCCTGATGACGTCACAAGAAAAGGTATAAGGCTTGCAGGGGCTACGGATATCACCTATGGCAGTCCAGTATTACCTGGGGCCATGTTTCTGGTAAGCTATATAAATCAGGTCCCTGTACTTGGAATTCCTGCCTGTGGCATGTATTTTAAGACCACGGTATTGGACCTGGTTCTTCCCAGGATACTGATCAACGAACGGATAGGCAGGAAGGAAATCGCTGCCCTGGGACATGGAGGGCTTTGTCTGGCATGTAAGAAATGCAACTACCCTGTGTGCCCATTTGGCAAGTAAACTATAGACAAGGATAGATCGCCATGTTCATATTGAGTAATTTTATCAAATCCATAGCAACCATTCTCCATATACTACTCAACCTCTATATGTGGGTATTCATAATCAGGGCATTGATCTCTTGGGTAAGCCCTGACCCTTACAACCCTATTGTCAGATTCCTCTACAATATAACAGATCCTGTCATGGACAGGGTGAGAAGGTACCTGCCCCTCAATTTTGGAGGGATAGACCTGACCCCTATGGTAATCATCCTGGTCCTCATATTCCTGGATAGTTTTTTGATCCCAAGCCTATATGAGCTGGCTGCAAGGCTTACTTAGGAGAAAAAATCATGTCGATAACCCCAAATGAACTACTGGAACAGGAATTCTCGGTCCGATTCAGGGGGTATGACAGGCAGGAGGTAAATAGCTTCCTCGAGGAAGTGGCCAACTTCTTAGCCCATGTTATCAAGGAAAGAAACGAACTAAGAGACAAGATACTTCGCTATCAAAAGCAGATCTCTTTGTTGAAGCAGCAAGAATCCGAATTCAGAAAGGCATTGACTACTGCCCATCAGATGGCCGAGGAGATGAAGATCAGCGCTCAAAAAGATGCAGATCTCATCATAGAAAGGGCCAAGCTCGAGGCAGACCGCATAGTAGCAGATGCCCACCAAGAGGCAATACAACTCGAGGATAGGATAAGAAAACTGCGGATGTTGCAGAGGGAATCAGTGCATAAGATGCGCTCCTCCTTCGAAGGTTTCCTTCGCATACTCGACGATGAAATGATGCTTCCTCCTGAAGAGATCGACGAGGCCTTGAGAGTTACGGCAGACCAAATACGTGCCATACAGGATGAAGAACCAGGACCAAGGCAAGAGCTCGTCTCTGGTCATGGGAGAGAAAAAAGCGACAAGGGCGATAGGACAACAGTCTATGAACAAAGGCCCAATGCCCATGACATCCCTGAACCTGACATGACATCCGACCAGGAAGAAGACTATGGTTTCGAACCTGGAAAGCTCTGGCCAGAGGATTAGTCTGTCTTGACATGCCCTTTAGACACGCGGGACAAGGGCACTGAAAAAATCATCCTTCAACCTTCTTAGTCTATCGACTCCCTTTACCTGATAAACCATGGCCCTGAAGGCGGCCGAATGTTTGAGTCCCTTGGTATACCAAGCCAGGTGTTTCCTCGCCATCCATGTTGCCACAGGTTCGTGGTAATGGTCTTCAATTAGTACAAGATGTAGATCTATGACGCTGGAGATAGTATGCAGGGAAGGCATGAACAGCTCGCTATGACCTGATAGATATTCTGACACCTGCCTGAAAAACCAGGGTCTGCCCAAAGATGCCCTGCCTATCATGATACCATCCGCACCGGAGACCTGAAGACATGTTCTTGCATCTTCCACGAGCCTTATATCCCCATTGGCTATCACAGGGACAGTGACTGCCTCCTTGACCGCCCTGACTGCCCTCCAATCGGCCTTTCCACCGAACATCTGGCTCCTTGTCCTGGCATGGACCACAATGAGACTTGCCCCTGCCTCTTGGAGCATCTTGGAAAACTCTGGGGCATTCAAGGAATCTTTGTCCCAACCAAGCCTGATCTTGACCGTAACGGGCACGTCTACACCTGATACAATGGATTCTATTATGGATGCAGCCAGGCATGGCTCCTTCATGAGGGCTGCGCCAGAGCCTGATTTTATCACCTTCTTTTGGGGGCATCCCATATTGACATCTATCAGGTCAGCACCAAGCCCCTGGCAGATGATGGCAGCCTCTTTCATAATTCCAGGATCTGAGCCAAAGAGCTGTACGGAAAGGGGCTTCTCTCCAGGCCCAGGAGTCGCCATCTTCCTGGTCTTGCTGTTTCCCACAAGGATGGCCTTTGCAGAAACCATCTCAGTGACAGTAAGACCAGGGCCAAATCCTCGAACGACTCTTCGGAATGGGTAATCAGTTATACCTGCAAGCGGGGCCAAGAGGATATTGTTTGGTAGCATGAGCCTGCCAACCCTTACGGGATGTTGCCAGCTTTTGGTTTCTGGATCAATGGGCGGTCCTTTCATAGGTGATGAAAAAGGCCAAAGTAACCTTTCTCCGGGGTAAGAGTCTCTTTAGCCCGGGTTGGATGAAGACACGATGGGCTAAACTGCATGCTAAACATGCAATCATCCCAAGAAATTATCCCAGATTATGCAGCTCGCAAGTTTACCGAAGATGCGAGGCAGAGGACACGCAGACGTACTTTGGTACTTCAAGTGTCCGACAACAAAGGAGATTCGGTAAAATCGCGAGGCCCTTGCGGCTTCAAATGCCTGATATTCAATGACCGAAAAAGATTCACCTTTTGGGTGAAAACAATTACGTAAAAAGATGAGAATAACCATTTAATTATTCAAATAAAATCCTTTTCTCAGGCATTTGAAGTGCATAATCTGGGATTATTTTTCCCAGGCACCTGAAACCATAATCCGGGTTTAGTGAGCATGGCTCGTCATTGGACCACAGGAGAAGCCTTGCCCTCCAAGGCCGTCTTTTCCAGGATCATGTGGACATAATCCCTATGGACATCTTCCTCGACAACCCTTCCGCCTACTATTTTCAGTAGTTTATACATCTTTGAAAGGGTCTCTGGCTTGATATAGACCTCTATCTTGTATCCTTCAGGGGTGCTCGGATCTTTGAAGCGTAGACCTACGCCGGATATGGCCCGTCAACAGTCCCTCCGGCTGTCGATTATCAGACTGACGCCTTTTTCTGGCCTCATTTTGTCCTCCTTGCCACATGAAGACACGACTGGCAGTAGAAAAAGAAAAAGGATGCCCATGGCCAGCCTCGGATCGGGAGATATACCTTCACGCACTGGATACATGAGCTGGCCCTTGAGCATCCAAAAGTCCTCTTGCATAGGCAATGTACCCTATGATCTTATAAATGAGACGGGCAACTGTATACTCAGGATAGTGCAGGCCAGGCACTGGGGCAAGTTCCACCACGTCTAAACCAATCACATCGGCCTGGTGAATCACAGATCCGAGAAGCCTCAATATATGCTGCCACTGCAGCCCACCAGGTTCAGGTGTGCCTGTGGCAGGCATCACAGAAGGGTCCATGCAATCCACATCGACTGTTATGTACAAGGGCCTGCCAGAAAGACAGCGACAGATCTTTTCCAGGGCATTGTCAGTCTCTGCCAATATATCCTTTGCAAATACAGGTGTCCTGCCTTGGTCCTTTAAAAATTCCCACTCCCTAGAAGAAAGAGATCTGATACCGGCCTGGATCACGTTCCCAAGCCCCCATATCCTTCTCATGACGCAGGCATGACTGTAACAGGTGCCTTGATATTCATCTCTGAGGTCTGCGTGTGCATCGAGTTGGAGGATGTCAATTTGGCCATAGTGATTGTGGGCTGCCCGAATTGCACCAATGCTCACCGAATGATCTCCTCCGAGAAGTATGGGTAATTTTTCCTCCTCGAGACACATCCTTACTGCGCTGCTTATCACCTCCTGTGCCTTCTCTACCACTACTGGGAGGTCCAGGGGTTCCTGGGTATGGATAGCAGCCTTCCACGGTTCACAAAGAAGCTCTTCGTCGAAAAGCTCCAGTTGTTGTGATGCCTCGATAATCCTGGCCGGACCAAATCTCGCACCAGTACCGTAGCTCGCAGTGACATCAAAAGGAGCTGGGATGATCAAAAAACGGCTCTCTTGCCTTGTAAAGGAGGTATGAGAGCCAAGAAACTGCCTGGACATGAAACTTAGACTATATGGTCATGTGAGCACGTTCATCTTTTATGAACTCCTGGACACTGCGGATCACCTTTGGGAATTCATGCCCACGATTGAGGAGCTTTATCTCCATTTTCTCTATTGAGAAGATCTCTTTTATGTGACTGATGGCAAGGTCAGCATCAAAGCTCTTGCACGAAAAGATATCGAGACTGAGATAGAGTTTGTCCGGAAAGGTATGGATACTTATATGGCTTTCTGCAATGAGGACAAAACCTGAGATCCCCCAGTCTTCCGGGACCTTGCCTGAATATTTGAACACGTAAGGGGGCATTATCTTCGTCATATGAATCTCGTCAGGATATCGGCTCAAGAAGTCGTAAATCCCATCCAGGTCCTTCAACTTGTCACGATCGCATCCGTAGCCATCAAGCATAAGGTGCTGCCCAAATCCATACTCGACATGTTCCATCTTGTTGCCCTCCTTTCAGACGCCACCAGGATCAGCTGGTGTAAAAATTCCCCAAAAATTGCCTTGGGATGGGTCTGAAAAAAAACCGTCGGCCTATTCACCACGAGAATCGGCAGACAGGAAAATGTAGTTTGTGTTTTTCTGATAATAAGGTAAAATCCACACCGGTTTAAAAAAGCCAGTGGCAAATGCATGCAAGACAGCAAATATACATGAGCCAATAAAAATCTGCCACTACTTTTTAGTAAAATCACCACTCTTTACATTCTCTTATGGATAAAAAGCGAATACTTATAGCAAACAGGGGCGAGATCGCCATAAGAATAATGAATGCCTGTGACGAATTGGACCTGGACTATGTCGTAGTCTATACGGCCCAGGACAGTGCCTCACTACACGTGAAGAAGGCCATCGAGGAGAAAGGGCCGGAGGCAGTCTACAGGATAAGTAACTACAAGGACCCCAATGAGATCTTCTCTGTTGCTGACCATTGTGGTGCTGATGCAATCCATCCTGGCTACGGCTTCTTCTCGGAAAATTTCCGTTTTGCCAGGCGTGCTGCCCTGAGGAACAGACCCCTCACGTTCATAGGCCCGAGGTGGGAGGTCATCAGGGATCTTGGAAGCAAGATAAACACCAAGCGTATTGCCAAACAACTTGGCATCCCCGTCATCCCTGGCTCAGACGAACCTCTTTACAGCGAGATAGAGGCAGAGGTCTTAGCGGAGAAACTCTTTTTCCAGCAAAAGGAACAGGGTGTCGACAAACCGTCCATACTCGTGAAGGCCTCTGCAGGAGGTGGAGGCATGGGGATAGAAGAGGTGAATCACCTCGACACCTTCCGCCAGATTTACAGGCGCATACAGAACTATGCAAAACGCCAATTCGGGGATGAAGGGGTGCTCATTGAACAGTGCATGAGGGATTATCATCACTTGGAGGTCCAACTCCTGTGTAGCCAACACGAAGAGATAGTCCATTTCAGCACGAGGAATTGCACCATACAGAGCACTGGCCGTCAGAAACGTATAGAAGTAGCCCCTGGATTCGACCCCAAGACAATCGATTATCCTTTTGATGCTGCAAAGGTCCTTGACCTCATGGTGGATTATTCCATCCAACTCGCCAAGGAGGTGAAATATGACAATGTTGGCACCTGGGAATGGATTGTAACAAGGGATGGCAAGCCCTATCTCCTCGAGGTGAACACGAGGATTCAGGTAGAAAATGAGATTTCTGCCAGGATCTCCAGGATCTCTAAGCATGACGCCCCTGTAAATCTCATCAGGGAACAGATACGATCGGCATTTGGAGAGAAGTTGGGTTTCAAACAGAAACACATCTCCTTTGCAGGCACCAGCATCGAGCTTCGTATAGTTGCCGAGGATGTGAAAAGGGGATTTGCCCCATGGTGTGGTAAGATAACCACCTTTTCCTTTCCTGAAAAACCGTGGGTGAGGCTCTACAGCCATGTGCCCCAAGACGAGCCCTATGAGATACCCACAGAGTATGACCCCAACCTTGCCCTGGCGATCATCTGGGGCATGAATACTGAACAGGCAAAGGAAAGGGCCAGGGAATTCATCTCAAAGACGGTGATAAGAGGGGAAGATTCAAGGGGAAAACCCATTATAACCAATCTCGAATACTTGAAGGACCGCCTGGATGACGTGCTCAAATTTTGAGGTCCATTCCCGGCATTTGAAAAGACATGGATATAACTTATAGAGATAGATGGATCAGAAGTATATATTAGACAGTGGAAAATATCTTGCCGGTCTTCAGGACCGCATAACCTACCTGGGAGATATCAAGGGCGGCCTGGAATGGGGCCGTCTCGACCAGCTCTTGGAAAAGGTCCAGGAAGTCCGGAACAATATCTTTGAATTTACAGACAAGCAGCTTATCAACCTGATAAGTGATCTCGAAGACAGGATCACATTTTTCGAAGAAAGGGTGGCCAAGACCCTTACCCCCATAGAGATTGTAAATATTGCCAGGAGCGTCCAGCGTTTCACCCTCTTGGATATCCTCGAGAATGTCTATGACTCCTTCACCGAACTTGGTGGCGAAGGTGATTGCAACATAGACCCTGCCATACTCGTGGCCAGGGCCACTCTCACCAGGAGGGTGAAAAACCGCCTCTATTATCATCAAGTCATGGTCATTGGCCATGAGAAAGGAAAGGGTGAAGAGTTCAGGAATGGAGGCAGTGCAAAGCCCTGGGGGAATGAAAAGGCCCTTAGATACATGAAGGTGGCAGAGACAGAAGGCATACCCATCCATACCTATATCTTCACCCCTGGTGCCTATCCCACAGAAGACTACCCTGGGGCAGCTCAGCAGATAGCCCGAAACCTGTTCCAGATGGCAAGGCTCAGGGTACCGATAGTCACCTTCATCTCTGAAGGAGGCTCAGGAGGAGCAGAGGCCATAGGTCTTGCAGACATCAGACTCATGGGCTCGCGTGGGTACTACTCTGTAATCTCGCCCGAGGGTGCTGCTGCCATTGAAGGACGCATAAAGGAAGGTGAAAAGGTCCCTCAAGAGCTGGTGGAACACTGTGCGGCTCAACTAAAGATAACGGCCAAGGACAACCTCATGTTAAAGACCATTGACAGAATCATAGAGGAACCCCCCCTTGGTGCCAGGAGAGAGGACTTCGCATTTTTCAGGCGGTTACGCTATGAAATGGTAAGGGCCACCGATGAAGTGGTACTTCAGACCAAGAGTTTCAGGGCCTTCAGGGCCTATGCGCTCAAACGCCAGGCCCAGGAGATAGGAAACGGCAGTGGAGATGAATTCGACATCCACATAAAGTGGTCCCTTTCAGACTCTGAAAAGGCAAAACTCCTGGAGTTCAGGTCTGAAAAATACCGCAAGATGGGTAAGGGATTCACGGAATCCAGGAGAGCCATATCGAGAAAGCTCGAAAAGGCATCAAATTCATTGAGACAGAGTTTTTATGATCTTCGTTATGGCCTATTGAGACACCATTCCAGAAGTGTACAAAAGATCCTGGAAGAGGTCTCCAGCGAAGGCTCCATCTTTCTCAAGACCGTTACCGAGCCCATGCGTGCTGCCTATGACTTCGTATTCCCCAAACCTGACTATCCTACAACCACAGAGGTATTCGATCCATTCAGGAAGAGTATATTCGTACAGGATTGGGAACACTACATAAGCCCTCTGGCCAACGAGGATCGCACGGTCACGTGCCCCAATGCTGACAAATATGGCTGTAGGGACCTGTGGGTCCCTGATCTATACGGGGAGTTCTGCGGGGTGTGCCCAAGCTGTGGCCATCACTTCCCCCTCGAATACCAATGGTATCTCGAAAATCTCTTCGACAAGGACTCGGTCAGGGAGTTCAACGCCCACATTGCCTCGTCAAATCCTCTAAGATTCGATGGATTCGACATCAAGCTCAAAAAGGCAATGGAACGGACAAAGCGCCGTTCAGCCATAATCACCTTCGACGCCGCAGTCCATGGCATAAAACTGGTGGTGGCCATGCTCTACAGCGACTTCAGGAGTGGAACGGTTGGGGCGGCAGAGGGAGAAAAGTTCATACGCGCCTGTGATAGGGCCAAGATCACCAGGAGACCTTTTCTGGCATACATACATACCACTGGTGGCATCAGGATACATGAGGGTACCCTTGGTGTGGTCCAGATGCCCCGGTGCACCTTGGCAGTACGGGAATACATCGACAGCGGTGGCCTTTACATGGTGGTCTATGACAACAACTCCTATGCAGGCCCTGTAGCGAGTTTCCTGGGCTGTTCCCCCTATCAAGTGGGGATTCGTTCATCTCGTATAGGATTTGCCGGCCCAAGGGTCATAAGGGAAACCACTGGGGCAGATGTACCGCCAGACTATCACAGCGCCAAAAATGCCTTGAGACGTGGCCATATCCAGGGAATATGGGATAGAAGAGACTTTAGAAAGAACCTCTTTGAAGCAATGATGACAATGGGTAGTCCCCATCTCTATTACAAGTAAGGGCAGCCAGCCATGGATATAAACCTTAACGATCTTTTGAGGCAGTTCAAGTCCCACCCGTATGAGGACCATCACATAGACGCGCCCCATACCGGGGTCGTCTCCTTCAAGGTGAAGGAGGGCCAAGAGGTAAAGGGGCCTTCTGGACAGTGGCTTCACAAGCCAGGCACCCTTCTCTATATACTTGAGAGGGAGAAGAATCCCAAGAGGATAACGTCCAGCTTTTCCGGGACGGTGGCGAACCTTCGTACCCAGTTGGAAGGCACATTTGTGCATGCAGGCGAAAGGCTCCTTACAGTACAACACAAGCTCAACAGGGATGAGATCATCGACAGGATATTGAGAAAGGTACTCTTTATTTTCCGTGCACCTCAAAGGGCCAGGTATTTCTTCACTCCAGAGGCCATAAGCTTCCTGGAAAAGGACACGGACAAAGGCCTTTCCGTAGCCCCAGGCGATGAAATCATAATAATGTCCCTCATGAAACGGGATACCTTTCTGCCTTACGAAGGTCCACCAGGCATTATATACAAGGTATATTTTCAGCAGGGAGATCTGGTGGAACAGGAGGCCCCACTGTTTGGCCTGTGTCCCCCTGGAAAACTCCCATTCGTACAAAAGGTGATCCAGAGGATCAGAACAGAATGGGATGACTGATCCATGAAGGAGGCGAAGCCATAAAAAGTTTCCTCCTGGCCTTGCAATTTCTCACTATCATAACGGTTGTGCCAGGTCTGTCTGCAACCGAGAGGGAACTGTCTGCATCTCTATCCTATTTCCCCCTGGTAGGCCTGATCCTCGGAGGGCTCATTGCAGGACTCAACTGGGCGGCATCGGACTTCTGGCCTTCACTCCTCACAGCCATATCCGTGGTGATCTTCTTGGCCTTTCTCACCAGAGGGCTCCATCTGGATGGGCTGGCGGATACGGCAGATGCCATTGGAAGCGGTGCCTCGAAAGAGACCGCCCTTGTCATCATGAGAGACAGTTGTAGCGGTGCCCTTGGCGTATTGGCCCTGGTCTCTGTACTCTTGTTGAAGATTGGCGCTGCTGCAAGCCTGTCTGAATCAGACGCGTGGCAGGTGTTCATACTCGTGCCCTGTCTCTCCAGGTGGTCCCTCAACTGCCTTGCTGCCTCTTGTGGCTATGCCCGGCCAGAAGGGGGATTGGGGGCGGCATTTTGCGGCAGTGCTGCCAGAGGACACCTCATTATATCCGGGCTCACTGCGATTTCCGCCTCCTGGTTCCTGGCAGGTCCCTGGGGGATCGCCTTGTTCTTGGCAGCCACTATTGCAGGCCCTATCGCAGGCCTGTGGTCCAAGGCAAGGTTTGGTGGCGTGACAGGAGACATACTTGGTGCACACTTGGAGACAGTGGAGACACTTCTTTTCATGGCTGGAGCAGGGATGTATAGATGGATTCAGTAAGGATATATCTCCTGAGGCACGGCCAGGTGGATTTCCCCAAAGGCATTTTCTATGGCCAGATGGATGTGCCTCTTTCCGATATGGGCAAAAGACAGAGCCTGCTGACTGCAAGATATATTGTCCAGGTGGATCTGGACTTCGTTATCACCAGTGACCTCGAAAGATGTGCCACCCTGGCCTGTCTCATACAGGATGAAGGGGGGCCTGGACCGGTCTTTTCAAAGGCCCTTAGAGAAGTCGACTTTGGACAATGGGCAGGCCTGAGCTGGGACGAGATAGAAAAGGCCCATCCAGGGGCCATGTCCCAACGCATGGAGGATCTCGAAAACTATAGGCCCCCTGGCGGAGAATGTCTCGCCGATGTACTGAAACGGGCAGGGGTAGTGTTTGAACGCTGTGCCCAAGGCACCTATGGCAAGAATATAGCCATCGTGGCCCACGGCGGGGTAAACAGGGTGATAATAGCCGATTTCTTGGGCATGAGACTCCAAAATATCTTCAATCTCCATCAGGACTACAATTGCATAAACTGTATCGAGATCTTCCCAGATGGCAATGGCACCCTAAGATTCCTGAACATGACGAGTCACTTGGACACAGATCCACAGGATTAAGAAATAGTTTGCCAGGCACGATCTCATGAAAAACACGGGGGTTGGCGAATATGTGGAGGCCTTCAAGAGATCCAAACACCTTGGACGTCAGATAGTCTTCGAACACATCGACCATGAACAAAGGCCCAAGACTTCAGCCCTTCGTCTCCTGCCTGAGATCGAAGCGGCACTTGGGGCCATGGGTATAACCAGGTTATACTCCCATCAGGTAGAGGCCATTGAACTCGTAAGATCTGGCATAAACGTGGTAGTGGCCACCCCTACTGCCAGCGGCAAGACCCTTATATACAACATCCCCATAATCGAAAGATTCCTCGAAAACCCCACATCGAAAGCCCTTTACATCTTCCCCCTGAAGGCCCTTGCCCAGGACCAGCTAAGGGCACTAAATCGCTTGTCTTCAGCCTTGCCATCCGCCCCCAGGCCTGATGCTGCAATATACGACGGGGATACAAGCCAATGGGCACGTACCAAGATCAGAAAGAGGCCCCCAAACTGCCTATTCACCAATCCCGAGATGCTCCACCTCTCCCTCCTTCCTTATCACAGCTCCTGGGCTGCCTTTTGGAAAGAACTTTCCTATGTGATAATAGACGAGGTGCATACCTACAGGGGCATAATGGGAAGCAGCATGGGCTGGGTATTTCGCAGACTCAGAAGGATCTGCAAAAGATACGGCTCAGACCCGGTGTTCATTCTATGCTCGGCCACAGTGGGCAATCCCAGGGAACTTGCCCATGACCTGACTGGCCTCGACTTTAGGGCCATCACAAAAAGCGGCGCCCCCCAGGGCAAGAGGCACCTTATCCTTGTGGACCCAGAGGGTGCAGGGGCAGCCCAGACAGCAGTAGGGCTGCTTCTGGCTGCCATCAAAAGGGGCCTGAGGACCATTGTCTATACCCAGTCCAGAAAACTCACAGAGCTCGTGGGCATGTGGGCAATCCAAAGGGCCGGGCCCCTGTCCCAAAAGATATCTGCATACAGGGCAGGGTTTTTGCCAGAAGAAAGGCGCATGATAGAGGATCGGCTTTCTTCAGGACAGCTGCTTTCTGTAATTTCCACCAGTGCCCTTGAACTTGGGATAGATATAGGTCTCCTGGATATATGCATCCTGGTGGGTTATCCAGGCACTCTCATGTCTTTGCGGCAAAGGGGTGGAAGGGTTGGCAGAAATGCACGGGAATCTGCCGTCATCCTTGTGTCTGGTGAGGATGCCCTTGACAAATTCTTCATGAACCATCCTGAACAACTCATAGTGAGGCCTTCTGAAAATGCAGTCGTAAACATATACAACAAAAGGGTCATGAAAAGGCACCTTGTCTGTGCAGCCTCAGAAGAACCACTCCATAAAGGAGAGAACTTGCTGAAGGACGAGCCTACGAAGAGGCTGATAACCGAACTCGTACACAAGGGGAAACTCTTTGAGACCGGGGACAATACCCGTTTTGTCAGCATGAGGAAATATCCCCAAAGGGAGGTAGATCTCAGGAGTGCTGGGAAAGGTTTCCAGATAATCACAGAGGACGGGAAAACCATAGGGACGATGGATGGCTTCAGGGTCTTCAGGGAAACACATCCAGGGGCGGTATATTTGCACAGGGGCAAGACATACCTGGTGAAGGATCTGGATATAGAGTCGAGAAAGGTGGTGGTGAGGCCAAAGAAGGTCGACTATTTTACCAGGGTCAGGGCCAGCAAAGACACCCAGATCCTGGAGGCCGTTGAAACCGGAAGGCTCTTTGGCAGTGAGCTATTTTGGGGCAGGCTCATGATCACAGATCACGTATTGGGCTATGACGTGCGCCATGTCAGGGGGCAAAAGCTCATCAACAGGGTTGAATTGGATCTGCCTCCCCAAAGATTTGAGACAGAAGGTCTATGGATAATCATTCCCGAGGATGTAAAAAAGGGGGCTGAACAAAAACTCCTCCATTTCATGGGGGGGATACATGCTGTGGAACATGCCTTCATAGGCATAATGCCTCTTCTCGTGCTCTGCGACAGAAATGATCTGGGGGGCATATCCACTACCTTTCACCACCAGACATCATCTGCAGCTATATTCGTATATGACGGCATCCCAGGTGGAGCAGGACTAACGCACAAGGCATTTCATGAGGCCCAAAACCTCCTTACAACCACCTTGGATACAATCAAAAGCTGCCAGTGCAAAACAGGATGTCCTTCTTGTGTCCACTCTCCAAAATGCGGCTCTGGCAACCGTCCAATAGATAAGTCAGCAGCCATATTTGTACTTGAAAAAATAAGAGGAGATGCCACAAAAGAGGGCAAAAGCTCCATTGCAAGCACCATTCTCATGCCCCGAAAAGGGAAAAAGGACCAGACTGGACGAGGGATATCATCCACGTCCCAACCAAGGACTGGCCCTACTGCTTCCAAGTACCCCAAAGACCGGTTTTGCGTCCTGGACATCGAGACCCAACTTTCTGCCCAGGAGGTTGGAGGATGGCACATGGCCCACAAGATGAGGGTGAGCTGTGCGGTCCTGTACGACTCCCTCACAAAGAGCTATGTCACCTTCCTGGAAGACCAACTCCCTGCCCTTTTTAGACTCATGGCACACATGGATCTAATTGTGGGTTTCAATATAAAAAGGTTTGACTATAAGGTGCTCTCCGCTTATTCCCCGATGGATTTCTGGGGGCTTCCCACCCTGGATATATTGGAACATGTACATGACCGCCTGGGCTACAGGCTCTCTCTGGATGCCCTGGCATCTTCGACCCTGGGCACCCAGAAAAGTGCCAATGGTCTCATGGCGCTCAGATGGTGGAGGCAGGGCGAGATCAGAAAAATCATAAGATACTGTAAAATGGATGTGAAGATCACCAGGGATCTCTTTCTCTTTGGCTGGAACAACGGCTATCTTTTATTCAAAAACAAGGACAAGCACCTGGTAAAACTGCCTGTCTCCTGGGCCTGAACTGGAGATAGGACCTGTCACACCCCTTGAGCCTGCTAATTGATAGACTGCTCTATATTGATCTGGTTTCTTACTTGGAAATTTGATACATTAATCACAATAAGGCAGTGAGACGACCAGGCCAAGACAATCAGTCACTCCATCAGGGGAACCCTCGAGAGAGTAGGAGCTCAACCATGAAAAAGATCTTGAAGATATTGACATTTTTTATCCTATTGACCGTCATTTTCATCGTCGGGCTTTCCATCTTCATACGCGCCTACCTGACAGAAGATCGGATAAAGGCCATGATAATCCCCCAGGCAGAACAGGCCTTGGGGAGAAAGGTGGATCTCGGCTCCATAAGGGTGAGCCTGTTCCAGGGCATAATCGTAAAAGATCTCGTGGTGAAGGAACCTGATGAAAAAAGCGATTTTTTGAAGACGGAAGAATTCGTCCTGCGATATGATCTTTTGCCCCTCCTACATAAAAGAATCGTAGTCAGCCAGGTAAAACTGGTAAGGCCCTATATAGAAATAATAAGGGACAGATCAGGGCATTACAATTATGAGAGCCTCACCATCTTACAGGCCAAAAAGGCCAACAACAGCGTTACCAGGCATCCCGAGTCCCCCAAGAGGGCAAAGGTCTCTGCTGCACCCTTGGCCTTGACTGTCAACTCGGTGGTCATAAGAAATGGCCATGTCACTTTCAAAGACGAGCTGAAAAGGCTTCCCCAGATAGATACACGAACGGACTGTTCTCTGACCCTGGAGGCTGGTCCTGACCTGAGGTCCCTGACCTATTCTGGAGATATCGACTTCAAGGCCCAGATCATTTATGGCAAGGCCAACTCAGACATAAAAGGCTCCATCAAATTCGACAACAAGAAGGCTGGTTTTCAGATCATGGCTGGCATTGATGGCCAAAAGATCCAGTTTGTGGGGGACGTGAACAATTATCTCACGCATCCAGATGCCAGGCTCGATATCTCAAGCAAGAAGCTCGATGTTGACAGACTCCTGGCCTTGGCAGCCGCCTTGCCCAATCGGGGTACAAAAGAGCAGGCCAGGAAAGAATCCAGGTCGGTAAAGACCAACCGGCCCAGGTCCAAGGGGCCAAGACTCAGGCTCAAGGGCAAGATCCGCATAGGGAAACTCCTCTACAAGCCCTATGAACTCGAAGACTTTGCTCTTGGCTACCGCTTGGACAACGACAGATTGTTGCTCAATGATATTGCCACCAGGTTCAAGAACAAGGGCATTGAAGGCCGTCTTGGTGCCCATGCAGACATCTTGCTCTCAAACATGACGGGTGCCTTGTGGATCGATGTCCTGTCCATGAATACAGACAAGGCAAAGGCCCAAGTGGCTGGCAAGATAGATCTCCACAGGGAAAAGATAGATCTTGCCCTCGACATGGACATCGATGGTCAAAAGGCAATCGTTTCTGGGTGGATCAAGCATTATTCAACCCACCCGGATATCAGACTCGATCTCAAAAGCAAAGAGATAGATGCCAACAGACTTCTTGCCATCGCGCAGGTAGCAAAGTCCCCAGGCAACAAAGACAAGGCTGGCCAAGCCGTTAAAACTGCCCCCCAAAAAACCAAGGGGGAAGAAACCAGCCCCATACACCTGCCACCTGGGCTCAAGGCCCGTGGCACAATCCAGGTGGCAAGGCTCCTATATGAAGACCTGACTATGGACAACGTGCTCCTCAAGTACAGGATAGAAAAAGGTGTCTTGTTCGTGGATCAATTCTCTGCCCGTACAGCCGATGGTTCCTTGGCCACCAAGGCCCAGGCCACATTGACCAGACAGCCTATCCCCTTCAAGGGAGATATCAAGATGACTGGTCTCGATATTCCCAAACTGCTACGAGGGATAAAAAGCCCCATGAAGGGGAAACTATCGGGTATTTTCTCAGGCAAATTCGATTTTTCAGGTTCTGGTACCCACTGGAGTCTTCTCCAGAAGAGCCTGAACGTAGAGGGGAACTATCAGGTTAAAGAGGGGGAGATAAGGGGTATCAAGGCCATAATGGTCGTTGCAGATCTTCTGGGCCTGCCTTCCCTTCGGGATATAGACTTCAAAAACCTCGATGGCACCATTCATGTGGCCAATGGTATGGTTCACCTCAAGACCGCTTTGTCTGGAAGAAACATATCTGCAAGGGCAAAGGGGGTCATAGGCCTCGATGGAACACTGGATCTGCCTTTCACCATCATCCTATCCAAAGAACTCTCCCAAAAACTGAAGCGAAAAAGATCCCTGGCCAGGTATCTCGTGAATAAATCGGGCAATGCAGAGATCAATATGAGATTGAGCGGCACGATCAACGCCCCAAGGCCATCTCTGGACACTTCTGTGGCCAAGAAGAGGCTGAAAAAAGAAATAACCAACCGGGTGGAAAAGGAACTGGGAAAACTCCTTGGTACTGGGGGAAAAGACGGCGAACAAAAGGAAAACCATCAGAAAAAGCTCACGCCAGAGGGTTTCATAAAGGGCCTTTTTGGCAAATGAAAAAAAATAGAGGCTGTGGGCTCACTCGGACAGGGCTATTAGGGTTGCCTGCCTTCCAGTGATCCTGTCTCGTCTGTAAGAGAAGTAGTTGCTGTCACAAACCGTGCATATCCTGGGGCAGAAGATATGATTCCTGTCGAGCCCTGCCTCTATTAGCTGCTGGATGGAAATAGCCCAGAAATCGAAATGATCAGGCCGGACCTGGAAGGAATGCATCCATTCAGGAAGGATGTTTTTCCAGCCCCTGAATTCCCCGCAGCATGGCCCAAGGGACGGGCTTATCCCTGCCCAGATATCACCTGGCCTCGATCCATAACGGTCCCACAATCGACATACTGCCTTTGAGAGAATGCCATGTACACTCCCCCTCCAGCCACAATGGATATTGGCCACAACCCGTTTGACAGGATCAAACATGACCACAGCCTGACAGTCTGCATGCTTTATCATTAGACCAAGGCCTGGCACCCTGGACACAATACCATCGGCCTTTGATCCAGAGACTATTTCTCCAGGCAGCAATGCTTGGATGGCATCCACATGTAAGATATCCACCCCATGAACCTGTTCTATGAAAAGGATGTCCCGCACCTGGGCAAATCTCTTTATTATCTGCCGATTCTTCCCCACGTTTTCATGAAGATCTCCCACAGCCTCCCCGACATTCAGGCTATCGAAGGGCGCGGGACTTACCCCACCCAAGCGGTCGAAGCTGAAACACCTGAGCCCACCTCGCAAAGACGAGGGCAGATGAGACATGAGATCTATGCAGTGAAGACGGTCCCCCAATGCTTCAACCTGCCCTTTGTCCGATTGCATCTGTCAAAAAAAACAATCTATCCAAAATCATGGGCCAGACCATTTTACAGGGGCTAAAAGGCAAAGGGGATGTGCTCAAACCGGGGAGCTGTTTCTTGCCCAGGAAAGGTTATTGCCAGGACGTCAAACCTCACCTGTAGGCCTGTCTTTTTCTTGTCTTGCATATAGGCCTCTGCCACCCTTCGTATGGTGTGTTGTTTCATGGGTGTGACCGCCTCTTGGGGCAGGCCATACTTGGTGCTCTTTCTGGCCTTTACCTCTACGAATATGAGATAATCATCTTTTTCGAGGATAAGATCTATTTCTCCTGGAGCAGACCTGAAATTTCTTTCGAGAAGCTTGTAACCCCGCTGGAGGAAATAGTCCTGGGCAAGATCTTCGGCCAGGGCACCAAGTCTTTTACCCATCAGGAAACCCCAAAGGCCAGGGCCAGTTTCATCAAGGCTGTACCCCCTTGAAGGACCTCCTGTGTAATGGGCAGGGGCCGTGAAGCTTCAAGGCCTGCCTGTGTTCCCTCGTGGCATATCCCTTGTGCTTCTTGAAATTATATTGGGGGAACATGTCTGAGAATTTCTCCATCAGCTTGTCCCTATAGACCTTTGCCACAATGGAGGCCGCAGAGATGGAACAAGAGATGGAATCTCCGTGAACAATGGTCTTTTGGGGCAGGGGATGGGGAATGGGCTGGTTACCATCAACGAGAACGGCACGAGGCCTCACCTCGAGGCCATCAAGTGCCAGGCTCATTGCCTTGAGAGCAGCCCTCAAGATGTTGATGGAATCGATCTCCTTGGCATCTACTTGGGCAATGGCCACTGCAGTGGCCCTCTGTCTAATGAGCCTCTCCAGCCTTTCCCGTTTGGCAGGTGTGAGAAGTTTGGAATCGGTAACACCTTGGTCTTCCAGGCTGCAAGGCAAGATCACTGCTGCGGCTACCACAGGCCCTGCCAGGCATCCCCGCCCTACTTCATCTACTCCGGCAACAGGAGCAAGGCCTTTTTCTGCAAAAAGCCTTTCGTGTAGCCACATGTCTGTCCGGCGCTCTATATCGGCAAACAGGTGGGCAGACATGAAAGATCTAATATAGGGCCCTTTTGTTTCTTATCTTGTGCCTCATGGCCTTACCTCTGAGGCCTCTGAGGTAATAGAGCTTGGACCTATTGTGTCTGCCTGTCTGGACTATCTCGATCTTTTCAATCCTGGGTGAATTCACAGGGAATATACGCTCGACCCCCACGCCATAGGAGATCTTGCGTACTGTGAAGGTCTCTGAGATACCACTCCCCTTACGACTGATTACAACGCCTTCAAAGACCTGAATCCTTTCCTTTTCAGCAGATTCTCTGATCTTCACATGAACCTTGACTGTATCTCCAGGCCTGAAAGGAGGGATGTCGACCCTCATCTCCTCAAAGCCGAGCTTTCTTATCACATCCATCTTTATTGCCTCCTGAACCGTGATATTCTATCCAATACTATTGCAACGGCACTCCTGACAGACAGATGATTGTAATCAGTACCTGCACTTATAGGGCAGATTACACCATCGCACTGGTCAAGACACTCCTGATGGAGGCCGGAAGCCGTACCAAAGAGCAATAATATACATTCAAACTCATTTTTGTACACTCTTTTTTCAAAATTTTCCCAGGAAACACAACCTGGGATCTCCCTGGCAGAGGTGGCAAGGAGAACGGGGGCAAGCCCAGAAAGGTCCCTTGCCTGCTCTATTGCAGAGGCAAGGTCTGGAACGACATGAACGATGTCGAAGGCCCTTTTGCGGTCGGGGTTGAACTGGCCTCCTATCCCAGTGAGCCAGTGAGAACTGACCCGTTTTGCAAGGTCCTGCTGTTCCTCAGAGGGGGTTATCACATAGAACCCTTGGACGCCATAGGTAGTGGCAGTCCTGGCTATATCATGGATGTCAAGATTTGTTATGGCTGAACAGATCTTTTCACCACGCCTGTTGAGAACAGGAAAGTGTACAAGACCCACAAAGATATTCACGGCTGAAAGCCCTCACTCCTTCCGGCCTTTTCCCCCATAACCAAGGTCCTTCAAAAACTGCCAATCGTCCCTGTCGAGATCTGCCTTTTCCAAAAGATCAGGCCTCCTTTCGAGGGTGAGCCTCAGTGCCTGCTGTCTCCTCCATCGGGCAATGTTCCCATGATCCCCTGAAAGCAAGACTTCTGGGACCGAAAGCCCCATGAACTGTCTCGGCCTGGTATAGTGGGGATATTCCAAGAGGCCATCTGAAAAGGAATCCGCCATGGCTGAGTCCTCACATCCCAGGACACCAGGCACCAAGCGGCTGACAGCATCCACAACGACAATGGCAGCTGGCTCGCCTCCAGACAGGACGTAGTCTCCTATGGAAAGCTCCTGGTCCACCATCTTTTCTATGACCCGCTCATCGATACCCTCGTAACGTCCACAGACGAGGATCACATGGGAGAGGCGGGAGAGCCGTACAGCCACCTCGTGGGAGAATACCTCACCCCTCGGGCTCAACAAGATCACCTTGGCCCTGCTGTCTCGTTCCTTCAGAAAAGAAATGGCCTTTGCCAAGGGCCCAGGCGTCATGACCATGCCGGCACCACCGCCATAAGGTCTATCGTCAGTGGTCTTGTGACGGTCCGTGGTAAAATCTCTCAGGTTCACTGGGCGCACCTTGATCAGCCCTTGCTCGATGGCCTTGCCCAACACCCCCTCTTCAAGTGGAGAGGAAAAATACCCAGGGAATATGGTTATGATATCAAATATCATGCTGACTTTTGGGGCTGGAGGCACGACCTTTCAACAGGCTTGTCGTGGCATCGAGAAGGCCGGGGAGCGGCTCTACAACACAGTGGCCTTTGTGGAGATCGATCTGATCTATTATGCCTTCCACCATGGGGATGAGTACCTCTCTTTCCGCATCTCTGACCACGAGGACATCACTTGCGCCAGTCTCTATTATGGCATGGACATCTCCAAGGTACTGATTCTCAGTGGTAAACACCTTGAGCCCTTTGAGCTGGAACCAATAAAATTCGTCATCGTCCTTTGCAGGCAACCTCGAGGCCTCTTGGAAGATGTATTCCCCAGAGATCCGCTCTGCTGCCTCTCTGGAATCGACCATCCTCAGGGAGCAGACAACCAGCCTGGCACCCTTCTTGGTGAAACCGGATATCACATACTCCTCATAGTGGCCAGATGCCTCCTTGATGAAAAAAAGCCCTGGCACCAAGATGCTATCCAGGTACGAATAGACCTTTACAAGCACCTGACCCTTCAGCCCCCTGGGGCGTAAGATTCTACCTACCTTGATGAACCTGTGCATACAGGAAAAAAAGCGCAAAAAGCCTCAAAAGATCAATAAAACAAAAAGCCTGCTATTTACCCTGCGGCAAAAGAAACAGGCTTGAAAAAGACTGCCGAAAAAATTATGACCTGGATTTCGATTATTCTAAGATTTCCAGGACCGAGCGTTTTCTCAACTTTGTCGATGCTGCACTCAAAATGGTCCTCATGGCACGGGCTGTTCTGCCCTGTTTCCCAATGATTTTCCCAAGATCCTCCTTGGCTACCTTCAGCTCTATCACCGAGGTCTGTTGTCCTTCGACTTCGTTTACTTCAACCTGATCGGGGAAATCAACTAGCGCTTTAGCAATATGTTCTACCAGTTCCTTCATCTCTTACCTCCACCTATACAAAGCGCACTTAATGGTACCCGGGCAGATGGATCACTGGAAATTTCGCCCTATTGACAACCTGCCTTGGCAATAAGAGATTTGACAGTATTGGAAGGCTTTGCGCCTCTGTCCAACCACTTCTTTACCTTGTCTGGATCCAGCTTGATCTCGGCAGGATCTTTCAAAGGGTCATAGGTACCGAGAATTTCCAGGAATCTGCCATCTCTTCTTGCCTCTGAATTTGCAGCTACAATCCTATAAAATGGCCTTTTCTTTCTGCCACCTCTTGTTAAACGTAATCTTATCGCCATCTATTCCTCCAGTAAAATTTATGCCCTGTCACCATGGTTGACCAGGGTTATTTTTCTTTTTTTCTAATTTAGTCTTACCTGTTTATCTCAAAAAGGCAATAGCCCCTTTGGGATTTTCTTGAAATTTGATTTGCCCAGCTTCTTGAACATCTTGTTCATTTCAGCGTAATTCTTGAGGAGTTGGTTCACGTCCTGCACTGTGGTTCCACTGCCCTTTGCAATACGCCTTCTCCTGCTGGCATTGATGATGGTATATTTCCTGCGCTCCTGGGGTGTCATGGAATTGATGATAGCCTCTATCTTTATCAATTCCCGATCGTCGGGCATCATCCCCTTCTTGAACTGTTTCATCTTGTTCAGACCAGGGATCATGGAGATTATCTGCTCCAGGCTACCAAGCTTTCTCACCTGCCTGAGCTGATCCCTGAAGTCCTCCAGGGTAAATGTATTCTTTTTGAGCTTCTCCTGGAGCTCCAGGGCCTTGCCCTTGTCAAAGGTATCCTGGGCCTTTTCTATGAGGGTCAGCATATCTCCCATACCGAGGATCCTGTCTGCAATCCTCTTGGGATGAAAGGCCTCCAGGGCATTCAACTTCTCCCCGACACCGACAAATTTTATGGGCTTACCCGTAACTGCCTGAATGGAAAGGGCAGCACCACCCCGGGCATCCCCCTCCATCTTGGTAAGCACCACACCTGTAATGGAAAGGTCCGCATCAAAACTCTTTGCAATGTTTACCGCATCCTGTCCGGTCATGGCATCGGCCACCAGCAGGACCTCCTGGGGCTCCACCACCTCCTTGATGTCCCTTAGTTCCTTCATAAGGGACTCATCCACGTGGAGCCGGCCGGCCGTATCTATAATGACTGTATCAAGGCCATCTGCCTCTGCCTTGGCCACGGCCTGCCTCGCTATCTCAGGTGGGGGGATCTCCTTTTCAGTGGGAAAGACAGGGATATTCAACTGCTTTCCAAGGGTCTGGAGCTGCTTGATGGCAGCAGGTCTGTACACGTCGGCGGGTACAAGGTAGGGCTTCCTGCCCTTTTTCCTGAGCCAGCGTGCGATCTTTCCTGCAGTGGTGGTCTTACCGCTTCCTTGAAGGCCTACAAGTAGGATCACAGCAGGCTGTCTGCCAGCAAGATTAAGACCTTCGTTGTCACTTCCAAGGAGTGCAGTCAATTCTTCGTGGACGATCTTGACCACCTGCTGGCCAGGTGTGAGGCTGTCCATGACTTCCTGGCCCACCGCGCGCTCCCGGACCCTTTTTATGAAGTCCTTGACGACCCTGTAATTCACGTCGGCCTCGAGAAGGGCCAGCCGCACCTCCCTCAACCCTTCCTGGATGTCCTCCTCGGAAAGGCGCCCCCTACCCTTGAGCTTCTTGAAAACATTATTCAGTCGTTGATTTAGATTATCAAACATAAAAATTGTTGTCGTATATTTTTTGGTTCTCAGGGCATGCGCCCTGATTTTTGCAGGTAAACCTTTTAAGATTACTTAAAGGCAGGCTTTCTGTCAATGAAATAACACCCCTTTATCCCGAATCTCCCACTTAAACCCGGATGTGACGGCTCACCATTCTGCCGGGGATGCGCAGCAGAGGGCATACAGATGTAATTTGGTACTTCAACTGCCCGACAACAAAACAGATTCGGTAAACCTGCAAGCCCCTCGGGCCTTCAAATGTCTGAATCTTTAGACCCAACTGTCGGAGTTGTATAACCTTTTAAAAAAACAAAAAATTAGCCATGGACACACATGGACTTACATGGACGAATACCCTTTTATTCATGCTTGAGCGGGCATGAATGAAACTCCAGATGCCTTCGGCATGACAATATACAACAAAGAGACTGCTGTTTTAGCTGCTGTCTGGGGTGTTTGTCGGGCCTGATCAGGACCGGTAAACCGGTCCGTGTAGCTCCGTGGCTTAAGTGATGCTAAAGAAAACTGGTCTCAATCCCTTATTAATCAGGTCAGGTATTCCAAGTTAAAAATAGAGAAAAAACGTTTTTCAAACATATTATCGTCTCAATCCCTTATTAATCAGGTCAGGTATTCCAAGTATGTGTTAATTGACCCAGACAGCGGGAGCTGATGATGGCGTCTCAATCCCTTATTAATCAGGTCAGGTATTCCAAGATATTGGAGGGATGCCATGGTGGAACATGAGCTATTCAGGGTCTCAATCCCTTATTAATCAGGTCAGGTATTCCAAGGAACCTATCACCGAAGTTGTCTCTGTCGTTGTTCCAGTTGAGTCTCAATCCCTTATTAATCAGGTCAGGTATTCCAAGGTGTTTTAGTCAAGTGGCGAATGCCACGGTGATGTTCAAGTCTCAATCCCTTATTAATCAGGTCAGGTATTCCAAGCTCTTTGAAATCTTGTAGCCCTGCGCCTTTAAAAAACGGTCTCAATCCCTTATTAATCAGGTCAGGTATTCCAAGCGATACGAACCGGCCTGTATGTATTGATATATTTCTTGAGGTCTCAATCCCTTATTAATCAGGTCAGGTATTCCAAGGGTTTACAGAGGGTTATAACTATACCGGTGTTTTTGCTCCGTCTCAATCCCTTATTAATCAGGTCAGGTATTCCAAGTATTTATATAAAGGTATCTATTGGCTAATAATAGTGGCCAAGTCTCAATCCCTTATTAATCAGGTCAGGTATTCCAAGAATGTCTCCATGACGCTGTATGGCGTCCAGTGTCCATGTCTCAATCCCTTATTAATCAGGTCAGGTATTCCAAGAAAAAATACATTGAAGCCATGATCAAAAAGAAGGGAATAGTCTCAATCCCTTATTAATCAGGTCAGGTATTCCAAGTTCAACTGGAATTATGACTGGGAAACACTTAACTGGTATTTGTCTCAATCCCTTATTAATCAGGTCAGGTATTCCAAGATATCATCCATACGGAATTCATCCATATGGATGTTTCCTGTCTCAATCCCTTATTAATCAGGTCAGGTATTCCAAGGTTTTATTTTTTGATGAATATCTGAGCGGTCCCGGTGAGTCTCAATCCCTTATTAATCAGGTCAGGTACTCCAAGGGTTCTTTTGATACACCTTTGTTGCTTATTGGTTATCCGTCTCAATCCCTTATTAATCAGGTCAGGTACTCCAAGCTTTTATAATTTACAAAAAACAACAAATTATATTCATTGA
>Ga0256833_1000034_pt1 | contig 104140 bp, 87 predicted proteins | sample 356284metaG_FD_190535 | JGI IMG/M metagenome (GOLD analysis project Ga0256833, IMG submission 190535) | Hydrothermal vent microbial communities from Mid Atlantic Ridge, Atlantic Ocean - 356-284 | ecosystem: Environmental > Aquatic > Marine > Hydrothermal vents | place: Atlantic Ocean: Mid... | reverse complement strand
TATAAATGCCTTTTATCTATGGAAATATTATACCTATAAAGAGCCTCTATCCATTGTAGAGACGAGACTCGATGTCCCTCTGATGGAGTATTTTATACATGAGAACAAGGAAGACATAGAACGTTTTGTCTCCATAGATGAGCTCAAGGGATGTTCCGCTGGTTTTTTCCTATTGAGGGACAACAATCTGGCTGGAATCATAGCTGGTGACCATATAGGAGATAGACTGAAGCTGAAATTAGATTATGTAACCCCGAAATATAGGGATTTTAAACTGGGTACATATTTCTTTGTCAAACACCCCGAGCTGTTCAAGGGATTGGGTATTCGGGAAATAGTCGCCCATGCCAAGGATGACAATTACAGGAAATATCTGAGGCGCATGGGATTTGTTCATAAAAAAGGCCACGTGTTTGTCAAGAGATTTTGAGCAGGTCACTGTTTGACCTGGTATTGCAAGTGACAGGTAGGTAGATATGGCCTGACACTCAATCACCTGATGATTTCCATCACATCTACTTACAATATTGGCGTTTTTCCTGATTTACCTAAAAGATGCTTTTTGCAAGCTTCTCGTAGATGCAGTTGAGACTACAAAGGGCTCGCAATTTCACTGAATCTGCTGCCTTATCAAAGGGCCAGGAAACCTGAGCACACCCTTGTATACTTGATGCCTTGCATCTTCAGCAAGATTGCGAGTCGCATAATCCGGGTTAATGGGCATATCTAAAAAAGAACGAGCAAGGCTCCCAGAAGTTGAAAAAAGGTCCAAACCCTCACCCTTCAATTCTATCTGGAGTGAAAGGTTCATCCTCGTCATTGCTGGGAATTGGCAGCTTGTCTATGAAATTCTTGTCGTCTTGTGGCGAAACGGTTTCCGTATCCTTTTCTTGCTCTCGTCTTGTGTGCTCTCCCACGGCTCTTCTGACTTAGATCCAATATCGTATTGGGCATCAGGGTATGATTGGTCCATGGCAGCGGGGATCAGAAAGTCATCCTCGGTTGACATCTCACATTCTGGGTCTCGGTCTTCCCCAATGCATCTTTCTGTATCAGGATCTGGACGGTACACAATCACCTTTCCATTGGTGGAGAAAAAATCATCCCCACTGGTGAGAATGGTTCTCATGTCTCCAGCAGGACTATGTCCTTCCCATGGGGAGGTATGTTTTCTTATTCGAAGGCCTTGCAGATGGAGTGTGATCTCCTTGCCAGGTATAGGTAGTTTGATATCCGAGAGCTGGCCTCGGACAAGTTGTTTCAGGATGTCTTGGTCCACGTACAGAACCAGGGGCTCTTGAAAGATGCCCTCCAAATCTGGTCATTCCACCTGCAACATCTCCTGATCAGCCCCTTTTAAAAGGAATGGGCATTGTTTTCTGCCGCTATGGCCATGCCTGTCAATACTTATGATGAAAAAAGGTATAAGACACTGAATATACTAATATTTTCTTTGACCCGGGTTTGAATTCCTTTCATTTTTGTTTTGTATCTCCCATAGATGTACAGTCCTTAACCAAGTAGGGAGAAAGGGGGGGGCATACGAGATCGAGTGTCTCAATTTTTTTAGGGGCTACCTGTGTTGTGCCCCCTGGTGATCCCTTGTTTTTCGTCAGGAGGTCATTTGTGTTTGGAAGAGCCTTCATCCTGTCAAAAGACGAGCTCTTGGTGTGTGGGACAGGCGGGATAAAGGGTTCTGAGATAAAAAATTGTAAATTAATATATCCTTTTCTTGACCTCAAGGTGGAATGAATATAAATTCACAATTATTAATATTTTTTTCACAATCCCGTTTTGTTTAACACGGATTATGCAGCTCGAAACTTTGCCGACGATGCGCGGCAGAGGGCATAAGGTATTTATCTGAAAAATGTAGATAACTATCTAATTTTTTATAAAAATTTTTACTCAGGCATTTGAGGTGCATAATCTGGATTTAATTTTACATGGTAGAAGAAATTGGTGGTATTTTAGCCAAAAGTGGGTATTAGTCCTTGAAAATATTTTGGTTGATGTTAATTCTCATTGCTATGACGAGCTGAGCTTAGGCTATTTCATCTATAGGTAATAATGCATATGACCTATGTCTGAACCCAGGTCGGGTAATTGCAGTGTATGATCTGGGTCTAAATGGTCAATTTGTACGGAAAGGAGGTGATCGGAACACTTAAGGACCTAATTTAATACGTGAATCATGAAATTGTGAAATCAAGGTTTCAATTGAGATTTTAAGGAGGAAATGAGGGAAAATGGGAAACAAAATTTCAATTAAATCGCTTTTTACAACACTTTTCTTGTGTGTAAGCCTCGTTTTCATGGCTGGCAATGTATTTGCCGAATCTGCGGCAGAGCTCAAGGCCCAGTTAAAAGCGATGCAGAAACAGATGCAGGCCATGCAGAGCACTATGCAGGCCATGCAGAACAAGATCAATGAGCTCGAAGGACAGGCTGCAGTTAAACCATCAGGTGCCAAGGCTGGAGCACCGAGTGTTTGGAGCAAATACAACATAAAGCTCTATGGCAAGGTGAAGATGGATGTCAACTACGACACTGCCCAATTCAAGAAATACAATGACTTCGTAGGTGCAGTGGCAGCCGGGCCAAATCACAAGAACGACTCCACCGACTTCAACCCAAGGGATACCAGGTTCGGTTTTATAGCCAGCCATGCCTATGGAGACTGGTTGGCCAAGGGGCGTTTTGAGATCGATTTCTACGGTGACAACAATGGTGACAACCTTATTCCGAGGATGCGCCTTGGGTACATAGACCTCAGTAACAAGAGCGGTACCAGTATCCGTGTGGGCCAAGATTGGATCCCTGTTGCAACCCTTAACCCATCAACCATCGACTTCGGTATTCTGACCGCAGCAGGTAACCTTTGGTGGCGTGTTCCTCAGGTCACGGTGCGTCAGAAGTTCGGGAACATAGAGGTCATGGGTTCTTTGATGAAACACCGCCGTACCGATACTGCCAATGAAGATCGTATGCCTTGGGTACTCGCCAGGGTTGGCCTCAACGGTGGAATCCTCGGGGAAGGCAACATGTTCGCCATTGGAGGCGGTTATCGACATGCAGATTATGGCAAGAACTCTTCCAAGAAAACCGATCGTTGGCTCATTGCTGGAGAGCTCAAGTATAACATCGGTCTGTTCCTGCTGAAAGGCGAGCTCTGGACAGGTAAGGGCCTGGGGAGGAACTTCCTCCGCTACGACCTTGATATGGCAGACGACGGCAGCCCTGCATCTGCCTACGGTGGCTGGGCCGACCTTACCTATAGGATGACAGATCGGCTGTCTCTGACCGGAGGCTACGGTTTTGATAATCCCAACAATGGGGACATCAAGACCATGGATTATGACGGGGCCAATCCTGATCGCCGTTTCACGAAGAACGAACAGTACTACCTCAATGCATGGTATGCCCTGTCCAATCCGCTCAAGGTTGGCGTAGAGTGGATTCATATCGAGACAGAGCGTCATCAAGAGGTCAATACTGGAAACAGGTACACGGCCTCTCTCATGTATGTATTCTAATTATTACTCATACTGATCCCGTGTTGTCAGCCGGTCCCCCCACAGGGGAGACCGGCTTTTTTGTCGCAACAATAATTCAAGGGTTGAGGCTACAAGGGACTTACAATTTCACTGAATCTGCCGTGTTGTCATGGCGTTGGAATAATAAGTATGTCTGGATCCTTGATGTCTCGCATCTTTGGTAAACTTACGAGATGTATGGGCTGGAATAATGCTTTATATTTCATTTGGTTTAGCTATAATTATTTTCTATGAAATAGATTCTTTGCTAAAAGATGTTTTGGGCATCCAAAGAATCTATCCTGGTATTTGAGGCCTTCAAATATGCTGAGTTGTCATGGAGGAGAGTTGTCAAACCCACATATTCGTCGTAACCCATGACTTTTATTCTCGGCAAGTTTTCGAGCCTTGTAGTCCGGGTGAAGGTCAAAGATATTGGCGGGCGATGCGGGATTCGAACCCACGACCTTTGGCTCCGGAGGCCAACGCTCTATCCAACTGAGCTAATCGCCCGGGTATCTTGTTGCATGGAGGCGCATGCGGAATTTATCCTAAACATGCATAACTACCTTGTCAATTCCAACCCATTCTGATTTATATGAACCCGGATGATACAGCTCATAGGCTTGTCAAAGACATAAGGCAGGGGGACACATATGTATTTTGCTGCTTCAACCACCTGACAACAAAGTAGATTCAGCAAACTTGTGAATCCCTTGCGGTGTCGAATACCCGAGTCATTGGATGCATTCTAACCATCTAATGAGTCGATGGAATCATCTTTTTCAGGCGTTTGAAGTGCATAATCCAGGATGAGGTTTTCGCAAAGAGGGTTAGATAGGCATGGTTAGTAGTGTTGACATAGAGATATTGAACAAGACCTTGATTTCCATTGCAGAGGAGATGGGCATCGTGCTCCAACGTTCCGCCTTTTCTCCAAACATAAAAGAGAGACGTGATTTTTCCTGTGCCATATTCGACTCCTCTGGTCAACTCCTTGCCCAGGCTGCTCACATACCGGTGCACCTTGGGGCCATGCCCGATACAGTGGCAGTCATCAGAAGAGATTTCGACCTCGAACCAGGAGACATAATCATAACCAATGATCCCTTTGCCGGCGGGACCCATCTGCCAGACATAACACTCATCTCCGGGGTTTTTAGCCCCAGGAATGAAAGGCTCCTCTTTTATCTGGTATCCAGAGCGCATCATGCAGACGTTGGTGCAAAGGTCCCTGGCTCCATGGCCCTCGTCCGCCATCTCGAAGATGAGGGGGTGGTCATCAGGCCCTCCTTCTTTTCCAAAAATGGGCAGATATTGGATGACTATCTCCATGACCTGGTATCCTTGATGCGAAACAAGAGGGAGAGGGCAGGGGACTTGAGGGCCCAGGTGGCCAGTCTCTTGAGAGGAGAGACACGTCTGCAGGATGTATTGAATCGTTATGGGGAAGAAAGGCTTTTTTCCCAACTGCCCCATCTCATCTCCTATGGCAAAAGATTTATGGAAAACACTATAGGCCGGATACCGGACGGCAGCTACGAGTTTCAAGATTTTCTCGATGACGATGGGGCAGGTTCTGGGCCTATACCCATCCATACCAGGATTGATATATGTGGAGATAGAGCGGTCGTGGACTTCGATGGAACTGCTATGCAGCTTTCTACAGGTCTCAATGCGACAAAGAGCGTTACAAGGTCTGCGGTTTATTACTGCTTTTTTTGCCTGGTAGGTGAGGGCTATCCTGTAAACTCTGGATCTCTCGCCCCAGTAGAGGTCAGAATCCCTATTGGTTGCCTCTTGAATCCCATGCCACCAGCGCCAGTAGCGGCAGGCAATGTTGAGACCTCACAGCGGGTAGTGGATACGGTTTTGGGTGCCCTGTCAAAGGCATTGCCAGAGGTTATACCAGCGGCAAGTTGTGGTAGCATGAACAACCTATCCATAGGGGGTGTAGGAAGACATGGTGATGAATTTACATATTATGAAACCATTGGAGGCGGAATGGGGGCAAGGCCCGGCAAGAATGGCCTATCAGGCGTTCAGGTACATATGACCAACACCCTAAACACCCCCATCGAGGCGTTGGAGTTGGCCTATCCCATCATGGTGGAACAATATGGTATTCGACGAGGTTCAGGTGGACAGGGGAGATATTCTGGAGGTGACGGGATAATACGAAGATACAAATTTATGAGTCACTGCAAATTTTCCCTCCTTACCGAGAGGCGCAGATTGGCTCCCTGGGGGCTTAACGGGGGGCAAGACGGGCGAATGGGAAAGAATCTCCTGATGAGAGATGGCAGCGATCGGGTAGAAGGCCTGCCAGGGAAATGTGTCATTGAGGCCAAGCCAGGTGACGTTCTTGAGATCAGGACACCTGGAGGGGGAGGCTGGGGTTTTTTGAATCTTGACAAGACGACAAATTAGGTGGAAATTCAATAATTTTAAAATCATTTGTTAATTCTGTCTTGATAAGAACTCTAAGCTGGATTTTTATGGTTAATTATCAGCTTATTACAGATCGATATCTGCAAGTCGTAATTGTGGATATGGTAGCCAAGGGCTTTTCAGGACAGTATTTTCATGGCAGTACTGCACATACAGCAACTGTAGGCTGCACAAAAGTTTAGAGAGGAGAGATACGAATGAAGCGTTATTTGATGGCTCCAGGGCCGGTGGCAGTAGATCCACATGTCATGTTAGTAATGGCAGAACCTGTCATTCACCATAGGTCTCCCCAGTTCAGTGAGATCCTGACAAGGGTGAGGGAAGACCTAAAATATGTTTACCAGACAAAGAACGATATATTCATCATGGCTTCCTCAGGTACTGGAGGCATGGATGCATCTGTATCCAATATGCTTTCCCCTGGAGACAAGGCAATCTGTATAATCGGTGGCAAGTTTGGAGAACGCTGGGCAGAGCTATGTCAGACATACGGGGTTGAAACTGTCAATATAGACGTGGAGTGGGGCAGGGCTGTAGATCCAGGGCAGGTGGAGGATGCCCTTTCTGCACATCCCGATTGCAAGGCAGTCTTTGTCCAGGCCCATGAGACCTCTACTGGGGTCAAACATCCTGTCAAGGAACTTGGCGAGATCGTGGCGAAGAGGGACAATACATTGCTCATAGTAGATGCCATTAGTGCCATGGGGGTCTATGACCTCAAGACAGATGAATGGGGGCTCGATGTTGTGGTTTCAGGATCGCAGAAGTCCTTTTCTCTGCCGCCTGGCCTCTCCATGGTGAGTGTGAGTGAAAAGGCCTGGAGATTTGCAGAGCAGGCCAAATGCCCCAGATATTATTTCAATTTCCTCAAGGAAAGAAAGGCACTTGCCAAGAAGACTACTGCCTACACCTCTGCCGTCTCGTTGATCATCGGGCTGGGAGAAGTGTTGAAGCAATTCAAGGCAATGGGGCTCGATGCCCTTTTCGCTCATCACAGGCGGCTCTCTGAGGCTGTCAAGACAGCAGTTGCCTCTATGGGGTTAGAGCTTTTTCCAAAGGACGCCTCTGAGGCCATAACGGTTATAAAGGCGCCTGAGGGAATAGATGGCACAGAGGTGGTGAAGGTCTTGCGAGAGGAATATGGCATCACCATAGCTGGTGGGCAGGCCCATCTCAAAGGCAAGGTCTTTCGCATATCCCATTATGGCTATCTTAGCGAGTGGGATATGATAATTGCAATTGCTGCAATCGAAAGGGCCCTCAATCAGCTTGGCCACAAGGTGGCATTTGGCTCTGGTGTCGCTGCAGCAGAGGAATATTTTGCCAATAGCTGAACTGTATTCGGCTTTTTCTTTATATTTTTAACCCAAATTCTGCGAGTAAGGATAGGATGACGATTATGAAGGTATTTATAACAGATCCAATTGCACATGAAGGAATAGAGATTCTCAAGGAGGCCGGGCTTGAAGTAGAGGAGAAACTCGGTCTTTCCCCTGAAGAACTGAAGGATATAATTGGCGAGGCCCACGCCCTGGTCATCCGGAGCAATACCAAGGTGACTGCGGATCTCTTGGAACACGCATCGAACCTGAAGGTAGTAGGTAGGGCTGGTACTGGTCTGGACAATGTGGATATCCCTGCCTGCAACAAGAAGGGCATCGTTGTAATGAATACCCCTGGGGGCAATACCAACTCGGCTGCCGAACATACCATCGCAATGCTCCTCGCCCTTACGAGACATATCCCCCAGGCAACTGCCTCCATGAAGGCGGGAAAGTGGGAGAAAAAGAAATTTCAAGGTCAGGAGGTTGCTGGTAAGACTATTGGTATCATAGGCAGTGGCCGTATCGGGGGCATTGTAAGCCAGCTTGCCAAGGGGCTCAAGATGAAGGTCATGGCCTATGACCCCTATATGAACCCAGAGATGGCAGACAAACTGGGTATAGAACTGGTCGAGTTAGACGAACTGCTGTCAAGGGCAGACTACGTCTCTGTTCATACGCCTCTAACGGAGGAAACCAGAGGCATGTTGAACAAAGAGATGTTCGACAAGATGAAGCCCTCAGCAATGGTGCTAAATTGTGCCCGTGGAGGGATCGTAAACGAGGCGGATCTCTTCGATGCCCTTAGTTCTGGTAAACTGGCAGGTGCTGCCTTGGATGTGTTTGAAAAAGAGCCCACTACCATTGAAAATCCCCTTTTCAAATTGAACAACTTCATCTGTACTCCCCATTTGGGCGCTTCGACCAGGGAGGCCCAGGAGAACGTTGCAGTAGCAGTAGCTCGCCAGATCGCAGATTATCTCACCAAGGGCGAGGTGAGAAATGCAGTGAACGTGCCATCTGTGAGCGCCGAGACCATGAAGGTCCTTGGACCAGTATTGAACCTTGCAGACAAGATGGGGGCCTTTGTTGCCCATCTCGTCACAGGTCCGCTGAAGAGAGTCGAGATCTCCTATCAGGGAGACTTGGCCGAGATAGATACTGCCCCTGTAACTATCTCTGTCCTAAAGAGCCTCCTGGCACCTGTGCTTCGTGAGGATGTTAATTTTGTCAACGCCCCAGTGGTCGCCAAGGACAGGGGTATAAAGGTGGTGGAGTCAAAAAGCGATACATGTGAAAATTTCAATAACCTCATGGAGATCAAGGTGGTGAGTGGTGAGGATGAAAACAGCCTTGCCGGTACCATATTCGGCAAGACCGAACCTCGCCTGGTGCGTATAAATAACTTTACTCTCGAGGCTGTGCCAGAAGGCCACATGCTGCTTATCTATAACGAAGACCGTCCCGGAGTCATAGGCAGGATTGGCACAACCCTTGGGGAGAGTGGAATAAATATAGCCCGTATGCAGGTGGGCCAAGATCCAGGTCATAATCGAAACGTGATACTACTTACGATAGATGAATCCGCTCCCTCGGAGGTGCTGGAAAGGCTAAAACAGCAAGATGGCGTCTCAAATGTCATCTCGGTAGAACTTTAATCCAGCCTGCTCTTCTCTGACCGGTCATTTTGGGCCGGTCAGAGCCCTTTTCTTGGTCTTGTACTGAACCTATTACCACCTTTCATTCATAATCCCTCAATTCAAAGACAAAGAAAACAGTTGGTCCATCTCGACGTTCTCGATTGGATCTCTGATAGGCCATTGTCGTTTCATTTGTCAAGTGTTGCAGATTGAAACAAATTTTGCCGAAAAAATTAGTATGCTCTTAAATTATTATGCTTGACATCAAATCTCTTTCCTGTAGTCTATTTAAGACAGTTTTTTTTTATGAATTAATTACATGCAGTTATGGAGGGGTTCTTATTGTATGAGGGAAATGGATCATGATTTAATGCAAATATATATACTTGTTTGTTGATCTAAAATGAAACACAGGCCCGGTGGGCCTGGTTGCAAACACAGGTTCAAAGGGAAGGCCTATGTACTCCCTTTTGATTAGCGCCCTTATCTGTTCAAAGATAAGGGTTTTTTTTGCCTCAAAAAAACAGTGAAAGGGGGTGATACGACAAGCGGTTGGATAGGAGTCTAAGAGAGTGTAGGAATTAGCCGGCCCAAGGCCGCTGGCTTTACATTCAACGAGGATTCGGAGGATTTTTATGATTAGGAAGCTACTTATCCTGGCAGTCGGAATAGGTTTGATTGTCGGCTGTGCCCAGGTGATGAACAAGAGGGCCGATGTAATAAGGGCCCCTTCAGCAGCCCCTGGGGCGACCTATGTAGGGAGTCAGGCCTGTTATGATTGTCATGAAGACATGGCAAATGACAAGCATAATATCCATATGTTTATCGCTGATTTTGAAGTGGTCGGAGGGTACAAAAAGGGGTGTGAGTCCTGTCATGGACCAGGTTCTCTTCATGTCGACGGAGAGGGAGACACGGAAAAGATCATCAAGTTTGGCAAAGAAGGGATACCTGCCGAAGAGGTTGCAGGTGTCTGTACGACCTGTCATCAAATTGATGAACACATGAATTGGCCTGGTTCCACCCATGCCGAAAGGGACGTGGCATGTACCACGTGTCACAAGATCCATCATAATAACAACACGGCACTACTGGCCAAGGTACCAGAGAGGGAACTGTGTGCAGAATGCCACGCAGATGTCAACGCACAGATGTATCTCATGTCCCATCATCCGGTAAAAGAAGGGAAGATGACCTGTTCTGACTGCCACAATCCCCACGGAAGCGGGAGCCTGGTGGAAGGTATGCTTAGGACCGACGAGCGTGTAAACGACTTGTGTCTCAGATGTCATACCCGCTATCAAGGCCCCTTCGTATTCGAGCATGATCCAGTGGTGGAAGACTGCCTCATTTGTCATGATCCCCATGGCACAGTGGCCAACAACCTGCTTCAGCAGCAGGAGCCGTTCCTCTGCCTACAGTGTCACGAGGCCCATTTTCACGCAGCGAGGGCATCTAGTCTGGAAACCCACGGCATACCAGGAGGAGGCAGTCCATATGACAATGGCAGGGTCATTCCAGGGACCAACTACGGTTTCCAGAAGTCGTTTATGACCAAATGTACCCAGTGTCACCACAACGTACATGGATCTGATTTTACATCCCAGTCTGTCACAAGCGGACACGGGCTGACCCGGTAAGCCAAGGAGGTATGAGCCCATGAGAAAAATCACAGTATTTATACTGACGGCAATATTTGCACTGGCAATTGCCGGGGCAGGTGTCGTCTGCGCAGAAAAGGATGGAAAGTGGTATTCTGGAAAGCTCGAGGTTGGTGCCACTGCCATACCAGAGAAACTGGACAGTAGGGAAAGTGGCGCCAAGGGTGGCCCAGAGTACAATTCACTCTTCGACAAGAGATGGACCAGCTATCTCGGTGGAAATATCGAGGCCATGAGGGATGGATTTGCCTTTAGTGCCAATGCCCTTTATAGGGACGTATATGAACAGGACTATTCCGGCATGGTATCCCTCAAGAGGGTGATCAATTTCAAGACCGATTACAGCCGTTTTTATCACCGGTTGGATCACGACTATATGGACAATCTAAACGCCCATATCTTTCCCCCTGCCTCAACGGGATGGAAGAACTGGGGGAGCAGCCCTGATCTTGCCGGGATCTCGGGTGGCAAGACCATCGGATCGGCAAATGTATACCATACGGATCTTGCAGCCGATAAATTTTTTGGTATTGCCAGGGCCGAGTGGAAGAACAAAGTGGATTTCAACATCCCCCTGTTACCAGGTCTCAAGCTCACGTTCAACCACCGTTTCGAGGAGCGAAAGGGTGACAAGCAGGTGATGAGCAATAGCAAGTGTCTGGCATGTCACATCGTTTCCGATTCTCAAAACATCCATGAGACCACCAACGACTATTCTCCAAAGGCAAGCCTGAGAATCGGTACCCTTGCCATGGAGTTTTCCTATATGCACAGGGAGTTTGATACCAGAAATGAGGACATGGCCATTGTCTACAACGGTCTGAAGGGGAAAGAGCTGTTCATGAACAGGCTCCAGTATGACAATACCACGGGTGAATTGCCCTTCAGCAGGACCCCTGACTCAACCAAGGATTCCTTCAAAGGAAAGATACGTTGGGATCTCAATGCCCACAATACCTTTACGGCAAATTACATATATTCCCAGAACACCAATCAAACTGTGGATGGCGCCTATGATATCCTCATGGGCAAGTTTGGTGATGAGATAGATCTACATAGCAATATTGTAAACGCCAAGTTTCACAGTAAGGTCAACAGGGCATTTTCCTTCAATATCTTTGGACGTTATCAGGACCTCAATAACGATTCAGTGGATATAAAAAAGAATGTCAGGACAAATCCTCCAGGGGCCCCAGGAGGGGCCGTAACCCTGGCTGAAGGCTATATCGATCACAGCGGGTGGTCCTACTTTGAGGAAGAGGAGAGCAGGCCATCAGGATATGATAGTAATGCCTACCTCGTTGGAACAGACCTGACGTGGAGAATAACCCGGGGACTCAAGTTCAAGTTTGGTTACGAATTCCAGCGGGAGAAGAGGGATAATTACCAACACCACCATGTGCCCAGATCCACCAAGGAGCACAGGTTGAGTCTTGCCAGCGATTGGCATGTGAATCACAGCCTGAAATTCGATTTCGATTATAGATTCGAATACGTGGATGACCCCTATGTACTGAAAGACGCCGAATGCACGCCAGATGGAAGCTACGGGGTGTATTCAGGGCTTCCTGCAGGCCTCTACGACGTGGAAAGGGCCTATGCACCAGCCATTTATGATGAAAGGACAGCAGCCCGCTCCAATATGCCAGAATATGTACATGAGATCATGGTCAAAAGCCATTGGCATCCAGTGCAGAGCCTGTCTACCAATTTCCATGTCAAATATCGCTATGCCAAGAACAGTGATGTCGATGGCAGGGATTGGAAACAGAATATGGTTATGGCAGGTCTTGGCGGCGTATACATGCCGGTGAAGGATCTCGTCCTGTCGGCAGGCTATACATACATGTATGACAGCTATGACTCCCAGTATTGTATAGCCATATACGATGGGTGAGGCAATTTTATCACAACGGACCAGTTTGGTTCGGAACATACAGATATGGACTACAGGACTGAGGCACATACTCTCAATGCGAATATCGCCTATTCTATCCTGCCGAGATGGAATATCTCAACCAATGTGGCCTTCACCATAGGACACGGAAATATCACTGATCTGGATTTTGCCAGTATGTATCCAACAGGTGATGCAAAACTCGATCTCGATGTCTCTGCAGTCAATCCAGACATGCCTCACCTCTATGACGTGGCCTACCTAAATGGCATGGACAAATATTCGGATCTCGACTACAAGGAGGTGGATTTCAGCATTGGCACCTCCTATCAGATGGATAATGGTATAGGGCTCAATCTCAACTATTACCTGTACTACTTTGACGATGAAGATCCCTATGTCTATAGGGATCAAGGCTCTACCACCCAGATGCTCATGGGCTATGTGAGTTACAGCTTTTAGAGTTGTACCTGCCCATACTGTTGGAAAGGGGGTGCCTTGGTGCCCCCTTTCGTTTTCTTGACCTTGAAGGTCTGTAAGTCTATAGTTTTGAGGTTTCGGAAAACCTTTTTTAATCTCGAATCTTAGGTCGATTTTTTTAAGGGCGATCAATCTTCCCTTTCCAAAAGGACCAGGCATAGGCCAATGGAGCTAATCTGATAATGAATAGAAAAAGAGGCAGACGGGGCATAGTTCTTCAACCAGGAGATAAAACAGGGGTCAAAGCTATATTTCAAGTCGTACTCATAGTGATTCTCTGTTCTTTTTTACTCACTTCTTGTGCAGGAATGGCTGGGGAAAACACAGGCCAGGAAGAAAAGGCAGGGAAAAACACGGAGGTTTCGGAAAAACAACAAGATAAACAGGAACTTGCAGAGCTTGATGAAGAGGTGATCTCTGACCCTACTTTTGGGGTAACAGCAGAATATTTTCGAAAGACTCAGGGGTCGACCAGTAAGATCAGGCTCTTTGGAAGTAGCAAGAGAGAAAAGGAACTTGAGGAAAGGCTTGCCAAGCTCGAGCAGAGGCTCAAAGGTTTGCCTGAAAGGCAGGTGGACAGTCACGGTCTACCGGTGCTCAGGAGAAAGGTGGTCTTGATATCGTTGCTGGGAGATCTTGGACTCGATGTGTTGTCTCTCCTTCCCGCAGCCCTGAGGCGCACCGATGGAATAGTGCCTGTGGATTCAGGCCAGCTTGCTGAACTATTGAAGGAGCATGGCTTCTCGGTTGCCGATCTTGCCTCGGCATCGGTAAGGCGTGAGATTGCGGCAATCGCCGGGATCCAGGCATACATCTTCGTCTATTTCCCCCAAGGGAACACAGCAGTGGCCAAGGGCGAAAGGTCTGCTCTGAGGCTCGATGTCATTCATGCTACCGAAAACGTGTTGATAGGTTCCTATCTTGCAACTGTGGCACAATTTCAAGAAGTGGCCAAAAAGATCTCCAAGGATGTCATAAGGGGGACCGAGTGGTCGTGTAGGATAGTCAAGGTGGAAGATGGTCATGTCTATCTGAATGCAGGAAGGCTTACCGGCCTCCAGCCCGGGGACAAGTTGAAGGTCTATGCCCGGGGCCAGGAGATAATCGATCCCATAACCAAGAGGTCTCTTGGATTTGGCCTGGGCCAGTTGAAAGGGACCATAGAGATAGACCAGCTCTTTGGCACCGATGCCTCAAGGGCAAAGATCCTGAATGGATCGGGCTTCGATGTTACAGATGTAGTGAAGATGTCAGAACTTGCAGAATAAAAAAAATATCTTTTGAACAGGAGTTGAATAGAATGCACCCTTTATTGGCTGATGATACCGGAAAGAAGATGCTCCTTCTGGGGAATGAGGCAATAGTACGTGGAGCCCTCGAGGCAGGATGCGCCGTTGCGGCAGCCTATCCAGGGACTCCTTCGTCAGAGATAGGAAACAATCTGTTTTTCATCTCCCAGGAGGAAAATGCACCCATTTATTTCGAATTTTCCACCAATGAGAAGGTGGCAATGGAGGTGGCAGCCGCTGCGGCGGCCTCTGGAGTCCGCTCCCTGACCTGTATGAAGCACGTAGGGATGAATGTTGCCTCGGATGTGCTCATGACCTTGGCCTATGTCGGGGTAAAGGGTGGAATGGTTATCATTACGGCAGACGATCCTTCCATGCACTCCAGCCAGAATGAACAGGACAATAGATGCTTTGCCAAGTTTGCAAATCTGCCCATGCTCGAACCTTCCTCTCCACAGCAGGCCAAGGATATGACGATTGCGGCATTTGGGTTTTCTGAGGCATTGGGACTGCCAGTCATTCTGAGGACCACCACAAGGATCTCCCATGTACGAGGGCCAGTGGAGCTTGGTCCCATGCCCACGGATGTGAAAAGGAAGGGAAAGTTTGAAAAAGATCCCAAGAGGTGGGTGCCTGTACCTGCAGTTGCCAGGTTGCGTCACAAGGTGCTGCTCGACCAAGTGGAAAAGGCCCGCTCCCTCAGCGAAGACTCAGGTTTTAACATCTTGACCAACAAGGGGGCGGATTTGGTCATAGTGGCCTCAGGGGTATCTATCTGCTATGTGGAAGATGCATTGATGGAGCTTGACTGTGCCAGTGATGTGGCCTTTTTGAGGCTTGGATTTCCATATCCTTTTCCAGAAAAGACGATCGCCTCTTTTTTAAAGGATGCCAAAAAGGTGCTCGTGGTCGAGGAATTGGAGCCCTTTTTGGAAGACGAGATCAATATTCTTTGTAAGAGGCACGGTCTGGATGTTTCTGTGCTCGGAAAGTCTTCCGGCCATTTTCCCAGGATGTATGAATTCGAGCCACTGATGGTGAAAAGGGCTATTGCTGACGTTGCTGGAATAGAGTTCGAAAGAGCTGCACAACCAGATCTGTCCGGGCTGCCGACCTTGCCCATGAGGCCCCCGGTGCTTTGCAAGGGTTGCCCCCACAGAGAGACGTATAATGCTGTCAAGACAGCCCTCAAGGAGCTTGGCCTTGAGAAAAAGGCCATCTATCCCACAGACATCGGTTGCTATACATTGGGGCTTTTGCCACCGATTCAGATGGCAGATTATCTCCTTTGCATGGGTTCGAGTGTAGGTACATCTGCTGGTTTTTCCGTGTCAACCAGTCATAAGATCATCTCTTTCATCGGGGATTCGACCTTTTTTCATTCGGGTATCTCTTCTCTGGCCAGTGCCTACCACAACCAACACGATTTCTGCCTGGTAATACTCGATAACAGCACCACGGCCATGACAGGCCATCAGCCCAATCCTGGTATAGAGATACGCCCGCCGGGATATGACAAGCCCAGGATCCCTATAGAAAATGTGGTCAGGGGGCTTGGCATAGACGACATACACAAGATCAATCCATACAAGAAGAAGGATGCTATAGAGATATTCAAAGAAGTGTTGGCCAGAGAAGGGCTTTCTGTGGTCATAGCTGAGGCCCCGTGTATCCTTTATTACAAAAAGTTTGGAGGCAAGAGGTAATGGAAACCAAAAAGATCCTTTTTACAGGTGTGGGAGGTCAGGGCACACTTCTGGCTTCCAAGCTCCTTGGCCAAGCTGCCACTGAGGCAGGTATGCCTGTGAGAGTGAGTGAAGTACATGGTATGGCCCAGAGGGGCGGTGTGGTGGAGTCCACAGTTATGCTCGGAGGGCTTAATAGCCCCATAATTTCAGACGGTGAGGCTGATATATTGGTAAGTTTCGAGCCCCTTGAGGCCTTGAGAGCGCTTAAAAGATGCTCTGTAGACAGTGTCATCGTGACCAATATTGTGCCTATTGTCCCTTTTACCGTGGAGCTCGGGCAGGCCGAATATCCTGATATGGATTACTGGATAGGCTTCATGAAAGAGAATTTTTCAAGGGTATGTGCCTATGACGCTGAGTCCTTGGCCAAGGAGGCCGGGACTACCAGGGCAGTCAATGTGGTCTTGCTTGGTACTCTCATTGGCCTCGGAGTGGTGCCTGTCTCCAGGGAGATGATGGAGAGGACCATCCGAGAAAACGTGAAAAGCAAATTTGTTGATGCAAACCTCAAGGCCTTTGAATTGGGCCTTTCCAAGGTGGAGTGCTGATGGAAAAGATGATGACGAGAAAAGGCATCTCTGTCTTTGCTATTGTGCTTTTTTTGATAGCCTGTCTTGTCCTGATAGGTGGATGCACAGAGCGCCAGAGAAAGAATATAAAACACCTGAAATCCGATATCATTGGGCTCAAAAGACAGGTGACCCTCTATGATTGCAATGGCAATGTCATCAAGACCTGGAAGGGTCGGTTCAAGATAGAGGTGCAAGGTTCCTATATATCCTTCATAGACGATGACGGAAAGGACATCAAGGTCAGTGGTATCGTAGTGGTTGAAGAACTCTGAGCCATGGGTGAAAAGGTCCAGGGCGAAGTGCAGGCCAAGATCGAGGCCCTCCTTTTTGTTTCACCCGCTCCTTTGACCCTCAAGCGAATGTGCGAGATAATATCAGGGGTGGAAAAGGATGAGGTCAGGGAGATCTTGGACAAGCTCAAAAAGGAGACGAGTAGGCCAGACAGGGGGGTGGAATTGGTCGAGACCGCTGGGGGATGGCGACTTCAGACAAAGGCCAAGTTCAGGCAGGAAGTGCAAAGACTCCGTCAGAGGGCGCCCCAACGCCTGAGCAGGGCAGCCCTTGAGACATTGGCCATCATAGCCTATAAGCAGCCTGTTACCAGGGCAGAGATTGAACAGGCCAGGGGGGTGGATTCAAGCGGTACCATAAGATATCTTCTCGACAAGAGGCTCATCCGCATCATTGGCAGAAAGGATGTGCCAGGCAGGCCACTACTTTACGGAACTACGAAATTCTTTCTCGAGGTCTTTCAGCTAAAGGATCTAAGTGCTCTACCATCCCATAGGGAACTGAAGGCACCTGGCCAAGGGCAGCAGATTCCCCTGTTTGAACCGTATGAACCATAGACCACGGTTGAAACACAATGGGGCCTGCTTATCTTTTATCTTGATATGGGTTGGCGCCAGCACGGCTGAAGGAGGTTTCAGGTATGCCAGTTTATGAGTTCTATTGTCCTGATTGTCATACCATATTCAATTTCTTTTCACGGCGGATAAATACCGAAAAGAGACCCTCATGCCCGAGATGCGGAAGACCAGAGCTGGAAAAGCAGATGTCCATCTTCTCCATCTCCAAGAATAGGCAGGAGCCTGAGGACGATTTTCCCCTGGGTGATATTGACGAGACCAAACTCGAAAAGGCCATGATGTCTCTTGCATCCGAGGCAGAAAACATCGACGAGAATGATCCCAGACAAGCGGCAAAGCTCATGAGAAAACTCTTCGACGCCACTGGCCTTGAGGTCGGGGGCCCCATGGAAGAGGCCATAAAGAGGATGGAGGCGGGGGAAGATCCAGATGCCATAGAAGAGGAGATAGGGGATCTTTTTGAGGATGATGATATCTTTGCCAGCATAGGGGCCAAGAAGGCCATAAAAGGTCTCAAGAGAAGGTGTTTGCCTCCATCGAGGGATGATACACTCTACGAGATGTAGGAATTTGTAGATAGCCTGAACCGGCCTTCACCTCCACTGTTTAAGTTAGGCTGTGTCTGAAGCCTTGTCTCTTTGTCAGATGATCAGCCTCACACCACCAAGTTCTTCTATACGATATGGGAATCTGTCACCTGGGGAGCCAATGAACATGAAGTTCACTGGTATTCCCCACTTTTTAGAGAGTTCCTGGATGAGCTTTGGGCCAAATTCACCTTTGATCTTGACAAATTCTATATTGATATCAGGATATTCTCGATCGAGAAATTTTAGGTCTCTTTCAAGTTTCTCAAGGAGTTTCTTGTCTTCTTCCTGCATCACGGTGACTATCTTTATCTTTTTGGTATGTTCATTGTTCCTGATGTAGAGGAGCACCTTGTTGAGGTTTGCAAGATTGTCTCCCCTTGTGAAGAAGACGAATTCCTGGGATTGGATCCTGTCTATGGTCTCAAAGATCTTTTGGTTGATCCTGGTAACGAATCTCAAGACAGGTTCGAACATGATCTCTATGAAGTGGAGGATCAATTCCAAGATAGCAATCCTGTTGAGCATGATTGCTATGATGATAATGGTTGGTATGAAGTATTCGGCAAATATGACCACGTTTGCTGACTGTCCTGGTTCAGGTGTCTTGAGGATGTTACCAGTAAGGGCTGCAACAACTGCGATGATTGCCAAGAATACCGAGCCCCAACTGGCTCGCTCTGGCCGTGGCAGTGATTTCCTCTTTACCTTGAGAAGGATATTGCCTATTGCAAAAAGGGCCATGACGGACAGGAAAGATATGGTATAGACACCGGCAAGCACCTCTACTTCGCCATGGGTGATGAACAGTATGGAGACACACAGGAGGAAGAAGGCGATTATGATCCTATATGAACTGCCTCTTTTGTTCTTCTTGAGCAAAAAGGCAGGGAATATCCTGTCCAGGGTTATCCTCTCTACAAGGCCAGTAACACCCACGTAGGATGTGAGTACTGCACCACTCAACACCAGCACTGCATCGATGGAAATCAGACTGGCCAACAAGGGCCCACCAGTTATTTCAGCCATGTGTGAAAGGAGAGATGATTCATAGTTGCCCACCTGATCGATAGGGACGATAGCAAGGGCCAGAAAGGCCATGAGGGGATTGAAGATGCTAACTGCAATCCACATGTTTCTCAGTGTCTTTGGAAATACGCCTGGGGCCTGTTCTTCTACGAAGTTCGCCGAGCTTTCAAAGCCGGATATCCCCAACATGGCTGCGGAAAAGCCCCAGAATATGGCCTTGACTACGCTGCCATGGGGGGTTGGGGCCTGATTGTTGGCGAGGAATATGTCAAAACCATTGGAGACGAGATAGCTTATTATGGTGCCTGCAAGGAGTACCAGGGATGCCAGGTGGAAGAGAAATATGATCTCTGCAACCATGGCAGACTCCCCGATGCCGAGAATGGTGAGGCCCATGAATATGGCCAGCACAGCAATGGTGGCAGGGATGACAGGTACTGCTGGTATGATACTGTGGAGGTAATACATGGCCTCGGAGGCGGATATGACCGCTGTTGCAATATAAGAGAGCAGGGTGAGGCTTGCGGCCAAGGAGGCCATGGATTTACTCGTGGTGTTGAGCAAGGCATTATATGCCCCGCCATTCAGGGGTAGAGCCCCTACGACCTCTCCGTAGATCTTTCTGAAGAGATAAAGGACGCCAGCTACTATCAACAGGGCTATCCAGGCAAATTTGCCTGCGGCCATGATGGATAGGGCAGAGACATATAGGACAGACGAGGTTATATCGTTTCCACATATGGCCGTTGCCTGTAGCTCGCCAAGTTTTTTGATTTTTTTTTGTCCACTCATGAAGTAGGCCTCTTTTCCGGAAATTATCCAAGACTTCAGACCAATTCGAATAAAAAAAACAGAGAAAATATACCACATCGATGCCTCGTGGACATAGAAGTTTGATAGAAATATGGCCCTTGCGAGGGATTTCAATGCCTTGCTCAAGTAGTCGTGGCAAGATCTTTACCTGAAGCGTTTCGAAACAAGGCCTTTTATCCGATAAGCAGACTGAAAGATTCGAATGGGAAAGGAGATCCATGAAGTCAGCCAATTTTTCAGATCCTCTATCCAGTGCCCAAGACGAAGGGCTCAGTGATGTAAGAGATCTAAGGGGGGCCTATCTGTCCGGAAAAGACCTGAGCGGCATGAATCTGAGCGGGGCAGATCTCTCAGGTGCAGACCTTTCAGACGCAAATCTATCCAAGTGCGTACTCCTAAATGCCAATCTTTCAGGGGCCATACTCCAGGGAGCAAATCTGAGGCGTGCCAATCTTTCAGGTGCAGATCTTTCAGGCGCCAATCTGGACGAGGTTCGGGCAATACGGGCAAGCTTTGGCATGGCAGATCTTTCAGGTGCCAGTCTATTCAACGCGAGGTTGGAACTTTCAAGTTTCATAAAGGGTTGTCTCAGGGGTGCTGATATGCGCTGTGCAGACCTGAAAAATGCCAGGTTAAGGGAGGCAGATCTGAGAGAGGCGGATTTTACCGAGGCAGTGCTTCAATCATCGGATCTCTCCATGTCAAGGGTGGAAGGGGCAAATTTTTCAAACGCAGACATGCGGGACTGTCGCCTCAGGCTTATTAGCGGATACAAGAAGGCCATGTGGATCGGTACAGATCTGAGAAACGTAAACTTTGCAGGGGCCTATCTGATGCGGCGCTTTGCAAGTGATCAAAATTTTCTTAAGGAATTCAAAGAGGCTGGAAGGATTTCCAGGATAGTATACTATTTGTGGCTCATCACCAGTGACTGTGGAAGGAGCATGGCCCGTTGGTGTATCTGGATAGTAATGTTAATCTTTTTCTTCACCTGGTTATATTCCATGGTTGGAATTGATTATGGCCCCCATCCCACCTCCATTTCCAATCTCTATCTCAGTGTAGTTACCCTTACTACCCTGGGTTTTGGAGACGTGATCCCATCGTCTGCCTTGGGGCAGGTGATAGTCATGGCTGAAGTGATAACAGGTTACATAATGTTAGGTGGTCTGTTGTCCATATTGAGCAATAAAATGGCGAGAAGGGCGGACTGAAAATATATGGGCTTTTTTGATTTTTTAAAACGCAAGAAGAAAGATCCGGATAGTGAGCTTCGGGAACTTCTCGACGGCTACGAACTACCCTCATTCCCCGCTGCAGTCGTAAAGACGCTGGAGATGTTGAGGGATCTCGATGCACCCCTGAACGAGATCTCCAGGAACATAGAGGCCGATCCCGGCATGCACGTAAGCGTACTAAAGGCCGTGAATTCGGCAGCCCACGGCCTTACAAGGAAGGTCGGTAATATCAAACATGCCATCACCTTGCTCGGGAGGGCACGCCTCGAATCCATAATCCTACCGATTGCAGTGCGCAATGCTGTGCCAGATAGCAAAATGGCATGCCTGGATCATAGGATTTTCTGGCAGACTAGTGCCAAACGGGCATGTATAGCCAGGGCCATTGCCAGGCATCTGGATCCAAGGGTACAGATGGAATCCTTTACCGCAGGCCTTCTCCAGGATATGGCCATCCCAGTGCTTATTCACGTAAAGGACATGGATTATTGTGTGACCATAGAGTCATGGAACGTGGACAATGAAATAAGGCTCCACGAGCTGGAAAGGCAGAACTTTGGTTTTGATCACCAGGTCATAGGGGCCCTCATGGCTGAGAAGTGGTGTTTCCCGGATTATCTCCTGGAGGCCATACTTCACCATCATAGTGCCTGGGACAATTCCGATGTGACAACCGCTGTAAGAGCTGTCTCCCACCTCAGGTATCCAGTAGATGGAGTTGGGGAAAAGGAACGGGAACATATCCTTGAAGTGATCAAGGATGTCCTCAACACAGATCATGAATCCGCCATGATGATATTGGAGCAGGCAGACGAGGAGGCCCAGGAGTTCGCCCAGGTGTTCGTGTAGTTTTTCTTGTGCCTGGGGGTCTGTCAATACCCCTTCCAGAAATCTTGGTGTAGTTGCCTGATGGCCTCTTTTATATCTCCATGTCCCTTTACAATGGACCTTATGAGGTGGCTGCAAGTGCCCTGTTTTACCATCTGTCTTAGGATCTGAACATAATCCGAGGAACCAAGTTCAGAGAAAACAGGCTCGAGTTCTCGTAATAGTTCCAGAAGCTTGTCTTTGATATGTTTTTGTGCATGGTGTTCTTGGCTGACAAAATATCCCTGGAGTCCATGCCGTGCAGCCTGCCATTTGTTATTGAGAAGAATCGAGATATGCGTATTTGGTGGTTTCAGCTTGTTTGTGGCAATGGCAGCAACCATGGCCTGGATCAAGGCGACTATGGCCACTATTGAGGTGAAACGGCTTGGTACATCACATATCCTTATTTCAATGGTGCCGAAGTCAGGGCTAGGCCGGACATCCCACCAGATATCCCTGGGCGCATCAATGATGCCACATTTTTTCAAGAGGTTTACAAGGTCACAATAATATCCCCATGAGCCGAGTTTTTGGGGCATGCCCGATCTGGGGAGCGCATCGAAGAGCTTGGACCTGTATGACGCAAAGCCTGTGTCAACACCCTGGAAAAAAGGTGAGGAGGCACTCAAGGCCAGAAGCAGGGGAAGCCAGTGGCGTAGCCTGTCGAAGACCTTTATGGCCATATGGCTACTGTCGAGGCCTACATGACAGTGGAGTCCTTGGGTGATGAGCCTTCTGCCTACAATACCAAGTTCTTCCAGTATCTTTTCATAGCGCTGGTCTGGGAAGATCCTTTGCTGGTCGAATCTGGAAAAGGGATGGAGGCTCGAGGCAAACACGATGCATTCTTGTTCCTTTGCCAAGTGGTCGAGCTCGTGTATGGTTTGCCTTAGATCTCTTTCTATCTCTATGATATTGCTGCATATCCCTGTGCATACCTCCACCATGGACTGTATGAATTCCTGTTTGATCTTTGGCCTATATCTCTTGGGTAAGCTGTCAAGGATCTGCACGGATCTGGATTTGAGTTCAAGGGTTTCAGGATCGAGTAGTTGGAATTCTATCTCGCAGCCAAGGGTGAAGAGCCTACTTTTTTTAAATGAGATGTGATTGTCCTTACTTGGTTTTGTGCTCATTTTGTCTTAGATGATAAAGGGCTTCAAGGGCACATGTGGCAAAGAAACTTGCCCCTGTCACAAGTACGTCTTCATTGAAATCGAATCTGGAGCTATGGGCAGGGGCAGGGGCATTGTCCGATGTCTTCAAAGCCGCTCCAAATCTTACAAAGCAACCAGGGACATGTCTCAGGTAAAAAGAGAAGTCCTCCCCGCCAAGACTGGGGATGGGATAGGGTATGACCAGATCTTTTCCAACAACCGCCTCGGCTGCTTTTTTTGCTATGGCAGTAGCCTCTGGATGATTTATCACAGGGGGGTAGGAGTCATTGAATCTCAGATTGCAGCAGACACCGAAAGAGGTCTCCAGGCCCCTTACGAGACGTTCGAGTTCTTCGAAGAGCCTTGCCCTTGTCTCTTGCTCGGTGGTACGTACAGTCCCTGTGAGGGTGGCCTCCGAGGCTATGGCATTGGGTACGGTTCCAGCATTCAATTGCCCAATGGATATGACAGAGGGCATCTGGGGATTTATCTTTCTGGTCAATATGGACTGGACCATTACTACCAAATGGCTTGCGGCCACCAGGGCGTCGCATGCCTCATGTGGTCTTGCCGCATGCCCCCCCTTTCCTTTTATTGAGAGTTCAAAACCATCGGCATAGGCGCAGATGAGGCCTTCTTGCACTGCAATCCGCCCTACAGGTAGGTTGGCATCGATGTGTCCTCCAAAGATGATTTCAACCCCTTCGAGGCATCCATCATCTATCATGGATCGTGCACCTGCCTGTCCTTCTTCGGCAGGCTGAAATAGCAAGCGTATGCCAGCACCATCAACGGCATTGATAGCCGAGAGGATATTTGCTGCCCCAAGGAGCATGGCCACATGCCCATCGTGGCCACAGGCATGCATGAACCCAGGCCTTTTCGATGAAAAGCTGAGACCGGTTTCCTCCTGGATTGGCAATGCGTCCATGTCTGCCCTGAGAGCTACTATCGGTGTCGACTCCCCTTGGTCTTCTCCTATGAAGCCAATTATCCCAGTAAGGGCTATGTGGTTTTTGAAGGGGATTCCGAGCTTGAGCAATTCGTCACATATGAGTTTGGCTGTATTTTTTTCCTGAAAGGCTGTCTCCGGATATTGATGAAGCCTGCGTCTTATGTGGATCATCCAATCTTGGATCTCCAGGGCCCTTTTCCTTATTTTGCTAATCAGTTCCGATTTCATTTTTTTGTAGAATTTTTAAGCAAATAACTGAGCTTGTGCAATAAAGATAATATTGTTTGTGAAAATAGGAAAATATAATTTGTCGTAACATTTAGAAAGTAATAATTATGTATGCCGCAAAAGTAAAAGCTAACTTGCTAAAATTTAAACCAAAATAACATAATATTAATCCTTGACAAGAGGACAAAATAATTGAATAGTAGCTCAGTTTTTTCAACTCAAAACCGGCATACGATATGCCGGGCCAATAATATTTGAAGAAGGGAGAACCAGGCAAATGGACAAAAGTGGAAAAATCGAAAGCTTGATGTCGGAAGAACGAGTCTTTCGCCCTTCACGCAAGGCCCAGATGACCGCGCACGTGAAGAGCATGAAGGAATACAGGGAGCATTACAAGAAATCCATGGAAGACCCGGCGGGTTTCTGGGGAAAGAGGGCAGAGGAACTCATCTCCTGGAACAGGAAGTGGAGGACTGTTGTAAGGGCAGATTTTCATAAGCCGAAGATAGAGTGGTTCATCGGCGGTCAACTCAATGCATCCTATAACTGTCTGGACAGGCACCTTACCGATGGCAGGCGCAACAAGGCCGCTATCATCTGGCAGGGAGAACCGGATGGAGAGGTAAAGGTATATACCTATCAGATGCTGCATACAGAGGTATGCCGGTTTGCCAATGTGTTAAAGAAACACGGTGTGAAAAAGGGAGATAGGGTGTCCATATATCTACCCATGATCCCTGAATTGCCAATTGCAATGTTGGCCTGTGCCAGGATCGGGGCCATGCATAGCGTTGTCTTTGCAGGTTTCAGTGCATCGAGCCTGCAGAACAGGATTCATGACTGCCAGGCCAAGATCCTCATCACATCAGATGCAGTGTTGAGAGCTGGTAAGACCATCCCACTAAAGCCAAATGCGGATGAGGCCCTCAAGGATTGCCCTTCGGTCGAGAGCTGTATCGTAGTAAAGAGGGCTGGCAATGAAGTAAAGATGAAGAAAGGCCGTGATTCATGGTGGCATGATGAGATCTCTGCCAGTGATATCACGGACAAGTGTGATCCTGTACCGATGAATGCCGAGGACATCCTCTTCATTCTCTACACCAGTGGTAGCACGGGAAAACCTAAGGGTGTAATACATACCACAGGCGGCTACATGGTATATGCTGCCCACACCACCCAGTGGGTCTTTGACATGAAGGATGAAGACGTCTACTGGTGCACTGCAGATATCGGCTGGATAACAGGCCATACCTACATCCTTTATGGTCCTCTTGCCCTTGGGGCCACCTCTCTAATGTTCGAGGGTGTGCCTACCTATCCTGGCCCAGATAGATTTTGGCAGATCGTGGAGAAATTCAAGGTCAATACCTTCTATACTGCGCCTACTGTTATCAGGGCCCTGATGAGGGAAGGCACGGAGTGGACACAGAAACATGACCTCTCCAGTCTGAAACTCCTTGGAACAGTTGGTGAGCCCATAAATCCAGAGGCCTGGATGTGGTACTATGAAAATATAGGCAAGGGCAAGTTGCCCATAGTGGACACCTGGTGGCAGACAGAGACGGGTGGAATCCTCATCTCCCCTCTGCCCTTTGCCACTCCACTCAAGCCTGGTTCTGCAACCCTTCCCCTTCCAGGAGTGGATGCAGATATCCTCAGGGAGGATGGAAGCCGTGCCTCTGTCAACGAGGGAGGTCATCTCGTGATCAAAAAACCCTGGCCTGGTATGTTGAGGGGTGTCTTTGGCGACCCTCAAAGGTTTAAGACCACATACTTTGAAAGATTCCCAGGGGTTTACGACGCAGGTGATGGGGCGAGAAGGGACGAGGATGGCTATTTCTGGATCATGGGACGCCTGGACGATGTCATAAATGTCTCAGGCCATCGCATGGGTACTGCAGAGATAGAATCTGCTCTTGTGGCCCATCCGGCAGTGGCCGAGGCAGCAGTAGTGGGTATGCCACATCCAATCAAGGGCCAGGCCATCTATGCCTATGTGACACTAAAGGCCGGTGTCAAGGAAAGTGACAAACTAATGAATGAGTTGAGAACCCATGTCAGGAAGGAAATTGGTCCCATTGCCTCTCCAGAGGTGATCCAATTTGCATCGGGCCTTCCAAAGACAAGAAGTGGAAAGATCATGCGCCGTATACTCAGAAAGATCGCTGCAGGAGACACCAAGGACTTCGGAGATACCTCCACCCTTGCTGATCCTTCGGTAGTGGACGATCTAATAAAGGGTAGCAAGGCCATACTGAAAAAGAAGTAGGGTATCCTTTCAAGTTTAGTGTAGGCTCTTTTGAAAAGATTAACAGGCCCTGGATTTTCCAGGGCCTTTGAGGTCAATCCATGCGCCAGCAAGACAAGAAAGATGTCCATTCTGTCACACCTGAGGTGGTGATAGAATTCTTGAAAAAGACATTACCCTTTAACGAACTGGATGATGAGATCCTTGAAAGGATAGCGGCAGAATGCACTGTTGATTTTTTCCCAAAGGGCACCACCATCTTCCGGCAGGATGAGACAGAGGTTGAGTACCTCTATATAATCCAAAAGGGTGGGGTGAAGATATACTTGAAGGATGAAGACGGCTTGATCACCCTCAAGGACTTCCGGGGAGAGGGTTCCTATATTGGTGCCCTTCCCATTATTCAGGGCACCAGGGCAAACCTGAATGTTGAGACTGTAGAGGATACCTTTTGTTTCCTCATGAAAAAGGAGATATTTCTCAACCTCATCCAGTCCAATCCACGGTTTGCCCAATATTATCTTAAAAGTTTTTCCGAAAAGTTTCTTCGTACTGCCTATGCCGAGCTCAGGCAGCATAGGGTTGCCCCCAGGACAGAAGGCACTTTGTACCTTTTCAGTGTCCAGGTAGGGGATCTCATCAAGAGAAAACTCCAGACCATTCCTGCCTCTGCAACCCTTCAGAGTGCAGCAGCAAAGATGGCCGAGCACCATATTGGTTCACTGCTCGTGACGGACGAAGAGGGAGAAATCGTAGGGATCGTAACCGATAAGGACCTCAGGACAAAAGTCGTGGCTCAGGGCAGGTCCATAACTGAGCCAGTGGCCAATATCATGGTCAGTCCTGTGGAAAAGATCGACGCCCACAAGGTGTGTTTCGATGCCTTGCTCGTGATGATGAGCAAGAAGATACACCATTTGGCTGTTGAGCGCCAAGGCCGGATAGTAGGGGTTATAACATCCCATGACATCATGGTCCTCCAAGGCAGTTCTCCTCTCTATCTCTTCAGGGAGATAGTGAGCCAGAGGAAGATCGAAGGCCTTTACTCCTTGTCCCAGAAGGTGCCCTTGATAGTGAGGACTCTTATTGAGGAAGGGGCAAAACCCAATAATATCACCAGGATGATAACTATCTTGAACGATCATATCTTGGACAGGCTTCTCACCTTGATGCAAGAGAACCTGGGCCCTCCTCCAGTGCCATTTTGTTGGCTTCTCATGGGCAGTGAGGGTAGAAAAGAACAGACATTTCGCACTGATCAAGACAATGCCCTAATGTATCAAGACCCAAAGGGGGAATCTCAAAGGCGGCAAGCAGAAGAATATTTTAGGACATTTGGGCAAGAGGCCATTGAACACCTGGTGAAATGTGGGTATCCAAGATGTCCTGGGGATATAATGGCATCCAATCCAAAGTGGTGTCAGCCCTATTCGGTATGGCAGAACTATTTTGATGATTGGATATTGAGACCAGAACCAAAGCAGGTACTTCATGCCACTATTTTTTTCGATTTCAGGCCTGGCTATGGTGAGTTGAATATGGGTTATCAATTAAGGGAGCACCTGAACAAGATGACCCAAAGGCAGGAGATATTCCTGCTCCATCTGGCCAAGGATTGCCTGGAGAGTAAACCCCCTCTTACCTTTTTCAAGAATTTCATAGTGGAGAAGGATGGGGAACATAAAAACAGACTCGATATCAAGACGAGGGGATTGGTGCCCTTTGTGGATTTTGCAAGGCTTATGTCCTTGAAATATGGAATAAAGGAGACCAATACCCTTGGCAGGCTAGAGCTTCTCTATGAAGGTGAACATATCTCAAAGGAGCTGTATATTGAGACTGTAGAGGCATATGAGTTTCAGATGCAGCTTCGTTTCGTGCACCAGCTCCAGATGATGGAGGCAGGCAAACAACCGGACAATTATATCGATCCGAGGGAGCTGTCAGATCTGGAAAAACAGACACTCAAGGAGGCCTTTGCGGTAATTGGGCGGCTTCAGGCCATCATAAGAGATGTATTCCCCATGATCTGAACAGGTTTGTCCGTGTTATTGATTGACAAGGTAGCCCGTCTCTGGAGAAAGGAGCATCCTGTCATCCAGGAGAATCACGCCTATTTTAGCAATTTCGATCAGAACAAAACCCTCAAAGAATACGATTTCATAGTATTCGACACGGAACTTACAGGACTTAATTCCAGAAAGGACGAAATCGTCTCCATAGGGGCAGTGAGGATAAAAGGCCTTAGGATAATGCTATCCCAGAATTTTTATGTTTTTGTAAAACCCTCAGGGGAGTTACCAAAGGATAGTACCCTTATCCATAGGATCACCCCTGAGCAAATAAAAAATGCCCCATCTCTCGAGGCGGTCTTGGAAGATTTTGTGAGATTTTGTAATGGCAGCCTGATAGTGGGTCATTACATTGATCTTGATATGGCCTTTATTAACAAGGCAACCAGGAAGCTCCTTGGCGGCACCATTGCCAATCCTTGTATCGATACCTTGAGGCTTGCACAGGTGTTCAGGGAGGAACAGTGGGGTAACTATTATGACCAGTTCAACTACAACATCTCCTTCAACCTGTCCGACCTTGCCAAGGAATACAACCTTCCACAGATGGACCAGCACGATGCCCTCCAGGATGCCATACAAACAGCGTATCTGTTCCTCTTTCTGGTGAGAAAACTGAACAGAGGCGGGATCAAGACCCTCAAGGATCTATATATGGCAGGAAGGAGTTGGCGCTGGTTGTTTTAAGCCTTGGTCATCTCTGGGCCTGCTTCCACGGAAATACGATATTTGCGATCCTCAAGGGAGTGTTCAGGCCGATGAGTATCTTGTTGTCTCTTCCATAGATATCCTTGAGGAATACAGGTCTGTTGTCGTCAGGTGCCAAGGTTACGGTCCAGTAAAGTATCAGAATAGGCATGGGGTGGCCAAGGTGGATGGTCCTTGTCTCTCCCGTGGTAATGAGTTCCTCGATTTTTTCTTTGTTCCATTTCTTTGAATCCTGCAAAAGTATTCCTGCCAGTTCCAGGGGCTTTTCCACCCTGATGCATCCGTGGCTGAAGGCCCGTACAGGCCTGGAAAAAAGGCTCTTGGCAGGTGTGTCATGCAGGAAAACGAAATGTCTGTTGGGGAAGATGAATTTTATCCTGCCCAGGGCATTCTTGGGCCCAGGCTTTTGTCTTATGATAAAGGGAAACCTGTTGGGATTTATCCTGGACCAGTTGATGGATCTGGGATTGATGAGTCTGCCTTTACTGTCCACGATCTCAAGGTTTTCTCTGGAGATATAGTAGGGATCTTTCTTTATCTTGGGGATAATCTCCTTGGCAAGGATGCCAGGAGGCACGACCCAGTAGGGATTTACAACAATATATTCTACTGTGGCCCTGAAACATGGTGTTTTCCAAAAAGGTTTTCCCACCATGACCTTACAGTGCCACTGTCTCTTCCCATTCTTTACAAAATATAGTTCAAATCCAGCTATGTTGACTATCAAGAATTCTGGCTCCAGATCACGGAGTATCCATCTGGCCCTTTCGAGGTTGACCCTGATGGTGTCTACCCTTTTTTTTGGAGGTATATTCAGTTCCCTAATGGTATTTTTGCCTATGACACCATCTGTCTCGAGCCCATGATGCTTTTGAAACCCTTTAACTGCCCTTTCGAGTCCTTGGTCAAACAACCTCGTCGTGTTTACTGTGTCCTCCACCTGGTATCCCTCAATCCTGAGGCGCTGTAACAAGATTGGTATCCTGGGATCTGTCATCCCTTTCTTGAGTATTCTACCCGATGGGATTGTAGGCCAGGGATGTATGGCCAGGGTTCTGTACCGGGCAAGCTCTTTTTTTAGGATGGAATAGTAGGGGTAATGGGGTCGCAATCTTGCGAGCGCCCCTTCGATATTGCCTGAATCTATCACCTCTTGGATGTAGACTTCTGGCTTGGTTTTACGGATACTCCTCTTGAAATTCCAATCGGGATCAAGGCTTTCTGGATTGACTTTGCCATAGTAGAGGTGGTAACTCAATCTCAGAAGCGCATCTGTCAAGAGCATGTCAAAGTCCGCCTGGGTCACTGGATCTGTGCTGCCAGAGTCCAGGCTCTTCTTGAGTGAAGCAAGCTCTCTATAATGGTAGTCCTGTGGCATCAATCCATCGTCTTTTGAGGTCTCTATGGCCTCGAACATCTGCTTGATGGTAGATGTGTCTGTCCATGCAGGCTTGTAATTCCTATTTCTATAAAAGGCAGGGATGGTCTTGTGAGAGGCCACACAGGTGGAACAAACGGGTATGTGGCTGAACTGTTCGAGGTATTCACATCTCTTGAAAATGTGTTGGGCCACAGGATCCCCTGTCTCTTGGGCATCGAGGCCAGGTGGGGTGACCGAGGTAGAAAAGAAGACCAGTACAAAGGCAGTGAGATGTATGCAGACTTGTGCCTGTTTAGATACCAGCATGATTGAAATATGCAATCGCAGTCCTTGCGTCCACTACCTTTGACCTTGACAGATAGGTCTTGTCGTTCCCGAAGATGAACAGACAGCTCCCATTCTTTATGGTGTCGATGACTGGCTTGGCTATGCTCTTGGAAAGGGCCGGGCAACCAAGGCTACGTCCAAGTCTCCCATATTTTTTTATAAACTGTCTTGAGACATAGTCTGCACCGTGGATGACTATGCGGCGCCGCTCAGCCTGATCGTTTATGCCTGGTTCCACACCTTTTATATTCAGAGAGTAACCGTGTTTGTTAGAGTAGGGTTGGCCTGTCACGAAAAATCCGAGGCAGCTCTTATACGAACCAGGACGGTTGGAAAAACTACAGGCAAAGCGTTCACCCGAATTTTTGCCATGTGCAACCAGGCACTTATATAAAAGTTTCCTCCTCTTCAGGTCCACCACAAAGAAACGTTTTACTGTAGATGGTTTTCTGTAATCGATGAATACAAGCAGTGCATCTTTCTTGATAATTTCCCTTCTCTTGAGATTGAGATAGCCTATGAGACAGGTCTCTAAGGTCTCTATATCTGTGTATTTATCAAGGCCTGTTTCGTGGTAGACCTTGAGGGCATATCTATAGAATTTTTGTCTGGTGAAATTTTGACACCTCTTATCCTTTAAGGGATGGGAATATATGGAAGCATCAGCAGGCAGAGAGAGACATATACATATAATGATGGAAATGGATAAGAAATAGTTTACAAATGGCAACCACAGTATTTTTTGCACCTCTTCCTAACCCTCCTTATAGAATCAGACAATGATGTTAATAATAATCTGTAAAATTTCAACCCAGATTCTACAGCCAGATTCTACAGATAGTTACTTGCCTCACGAGGAATGTGGGTGACCCTGCTAATGGCGTTTTCATTCCATTATTATGCAACCTTAATTGCTTGGGAAAAGCAGTTCCTTTTATCCCGGATTATGCAACGCCCAAGTTTGCCGACGATGTGCAGCGGAGGGCATGTTCAACTACCCGACAACAAAGCGGATGCGATACACTTGCAAGCCCCTTGCAGCTTCAAGTGTCCGACTTTTTATAAAAATCTTTACTCAGGCATTTGAGGTGCATGATCCGGGTTCATCTCTTCGCCAAGCTTTAGAGCTATACAATCCAAAAAATAAGCAAAAGTGGTGCCAACTTGGCCAAGTGTATCCTTACACTGTAATAGCCATATCACAAAATAGATATTAGAGAGTATGCAGTAGATCCTATTTTACTGAATTTTACCTCAATATATTGAGTGCCAAAGATAGACAAATACTATATATGATATGGCAGGTATACAGGATCTAAACCATTTTTGTGGGCTATCCTCTTCGGAAAGCTTGTGGGCTGCATGACTCGTGTTCAGATGTGTGAAGATCCCTCCTCCATGCACTTGCACCTTCTATTTGCAGATAATGATGGGACGACTTACACGATAACCTCTCGATATTTTTTATAGACGAGCCTTCCCCAGGCATTTGAAGTACATAGTCCAGGTTAAAGGCAGCTGTTGATGATCTCAATGTAGTACTTGAGGGACATCATGCCTACAAACATTGGTTAACTTCGGATTTTCAAAGGGTTAGGTGATAGATGGCTATATGTGAATATTTGGGCTGCTTAGAGAATGTGGTTAGAAATGTGGATTTTATTTGTGAAAGTATAAACTTAAGATATTGAATATATGAGTTGTGAAAATGAGAACAAGCTATTTTTCTTTTGTTTTGTCTTGACTTAAATTGGAAATGATACAATAATCTATCAGTTAAAATTATATAAATCGGACCTGTTTATTGTTTCAGCAGTATCAACAAGAAAGGGAGGCGTTTATGAGAAAGACAGTCTGGAGCATGTGCAGTATGTGTTCCGTAAGATGCCCTATCAAGGTAGAGGTAGAGGACGGGAAAGTCAAGTGGATAGAAGGAAATCCACACATCCTCAAAGGAGCACTCTGCGCCAAAGGCTCTGCTGGGATAGCCCTTCAAAGAGACCACGAAAGGCCTCAGCAGCCACTTATTCGTGCAGGGGGAAGGGGTGCTGGCAAATGGGAGCCTGTCAGTTGGTATACTGCCCTTGATTATGTGGCAGAGAAGATGAACAAGATCAAGGAGAAATACGGTGCCAAGGCGGTTATGCTCAGTTGTAGGGGAGGGCCATGGCAAGACCTGTGGAAAAGCTTTATCCACGCCTTTGGATCACCAAATTTTACCAACCACGACAGTGGCTGTGGTAGGAATGTTCATCATGCCAGTAAGTCTGTCTATGGTTTGGGCAGAAAGGGCTTCATATATGATATAAAGAATGCGAAGCACCTTATAAGTTTTGGCCGTAATCTCATGGCTTCCCTGCGAATAGCAGAAGTGAACCAGATAATGGACATGTTAGATGCTGGTGGAAGCTTTACCTATGTGGATGTGCGCCAGACCCTTACCGGTATCAAGGCAACACGCTTTTTCCAGGTAAGGCCTGGTACAGACTATGCCCTTGCCCTCGGTATGATCAACGAGGTCATCAAGCAGGAGGCATACGACAAGGAATTCATCGAAAAATATACCACAGGCTTCGACAAGATGGCGGAGTTTGTGGAGCAATACACTGCAGAGTGGGCAGCCAAGGAGTGTGGAATAAAGGTCAAGAAACTCAAGGACTTTGTCTCTGAAATCGGACAGCAGAGGCCAAAGGTCATCTTCCATCCTGGCTGGATGCTTTCCAGATATAGAGATTCCTTCTATGCCAGCCGTATGCTCCACATCCTTAACGTGCTCATGGGCAGCGTAGAGGTGGAAGGTGGTCAGCAGTTCCCCAAGACACCAGCCGACTGTGGTGTTAAGGGCCTGCGTACCTTCAGCTCCATGGTCCCCAAGCCAGAGGACAAGAGGGCAGATGGTGTGGGGTGGAAATACAAACATTTCGACAAAGGTCCAGGACTTTTCCATCTCTTTTATGATGCCATGCTCACCGAAGAACCATATCCAATAAAGGGTGTCATCTGTTACAGGCATGATCCTTTCAATTGTTTCCCAGACGTGACTGCACAGAAAGAGGCCTTTGACAAATGTGATCTTCTCGTCTCCATAGATACCCACTACAGCGAATTCGGTTGGTATTCAGACGTCATCTTGCCTGAGTCGATGTATCTTGAGAGGGAGACACCGGTTTGTACCCAGAAAGGGCCAAAGCCCAGATTCGCATTCAGAGACAGGGCTGTGGAGCCACGTTTTGATACAAAGCCCTCCTGGGAGATATTCAAGATGTTGGCAGACAGACTGGGCATTGGCGAATATTTTCCATGGACGACCGCTGAGGAGATGTGGGAGTTCCAGCTTGAGCCCACTGGCTACAAGATAGACGACCTGAGGGAAAAGGGTTTCGTTGCCCTAACGGATACGCCGATAATGTATGATCGGGACAATCTGGACGGAAAATTCAAGACCCCATCTGGAAAGATAGAATTCGTCAGCCAAATGCTGGAGGAAAATGGCCTACCATCCTTCAAGCCTTACGAGAGCCCACAAAAGCCTCCCAAGGGACGCTTCAGACTCATCTTCGGTAGGAGTCCAGTACATGCCCATGGTCACACCATCAACAATCCACTTCTCAATGAGCTCATGCCAGAAAATACCCTCTGGATCAACTCCAGGGTGGCTGCACGCATGGGTGTAAAAGAAGGTGACTGGGTAGATGTTATTGCAGATTCCCAAAAGGGTACCATCAGGGCCCATGTCACAGATTTTATCCATCCAGAGGCAGTGTACACGGTACATGGGTTTGGCCGCCAGGTGCCACTGCAAAGCAGGGCCTATCATGCTGGGATGAGCGATCAGAAACTCCAGGAAGGTCTTCTTGAGATGATGGATCCTGCTGGTGGCGGTCTCTGTCTGTGTGAGAAATTTGTAACTGTGCGCCGCAGCCCCAGAAACCCAAGAAGGAGGGTAGAACTGTGAACAAATATATGATTTATCTGAATTCAAAGAGGTGTATAGGTTGCCATGGGTGTGAGGTCCACTGCAAGACCAACAAGGACTTGCCTGTAGGGCCATTTCTCTGCGAGATATCTCATGAGCCGCTCAAGGCGGTCAAGGGTGTTCCAAAGACAGAGTATCACTTCCGTTCATGCTACCACTGCGAAGACCCATATTGTGTGCCTGTTTGTCCTACAGGGGCCATGAAGAAGAGGGAAGACGGCATTGTCTATATAGATACCGATTCCTGTATAGGCTGCATGGCCTGTGCGGGTGCTTGCCCTTGGCACATCCCCCAGTTCAATCCCAATACGGGCAAGGCTGTCAAATGTGACTACTGCATGGATAGGGTAGATGTTGGTTTGAAGCCAGCTTGTGTCACCAAGTGTACCACAAGGGCGCTCAAGTTTGTCACCATCCAGGAGATCTAACTCCCAAGACATATACTTCCGAAAGTATTGGGGCCTGCTGTTTATACCAGTAGGCCCCTTTTTCTGTCTCTATCTTGCCAGATTCCTCTCTATCTATTGGTGAGCTCTTTCAGCACCTTTGGACCGTGACGGACAGATTTTACATACCATTCATCTCTGAGGTCGGATTTCTCCCTGGGGGAGAGTTGCCATTTTATGGCTGGTAGGGCATCCAGCCTTTTTCTCAGCTCATAGAGGCATATGGCTGCAGTGACTGATACATTAAAGCTCTCGGTAAATCCCTTCATTGGGATAAAAATCGTGGCATCACAAAAACTTCTAAGGTGAGGATCAATACCATGGAGCTCCTTTCCAAAGACTAATGCCAAGGGCCCTTGATCAAGGGATATTTGTTCGAGCCTGAAGGCCTTCTTGCTCTTTGTCTTCATTGCCCTTTCTGGTGGATCAGCAGCCATGAGCGTATAGCCTTTTTCCTTCAGCCAAGAGGCACACTCGTCTGAAGACGCATGCCTTATGACAGATATCCACCTTTGGGCACCCATGGCGATCCCTTCGCTTGGAGCAAACCTGTTCTCCGTCTCAATGACATGGATGTCCTGGATGCCGAAGGCCTCACAGGATCTGACAACTGCACTCATGTTATGGGGATGATAGAGGTTGTCCAGTACCACGGTTATGAAACGTGTTCTATTCTCGAGTACCTGCTCTATGCGGGCCTTTCGTTCTCGACTTATGAGATCATTCAATAGTTCCGAAGGCCTAGGCTTCATGATATCCTTTCTGCCGTCTCTTCGGCCTCTTTCACCATTTCATCGATTACCGAAAGGCCCCTGTTCCAAAAATCGCTATCCGCAAGGTCTATGCCAAAGGGCTTGAGTAGTTCGTAGGCAGTGTCACTGCCTCCTGCCTCAAGTAATTCTATGTAATTATTTTTAAACCCTTCGCCCTCCTCCAGATAGATGGCATAAAGGGATAATACCAGGAGTTCCCCAAAGGCGTAGGCATAGACATAACCAGGCACGTGGAGGAAGTGGGAGATATAAGACCACCAGATCCGGTAGTTGTTTGTAAGTTGCACACTCTCCTTGAACATGGCCGATTGGGTTTCGATCCAATGCTCAGAAAATGCGTCCTGGGAAAGCTCACCTTCTCTCCGCCTGTGGTGGTGGATGGCATCTTCAAAGCGGTTCATGGCTATCTGCCTGAAGACAGTGGCAAAGATGGATTCAATCTTGGCCGCAGAAAACCCGAGTTTCTCCTTTGGGGAGCCAAGCTGGTTGAGTATGTCTCGAAAGACCAGCATCTCACCAAAGACCGAGGCGGTTTCGGCAAGGGTCAGGGGGGTCTGACTGTTGAAATAACCCTTCTTAGCCGCCAACACCTGGTGAATCCCATGCCCAAGCTCGTGGGCAAGGGTCTCCACGTCCCTTAATGTACCGGTAAAATTTACCAATACATAAGGATGGGCAGATGGTGTCACAGGGTGGGCAAAGGCACCACTGGTCTTCCCAGGTATGACCGGGGCGTGTATCCAGCCCTTGTCAAAGAATGACTCTGCGATCATTGCCATCTCAGGGGAAAATCTATTGAATGCCTGGAGTACCATCTGACGTGCCTCTTCCCAGGAGACCTGTTTCTGGGGAAGCCATGGAAGAGGGGCATACCTGTCATAGTCGTATAGTTGTTCAAGGCCAAGGAGCCTTTTTTTCAGATGATAATATCTTGCAACTATATCATATCGGCTCGTCACTGCATTTATCAATGCGTCGACCGTGGAATCATCCAGTTCATTTGCAAGGTTCATGGAGCTTATCCACTCAGGATATTTTCTGAGCCTGTCCTCTATCATCTTGTCACACAAGACCGTATTAAACGTATGAGTGATGATATGCAGCTCCTGTTCGAGTCCTTCAGTCAGTTCCATGGCTGCATTCTCTCTTGTGTGCCTATCTGGTGAATATAGATCTGTCAGGACCTCTTCCTGTGTCCTTTGTCTTTTGCCGTAGCGTTGATGTGCTAATACCTTGTCAAAAAGGCTTATCCAACTGGAACGGCCAGCAGGGCTTATTTCAATGAGAAGCCGTTCTTCTGTCTCTGAAAGCAGGTGAGGGCGATACCGTCTGGCAGCCTCGAGGTAGTGGCGATAGTGTTGGAGGGTAGGCTCTTCCAGGAATCTTTTGGCTATTTCATCAGGGAGCGAGGCCCATTCCAGCTCGAAAAATACAGTATCTTTTTCTATCTGGCTGCCGAATTCCTTGATCTTTTGCATAAAGGCGCCAGCCTCTGGATCATTTACCCTTGTGGAGAAATTGAGGTATGAAAATGCACCCAATCTTCCCATGACCTCTGACAACTCCTCCAGTTCTTGAACCAGGCGGAGTAGTTCTCCTGGGGCCAGTTCTGCAAGCCTGCCTGCATATCTCTCTTTTATCTCTACCGCCTTTTTCTGGCACCAATCCATGTCCTGTCTTATACGGGGATCTTCAATGCCTTCATACAAGTCGGAAAGCCTCCATGTCACATCGGTGGTGTTCAAAAGTGTATTAATATCTTCATTCATAACGGCAAATCTCCTGGATTTTAAGAATAGTAACAAAAAGGTCTATCTCTCTGTGACACCTATTTTGTACAGACTGCGGTAAGATAGTCAAAAAAGAAGAACTCTCCCAGCAAAAAAAGGAGGATGCATAGTACGGCTGCTGCTGCTGGTACAGTAACGAACCATGCCCCAAAGATCTTGTTGGTGACCGACCTATTGATGCCTCCCAGACCTCTGGCGAGCCCTATCCCAAGGATTGCTCCCACCAGGGTATGGGTCGTTGAAATGGGTAGTTTCAGCCTGGTGCATATGAGTACGGTAGCAGTGGCTGCCAGATCCGCTGCTACGCCTCGAGATGGGGTGATCTCTGTAATCTCAGTGCCTACTGTTCGCATCACACGATAGCCAAATGTAGCAAGACCTATAACTATCCCAGTGCCTCCAAGTACCAAGACCCAGAAAGGGACCCCCTACTTTCTGCAGCACCGTTCCTGTCTGGACCACCCTCACAATTGCTGCCAAGGGCCCTATAGCATTGGCTACATCATTGGCGCCGTGGGCAAAGGCAACGGAACAAGAGGTGATGATGACTATTGGAACAAATACCTCCTCTACAAGTTCGAGTTGTCGTCCAACAGGTAGTTTGTCCTTGCCCTTCAGCCGGTGTCTTAAAAGCATTCTCGATGTTATGCCTGCAAGGATACTCACCACTATGGTGATTAGTACGGATACCCCGGGAGTGAGCCAATTGATATTGTGGATCACATTCCTCAAACCTTTGTAGATAGTCGCCAGGACCACAGTGGCTGTTATCGCACTGACTATATAGGGTGCATATATTATGGCAGCCCTTGTGGGTCGCCCCCGGCCAAGGATTGCCCTGTTGATGAATTTGAAAAGTACATAGGCCATGAACCCACCGGCAATCGGAGATACGAACCAACTGGCAACTATCATGGCCATCTTGTGCCATTGTACTGAACTCCATCCTGCAGCTATCACCCCAAAACCAGCCACTGCCCCAACGATGGAGTGGGTTGTGGATACAGGCATACCCAGGAACGAGGAGATGTGGAGCCACATGGCCGCAGACATGAGGGCAGAGATCATCCCTATGATAAAGAGGGCTGCAGCCTGTTCATGGCTCACTCCCGAGAGGGCCAGGAAACTGTCTGGATCCACGATACCCTTTCTTACCGTGTCTGTTACAGGGGCGCCGACCAATACCGCCCCAGCGAATTCACAGATACCAGCCAGTACAACGGCCTGGCCAATGGTCAGTGCCCTGGATCCAACTGCGTCTGCCATTGAATTGGCAACGTCGTTTGCACCAATGTTCCAGGCCATGTAAAGACCAAGCAAAGAGGCTATTCCTATAACTAGGGTCTCCATTGTGAAATTTCTCTCTTTTGTTGGCGAATTATTAGGGAGAAAACTTATCTGATGAGCATGGCACGGAGCATATCTCCGGCATTCTCCGCCTCATTGGCTATCTGCCCAAGCTTGCGGATCATCTTTTCATAGAAGATGATGGTAAGTGTTTCAACTTCATGTTCAAGTTTGTAGATATCCCTGGAAAGATCTCTGGCTATGCGATCTGCCTTCCATTCCTCCTCCCCAAGGCCATCCAGCCATTTCATGACCTTTTGGGCCTCTGCCCCACTGAATGATACCTCGGCAAGATTTTGGAGTTCCACAGCCGCGGTCAGAAGGGTTCCTGTGACCTGGAACATCTGATCCACAAGCTTGAAGAATTTGTCGATGAGGCTTGGATGGATCTTGGTATTTCTTATGGTGAGAATGACAGAGAAGTCTTCTGTATAATCAGCTATCTTGTCCTGACATCTCAAAAAATTTTCAAGGTCTATCCTGTCCACAGGAAGAAAGATGCGTCTTGGCAACTGACTTCTCACCTCGTGTTTGATCTTGTCCGCTTCGTATTCGAGTTTTGAGATCCTATTGTGGAGTTCCCTGATCAAGATGAAATTTTCATGACTCAGGGCCTCCATCAGAGGCTTTATCATTTCAACGCATTCATGGACCTTCTTGGTATGTTCCACCAATGGTCCAAACGGCGATCTGCCAAAGAGGTTGGCTATAATACTCATATTAGACCTCGGAGAGAGATGATTTTGCTCAGTGGATACCTTGACTATCCAACATTGCAAGATTCCAGTTTTTTGCCTTGAGTGCTGTCAATCCGAACCTGATATCATGTCTTCTTCCATCTTTCCTGTCTGAGGGTTTTTATATCTGACCGATGCGATTAATTCAGATATTTTCACCTCCTTGTTCAGCCTACACAGAATTCTCAACTTGCCTGGTTGTACATGGGACAGGAGCCAGTTGACCTCGCCTTGTCTTGGTTGGGCCTTGGCAATTGCCGGCTGTGCAGAAACTACAGCCGTGTCTGCAGGCAGGTGCAAGGTGATAATAATGGTGTTTGGCGCCGGTGTCTTTATATCAAGAATGATCTGGATCTTATGACCAGATAGGGCTTTCAGATCTCCTGAAACCTGGGCACAAAGGGCTTGGTTTGGGAAAAGACAGAAGAAAGAAAGGACGAGAATAGGTAGAAATAGTATGAAATTTTTGGGCTGATACATCATCTTTCTCCTTTTTGTTTGGAGTGGGGGTTGCTACTTTTGATCATTTGCCTCTTCTGATGCCATGGCCTTTTGTACAGGCTGAAAACGTTTCTTTTTCATATCCCATCTGTAACTGCCAGCGGACCATAATACCTCCACTTCGTGCAGTGTTTTTTCGGCATCTTTTATGCCAGAAAGCAGGTCGTAGGCCTCGAGTATCTCCTCGTCGTCTATTATGTTGTCCTTATTGGAGTCTGCCCAACTGAAGGGCATTGCAGATATCAGGTTGTTTCCTTCTATAGGGATGGAGTGTTTTTTGTCTTCCTTTACAGTGATTTGCCCGTGAAATGTAAATTCGTCTCCATCCACGGCATTCTTGTTGATCCTGGCAAGATATATGAATTTGGTATAGCCGAGTTCACCCTGGAAGATCCATTTTACATATAGGCCATTTCGGCTTGTGAAGTGTGGGATGCCCTTGATGAACTCAATACCTTGGTGGTCACCATCCTTTACCAAGAGTGTTCTCTGTTTGGATGGCTTGACATAGACATCTATGACAACAGGGAAGACTTGTCCTGGGGCACAGTGGTCTGGCAGAAATCTGCTGGCAGTGATCTTCAGGGCCTCTTGGCGGGGCTTGAGATATAGATAGATACCCAAGGCAGTGATTGTCAGGAGGAGGAGCAAGAGGCTGAATATGAAGTATCTCTTCTTTGATGGGGATGGGAGGTCTTTCCCCTCAGGGGCCAAAATCTGTGAATCAATTTCAACGGATTCAACATCCCCTTTGGCAGAAGTGTTCTTAGTGGGCTCAGCCCCTTGTGACAGATTGTTTCCTGTGCCATTGGCCACGTCTTCCAATATTTCAGATATATCCACTTCAAGTATCTGGGCCAATTTCAGGGCGTTTTCCCTCTTAACAGTGGGATAACGCTTATTTTCCCATCTGGATATGGTATCTGTGGTGACCCCGACCGCAGTAGCCACATAAAGTTGGGTTAGTCCTTTGGCTTCCCTGATCTGTCTCACCTTCGAACCGTCCAGATTTACGGTTGGAGGCAGTTGTCCGGGGGCTATCTTGGGCCCTTCTCCCTGGTTATTCATGCAAGGTCTGCCCTACTCATGTTTTGATAATAGTCTGAAATACAAAGAGAAATAATCTACATAGACACCATGTCTACCAATGTCCACCAGACATCTATGGACATTTAACCCTATGTCCATTGTTTTATCAATCCTTCTTCCGTAGAGTCAAATCAAAAGACAGTGCATTGGTACTTTGTTGTTTGGCCAAAAGACAGTGCACCAAGGGATGTTCAAAAAAGACTCGAGTTGTCTTGGATAGATTGATGAAACCCATGACCTTTCGGCTGGCCGGGAAGACACAAGGGGTTTCTGCAAAGAGCAAAGGAGGAAATTGTATCATGAAGATCAAAGGTAACAAATTGTTGTTGATAAGACGGGTTAGAAAGCCATTCCCGATGGAGTGGTGTGTGGGACTGGTGGCTATTTTTTTAGCAGTTATGTCGTCTCAGGTCTTGGCTGTCGAAACAGGTACTGCCAGTATAGAGGGCCCTCCAGAGTATGTGGACATAAATATCCAGAAATCGTGTCCAGATCTCAAGGGGCTGAAAAAAGACCTGAAGGCGGTGAATCATTTTTCTCATAAGGCCCATATAGAGGCCCTTAAAAAAGAGGGGAAAGGCTTTGTTTGTGCCACTTGTCATCATGGTGCAAAGACCGAGGTCGATATCCTCAAGGCCGACAGGTGCAAGCGTATTCAACAAGAACTGGACGCAACTGGAGGCCCTGGAAAGCTCAAGGATCATTTTCACGGAATATGTCTGAAGTGTCATAAGAAACTGAAAAAGGAGCATAAGGCCACTGGCCCAACCTCCTGTAGAGGCTGCCATAGCAGGAAAGGGGTGACAGAATGAAAAATATTGGCATAAAGGCCCTGTTACCGATTCTGATAATGTCCATGGCCACGGTAATGGCTGCATCTTCCCAGTGTCAGGCTGCCAGAAAGGCCAAGGGTGTGGTGGTTTCGGTTGTCCAGCCAGGCGAAGAACTGGGAAAGGCCCTGGCTGGCGTGGTGAAAAAGATGGAAAACGGCCCTGCCAGCCAGTCGAAGAGTGTGACGTCATTGGTCCTTGTCCAGTCTGGGAAAAAGGTGTCAGTGAGAAAGGACCAGCCACTCATCCTCAAAGCAAAGGATGCTGGCAAGACCACAGGAAAGGTCATAGATGTAGTCGATGTGCCTGTGGATATAGGGACGCTGAAAGGAATGATCAAAGATAGGAAATGCATCATCCTTTGGTACTCGGAACAAGACGGTAAGATGGCTGTCATCCAGCCGGAAAAGGAGTTTATGCCTCGAAAAGACCAGCAGGTAAAATTGAAGGTTAAAGAAGTAGCGAAGGTGGAAGGTTGTTGATCGGGTATGTAGAATGCCCTTGGGCCTGTCAGCTTTGCCGGCAGGCCTTTTTTCTATCTTAGGACTTGTGCTTTTTCCTCATATCCACCAGATATTGACACCCAGAGCTATTATTTCCCATCCTCGATGGATATGGAGGCAAGGAATTTTTTCAGCATCGAGATGCGAGGTCGAAATCTGTTGTCATCGGCTGATTTTAGTAACTCTGTTACCTTAGCAATCTGGGACCTGAGTCCACTGATGCTATTTTCACATGACCAGGTGCCTTGAGGCAGCTTTTTGATAGAGATTTCATGGGAAAAAGACAAGACGAATCTTTCCTTATTGCTTAGGCCTGAAAAGAAATATTTCAAATCTCCGGGCTTAACACAAGAAAAGGTCTTTGAGATCCTACCAATAAATCCAATTCCTCGCCCTTGTGCCAGGTCGATAAGCTCTACCCTTGCAGCCAAATCGTTGATGCCAGGCTGTGGGGGCAAAATGGGAAGGGGGGGAGTAAAATCCGTCTCCTTTCCCTTGATGATCCTTTCTATCCTTTTGATGGCAATCTGGATGGTAAAATCATTTTTTTTCATCCACATATTCTTGTATGCCTCTGCTGGCAGGATCCTGAGCCATATTTTCCCGTCTATCATCAGGGCCACATGGGAGGGATATGGTGCAACCTTGGTTATTCCATGGGCTGAAAAGCCTTGTTCAGGTACGAGTATGGCCTTTATGTCTCCTGAGGAGATATTTCTTGCAAAGTGGATCTGGTCTGGGAAAATCTGTGTGGGAACAGTTTTTTTGGGTAACAATTTTTTGCCTTTTACAATATAGACCCTGACCTGTTTCTGGGTGGGACAACATAGGGGATCTTTCGGGCCTTGGTTGATCATACCAACAACTATCTTACCGTGGTGTTCAAGTCCCAGGTATCTGATCTGGACCCTGTCTCCCAAGCAGGTCCATGCCTTGGGCCTCCAAGCTTTTTCGTCCTTGGTGAGGAAAAAAAGCCTTCGGAAAACACCACTTCCTCCTGATGAGTATGAGAGCACAACGGCTGCTACCTCTTTGCCCCGCCATGAAGAAAGAGCAATGGGGGTGAGGAGTCGAGCCTCAAACCTTGCAGCACTATCTTTCAGCGGGGCCGTGAACCTGCCCCCCTTTAGGGGCACCTTTCCATTGGGTGCGTCTTTTAGTGGATATGACAGATTTGAAAGCGCCTCCATCTGGAGGTCAGACGATGCAGCATGGGCCATTGCCGCACAGACCAAAGAGAGAACGAACATAAGCAGGACGACTGGTTTCATTGATTGGGCCAATTTAGTTCCTCCAGAAATTGGTTTCAAAGCAGCCAATTATAGTAAGGCACCAAGATCCTGCCAAGCGTTTTAAAAGGATGGTTTGTAAACAAAGGGTACGGGGCTTCATGTCCCACTGACCAAAGACAGAACTCAAAGGGGGGCAGTGCTGGATTGACCTTTTGTTTCGTGTAAAGTATATGTTTTTCAGTTGTTTTTCAAAACGCCCGGGTGGTGGAATTGGTAGACACAAGGGACTTAAAATCCCTTGGTGCTTTGCACCGTGAGAGTTCGAGTCTCTCCCCGGGCACCACTTCGTATGATATGGTTAGCTGTCTCGTTCTCGGTTAACTTCAGGAAATCATCAGCTTTTTGTGTTCAAAAAACAGGCTGTGATCATATTTCACCCTATCTATTTACCATCCTTCAGCAGATCTCTTATTTCTGTAAGGAGTAGTTCTTGTTTTGACGGCTCTTCAGGTTTGGGGGCCTCTTCTTCTTTCTTCTTCAAGGAATTTATCCCTTTAACAAGTATGAATATGGAAAATGATATTATGGTGAAATCTACAACGGTCTGAATGAATTTTCCATATTTGACTGTAATAGCCGGGCTATCTCCTACTGCGGCTTTGATGGTCAAGGCCAAGTTGGAAAAATCCACCCCTCCAAGGATTAAGCCTATTGGTGGCATGATCACATCTGCCACAAGTGACGAAACTATCTTGCCAAAGGCAGCTCCAATGATGATACCAACTGCCATGTCTACTACGTTTCCTCTGACTGCAAATTCCTTAAACTCTTGAATCATACCCATTTTTTCCCTCCATTAGTTATTCGTTCTGGCATTTTTATATAACGACGAGATCATCTCGCTGTCATCTAAGCAGTAAATACAGGTTATGTAGTTAGAAAAGCAAAAATTTTTAATGAACTTAGAAGGTTATAATGAGCATGTGGCTCGTGTCGCTCTTTTTTATATAAGCTGAAATTTTGGGATTTTGACTCCTGACAATAGACAGTTAACAAACAAACGATTTCTTTGTCAATTTCTGGGCACTCACTTCCTTCCTGTTTCAGCCAAGGCCTGTTTTTTTCGAGTGCTGAGGCCTTGATCTGTTTTAGGGGTTACAACTGCATGCCCAAGTGCTGAATCCCCTTCTAATTTTTCATGTTTCAACATCTTTTACCATGCGCTGGCTTGTGATCCCAAAATCTCTTACATATTCAGCCAGTGGCGAGTTGTGTCTCCAGCAGATTTGCTTCAAACCAGTCTAACAGGTCGGCTCAGGCCCTGACTCTTATCCCGGATTATATGCAGCGTCTTGCGGCTTAAAATGTCTGAGTTTTTAGAGCAGAAAAATCTTCACCTTTTGGATGAAAGTATTCATCCGGAAAAATGTAAATAATTGACTGATTTTCTATAAAAAATCCTTACCCAAGCATTTGAAGTGCATAACTCATACGGCTATCCCACAGGAATGGGGATGTCCATACCAGAAGATCCAATGGACTCCAGTCCCCAGGAAGGCGCCGAAAAGCAGGATACCACAGAGATAAAAGAGGGCCATGACAATGGCAGCGAGCAGTGCAGATCCGAAGCCATCCACCTTGAATCCAGGTACAATTACCGATGTCAGGCTGATCATGAGAGCATTTATGACAAGTGCAAAGATCCCAAATGTCAGGATGGTGATGGGAAGTGTCAGAAAGAGGAGCACTGGTTTTATGAAACTATTGATGAGCCCCAAGACCAGGGCTGCCACGAGGAGCGCTCCAGGGCTTTCTGCATCGACACCTTTTACAATTTTTGTGGTGATCCAGAGTCCACCTGCAGTTACTAGCCAAATAAAGATGATTTCTATCATGTTTTATCCTTTTGATAAGATTATACACTATATTAGGACCCAGCAACCCAAATTATACACTTAAAATGCCTGAAAAGACTAATTCCCTTGAATGATTGCATGGTTAACATTCATTTGATTCCATTGTGCTTTCACCTATGAGGTGAAAGTCCCATTAGTGATAAGTCCTCGGACTGTTGCAGTATCAAAAGTAGTCCGCTCCTTACATCTTAACCAAGCTTGTGATCTGTATAATCCTGGATCAAAAAACAGATGGTATGTCAGCCAAAGTTAGCTCAATTTTGTTTACATAATAAAAGAACAGACGAAAGTCCCCTTGAATTGCCTCTTTGCCGTAAATATAATATCCATTATCTGGTGTAAGGTGGTAGGGATATCACAAATATGACCAGCTAATATTTTTTGTTCGCCCTGTTTTCCCAAGGGTTCTTAAGCAATGGTTATCTGTAAAAATTGGGAATTCTGTTTCGAGACAAGGAGAATGAGAAAGATAACCCCAGAGATTTGATCGATACTTCGAGAATTATTTTTCGAAGACAACCTAACCATGCCTTGGCTTGGGTAAGATCGATTTTTAGAGGTAGCCAATAGGGGAAAGATGTCCTTATAAAGATGAGGGAAAACAATCTCGATTCCCATCTGCTTCAGGCTGCATGTAAAAGCATGTCTGTTCTACATGCCCTCTGGAGCTGTAATTTGCGTTGATACAATTTTACCTTATCCGTCCTGTGTTTTTTTTATGGATTGATCTGGCATAGAATGTGGACCACATTGCTGGCAAAGCACTTTATTGTTATTACAAGTTAAAGGAATCAAATCGTTGGCCCCACTTCATTTGTTGAGAGAGAAATTTTTTTGGTTGATAGCTATATCAATCCTTGGGATTACTGCCATACAGTATTTTTGCACTGGCTCAAATGATCTCTGGGAACTTGAAAGAGAACTCTATTATTTCCCCATATTCATAGCAGCCATGCGTTACGGCAGGCGTGGGGCATTGATATCCTTGGGGGCCATCTATCTATTTTACGTCCCTTTTATCGTCAATACCTGGCACGGGAGCCTGGAACTCGAATCTGCCAGGATAATAGACCTTTTCTTCTATCTGCTTTTTGCATTTGGGGCTGGATATCTTGCAGACAGGGACAAAAGGATCAGAACTGAACTGGAAAGAAACCGTATGATAATATCCCTGGGACGTATCACTTCTGGTATCGTTCATGATCTAAAAAATCCTTTGGTAAGCATAATAGGACTTCTCGAAAGGCTTTCTGCAGGCAAGGGAGATTGTGCCAAATATGTCCCAATAATGTTGCAAGATGCCCTCAGGATGAAAAGGATAGTGAACGATGTCCTGGACTTTGCACGGCCTGTTAGTTTGAAAAAAGAGCTGTGTAACCTGTCGGAGGTTGTTGAGAATGCCGTGAAGATGTGTAGAGAAAAGGCTATGAAGGCAGGTGTGAAGTTGCAGACAGAACTTGAAGAGATATATCTTCAGGCTGATCCGTTTTTGCTGGAGAGGGCACTGGTGAACGTGATCTCAAATGCCATAGAGGCCTCTAAGGCAGGAGGTGAGGTCCATATCTCCCTCAAGAAACGAAAGAAATATGCCCTGATTACAGTAAGGGACAGAGGCCAAGGTATGGATAAGGAGACCTTGGAACACTGTTTTGATCCCTATTTCTCAAAGAAGGCAAGCGGCAATGGCCTGGGGCTGCCAATAACCAAGAAAATAGTAGAGGCCCACGGTGGTACTGTGGCAATAGATCAGCCTGTTTCTGGAGGGACAGCCTTTAAGGTCTATCTACCCATATGATCCAGACTGACAGGATCGCATCCACTCCTCTTCGAACAGCCTCAACAGTTCGGTGCGTCTTTGGGAAAGTAGGGTCATTTCATATCGAAAGTGTATGAATTCTACACAGTTGAGCTGCTGAAATTTATCCATACATACATCGCAGAAATACCAAGTGCACCTGTAGGATCTCCTGATTCTTGGAAGGATACAGCCTGCAGGAGAGAGAAATTGGCAAGGCTCTGTATCAATACATTGACAATTGAAGGCAGGTGGCTCGATCTCCATGGCCCTGAGGACTATCAGATCCTCAAAATCAGGGAAACCATGGCGGTTTACACAGCATGGTTCCATGCAGCTACTACATATGGGCCCTGTGAATTCTTGAAAGAAATGTTCAAGACAGATATAGGCCGTCTTGATTTGCCTTGCCCTGAAGTCTACGTCTGCAAGTTGTCTCCTGTGATCCAGAAAGAAATTGTCAATCTGGATCAGGGTGCTGCAATAGGCTTCCTGATTGCCGAAAATTAGCTCAGGAAATGACATCTATTTATACATCCTCATATATGGAAAGGCATAGCACCCTATTGGTTCATCATCTCATCCTGACATAGGATAACTGATATTCAAGAGGTGATAGGTGGCTTATTTCCTGTTATCTATTCCCTTCAGGGTGAAAGCAGCTCCTCCTTCTTCCTTTCATAGGTGGAGCGGCTTATTGCCCCAGAATTGTAAAGTTCCCTTAGAACCTGGAGCTTTTTCCTTACTTCTGGATTGTCTATGCTTTTGTGCGCCTGTGGTTTTATGATTTCCGGTCTGACAGGCCGGAAATCAACAGGGGAGGGATTTTCCTTCACAGATGGAGGTGCCTTCATAAGCCTTTCAAAGTGCTTGATCCTTCTTTTTTCAGGTCTGTATTCCCTGCCCAGATCAATTATCACCCAGTTGGGGAAATATGGTTTTTGAAAGAGGGCGAACCCCCTTTTGGTCCTTTTCTTTAGGGTCATTCCTGGTCGCAAAACAAATGCCCAGTCATTGGTGATGGCCCTTTGAGTGGGATCGCTTACAAACTGCCTGAGTGCTTCAGGATAGCTGTCGCACTGGAAATTGACTACCCTCATGACAAGGTTCAACTTGCCGTTCTTCTTGAAAAAGATCCCGCTGGTAAAGAGGTCGTGGTTGAAGATCCAGAGGAAGCTTTTACCCTGTACAAATGCAAAATCTATTACTTCGTCGGGTTTGGCCTTTTGAAAGGCATCGTGTAACGGTTGGAGGAGAACCCTTCTGACCTTTGCCGGGAAGAGCTGTTGATGTCCCTTCTTGCCAATTACGTTCTTGTCTTGGATGTATATGGATGCAAGGATATTGTTCAGTTTTGCCAGGCTGATCTGAAAGGGATGTTCAAAGCCTGCCTTGGTGATCAGGTCTGAGCCCACAGAGTATTTTACAAGCCTGACCCTCCAGTTCTCGCCACTGGCAATGGGCCGGGCTTGATTCCTTGGTATGAGGGAACAGCCTGTTGATAGGAAAAGGGTTATTAGCAGGGTGATAAGCGGGAGGTGTCTTGAGCGTTGCGGCTCCATTTTGATGTTTTTATGCCCCTCTTGATTCCATAACAGTCGAGTAAGTTTATATAAACCCAGATATTGCAGCTCGCAAGTTTGATGAAGATGCAAGGCATCAAGGATCCGGGCATACTTGGTATTCCAATACCTTGATAATACAAGAAATCCAGCGAAATCGAAAACCCCTTGCAGCGTAAACTGCGGGACATCCCTGGCAGCTTGCGGAAGCACCTCTTAGTGAATCAGGGAATAGGATAAAAGTCTACTAGACTATGAGCTGATTTGCAATTAGGTCTCAGCGTCTTGTCTCTCTGTCATGTACCGTTTTTTGGGCCAATCGTATCCTCTGGCAAGAGGCCTCAACGGTTGTCTTGCTTAGCACGCCGGTTTCATATGCCTGCCTCAAGGATTCCAGGCACTGTATGACATTTTCCTGGTTGTTGCAGACGAGGAGTAGGTCATGGCCTGCCAGACATGCATCTACTGCTGCCTGTCCAATGGCTTCATGAGCTGTTGCTCCTTTCATTTCAAGGTCATCTGAAAGTAGCAGCCCTTTGAAGCCAAGATCCCTTCTCAGTATTTTGGTGGCTATTTTCCTGGAAAAGGTGGCAGGCCTTGACGGATCAATGGCAGTAAATACCACATGTGATGTCATTACTGCAGCCACACCAGCCTTGATGGCCTGGCGAAAGGGGATCAGGCCTTCCCAAATTTTCTTGTCCGATCCTCTCACCATGGCTCTTTCAAGGTGGGGATCAACCATGGCCATACCTATGCCTGGAAAATGTTTTGCCGTTGCAACTATGCCATTTCCCTGCAATTCTTCTATATAGACAGTGCCGAGCTCTGCAACCTGTTCTGCTTCTCGGCCGAGGCAGCGGCCTCTTAACACGTGCCCTTCTGCTTCCAGGCATAGATCCAGAACAGGGGATAGGTTCATGTTGATGCCAACATCTTTCAGCATGGAGGCCGTTGTCCATGCCAGCTCTCTCATGGCATCTCTTGGGCGGGAGGACGAGAGGACACCTGTGGCTGAACCCATATCTGGGAAGAGAGGGGGCATGAGCCTCCTGACTGGGCCTCCTTCTTGATCCACAGCAATCAATGGATAAAGGCCCTGGGTCACACAGGCTGATTCTATATCATGGCAAAGCCTTTTTAGAGTATCAGGTCCTTCTTTGGTGTTTTTAGAAAATATGATGAAATTGGAGATGCCAAATCTTGATATGAGATCCTTGGTTCCAGGGTCCAGAAAAGCTCCAGGCAGTCCTGTCATGATCAGATTTCCGATCCCTGTATCCTTCCAGAAATTTGTTTGTCCCATAGCCCTTAATGAATTAGTCTTGTAGGAGATAAAGATGGGCTTGTTTTTTTCAACCATGCCCCGATCCTATTTCATTACCTAATTATGATGATAATGGCAAATTAGAAAACCAGTGGTGTATTTTATCAGATGAACATTTCAGAGGCAGTATTTTTAGGGGTGTTGCAGGGGATAACAGAGTTCTTGCCCGTTTCGAGCTCTGGTCATCTGGTCCTGGCAGAATACTTCTTAGGGCTGCAAGGGACCTCTTTGGCCTTTGATGTCACCTTGCATATCGGCACCCTTTTGGCAGTCATGGCATTTTTTTTCAAAGACTGGGCAGGAATGCTAAGATCCATAATGCCAGGGGGGCATGAAGCCAAGGAGAGAAAGCTCTTACTATATCTAATGGCTGGAACAGTGCCTGGGGCAGTGGCTGGTTTCTTGTTGGAGCATGCCGTATCCACTTATCTGCGCTCTCCTTGGGTGGTGGTGGCTACACTTGCTGGTGTGGCGCTATTGCTTGGCCTTGCAGAAAAATTGGCTCGCCTTGAAAAGTCCTTTTCTTCTTTGGGATTGCCAGATGCGGTCCTCATCGGGATTTCTCAGGCCTTGGCCATTATACCTGGGGTGTCAAGAAGTGGTATCACCATGACCTGTGGCCTGTTTCTCGGTTTTTCCAGGGAGGCAGCAGCGCGTTTTTCTTTCCTCCTTTCTGCCCCGATAATTGCTGGGGCGGGCCTCTATGAGGCCTTGAAGCTCATGAATACCAATACCCATATTACATTGAATTTCCTTTGGGGATTTCTCGCCTCAGCAGTGTCTGGATATCTGGTAATCGCGTTTTTGATGAATTATCTCAAAAACAATACCTTTTATCCCTTTGTAGTATACAGGCTATTTTTATCCGCAATAGTGGCAGCACTACTACTCTTTTAGAACATGCATTCTATACGTCCAGATGCATGGATCAGGCGAGAATATGGTTTTCTGGACTCGGGTGGCACTTGTTATCATCTTTCTTTCAGGATGATCTTTATTGGCGTATATGGTATGTCCAGCTCCTGCCTGAAAAAATTTTCCAAAAATCTTCTATAATGTTCAGGAAAAAGATGAGGGTAATTGGCGAAGAAGGTCAGTACAGGAGGCCTAGTATCTGTCTGGGTCACGTAGAATAGTTTCAGAAAGTGGCCTTTAGTCACAGGCGGGTTTCGCCTGAGTAAAGCCTGCTTTAGGATCCTGTTTAGCCTTCCAGTGGTCTCTTTGGACGAGAAGTCAGAGTATACCTGGTCTATGAGGGATAATAGCTTTTTTATGTTCTTCCCAGTTATGGCAGAGATATTCAGATGGGGGGCATAGGGCATCATCTTTTTCATGATTTTTGCCTCATCGGACAGGAACTTTCTCAACTTGCCATCTTCCTTTACCAAGTCCCATTTGTTGAAGACCGTTATGCAACCCTTTGCATATTCCCTGGTGTAGCCGGCAAGGCGTCTGTCCTGTTCTGTTATCCCTTCACTGGCATCAAATACGCATATGCATATGTGGGCAGTTCTCATGGATTCAATTGCCTTTAGGACACTGAATTTTTCCACCCTGTGTTTTACCTTCGACCTTTTTCTTATACCAGCAGTATCGACAAAGATTATATCCTTACCTTGTTGTCGTTGTAAGAGACAGTCTATACTATCCCTGGTAGTTCCAGGGATGTTAGAGACCAGCATCCTGTCCTGTCCCACCAACTGGTTCATGATGGAGGATTTACCCACATTTGGTCTGCCCACGAGACAGACGCGTATAGCTTCTCCCTGGGAAAATTCATGGCCATTGCCCTTCTTGGTCTCTTTGTCTGCATAAGATCGCCACAGGCCCAAAAGCCGATCTTTCAGTTCTTCGAGACCACTGCCACTCTTGGCAGAGATCAATGTAAATTCAGCAATACCTGTTTCATAGAATTCCAGGGCCGCAGCCTTTATGTTTCCAGATTCCACCTTGTTCACAACTGCAATCCAAGGTTTAAAAGATTTCCTGGCCAGTTCTACTATATCCAGATCACCTGGCTGGAGCCCAGCCTTTGCATCGAATAGCAGGCAAAGGCAGTCCGCCTGCTCTATGGCCAGCTTGGTTTGCTCTTTTGCCCTTAAACCAAGTACATCAGGAGTATCTGAAGAGGATTCTATGCCTGCTGTGTCTATTATCTCGACTGGATGGTCTCGAAGCTCCACAATGGCATGACGTCTGTCTCTGGTCAGCCCTGGTGTCTTGTCTACAAGCGCATCCCTTTTGCCAGTGAGACGATTGAATAGGGTGGATTTGCCCACATTTGGTCTGCCAATAATAGCTACAGTGGGAATTTTTTTATCATCAGCCGTTTTATTCATAACATTTCTAAGATTGCTTTTTGCAACAAATTAAGCTATTGAAAGATAGATAATCATCAAATCCTTTTCGTCATCCTTGAAATCTGGATCAAGGCAGACTGAGATTTGTCTGGGTAGTTTTCTTTTGAGTTAATCAAAAAATTAGCATTTTTTAATTTTGACCCCTCCAATTGGGGGTAAAGCGAAGCACAATCGTTTAACTCGACAAGTTCAGACAGTCATTAGCAATTGTCAATAAATTATAGTATCTTTTTTCAATAAACTTGGCATCAAATAATGGAGGATTCGTAAATGGCCAAAAAGGCCCTGATAATTCTTGCCCCAGGCTATGAAGAACTGGAGGCAGTAGCTGTGGTGGATATCTTGAGGCGTGCAGCAGTGGATATACGGATTGCCTCTGTTGGCCCAAATCCTGTCCCTTCTGCCAGGGATGTGAAGATAGTTCCCGATGTCTTTCTCGACCAAGTGAAGGATATTGCTTTTGATCTGATCGTACTTCCAGGAGGCCTTGATAGCACGGAGAGCCTTGCATCAAATGAGACAGTGGTGTCGATGCTTAAAAAACAGCTCGAAAATGGTAGATTGATAGGGGCTATCTGTGCGGCTCCCACAGTGTTGGATAGGCATGGCCTTTCCAAGGGCAAGATCATCGCATGTCATCCTGTATGCAGAAATGCCGTGAAACAGTCGACCCTTTCTGAGGAGAGGGTCGCTCGTGATGGACAGCTTATAACCAGCCAAGGGCCTGGTACAGCCTTGGAATTTGCCCTGGCATTGGTTGAGAAGCTTGAGGGCCGACAGAGAATGGAAGAGGTCAACAAGGGCGTTTTGGCAAGGCTTTGAGAGAGTCTGAAGAGGTAGAGGCAAGATATATCCCATTTTCGATACCGTTGACCAAATGCATACAGGAAACCTATGAAAAAGATAAAGAAGGGCAGAAAAAAAAGGAAAAGGGATACTAAGGCCGGTAAGGAAGCCCGTCTTCCTGTGCCCAAGAACAATGAAGCTGCATATCCTGTCGAGGCAGACAATCTACAGCGCTATCTTGCAGAGATCAATAAGTACCCTCTGTTGTCCAGGAAAGAAGAAGAGGCACTCACCAAGGCCTACTATGAAACGAGGGATCCTGCCTTAGCCCATAAGATAGTGGCTTCGAACCTGCGTCTGGTAGTGAAGATTGCCCTGGATTTCCAAAAGTTTTGGATGCAGAATTTTCTCGATCTGGTACAAGAGGGCAATGTGGGGCTATTACATGCAGTGAAAAAATTCAACCCGTATAAGGGGGTAAAATTCTCCTATTATGCCTCTTTTTGGATAAAGGCCTATATCCTGAAATTTATTATGGACAACTGGCGTTTGGTAAAGATTGGCACTACTCAAGCCCAGAGAAAGCTCTTTTACAATCTCAACAAGGAAAAGGAAAATATCAGGGCCCTGGGTTTTGAACCTGTTCCCAAGCTGATTTCCCAGAGATTGAATGTCTCTGAACAGGAAGTTGTGGACATGGAGCAGAGGATGGGTTCATGGGAGGTATCACTTGATGCCCCAGTGAAACAGGATTCCCAGGACAATTACCTTGATTTTCTGCCCAGTCAGGACATTGGGGTGGAGTCCTCCATCGCCCAGAAGGAGATGGAGGATAAACTCGGTGAGCAGCTGAAAGATTTTGCCTCCACCCTAAAGGACAGAGAAAAGATAATATTCGAGCAAAGGCTTCTGGCAGAAGAGCCCAAGACCCTGCAGGAATTGGGTGAACGCTTTGGTGTTTCCAGAGAGAGAGTGCGTCAGATAGAGTCGCGCTTGAAAAAGAAATTGGGTAAATATCTTGAGGCACACCTACCAGATGTAGTCCCCACTTCACCAAGATCAGAAAGATAAACGAGATCATGAAAAAATTTTTGTTCTCCATGCTTTCATGGATGTTATTGTTTTTTTTAGTGTCTGTTCAGTGCAATGCCAAGATCTCGGAATCCATGGCCGATTCCTATGCTGCCTATGTAATGGGGCTCATGGATATCTCGAGAGGTAATTATCTGGCTGCCCAGAAGTGGCTCCAAACAGCTCATGAACTCGATCAGAATTCCGTTGAGATCCTGACTGAGCTTTCAAAGAATGCTGTTCAGCTTGGAAAGATTCGTGAAGCCCAACACTGGACAGAATTGGCCTTGGAGTTGGAACCTGACAACAAGGACCTGTTGCTTCTGATGGCCAGGATCTATATCCAGCAAGACAAGATCAAGGATGCCATTGATGCCATAGAGCAGATCCTAAAAAAGGAACCTGATAGTCAACAGGCCCTTTTGATGGCAGGTACTTTGTATGCCGAGTCAAAACAGTGGAATAAAGCTGAAAAGAGCCTGAAGAAGGCTGCTTCTCTTGGCGGGGCCAAGGCCTTTACTGCCTATTATTTTTTGGGGAAGGTAGCTAAGGAGAGGGGAGATCTCACAGCAGCAGAGCAATATCTTAGACAATCCGTGAGGCAAAACAGTTTTTTCACACCGGCCCTCTTTGAGCTTGCGGAGGTTTACGAGAGACAGGGTAAGACAGATGATGCCATAAAGACCTACCACTCCCTTCTTCTGAGGCAACAAAACAACCTCAAGGCCCGTCAGAAACTCCTTTTCTTGCTTCTGGAAAAGGGGGATAAAAACGAGGCCATGAGGCAGATCAAGATATTGAAGCAGCTTTCCAAGAAGGACACAAATGTCCAGTTCAGGATAGCCTTGGTTCTGCTTCAGTTGGGTATGCCAAAGGATGCCTTGGAGATTTTGGAGCCCTTGAGAAGCAAATTGCCCGACAATCCCGATCTTGCCTTCTATACGGCCATAGCCTACGAGTATACAGACAAGACCTCGAAAGCCCTGAGGCTTTATGGGCAGATACCTCTCGATTCCGAACCTGGCGTGGATGCAATTGTCCACAGGGCAAGGATCCTCATGAAAAAGGGAAGGAATATAAAGGCAGAGACCATATTGAAAAATGCCCTTGGGAAAAAACCTGGCGATGTACATCTGATAACCGCACTTTCCGCTATCTACCAGGAGCTTGGTAAGAAAAAGGATGCCGTGAAAGTGTTAAAGAAAGGCCTTGATAAGCATCCAGAAAACAAGGGGCTCATAATGAACATGGTTATGGCATTGGACGCCATGAACAAAAAAGAGAAGGCTATCAAATACGCCCGAAAGGCCCTCAAACTCGATCCAGACTATGTGCCAGCCCTCAATTATATAGGTTATACCTATGCAGAACTCGACAAGGATCTTGACGAGGCAGAGAGGCTTGTCAAGAAGGCTGTGGGGCTTTCTCCAAATGACGGCTACATCCTGGATAGTCTCGGCTGGGTATATTTTAAAAAGGGCTGTCTCGAAAAGGCGGTCACGTATCTAAATAAGGCCAACACCCTTGTCCCTGACGACCCAATAATTGCCGAACATCTGGCCGATGCCTATTCGGCCAGGCAGATGTTTGAAGAGGCAGTGGCAAAATACAGGGAGGCACTCAAGAATGCCAAAAAAGGGGAAGACAAGAGAAGGATTAGGAAAAAGCTCGAAAGGGCCTCTGATGCACTTTCGGATATGCCGGATATCTGAGCCCGACAAATGACGTAATCGTGGACCATCCCTTTTGATATAGGATATCTACTTGATTTATAGGGTATTTTTTTCTCTGTTGTTGGTTATCTATAATTTGGGTTGCTTGGCGATGGCATATTTGTTATCAGTGGGCAACATGTTTTATCAGTTCCAGGAGGTCTAAGTTTTAGGACTTGGGGCCTTGACGTTTTTGCAGCCCTTGAACTCTTTTAGCCTGGTAGGAGGACTTGACATAACTGGGAAACAAAACAGAAGGGAGGCCTTGGTTGTTGAGGCCCTGTCTAAGGTCTATCAGTCGGACGGAAAACCTATCGCCGTACTGGATCAGTTGTCTTGTACCATTTATGAAAACGAGGCAGTTGCCATAGTAGGGGCCTCGGGTGTTGGCAAGACTACTTTCTTGCACCTCATAGGTACACTCGATCGTCCCAGCCATGGCCGGATCCTGCATTTTGGCGAGGACGTGTTTTCGTGGTCTGATCAGCGTCTTTCCTGGTTTAGGAACAGGAGGATAGGTTTTGTGTTTCAGTTTCACCATCTCCTTGCAGAATTCAGCGCAATAGAGAATGTGATGATGCCTTGTCTGGTGGCGGGTCAAAGGAGGGCGGAGGCCAGGAAGATGTCCGAGTGGCTCCTGGATTTTCTTGGCCTGAAAGACAAGATGCAACAGAACGTGAAGCATCTTTCCGGGGGAGAACAGCAGAGGGTGGCCCTCGCAAGGGCCCTTGTCAGGGAACCACGCCTGATCCTTGCTGACGAACCAACAGGTAACCTGGATGAAAAGAGTGGGCAGAAGGTGGCTGATCTCCTTTTCAAGATGAAGGATCATTTTAATGCCACTGTTATCATAGTGACCCATAATCTCAAACTTGCCCGCAGGACCGATCGCTGCATCGGCTTGAAGGCAGGCAAGACCCTGGACATCGAAAAGGAAAGGCTTGCAGATTTTGTGATGGAAAAAGCAGCATGATTAATCAGTCAAGAGGCCAGGGATCGAATGTGACGGAGGGATCTCAAGATCTCCCCACCCTCTCCATGAAGTCCCAAGTGGTCTGGCAATTGGTCTTTTTTCTTTTCTGTATCCTCATAGCTGGTAAAGGCTATGCCGTCATGGATCCTCAGGGTAACATCGCCAATGGGGATCAGCAGCCTCCAGTGTCTCTTACTGTTTTTGATCTGGGCTATATCGGACCTCCAGACAGAAAGGTGGTTGCAAGGGAGATCAAGAGGCTTTTGCTTTCGGAGATGGAGGCGCGAGGCAATGTGGTCAGCTCCAGCAGTGAAATAATAAAGACCCCCGCCCAGGCACGCACTCTCATTGCCTCTCTGCATACCACCTACGGTATTTATGGCACAGTGTCGGTTTTGGGGAAGGTGGTAAGCCTTGATTTTTTTATCGTAAGTTCTGACACCAAAGAGAAGAAGCCGCAGATAGCCTTTGTGCAGGGGCCATTGGACAAGGCAAAACAATTGGTTACCCTTCTTGGAGAGAGGATCGAGAAAAAGTTCCTCACCCCCTATCTCGTAGCAAGGGTACAGGTGGAAGGCAATAAGCGGGTGGGCACGGATGCCATCCTGCAGAATATCTCTACAGCCAAAGGTGAGAGATACGATCCATCAAAGATAGCCCGAGATATTCAGTCTGTCTACGATATGGGCTACTTCGACGATATAGAGGTGGACGTAGAAGACACTTCTGAAGGCAAGATTGTAACGTTTATGGTTAGGGAGAAGCCTGCCATTCGCAAGATTGTCTTTGAGGGTAATCATGAGATCAAGGATGAAAAGCTCTCAGAGGTGATGGACCTCAAGCCCTATTCAGTCATAAAGGAAAAGGCTCTTCAAGAGAATGCAGAGAAGATAAAGGCACTCTATGCCGAGAAGGGTTACGCGGGCACAACGGTGACCGTTTCCATCAAGCCTGTCTCTGCCCAGGCAGCGGACGTTGTATTCGATATAAACGAGGGGGAAAAGGTACATATCAAAGCCATCAAATTCCAAGGGCTGAAGGCCTTCAGTGCAGATGATCTGACTGGTATCATGGAGGTATCTGCAAAGAAACCATGGTGGACCCCAAGCATCAGAAATATCGTAAGCATAATCAAAGGCAATGCTGGTGTCCTCAAGTGGGATGCACTTGAAAGGGATCTTGGCAGGATAGCAGCTTTTTATCACAATCATGGCTACGTTGATGCCAAGGTAGGGGAGCCCAAGGTGAAGAGAGAGGGAGCAGATCTCTACATAACCATCCCTATCATGGAAGGCGACAGGTACTCGGTTGGTAAGGTGGAGATCAAGCAGGACTTCTTCAAGAACGAGAAAGAATTGCTCTCTGATCTCGAGATCAAAAAACAGGACTATTTCAGCCAAGAAGTCCTTAGAAAAGATATCATGAACCTCACCAATAAGTATTCAGACTTTGGTTTTGCCCACTGCACTATAACCCCTACTATTACCAAGGATCCAGAGAAGAAGGCAGTAAATATCCTCTTGGTCGTGCATAGGGGACCGAAGGTCTACTTCGATCGTATTTCCATTGCTGGAAACACCCGTACAAGAGATAAGGTCATACGTCGTGAACTCAGGGTCATGGAGCTTGAGCCATTTTCTGCCACCGGACTCAAAAAGAGCAACGATCGTCTAAGGAGGCTGGGATACTTCGAGGATGTGGAGATCACTCCGAAGCCGGGCAAGGACGAAAAACACATGGATCTTGACGTGAAGGTCAAGGAGAGGCCTACCGGTACCTTCAGTATCGGTGCTGGCTATAGTTCCGTGGACAGTCTCATGTTGATGGGGGAGATAAGCCAGAGAAATTTTCTCGGCAAGGGGCAGACTTTGAGTTTCAAGGGGATACTCGGGGGGAGCACACAGAGATTTTCCCTCAGTTTTTTCGAGCCATATTTCAGGGATACGAGATTTTCATTCGGTGTGGATATCTACAATTGGCGCTATGACTACACAGATTATACCAAAGACAGCACCGGTGGAGCCCTGAGGTTTGGTTATCCCCTCACAGACAATCTCAGGTACTTTTTCGGGTTCAGGGCAGATTATACCGACCTTTCAGATATTAGCGACAATACCTCTGTGATAATTCGCGACTCCCTGGATATCAAGTCAACAAGGTCCTTGAACGCTGGCCTTTCCTATGATTCCAGAAATCGCTACTTCAATCCCAGCAGGGGTTGGAAGAGCGATTTCGGTGTGGAGTACGCTGGTGGCCTCCTTGGAGGGGATGCGGCCTATGTCAAGTTTCAGGCGACCGCAGGTTATTATCATACCATATGGAAGGATATCGTAGGTCATGCCAAATTGGGTGCCGGTTATGTGTTTGAGGGCTCAGGTGGCAAACTGCCTGTATATGACCGTTTTTTCCTCGGGGGACTCGATTCCATACGAGGCTTCAAATATGGCGATGTAAGCCCCAGGGACCCTGAAACTGACGAGCGTATCGGTGGTGAGTACATGGGTTACATGCAGACGGAGATGATCTTCCCCCTGATCAAGAATATGGGACTCAATGGGGTGGTATTCTATGACATGGGAAATGTCTGGTCCAAGGACAATCTCGATATCGGGAACCTGAGGATGTCATTGGGAGGAGGGGTCAGATGGCTTTCCCCAATGGGCCCACTTCGGGTGGAATGGGGGTACAACGTCCAGAGAGAACCCGATGACGACAAGAGCAACTGGGAGTTTCGCATGGGGGGGAATTTCTAAGCCGTCATGAAAGCTTTTAGCCTTGAGGAATTGGCCAGATTGGTGGATGGTACCATAGAAGGTGACAAGGACATTGTCATTCAGGGCATTGCCTCTCTCACAGATGCTGGTGAAAAAGACATAAGTTTTGCAGTTGACAAGAGGGCAGCCAGGCTTGTTGCCTCAACCAAGGCAGGCGCACTTATCCTGCCACAGGATTGGCCCTTTGACGAGAAGAGGCCAAGGATCCTGGTGAAAGATCCCTATCTGGCCTTTGCAAGGATAGCATCTTTCTTTGCAGAAAGGCCTTTTAGACCAAAAGGTATTCATCCCTCTGTTACTGTTGGTGAGGGCTGTCAGATAGACAAAAGGGTCACTATCTCTGCAGGGGTATGCATAGGAGACAATGTCAGTATAGGTCCAGAGGTCACCATCCATCCAGGCGTTGTCCTCGGAACTGGGGTCTCGATTGGCAAGGGAACTGTACTTTTCCCCAATGTTGTCATATATGATGGCTGTGTCCTGGGGAACGATTGCCGTATCCATGCTGGTGTTGTTATAGGTGCTGATGGGTTTGGCTATGCCCAAGGGCCAGAAGGCCATGTGAAGATCCCACAGGTCGGGATCGTGGAGATAGGAGATAATGTGGAGATCGGTGCCAATACCACCATCGACAGGGCAACCTTTGGAAAGACAATCATAATGGATGGTGCGAAGATAGATAACCTGGTAATGATAGCCCACAACGTGGTTGTTGGGCCACAGACTATCATTGTGAGCCAAGTTGGGATCTCAGGCAGTACCAAGATCGGGGCCGGAGTAATGATGGGTGGCCAGGTGGGCATAGTTGGCCATATAGAGATTGGAGACGGGGCCAGGATTGGTGCCAAGTCTGGTGTCCCCCATTCAGTGCCTCCAGGCGAGACTGTTTCTGGTTCTCCTGCCATGCCCCATAGGAAGTGGCTCCGCATGGTTAATGCCCTCAAACGGCTGCCTGAAATGGTGACAGATATGAGAGATCTGAAGAAAAGACTGGAGAAACTGGAAGATGGAAAAAGCTAATTCAGGATTTCAGATAGATGAAATCACAAGACTTCTTCCCCACAGATATCCATTTTTACTCATAGACAGGGTGACGGAGTTGGTGCCTGGCGAGTATATAAGAGGTTATAAAAACGTCACTATCAACGAGCCGTTTTTCCAGGGCCACTTTCCAGGAGAGCCCATAATGCCTGGAGTTCTCATTCTCGAGGCCATGGCTCAGCTCGGTATCCTATTCGCCCAAAAGACTGCCGGGGATGAACTGGCAGGCAAATTATTCGTATTTGCCGGCATGGATGGCGTTAGATTCCGAAAACCAGTCATCCCAGGGGACCGGCTCGACATAGAACTCCATCTGATAAAGAGAAAACGCATGTTGTGGAAGATGGCAGGTGCTGCTCAGGTAGATGGCAAGACTGCAGTAGAGGCCACGTTGATGGCCGCAAGCCAGAGATAATTGTCTTTGAAGGTTATTAGGCACCAGGTCTGAGCTGAAAATCTCGTGCCATCCACTTCTTTTGAAGACCTCCTGAAAAAAGAGAAATTATTTTTATAGGTGATAGATGATGAAAATTCCAGATTCCTGCCGGGTACATCCCACTGCAGTAATAGAGGAGACGGCAAGCCTCGGCGAAGACGTCTTTGTTGGACCTTATGCCATAATAGGCCCGGATGTTTCTATTGGCGATGGCTGTCGGATAGCTCCTCATGTAGTTATTGAGGGGGTTACGGAGATAGGGAGGAACTGCCAGATATTCCAGTTTGCCTCTATTGGCGCAGCACCACAGGATATTACATACAAGGGCGAAAGGACTGGCCTGATCATTGGAGACGATACCATTATCAGGGAATCGGTCACCATACACAGGGGCACTCCAAAGGGAGGGGGAACCACAAGGATTGGCACCAGGTGTATGATCATGGCCTATTCCCACATTGCACATGATTGCCAGATAGGAGACCAGGTCATAATGGCCAATGTGGCAACCCTCGGGGGGCATGTGGAAGTAGGTGATCATGCTGTTATAGGCGGGCTTTCTGCCATCCATCAATTTTGCAGGATCGGACGTTATGCATTCCTCGGTGGTATGTCAGGCGCCAACAAGGACATCCCTCCATTTGTCAAATACCAAGGCCAACGGGCCAATCTTTTTGGCATAAATGTCTTGGGCCTGAAGAGGGCAGGATTTTCCAAGGAGACTATAGAGGCCCTCAGGGAGGCATATAGGATCGTCTTTGCCAAGGCCGCCACCATAACCGAGGGGCTTGACCTGGCCGAAGAGGCCTATCCAGATGTTGCCGAAGTAACCCAATTTACGGATTTCATCAGAAAATCAAAGCGTGGTGTACCTTCAGGGGAATGGAACAATTCACATTAGAGCCAGGTAGCTCTTTGGGCCTTGTCTCCGGGGGCGGACAGCTACCTCTTCTAATTGCTCGTTCTGCGACCGAGAGAGGATACAAGGTATTTGCAATAGCCCACAAGGGTGAGACAGACACATCCATTGAAAGTTGTTGTTTCTCTGTCAAGTGGTTGAGGCTTGGGCAGTTGAATAAACTCATCTCCTTCTTCAAAGAAAACGGCGTGAATGCTGCTGTTTTTGCTGGCACGATAACCAAGACCAGGATCTTTTTCGACATACGTCCGGATCTAAGGGCACTGTCCCTATGGAACCGGCTGGATGGACACTTGGATGATGGGATCCTGAGGGCAGTGGCTCAGGAATTGGAAGACGAGGGGATCAGGGTGCTTTCTTACACCGGCTTGTTGAAGGATATGCTTTTCCCATCAGGTATCCTGACCAAAAGGGCGCCTTCGAGACAGGAAGAGAAAGACATCCATTTCGGTCTTGGCATTGCCAGACATATAGGGCGGTTGGATATAGGACAGTGTGTAGTGGTGAAGGATGGTGCGGTGTTGGCTGTAGAGGCTATAGAAGGTACTGACGAGACCATCAGGCGTGGGGGGCGTCTCGGAGGAAAGGGTTCTGTAGTGGTCAAGGTTTGCAAGCCTGGTCAGGATACGAGATTCGATCTGCCTGCCCTTGGTACAAAGACTGTGGAAACCATGATAGAATCTGGTGCAAGGGTGTTGGCGGCTGAGGCTGGTCGCTCACTACTTTTTGACAGGGAAGAGACCATCGAATTGGCCGATAGGTATGGGATTGTAATCATTGGTGTAGAATCGTAAGAAGACATGGAAGAATCAGACAGATGAAGGCTGCAGTAATAGGAGCAGGGTATCTGGGTAGGTTTCATGCGCAGAAATATGCTGCCATGGAAGATGTGGAATTGGTGGCTGTTGTCGATATAGACCGTGAACGTGCGGGGAAGGTGGCATCAGAAGTGGATGCCAAGGCCTTTACCAATATTGAGGATATCTTGGACAAGATAGAAATCGCTTCGGTGGTTGTCCCAACCACTGTCCATCATCAGGTTGCGAGGCGGCTACTGGAAAATAGAATCCATATCCTTTTGGAAAAGCCCATGACCACCACCAGGCAGGAGGCCTCTGATCTCATTGGGCTTGCTGAGAAATATGGAGTCTTACTCCAAGTAGGCCATCTTGAAAGATACAATCCCGCCATAGTTACACTTGAGGAAAGGGTTACCAGACCCCTATTTATCGAGGCCCACAGGTTGAGCGGTTTCAAGGAAAGGGCAATAGATGTGGATGTAGTACTGGATTTGATGATTCACGACATAGACATCGTCCTTGCCCTTGTGAAATCCCCGGTTCAGGAGATCAAGGCTGCAGGGGTACCAGTTCTCACTTCCCGTATAGATATCGCCAACGTGCGGATCATTTTTGAAAATGGTTGTACTGCAAATCTTACTGCCAGTAGGATTTCCTTGAAGGATCTCAGGCGAATAAGGGTTTTTCAGCCAGGATGTTATATATCGGCCGATTGCAGCCAGAAAAACAACTTGGTCGTGACTGCAGAACGGAATGCCCAGAATCCAGCCTCTTCCATAAGGCCAGAATTCCTCACGCATGAACAGGTTGACATATTGGATATGGAGCTCAGGGACTTCGTCCGTTCTGTCAGGGAGGGGCTACGGCCAAAAGTGGACGGGGAAGCAGGTTTTCAGGCGCTTTGTCTTGCCCTTGATATAAACGAGGCCATAGCCAAGGGGCTTGCATCTGCTGGCATATCCGATGTCCTGTGACAATGTCCTGGTATTGGCAGGTGAGGCCTCTGGAGATCAACATGCTGCAGCCCTGGTGAATGAACTGAAGGGGCTGAGGCCCAATCTACATGTATGGGCAGTGGGTGGTGAAAGGCTCGAGCAGGCTGGTACACGGATCCTTGTAAAGAGTTCGGAACTCTCAGTTGTGGGTATAACAGAGGTATTCAATCATCTCAGGCCCATCCTGAGTGCATATAAGAAGATCACTCGCTGGCTGTCGAACGTCAGGCCAAATCTCTTGATATTGGTTGATTTTCCAGAATTCAATCTCTTGGTGGCCCGAAAGGCCAAGGCCCTTGGCATACCTGTCTTTTACTACATAAGTCCCCAGATTTGGGCGTGGAGGCAGAAGAGGGTAAAGAGGATCAAGAGGTTGGTGGACAAGATGGCAGTCATTCTACCTTTTGAGAAGGATTTCTATAGGCGTCACGGCATGGACGTGGAATTTGTGGGGCATCCCTTGTTGGATTCCGTAAAGACAAGGATGAAAAGGGATGAGTTTTTTTCTCAATTTGATATCCCTCCATCCAGAAGACTCGTATGTTTACTTCCAGGCAGCAGGGCAGGGGAGATAAAAAGACACATAGAGCTTTTTTTGGAGACGGTGGTCATGCTCTCAAACAAGGTCCCCGGCTTGTGGTTTTGTTTGCCTATAGCCCCTGGTCTCCAGGATACCACATTGAGCCTTCTCAAAAGAAAGATCGAGGGTTTTAATGCATCGACAGGGCCTGAAATATATCTTGTAGAGGGGCAAGCCTACGAGGCGATGTCTGCATCAGAGCTCATTGTTGCTGCTTCAGGTACGGTGACCTTGGAGGCTGCAATCTTAAGGGTACCAATGATCGTTACCTACAAGGTCTCACCACTCTCTTATCAACTTGGCAAGAAACTGGTAAAGGTGGATTGGGTGAGCCTGGTGAACCTCATCGCGGGTAGAGAGGTGGTCCCCGAGTTTTTGCAAGACAATGCCAGCCCAGAATATCTTTCTGAAACCGCTAAGGATTTGCTTGAAGATCATAGGGCTCGTGAGAAGATGATCTCTGGCCTGGAAGAGGTTGTAAGGTCTCTCGGTGATCCGGGTGCTGCCAAAAGAGCTGCAGCCCTTGCCTCTTCCATGCTGGACAAGGCAACAGGAACGCCAATGGATCTGGGGGCAAAGAGCTGACCTCAAATCTTGACAATTCTTTTTGCATGGATATATTGGTTTTTTCAGTTCAGGGCCCATAGCTCAGTTGGTCAGAGCCACCGGCTCATAACCGGTTGGTCCCAGGTTCGAATCCTGGTGGGCCCAATTCAGTCCCTTGAAATATGCCATGCTGCTGTTTTTATTCCAGCTTTGTGGCCAGGGGCTTGAAGAGAGGAACGACAATATATGGGACTATGCTATAAAATATGTCTTAAGAGACTTTTTACAGGTGCAATCATAAGTTGCACCTTTTTTAATGCAGTAAGAATATTATGGTTCCCACAGTCAACGATCTAATCAAGGGGCTTTTTTCCTGGGCGCCAGCGGAGCTTGCAGAGGAATGGGACAACGTGGGCCTTCAGGTGGGTTATCCCTTTTGGCCAGTGAAAAAGGCCCTTGTTGTCCTGGATGTGACGCCCGCCACACTCGCCTATGCCCTGGAGGTGGGAGCAGATATTGTAATATCCCACCATCCTTTGATATTTTCGCCCCTCAAACGGCTTGATCTGAGTGAAGCCACTGCCCGCCTCCTGGCGGGTTTTTTGCGTCATGAAATTTCTGTTATCTCCATGCATACCAACTTGGATTCTGTCAAAGGAGGGGTAAACGATCGGCTCGCCAAGCTACTTGGTATCGGCGATACAGAACCCCTTGTCCCGAGTTCAGGGGACAAAGACGCAGGTTTGGGTCGAATAGGCATGCTTGAGAAGGCAGTCCCCATGGAGCAATTTTTGGCCAACATATCAACAGCCTTGGGCAGGAGTTGTCTCATTACTGCTGGGGCAGTTCAAAGAACGATAAGAAAGGTGGCCATTTGTTCAGGTTCTGGTTCGACTTTGTTCCATGAGGCCGTAAAGAGAGGAGCAGAGGCCTTTGTATCTGCTGAGATCAAACATAGTATTGCGAGACAGGCCGAGGCCCAAGGAATCCTGGTGGTAGATGCTGGCCACTTTGAGACGGAGAGGCCAGTCGTACACGATGTTAAGGCATTTCTCGATGCTAAGACGCAGGAACATGGTTGGGAGCTTGAGACAGTGATATTTGATTCGGAAAAATCGCCTCTTAGGTTTTGGCAATATTGATAATGGCTGAACAAGTCAGACGCTATGTATGCGATTTTAATAACCAATTTTTAAAGGGGAAAATAAATTGAGACCAGAACTTTCTACACTCATCAGACTTCAAGGGATAGATTTAGAGATCAGAAAGCTTGGCCTTGAAAAGGCTGATCTTCCAGAAAGACTTGATGCCCTAAAGGAATTGATGGATGAAAAGAATGAGGAGATCGCCCAACTAAAAGACAAGCTTGCAGATCTCCGGACCAGAAAGACAGAGGTTGAAGATGAACTGGAGCTCGAAACGGAACGGCTGAAAAAATCCCAGCAGAAGATGAGTTCTGTAAAGAACAGCAGGGAATATCAGGCACTTTCCAAGGAGATAGAGGAGATAAAAAAATCCAACAAGGCCAGGGAAGAAGAGATCCTCCAACTGGAAGAGGATATAGAAGGGCTCAAAAAGACAGTCAAAGAAAAGACCAAAGAGGTTGAAAAACTCAAAAAGGAGGCCGCAGCTGAAGAAAGACGTATTGCCAAAGCAGAAAAAGAAATAGATTCAAAGATTGCATCCCTCACCTCTGAACGTGATGAGGTGGCAAAAGAGGTGAAGCCTGATCTGATGGCCCGCTACAAGTTCCTATCTGAAAAAAGGGCTGGTATAGTGGTGGCTGCTGTGGACGAAGGCATTTGCAGTGTGTGTAACATGAATATCCCTCCACAGATGTATAACGAGTTGCTCAGAGATGAAAAGTTACTGTTTTGTCCCTCGTGTCAACGAATTATCTATGCCCTGAAGGTGTGACCCAGATGGGGATATACATGGAGGTTGACCAGTCTCTTCAGATTTGCAGTATAAAACGTGATGCATTAACTTTACAGTAGGCCTTGAAAGAGGATGGATGATCGCCCGTTGTAAGGCGGGAGGAAAGTCCGGGCTCCGCAGGGCAAGGTGGTTCGTAACGCGAACCGGGGGCAACCCCAGGGAAAGTGCCACAGAAAATAGACCGCCCTGCATATCCTGCAGGGTAAGGGTGAAAAGGTGAGGTAAGAGCTCACCAGCTGCAAAGGCAACTTTGCAGGCTTGGTAAACCCCACCTGGAGCAAGACCAAATAGGGAGATGTTCGAAGGTGGCCCGCCTGAGTCTCCGGGTAGGTTGCTTGAGGTGTCGGGTGACCGGCATCCCAGATGAATGATCATCGTTCCACAATGGTAGTGGAATACAGAACCCGGCTTATAGTCCTCTTTCAGGGCCTTTTTGCCATCAGTCATCTGGAATGAGAAGCCTCGAGTGATTATGTCCAGAAGCAATGGCTCAAGCCATTGCAAATCCCCAAAGCACTTACGATGAACGAGGTGAAAAATGTCTACTATCACGCCAATGGATATCAAAGACAGGAAGATCACAGGGCCGGCTGTGACAATGCTTACTGCATACGATTACAGTTTTGCCTCCATGATAGATAGTGCCGGTATCGATATCATCCTTGTAGGAGATTCCTTGGGGATGGTTATTCTTGGATACGATTCCACAGTACCAGTTACAATGGAGGAGATGCTTCATCACTGCAAGGCGGTTTCAAGGGGGGTCAAAAATGCCTTGCTCGTGGGAGATATGCCCTTCATGTCCTATCAAGTGAGCGAGGAAGAGGCGCTTATCAATGCGTCCAGGTTTCTAAAAGAGGCTGGTTGTGATGCTGTGAAATTGGAAGGTGGTGTATCGGTGGCGCCGGTCATTGGTAGGCTTGTCAGGGCTGGTATACCAGTCATGGGGCATGTGGGCCTTACGCCTCAGACTGCATCCAGTCTCGGGGGATTCAAGGTACAGGGACGGGATATCGAACGGGCCAAGGCCATCTTTCAGGATGCAATCGCAGTGGCAGAGGCAGGCGCCTTTGCCGTGGTATTGGAATGTATTCCGTCGGATCTTTCCGCATTGATCACAGAAGAGGTGGACATACCAACCATAGGTATTGGGGCAGGGCCCAGATGTGATGGCCAGGTACTTGTGACCAATGACCTTCTTGGCCTGTACGAAAAATTTACGCCCAAGTTCGTAAGGAAATATGCTGATCTGGCATCGGAAATCAAAAAGGCCTTGAGTGCCTTTAAAAAAGAGGTGGAAGCCGGGGACTTTCCTTCTCTCGATGAGAGTTTTTTTGGAGGAGAAGAGGCCGTACGTGCAATCAAGGCGCAGACCTGAGGGGAGGTAGGGCCTGATCCTGAATCACCTGTGAGGCCGGAATAAAAAAGGAGGAGGGTAGGAGGCGGTGTCCCCGGCTTCGTTTATGCGTTTAACTTTTCGTCTTTGTCCTGCGCTTTCCAGCCCTTTCACATTTTCTCTTGCAATTGTTACAAATTGCAGGCTGAGTAGGTCTGTTTGGATTTTTTAAACAATACATATCTTTTGCTCTCTTTCTTGGTCTTTTTAGATTTATAAAAAACGATCAATTTTAATAAAGCAAATATTATGCCGATTGTACTGTTTCTGGTTTTGTTAGCATCAATTAATGCATAACTATTTGTATTAAAAAATAAAAATATTTCCATGGTATTGTTTTTGTTGTTTGATTTTATGTATGACAATGTTTGATCTGTCATATTTTTGTGAGGTTGATATGTCAATTTGTCATTTAATTGACGACATGTCTTTGGACCTACGGCCTCTCGGTTGAGATTGACAAGGGGGGAAATTGTGCCTCAAAAACACCTGTCAGGCCCTGGGCATTCCATTTTTTGGATAAGTATAAATTTTTATGTTGCCAAAGGAGAGGGAATGAGGGTAAATAAAGACAGTACGGTGGTGATCACCTTTATATGACCCATGACTGCAAAAAGTAAAACTACTGAAAAGAGGAGAAAGGTACTGATACCTTCTCCAGGCAGGCTTACCAGGGCAGGGATGAGAATTGTCTGTCCAGAATGTGGAAATGATCAGGATTTCTTTGAGGTCGCCCAAGAGGTAACGATTACCACCAGATATATCCAGAACCCTGACGGGAGCTTTACCCCACAAAGTGACGAATCCACTATATTGGGAGATATAAAGCTTTTTTGTGGTGAGTGTTATGCTGATCTTTCGCAATATTATCGAAGATTTGCGGAGATGATTTTTTGACAGGCCAGTCCCACCCTCTGATACTAAAATCCAATATAGAATTAAGGCAGAGATTTCATGAACTTAAAAAGGGAGATGTCGTTGCCTGTGTTCTGAATCTGGCCCCCAATGAGGACTACCTCCTCCTGGATATGGTTGAGAGGGGAGTGATTGTCTTTCCTCCTGCAATCTCCCAGCTATCCAGTCGCTCTAAGTGTTGCCAGGCCACTATTTTTGCGCAATGGATGCCCCCCTTGACATCCGTAGTGAGGAAGAAGGCGGACTTGGCCCGTGTACTGGAGGTCTATTCAGATAAAGGAATAGACGAGGTGATCACGAAGCTTGATCATTCCGATTGTGGCCTTGGGATCTGTAGGTGGAGATCTCTGGATGATGTATTCAATCAGGTGGCCTTTTCACAAACCCCTCCCTATCCCTTTGTGATTCAACCATTTTTGAGGAACTGCACCGATATAAGAATCGTTTGGATTGGAGATATATACAGGGAAGCATATTGGAGAAAAAATCCAAGGGGATTCAGGAACAACCTCCATTTTGGGGGCATGTCAGGTGATTATCAACTCGGTGGAGAAGAATTGCGTATTTGTTCAGAGGTCATGATGCGTGGGAAATATCCATATGCACACATAGATCTTCTCAAAACAGCCGAAGGAGGGGTCTATTTTTCTGAAATCAGCCTCTTTGGAGGCCTCAAGGGGGCCAAGATTAGTCCAAAGGAGGCCGCAGAGATGAAAAAGGCTGTTGAGGATAGTTTCATCATGGACATGGAAGGGATGTCTGGTTGACTATGTTTGAACACGGGATGAAAGATTTGAGGTCGGCTACTATTTTTATTACATGTATATGAAATAGGCGATGTGACTGTGGAGAACCAGCTATCCCATATTGAGGCAAAGATAGGGTATTTTTTTAAGGACAAGGCCTTGTTGAGACAGGCCTTGACACATCGTTCCTTTGTCTCAGAGACCGAGGGAGAGGAACTGGACAATGAAAATCTGGAGTTTTTGGGTGATGCGGTCCTTGAATTGATCATCAGTGATATGCTGTTTAGACAGTTCTCGGACAGCTTCAGGGAGGGTGATCTCACCAAGATGAGGGCATATCTCGTAAGTGAACCCCGTCTTGTCGACAGGGCCAAGGCCCTGGATCTTGGTAGTGGCCTCAGGCTAAGCCGGGGTGAGGAAAAAAGTGGGGGCAGAAACAGGCCTTCCATATTGGCCGATGCGTTTGAGGCAGTCACTGGTGCCATCTATCTGGATGGAGGATTCGAGGCAGTCTCATCGTTTCTGAGAGATCAGTTTGGCTCTTTGGTCGAGTCAGCACCTGGCAAGGGGCTACTGATTGATTACAAGAGCAGGCTCCAGGAACTGACGCAGAAGCGATTTCATTTCATACCCACCTATAAGTTGATAGACGTGTCCGGCCCTGAACACAATCGCTTTTTCAGGGTTGGCCTTTTTCTGGAGGAAAGGCAGATCTCCCATGGTTCTGGCCGGACAAAGAAGGAGGCAGAACAACAAGCAGCCAAGGCTGCGATTAGGAATCTCGAAGGATTTACTCTATAAATATGGAAGCGGATAAAGACCAGCCTGGGAAAAAGCAAGGTTTCAAGTCGGGTTTCGTGGCCATCAAAGGTTTCAAGTCGGGTTTCGTGGCCATCATAGGGGCCCCGAATGTTGGCAAGTCAACCTTACTGAACTCCATTCTCGGGAAAAAGGTTGCAATTGCCACCCCCAAACCCCAGACCACCAGGGACCTTATCAGGGGGATATTGACTGGAGACAATTTTCAGATAGTCTTCGTGGATACGCCTGGTATCCATCATTCAAAGAAACTTCTAAACAAAAAGCTCGTCAAGGCTGCAGAGAAGGCGGTCGAAGACGTGGATCTCATATTGTTCCTGGTAGATGTTACAAATAGGAATAGAAAAGAAGAATTTGCCGTACTGGAACTCATAAGAAAACTCAAGAAACCAGTGATATTGGTATTGAACAAGATGGACAAGGTGGCCAAGGAAAATCTCTTGCCCCTTATAAACGAAATGAGCAAGATGTATCCCTTCGAGGCGTTGATCCCCATATCGGCCAAATATCTCGATGGCGTGGACATCCTTTTAGACGAGATTCTCAAACACCTTGAGGAAGGGCCACAGTTTTATGACTCTATGACCAGCTCAGATCAATCCATCGAGAAGATCATAGAGGAGGTGGTGAGAGAAAAGATCTTTCTCATGGCCGAGCAGGAGGTCCCATATTCTACAGCCGTCCAGGTCGAAGAGATCCATGACGACGACGACAAGGTCTCTATAAGGGCCTACATATATGTTGAACGGCCTTCTCAGAAAGGCATTATTATCGGGAAGGGGGGTAAGTTTATAAAGAAGATAGGCACCCTTGCCCGTCAAGATCTGGAGAAGATATTCAAAAAAAAGGTCTTCTTGGATCTCTGGGTCAAGGTCTTGAAGGATTGGTCCAAGGACGAAAAGGCATTGAGACGACTTGGTTTCGAAGGTTAGTGTGACATTTTTGTCTCAGGTTTCATTTCTCCTGCCTGTGACATTTTTGTCTCATCCCCCTTTAATCCCTCCTCTTTTCTTGCTGTAATACTTATAACTTGTGGAAAAAATTGAAGTTTTATTCGATACATTAGGTGGCACACTTCCTGCTTTAAGTACAGACAAATAATAATTTTTCAAATTTGATCGGAAGGGATAGGGACCTTTTAGATATGAGCCATTGTCAAAAGACCATAAAAAAGGAAGTGGCAGTCGCCGGCATCGGTCTGCATTGCGGGCAAAAGGTCTCCATGACCATCAGGCCTGCCAGGGAGGGAACCGGTATCGTATTCGTGAGAACCGATATCTCATCCAGACCAGAGATACCGGCAAGGATAGACAATATCGTAGACTGTCACTTCGCTACTAGTATTGGCAATGGGGACTGTCGTATCTCCACCATCGAACATCTCATGGCAGCATTTTCAGGCATGGAGATAGACAATGCCGTTGTCGAGATAGATGGCCCAGAGGTGCCTGCCCTTGATGGTAGTGCTGCAACCTATGTTATGCTTTTCCAGGAGGTGGGCCTCAAGGTCCAGAACAAGGCAAGGCGCTATATTGAGATCCTGGAAGAGGTCTCTTTCAGGGATGGTGACAAAAAAGTCACACTATTCCCTGCAGACGGCTTTTATATAGACTTTACAATAGATTTCGACCATCCAGCCATAAATGCCCAGCGTTTCAAGGGCAGGATCGACCGAAAGGTCTTTCAGAGATCCATTGCAAGGGCCAGGACGTTTGGTTTTCTCAAGGAAGTGGACATGCTCCACCGAAACGGACTCGCCCTTGGTGCCTCCCTTGAAAATGCCGTGGTAATTGGGGCAAAGACCGTCCTAAACAGTGAAGGACTACGTTTTTCTGACGAGTTTGTGCGTCACAAGGTCCTGGACCTGATAGGGGATCTCTATCTTCTTGGCGCCCCTCTCAAGGCCAGGGTAAAGGCAGTAAAGAGTGGGCACGAACTTCATTGCAACATCATGAAGTTCCTGGCTGAATGTCCTTCAGCCTGGAGATTCACAGGAAACGATTCGGAATACCCGGATAGCCTGCCGAGATGGGGATACTCGGTTGGTGCCTCTGGATATGGCATGGCAGCATCATTTTGATTGTCTTGATTGTCATCCTTTAAGGATTTTTTGTAGCCACCTCCAGTTGACTTCATAGATATCTTCTACAGCCTCAATAGAGAGCCCTGCCCCAATGCCTACATTTCGTGCATGTGATGGTTCCATGAAATCCCCAGGGGCATGTCCATCTGAGTTTATCACGAGTCTGGCACCAATTTCTGTGGCAAGTGCAGCAACATGTCCATTGGTCAGACTATGCCCCTTTCGGCCTGAGATCTCAAGAAGAACCCCCTTTTTTTTGGCCAATAACACATCTTCCCGGGAAATGATGCCTGGATGTGCCAGGATATCGACCCCTGCCTCTATCGCTGCCTTGTTGGTGCCTGGGACCACTGGCTCCACAATAGTCTCCCCATGACATACCACTATCTTGGCCCCCAGTGCCCTGGCCTTTTCTGTAAGGGACCTCAATCTGTTGGGATAGACATGGGTAAGTTCTATCCCTGGTATCAGCTTTGTCTCAGAATACCTGTTTATGTCTTGGTAGGCCTTGGTGATCCCGTTCATTATAAAATCGATATTGGATTCGTCTGCGTGATCAGTAACACAGACCGCATCGTAGCCTTTGACTTCAAGCCTTCTTACCAGTTCAGAGAGCACCAATTCCCCATCACTAAAAAGACTATGGCAGTGAAGATCAAACATCAACATGGTTGTGGCCTCACATCTTGTACTTAAAGGCATTGGGATCGAGTTCTTCCAGGATCTTGCTCCACTTGTCCTTGTCTTTTTCCTTTCTGTCACCAGAGAGTATAGTTGGCTCATGTCCCACTGGGGTAGCTGACTTAAGTACCTCTTCATTCACGTATATGTCAGCATCGGCCCTGAGGGCCAATGCCACTGCATCGCTTGGCCTTGAATCCACCCTTACGATGTTTCCATCTGCCTCTATGCTTATTTCTGCATAATAGGTGTTGTCTTTCAACTCAGTGACATCTATACGGAGGAGTTTGACCCCGGCTGCCTTCAAGAGATTGATGGCCAAGTCGTGGGTCATGGGACGGGCGAATTGGAGCTTTTCCATCTCAGTTGCTATGGCTGTGGCCTCAAGAAGGCCTATCCAGATAGGTAGCGTCCTTTCTCCACCTTCCTCCTTGAGTATTAATATTGGAGAATTAGAATCTGGATCCAAGGTAATGGCATGAATTATCATTTTTACTGCTTTCATATCCTGTCCTCTTTTTCAATTAACGAGCCTACCTTTCAGAGAATGGTGGCAGGCCTTTTCTATGAAAACATTTACTGTTTGTCCCACCAGTTGTTTGTTCTCTATTATGTTTACCACATGGTTGCCTCTTGTACGACCCTGGAGCTTCATACCTTGGCCTTTTTCTATGAGGCATTCCATCACAGAGTTTTCAAGTCTCCGATATTGTTCGAGTCCAATCCTGTTTTGTAGCTCAATGACCTGCTGGAGCCTTTCTTTTCTTACTTCTTCAGGGACCGAGTCTGTGAAAGTGGCTGCTGCAGTGCCTGGTCTTTCAGAATATTTGAATGTGAAGATCTGGTCGAATCTCACTATCTCGAGCAGGGAGATGGTATCTTGGAAGTCTTTGTCTGTCTCCCCGGGAAAGCCCACAATGATATCAGTGGTAATGGTTATCCCAGGGCAGGTTTTTCTCAGTTTTTCCACCTTTTCCAGATATTGTTCAATAGTGTATTTTCGGTTCATCCGTCTCAATATACTGTTGGAACCTGACTGAACTGGAAGGTGCAGGTGTTCGCAAAGGCCTTGCAAACTGGAAAAACATGAGATGAGGTCGTCTGAGAGGTCCTTGGGGTGGCTTGTGGTGAATCTGAGTCTAAGTTCTGGAAAACGGTCATCTATTGCCCTCAAAAGATCAGGGAACTCCACGGGTTCCGGCAGATTCTTTCCATAAGAATTTACATTTTGCCCCAATAGGGTAATGTCCTTCACCCCTTGTTCCACCAAGGATCTTATCTCTGACAATATATCCTGAGGTGGCCTGCTCATCTCTCTACCCCGAACAAAAGGTACGATACAATAGGTACAGAAATTATCACAGCCCTGCATGATTGTGACAAATGCCCTTGTGGGGCGTCTAATAGGCAAGGGTACCGAGACCTGTGGGATCTGAAATTTGTCTTCGAGCCTTGTCATGGCTATGTGGGTCTTCCCGTCCTCGATGGCCTTAAGTGCCCTGGGAAGCCCATAAAGGCCCTGGGGGCCAGCCACTATGTCGATGTGAGGGGCCCTGGAGAATAGTCTCTTGCCCAATTGCTGTGCCACACAGCCGGTCACACCTATTTTCAACCCTGGTTTTTTTTGCTTTAATGGCCTCAATCTACCAAGGAGGCTATAGAGCTTGTGTTCTGCCTTTTCCCTTATAGAGCACGTATTTATAAGTATCAAATCCGCATCTTCCGCAAAGGGAGTAAGACGATAGGTGTCGCTAAGGATCTGGGCCATCCTAAGGGAATCGTATTCGTTCATTTGGCAGCCAAAGGTGATTATGTGGCATTTTTTATGCCTACTTATCATCTGGACCGCCTCCTGTTGAGTCATCAATTCTTTCATAGAATCTTCATCCAACAACTTTCATTAGGGTTAAGGATATTTTTAGAAAAGATTAAGATGTTGGCAAGATATCGTCCTGGATTATACAGCTTACAAACTTTCCGACATTCAAAGAAATTACTATCTTCAGGCGTTTGAAGCGCATGATCTGGGCTCATCTGCCCCTGAATTCATAGAGGACTGTTTCTTCCCCCTGTTCTTTGGTGTTCACTCGTGTGGCAATGACGATGTCTTTCCCTATAACAGAGATACCACATATCCTTCCCTTCAGATTAACCTCTGCTTGGAACAGTGCAAAGGTCTTCCTTTTTTGACTGAAAAGAATTAGGGTGTCCAAAAGTTTGCCCTTGGGAAGGGCAATGGAACCATTGAAGATTATGCCAGATTCGCCCATTGCCGTCTTTGACAGGTCGACGAGATCTGCCCAAGAGGGCCCACAGCAAGCATTGTTACGGACAACTGGTTTGAGAGATGACCAGATATGTCTCCCCTGGCTGAAGACCTTGAAAAAACCGTCGAAGCTCACATAGAAAAGAGAACAGCCCCTGTGGCCGAGATCGGCCCACAAGGCACTATTGACATTGAAATCTGTTGGGTAATCAGCCTGTTCCACATATTCTATCCCGGAATCGGAAGGACGTAATATGAAGATCTTTCTTCCTCTGAATCGCGCCCTTTCATAGGCTTGTCCAAGCAGGGTGTCTTTTATGCCGTCACAATCTGTATCTATGAAGTTGAGCCACAAATTTATTTGATCTTGGACCATCTTTATATGGCCTTGCCCATATCTGAACAATTTGGAGCTTAATCCTGCCTGATCGATGGCAGTGTTGATGCATAGCCAGCCTTTTCCCTTCAGTAAGGAAAAGTTGCAGGCACATTCACATCCTGCAAATTCGACAGATATCACCTGACCCTGGCGTCTGTATGGGGCTATGCATAGCCTATTCTTCAAGAGATAGACGACCTCGAGCCTTCCATCACCATCCAGATCGCAGATCTGTACCTGGATGGCAGATTGATTCAGGCTACCTACGATCCTGGCTGTATGGAAATCAAAGAGTTCTATGCCCTGGAAAGCCTTGGGAATTCTTTGTTCCCCCTTCTTCTGGGGTGTCTTTTGACCTTCAACCACGACAAAGGAAGGGGGTAAGTAATAGGTATCGAGTTTTTTCATCCCAGGGCCATAGACATAGAGCTCGTTCCCACGTACCTGGAAGAGGATATCGATACCAAGGGCGTCCATGGATTCTGCCGTCAGCACGGGAGACGGACCAGATGCAGGCTCCAGCCACTTGAACCATGGAAGCAAGTCTTTGAGAGAGCCCCCGGGGAGTTCTGGAGCAACCGGTTTTGCACCTATGAAGAATGCTGCCTTCAACCCCTCGTAGCGAAGGGCCAGGTCTCCTTTTGCAGGATGAGTGAACTCTGAAATGATGGAACAGGTAGAGGTCTTTTCCGTTACCTGGTTAATCCTACATGTTGCGATCCTTTTCTTTTCATATCCCAGGACTTTGTGAGACTCTGGAAGATAGAATGGGCGTCCTTTTCGAAAAATGGTGAACAGATCTCCCTTTGAGATATGGGCAGAAATTCCTGTGTCAAGAGTCAGCTCTCGTGCTGAAACATCGAGGACAACGGCTTCTACAGGCCTGAAATCGTGTTGGAGCCTGGTCTGCAGGTTGGTGGCAAAGCAGAGGCAAGCATTTGCCAAAACAAAAAAAGTGGTCAAGATGAATATGTGGATCTGTCTCGTTGACATCTATCTATGCTGCTGTTGTCATGTGCTTGTCTTGTAAGATATCTACCATCTTCTATTTCATCCCCTAAATTAATAACAACTACTGCTGATTAAAAGTAAAAAAGCAATAAGTCTGTCTCTTTGCCGAATCTGCTCTGTTGCGGATAGTTTTGAAGTATACAAATTACGTACATATCCTGTCCTCTGACTCGCGTCTTTGGAAAGTTTGCGAGCTGCGTAATCCAGGATTATAGAAAAAAAAAGCCCTTGCATAGTGCAAGGGCAGATTTCCAAAACAGAAATTTTGATAAAAACTTGTCCCTAGACGCAGCCAGTCGGCTTAGGAAGGCCAGCCATCTTACAGGCTCCCTTACCTGGTCCTGACGGGAAGAGCTCGTAGATTTTCTTCAGGGGATAGCCTGTGGTCTTGGAGAGAATCCTGACCATAGGAGCAATACCATTCTTCTTGAAATAGTCCTGAAGAACACTGATCACCTTCTTGTGGTCTTCTGTAAGCTCAGAGATGCCTTCCAGCTCCATGACATATTCTACCCAGTTTTCGTCCCACTCTTCCATTCCTTTAGTCAGGAAGCCGTCTTCATCAACTTCATAAGTTTTACCTTTGTACTCTACGGTTGCCATATTGCCCTCCTTTTGGATTATTATCTATGTCCGTAATGGCATATCGAGTTCACTTAAATACTATATGCCTAAGATTTTGTCAAGGCTCGTTAAATTTTTTTCAAGATTTATTTTTGCCATAAAATTCAATAAAATCAATAGGTTTATTGCAGATGCTTAGAATGCTAACGGTTTTTTTGAATCACCATTCATCTTTTCGGAAGGGGATTTGTCAGAATTTCTAAGGCCTGGACTCTGATTGGAGTTCCTCGAGATGTGTCCTTGCCCATTCAATAGCTGGGTCGAGTTCCAGGGCCATTTCATACCACTGTCTTGCAGCCTCGTTCATACCAAGCTTTCGCAGATTGCTGGCTATGTTTGCATAATCGATGGCCGAAGAGGGATCCAGGGCTATTGCATGTTCAAAACATTCTATTGCATCCAGATATTTGCCGAGTCTGTAGTGACAGTATCCGAGGAGGTTGTGTATCTCTTTTAGTTCATGATTATAAGTCTTTGCCTTTTCCAGGGCAGAGACCGCATCTTGTAACTCTCCAATCTGCATTAGACAATTGCCGATATGGCAGTATATGCTGGCCAGCTCTGAATGGTCTGGATCACGCTCAAGTGCAGTTCTGAAGTGAACCAGGGCAGTATCGTATCTGCCTGTCTCTTCCAGGGTATGACCAAGATAGAATACCGTGTCAAATCTGCCGGGAAATCGTCTCTCTATCTCCTTGAGAAGCCCTATGGCTTCTTTTGGGGAAAGATATCCTCCAGTGGATGCAAGCCTTGCCAGATGAAAGGGGAGGCTGATATTTCTTGTCCGCTCTCTAAAGTGGTTGCCTGGAATCACGGCATAGACCGCTGGAATTTTCAACTCCGGATGAGTTATGTCAACGAGATAGGTGGACAGGGCAGCCTTGGAAAGGGCCTTGGAGAGGTTTGATACCTCTTGCCTGAAATTGTCAGATGAGCAGTCTGGCAGTTCGCTCAGATTTACCGTCCGGGGAGAAGAGAGGACATAGGATGCATCTTCGAGGGTTGCGAACTTGGGAAGTCCACTTTCCAGGTACCTGCCCTCTGTGTCAAAATCACCAGCCAGTTGTGCAATCTCTGTAATTGCCCTGACTGCAGCCCGGACAGGATTGGTCGATGTGCCCGCAGTATAGACGATCTCACTTCTATGGGGGTATGTGGATGGGTCCCATGCAATAGCCCCGATTGTCGGGATGTCGAACCCAAGGGAGAAGTCCTTCAGTATGAGGTTTATGCCAATGGTCTGGAAACGTTCAATAAGGTCCCTTAGTTGGGGATCGGTAATGGTGTCAAGGTCGATGGTGGCAGTTTCTATTTTATCATAGGTTATGAGTGAGCATACATGGCGTTCCACTACTTCTGAAATAGCCTGTACGGCAGCCTCTTCAAGGGAATTTCCCGCAGCAGAACCATTATACTTGTTTATTGGCCACATCCAGGAGAAAGGCACATGGCATTCGCATTCATCTTGGGCGAATATGCCTTGGCTCCATTGTAAAGGAAATTCGTTGAGAAGTGCCAATGCCTCGTCCGTGTAGTCATGGCAGTGAATCGCTTTTAGGAGAAGTTGGACCGGGAAGTCATGGCCCGACAGATCACAGACGCCCTTTATGGAAAAGTTCTTTTTGTTCAAGAATTCAAATAGGCTGAAACGTTCGACCATCTCCATTATTGCACTGGCCTTTGCCTGTGCCTCGGTTACGCCTTTCCCCATCTGTTTGGGCGTGCCTGTGACCATGCCAGCCTTTGGTTCATAAAGGCTTACATAGACGGGTATGCCCAGACGGTTTTTATCTATGCGCTCTACGCTCTTCAATAAGGGCTGGCCAAAATCCTTCATGCGCTCAAAGGCCCACTCGATTGTCTCTGAAGGGGTCCTTGCCTTGTCGAAACTTCCATCCCCAGCCTTGAAACAGTCCTTCAGCATCATAAAAAATCCCGTATCAATAAATCAATTACTTGTATTGAGAGCAGGTACTTTCTATAATTTCTTCTGCCAGAAACCAGTCGGCCTGGTCAGAACCTGGCTCCATGCCACGCCTTTCATAAATCGTATGTGCAATAGAAGCCACCCACTTATGCCTTGATTCCTCTGCCGAGTCTTCCAAAAAGTAGATCCTCGTCATCTTTGTTCCAGGTGCACCTTGAATCTGTATACCTACTACAGGATTGGCTGCTTCCTCATCCCTAATCAGGTAAATGGCCCTGGGGACATCTACAGCATGGGCGAGATGGGTAAGATTGTCTGGGTCTTGGGTGCCGAGAAATATCTCCACCCTTCTTGCCTTTTCGTCGTAGTCTAGGCCAAGCAGTGGCATACCAGGAGCACCCACGATATAGTCGTCTCCAATGGATACAACCGCTGTCCTGAACTGATTCATTCTGTTAAAATCTTTGAGGAAATTAGCCCAGTCACGCTTAAGGATGCGTATCTTTTTCTCTGCCATTTCAAATTCCTCCTCATACCTTGTTTTAAGACACACTAAACACTCTATAAAGGTGAGTCAAAAAGAAAATAGTCATAACTGCCCAAGCGTTAAATCCAGCTAAATCGGACAGTATTTTTTTAGCCTATCCCTGTTAAGATCCATGCAATCCAAGGAACTTGCACAGTTCATCGGCTGTCCTGCTTTCATTACCATGGCGGAGGAGTTCCTGGGCGGTTCCCTGAAAAACGAGTCTGCCTCCCCTTTTGCCACCACCTGGGCCAAGGTCGATGAACCAGTCGGCCCTGGTCATGAAATCCAGATTGTGCTCTACTACTATTACTGTGCTACCTGAATCTGAGAGTTTTTCAAGACAATTTACCAAGCTTTCAACATCATCCATATGAAGGCCCACGGTGGGTTCATCCAAGAGATAAAGGTTACCTTCATGGGTCGGTGTGGATAGCTCCCGGGCAAGTTTGAGCCTCTGGGCCTCTCCTCCAGACAGGGAGGGACTCGGTTGTCCAAGGCCCAGATAGCCCAATCCAAGCCTTTGTATGATCTCCACCTTTTTACTTATAGCAGGTATGGCCTTGAAAAAAAAGGCGGCTTCGTCCACAGACATGGCCAGCACATCTGCTATGTCCTTACCCTTCCATTTTATGTCCAGGACCTGCCTTGTAAACCTTCTGCCTCCACATTGTTCACAGGTTACATATACGTCTGGCAAGAGAGAGAGCCTTTGACATATCATACCTTGGCCTCCACATTTTTCACACCTGCCACCCTTGGTGTTGTAAGAGAAATGTCCAGGGCCAAAGCCCTTGATGCGTGATGCCTGGGTCCTGGAAAAGAGGTGGCGGATCTCGCTCCAGATGCCTGTATAGGTGGCAGGGCAAGATCTGGGCGTTCTGCCTATGGGTGAATGGTCGATGGTGACAAGCCTCGAGATGATTTCTCCTCCATGTACCATCCAGTCCAGTTGCTCATTGTCGGAAAAGGTTTTCCTGATGACATGGTTGAGTAAGGTGCTCTTCCCAGAGCCTGATACACCCGTGATGACTGTCATTGCACCCAATGGGATCTTTATGTCGAGATCCTTGAGATTGAATTTTTTTATCCCCTTGATCTCCAGCCAATTTTTTACCCTCTCGAGCCTTGTAGGATTGACGCGCAGCCTCTTTTCCCTTTTGAGGCCAAGGGCTGTACGGGATTTTTCCTCCTTCAGGATCTCTGAAATGCAGCCCTGGGCAACGATCTCTCCACCCAAACTCCCACCTCCTGGACCCATATCGATTATCCAGTCGGCAGACCTTATGGTCTCCTCGTCGTGTTCTACCACTATGACAGTGTTGCCCCTGTCTCTTAGTCCCTTGAGTATCTCGACAAGCCGCCTGTTGTCAGATGGATGGAGTCCGATTGTAGGTTCGTCCAGCACTATTGTGAGCCCGGTTAGGTTGGAGCCAGCTTGGGCTGCAAGTCTTATTCTTTGGGATTCTCCTCCAGACAGGGTTTTTCCTGCCCTGTCCAATGGCAAGTAGTCGAGGCCAAGGTTTGAAAGCATTGATAATCTGTCTATGACATGGGCCAAGAGGTGCTCGGCCATGTGCTTTTTGTGTTTGGTGAGGAGGAGCCCTTTTCGAAAGCCCTCAAGAACAGCCTTGGCCTCGCCCACTTCCAGGGAGAATATGGTATCTATGGATCTTCCCCCGATCTTCCATATCCTCGCAAATTGGGACAGCCTTGTGCCCTTGCATTCTTCACATCTCTTTCCATGGTCAGAAACACCTTTTCCAAGACAAACTGGACATCGTCCAATCCTTGTATGAAACGAAAACAGCAACGGATCCGGTTCTTGGACCCCAAGCCAGCAATCACGACAAAAATAGCGTAGGCTCAAGACCTCCTCATCCCCCTTTTCTCCGATAAGGGTTATGGTGCCGGATCCAGCCTTCAGGGCCTTTTGGAGGAGAAGGATCAGCTCTTTTTCTGTTTGAGAATGTCTTGAAACAGGCCCCCACACCCAATCGATGGAGTGCTCCTTATATCTGGAGAGGGTCAGCTTGTCCCCGGCTTTGTAGAAGTGGCCATCAGCGCGGACCATGGAGGCACCAGAGGCAAATCCCTTCTGGATCTCTGGATGGTGCCATCCTTTCCTGTTTTTGATCCTTGGAGATATTACCATCACCTCTCCCTTTGCGGTGTGCTCGAGAAAAACCTGGCAGATCTGGTCAAAACTGCCACTGTTCATCTCCTTGCCACATCTGGGACAAAAGGGCGTGGAAAAATTTGCAAAGAGCAACCTCAGATAATGGGCAGTCTCTGTGAGGGTGGCCACAGTGGACATGGATCCCCCCTGACTCAGCTTCTGCTCTATTGCAACAGAAGGGGATAAACCCGTGATGGAATCCACGTCAAAGCGTTCATGTAGCCTGACGAACTGTTTCATATAAGAGGGTAGGCTTTCGAGATATCTTCGCTGGGCCTCTTTGTGGATTAGGTCAAAGGCAAGGGAGGATTTCCCAGAGCCAGACACACCGGTCATGACCACGAGTCTATTCTTTGGAATGGTAATGTCGAGATCCTTCAGGTTGTGATGCCTGGCACCCCTGATTTCGATTGATCGTTCTGGGGTAGATGTTTTCTCATGATCACTGCTCCTGCGTCTTGATGGGGGGTTAGCACTTGGCCTTGGTGGTTTTTGGATGAAGGATGCCGTTGGGGTAGATGCCTTTTCGAGGAATTGTCTCGTGGACCCTTCAAAGATCTTTTCCCCTCCTTTTTCACCACCTTCTGGACCAAGTTCTATTATCCAGTCACATGATCTAATGACCTGGAGATCGTGTTCCACCACTATGACTGTATGGCCACCTCTTGCAAGGGATCGGAGTTGGGCCATTAGGCGTCTGACCTCCCTGGGATGAAGCCCTCTCGATGGTTCATCCAATATGAAAAGGCAATATCCCTGTCTGCCTGTACCAAGGCTCCTTGCGATCTTGAGCCTTTGAGATTCGCCAAGAGAAAGGGTGTTCAGTGGCTGTCCAAGCTGAAGATAACCAAGGCCCAGACTGCTTGCTGGCCTTGCAGCCACTTTAAATGGTCTGCATTCATGAAAAAAATCCAGGGCCTCATCAATGGTCATGGACAATATCTCAACTATGTTTTTGCCCAGATATCTGTATTCCATGGCCTGTTGAGAGTATCTTTTGCCCTTGCACGAAGGACATGGCAGATAGAGGTCTGGGAGAAATTGCATCTCCACCACCTCTACTCCTTGGCCCTTACATTGTTCACAGCGACCTCCAGGTACGTTCATGGAAAAGTAACCCGGCTTGAGCCCAGCCAAACTGGCCTCTTCTGTCTGGGACAGGAGCCTTCTTAGTGGATCGAGGAGCTTTAGATATGTGCCAGGACACGCCCTTGGATTCCTGCTTACAGGTTCCTGGTCCACCATCCTTATCTGTGAGAGGTGTTCCCACCCGAGTATCTTGCCAAAGGAACCAGGGGCAGGGCAGGAGAAACCCTTTAGCCTGGAGATCCCCCTGAAGAGACATTCTTCCACCAATGAGGACTTCCCAGAGCCAGATACACCGCAGACGCATGTGATGTGTCCAAGGGGGATATGGCAGGATATTGTCTTCAGATTGTTGGCAGATGCACCTTCTATTACAAGAAAGTCCCTAAGTCCTTTTATAGCATCAGTGTCGTGGACACTAATAGAGGAGTCTTGCCCATTCTCAGATGCATGGTCTCTCTGCCCCGGGTCTCCATCTCGTCTCGATCCAATTATATGTCCACCGTTCGTACCAGATCCTGGCCCTAGTTCTATCACCTTGTCGGACGATGTCTTTATCTGGTGATCGTTTTCCACGATGACCAGTGTATTCCCCGACTCTTTGAGACCTGCAAGGATTTCCAGCAAGGCTGTTACATCCCTTGGGTGGAGGCCCGATGAAGGTTCATCCAGGCAATACAGTGTCTCGGAAAGCTTAGTGGATACAGCCCTCGATAGGCATAGCCTTGAGAGCTCTCCTCCAGAGAGTGTACGCGACTGCCTGTCAAGGCTCAGGTAACCCAGACCGGCCTTGTTCATCAGCATGAGTCGCCTTTCGATCTCTTCCAACAGGCTACAGGATGCCTCGTCAAGTCCATGGGACTGGGGGACTTTTTTGCACCATTCAAGGGCCTCTTGGGCTGTAAGTGCGTAAAATTGGGCTATCGTCTTGCCCGCCAGTCTATAGCAGAGGGAAGTTGGCTTGAACCTGGTGCCCTTACAGGCATGACATCTTAGATACGTCCGGTATCTGGAAAGTAGTATGCGGACATGGACCTTGTATCTCTTTGTCTCCAGCCAGTCGAATATGCCTTTGATTCCATACCACTTGTCTTTGCCCATTAGGATGGCTTCTTTTTGTTTCGAGTTTAGCCCTCTCCAAGGGGTACGAGGGTCTATACCTTGGGCTTTGCACCAGGTGAGAAGGGCTTTTTTCTCTTCCTGCCAATTCTCAAGGGGTTTTATGGCCCCTTCAGCAATGGATAAGGAGTCGTTAGGTATGACGAGATCCCAGTCTATGGCAGTTGTACGGCCGAAACCCTTGCACTCACTACAAGCACCCTGGGGAGAGTTGAAGGAAAAAAGAAAGGGCTCGGGTGCGGGGAATTTTCTGCCGCATTTGCCACAGAGTATATCCCTGGAAAATGTCTCCACAGTGCCATTATCAAGGAAGAGATATGCGGTTCCCATCCCGATGGAAAAGGCCTGTTGGACCGATTCCTTGACTCTATCCTGCCTAAGGGCTGATGGCTTGAACCTGTCTACTACGAGATAGAGCTCTTTTTTACCATCCATGACTTCTTTGAAGAAGCCGTGCTCTTCCAGAAGATCGATCTCAGCGCCCTGGTCTATTGCCCTGAAATATCCTTTTTCAACGAGCTCCTTGGCATGATCTCCATGAATACGTGCTGTCAGCCATGCCTTCTTGCCCCCTTGCTGTCCGTGTTCCTGCAAGGTCTTCCAGACATCTTTCCAGTCGGCGCTTTTTGCCCATCTCTGGCACTTGTCACAATAGGGCCTGGCATTTCTGAAATAGAGCATCCTGGTGAAGTAGGTGATTTCGGAAAGGGTTCCCACAGTGGAGCGGGAATTCCTGACTGGATTGGCCTGGCCCACTGAAATGGCAGCCGGTAGATTGAGGATCTGTTCCACCTTGGGCTGGGGTAGTCGTTCCAGGAATTGCCTTGCATACGGAGAAAAGGTCTCGATGTATCTCCTTTGGGCCTCTGAATAGATGGTATCGAAGACCAGGGATGATTTACCTGCACCTGAAGGGCCGGCTACACAAGTTATGGAGCCGTGCTCCAGGCAGACAGATATATTCTTGAGGTTGTTCTGTCTTGCTCCTTTAATAAAGAGTTTTGCCATGATATTGTGTTATAGGCGGTTTTTTATTCGAGGTGAGCTGTTTCTGTAACGATGAAGGCATCCGTTTTGAAAGATATGGCTATCTTTGATTTTTCTCCTGATAGAGATGTTTTTAGCAACAAGGTCTCAATTTGCAACCTCGTAGACTAACATAATCCTGGATTATGCAGCTCACAAGCTTGTCGAAGGTGAGAGGTAGAGGGTACGTATATATTCTTTGGTGTCTCAATTGTCCAATTTTTTCAGGTGGTTGAAGTCCATAAATCAAGGCCAATTGGTTTGGCCAGCTGAAGCTGGATAGGCAAGGGCCTGGCTCTCTGTCAATATCTGCATAACTTAAGGATAATCATGGGGATTACATCTCTTAAAAACCTCTTGGCTCCCAGTCGTCTCGCAGTCTGTATCCATCCTGATATACCAGAGGATTTGGAAAGAAAATTTCTCTACAACGTAATAGGATCTGGATTTCAGGGCTCTATCTATCCAGTCGATCCAAACCGGGAGGCCGTCTGTGGCATACCAGCCTGTCCCACAGTGAAGGATCTGCCTCAAAAGGCGGATCTGGCTGTTCTCACCGGCCCTCCTGAGTCACTTCCAAAGACCCTCAGGCAATGTGCACAGGCAAGGATTCCCTCTGCTATCATCTTTTCATCAGATTTTCGGCACAGGACGAGGAATCCAGACCGGCTGATCCAGGAGATGAGTCATATCTGTACTCGCCATTCCATTCGCTGCCTGGGTCCAAATTCTCTGGGCATAATTAGACCTGGCCACAATATAAACATCAGCCTGGCCCTCGCCCGTCCCCCCAAGGGCAAGATCGCATTTCTTTCCCAAAGTGCCACCTTGGCCTCTGCTATCCTGGATTTTGCCCAGAGCAAGAACGTGGGTTTCAGTACCTTTGTCTCCCTTGGTAGCCAGATGGATGTAGATTTTGCAGACCTCATAGATTTTCTTGGTATCGATCCAGAGACAAGGGGTATCATCCTCTATGTGGAATCCATAAAGAATGGCCGCCGATTTTTGAGCGCAGCAAGGTCTTTTGCCAGAAGCAAACCCCTGGTGGTGATAAAAGGTGGTAGATTCGAGCAATCTGCCAAGCTCTCCATGAGTCGTATAGGTGCCTTGGCAGGCGAGGATACGGTCTATGAAGCGGTATTCAAGCGTGCTGGCATGGTCAGGGTCGATGACGTGTTGGAGCTATTCAATACCTCTGAGGCCCTTTCGAAACAGTCTACGCCAAAGGGGAATAGGATAACCATTGTCACCAATGCAGGAGGCCCTGCAGTCCTTGCCATAGACACCCTGATCACAAGGGGAGGGGCTTTGGCAAGGCTTTCCAAGGAGACAAAGGCTGCCCTTAAAAAGATCTTGCCTCCCCACAGCGTCATTGGAAATCCCCTGGACGTGCTCTCAGATGCACCTGCAGAGAGATTTGCCAAGGCCATTGAGATATGCTTGGGGGACGAAGACGCCAATGCGGTCCTTGCCATTTTGAGCCCACAGATCCTTTGTCAGCCAAGGAAGACCGCCCGAATGGTGGTACAGCTTTCAGAGCTTTTCCCATACAGGACCATTCTTGCCTGCTGGATGGGCAGTGGTGAGATGAAGGAGGCGAGAAAGATATTGAACGAACACGCCATTCCCACCTTTGTCACCCCGGAACAGGCTATCAAGAGTTTTCTTTACATGTACGACTATGAGGAGAATATCCGCCTTCTCACAGAGACCCCCTCCAATATCCTGGTGGATTTTCATCCCGATAAGGCCAGGGCCATCCAGATCATGGACTCTGTAGTATCTGAGGGGAGGCTGTTTCTCTTGGAACGAGAGGCCAAAGAGGTCTTGAGGGCCTATGGTATAAAGTCTCCCCCCATTCGTTTGGCCCGTTCTGCCCAAGAGGCCCTGGAGATTGGAAGAGAATTGGGCTTCCCCGTGGCCCTAAAAGTGGAATCCCCTGACGTGCCACACAAGAACGAGGCAGGGGGGGTCTTCTTGCACGTCCTTGAAAACGAGCTCCAGGACGTCTTCCTGCAGATAAGGCAGAATCTAAAGAAATTCAATCCCAAGGCACGCTTCAACGGTATTACAATCCAGCCAATGGTATATTGGCCTGGTTATGAATTCGCTATTGCAGCCAAGAAGGATCCCACGTTTGGTTCAGTGATAGTCTTTGGGCTTGGGGGCCAGCTCCTGGAGGCTGAGAAGGATTATGCCGTCGGTATACCGCCTCTAAATCAGACCCTGGCCAGGAGGCTTTTGGAGGAGACGAGGATCTGCAGGCATCTTTTGCGCAAGGGCACGAAGAGGCCGCGCATGGAACAGCTTGAAGAGGCCCTGGTGAGATTTTCCATCCTGGTGGCCGATTTCCCCCAGATCAAAGAGATAGATATCAATCCATTTTATCTCGGCAAAGAGGAGGGCACATGCCTCGATGGTAGGATCGTTCTCGAAGAAGAGGCACTCGAGGGGTTTAGGAGCCATCAGGGAGCGAGTTGCCCAGAACACATGGTTATCTGTCCCTATCCATGCCACTATATAGATTCCACCAAGATGAAAAATGGCACATCCTATCTCATTCGGCCCATCAAGCCCGAGGACGAGCCCATGATGGAGGAACTTTTTTATACATTTTCTCCTGAGACGGTTCGAAATCGTTTTTTTCAATACAAGAAAGAGATCAGTCACGAAGAATTGGCCAGATATTGTCAGGTGGATTATGATAGGGAGATAGCTCTGGTTGCCCTGGTAGAGGAAGACGGCAGGGAACGGTTCATTGGCGTCAGTAGGCTCACCATAATGCCAAGTGGTAAGACGGCCGAATTGGCAGTGGTGGTGGCTGACCCTTGGCAGGGCCAAGGTGTAGGGAAAAGACTCATGATCAATGCCATCAAGATCGCTAAAGAACGAGGTATCGCGGAGATTTGGATGGATGTATTGGCGGATAACAAGGCCATGAATGGAATGGCAAAGACAATGGGTTTCAAAAGGGAGAAGTCGACAGACCCTGACATTGTACGCTACGTGTTGAAGATAAAGTGAAATCATGGCAAATTTCGGACCATTAAAGATAGTCTATAGTGAAAAATTCCTCCTTCACGATACAGGTGGGGGGGATCATCCAGAGACGGCTGCACGGCTCGAGGCCATATGGGATAGCCTGAGAAATGGCCCTCTTGCCAAGAGTATCGAGGTCCTTTCCCCCCGTAAGGTAGAAAGGGATCTCCTTCTGTCTGTCCATAGTGAGGCGTATATCTTCAGATTTGAAGAGGCCTGTCTGTCTGGCATGGAAATGCTTGGACACCCAGACAATCGCATATCCTATGACTCCTATGAAGTGGCACTTTTGTCTGCCGGTGCCTCCCAGTCTGGGATCGATTTCCTTGAAAACATGGAAGGCTCCCATAGGGTTTTTTGCTGTGTAAGGCCTCCGGGACATCATTCAGAAAAGGCCCTTGCCCTCGGCTTCTGTTTCCTAAACAATGTGGCAATCGCTGCCAAATATTGGCAGAATGCCTATGGGCGAAAGAGGATTTTCATCCTTGATTTTGATGCCCATCACGGCAATGGGATTCAGGAGATCTTCGATGAAGATCCGAATGTATTTTATGCAAGCATACATGAGCACCCCACCTTCAGCTTTCCTGGAACAGGTTATGAGGAAGATACCGGTTCTGGCCCTGGGGAAGGGGCAACCATGAATATAGCCCTCCCACCGGGTTCAACCGATACACAGGTCTTGAGGGCCCTTGAAGAGAAAATCTCCCAGGCCATCGACAGATTTCAACCCGAATGTATAATAGCTGCTGCCGGTTTTGACGCACACGAGTATGATGACATGTCTGGGCTTGCCTATTCCACAAAGGTATATGGCCACATAGGCACCCATCTCGGGGCATGGGCCGATAGCTATTGTGAAGGTCGGCTACTGAGTATACTCGAGGGAGGTTATAATCTCGATGTCCTTGGCCCTTGCACGGAAATTTTTCTCGGTGGTCTATGCCTGAAGATGTAGCTATCCCAGGTTTACTGGTGTCGTCCATTGTTGGAGTCTTTGACAGTGCAAACCCTAAACACTCTTGACGAGGTATAGAAAAATGTTCGTTACTGGATTCATGACGCCAAATCCCTTGACCATAAGCCCGGAGACCCTGGTGCCTGAGGCGAGAAAGATACTCAAGGAGAGACATTTCAGGCACTTGCCAGTTACTGATCCCGAAGGTCATCTCCTTGGCATTGTGACCGACAGGGACATACGTTCTGCCTACCCCTCCTCCATATTGACAGGTGAAGAGAGGAGAAAAATCCTTGAAAAGGTGGAAAACTCCAGTGTGGACACTGTTATGAGTACAAAGCTCTCGTCCTTGAACATCAATTCCACCATCGATGATGCTCTGATCTTGTTAGAGAGGCAGAATGTGGGTGCACTTCCTGTATTGGATGACGAGGGCAAGGTGGTTGGTATATTCTCCATACGTGATCTCATGCGGGCTTACGGGGAGCTTTTTGGCCTCTATGAGAAGGGAAGTGCCCTTGTATCCGTGAGGGCTTTTGGGGAGACGGACATATCGAGACTCGTCAGGGTACTCGAAAATAGAGGGATTCCGTTTACCAGGGTGATAAGGGCCAGGGATCTGTCGAGCAACTCCCCCGAGGAGGCGATGATACATATCCGTGTCCAGACCATGCAGCTTTCATCCATAAAGAAGGTGTTGAGGGAAGAAGGTTTCCAGGTTATCTGAGTGCTGTGGAGTTTTTTATTGCAGGAACGGATACTGGGGCTGGAAAGACCTTTGTTACAGCTGCCCTTGCCTCATCCCTCCTGATAAGGGGGATTCGTACTGGTGTGCAGAAATGGGTCACAACAGGCAACTCAAGCCAGAGTGAGGATATAGAGTGGATACGATCCATGGTAACTGCGACAGTAGGGAGCCAGGCCCTGAAAGATATGGTCTTTTCCTCTCCCTACTGTCTGTCTCTTCCTGCATCTCCCCATCTTGCCTCGGAAATAGACAGTGTTGATATAGATATTCAATACATATTGAGTGAATATCACAGGGCAAGTTCCCTGACAGATATCCTTTTGGTGGAAGGTACGGGAGGAGTGATGGTTCCCATTACCAGAAAACTCCTATATGCCGACTTGCTCCAGCAGATAAATCCCATGGTCATTCTCGTGGCCAGAAGTGGCCTTGGTACCATCAACCACACACTTCTCACCATAGAGGCCCTGAGGAAGAGAGGCCTCAACATCCTGTGTGTAGTGTTGAATTCGATAGATGCTACAGGGAAACATGATGAAACAAGTAAGATCATAGTGGAAGACAACATCAGGATAATTGCCGACATAGGCAGAGTCGAGGTATTTGGCCCTTTGCCGTTCATGTCAGATCCTTTGTCAAAACGGCTTTTGCAATATATTGAGCCTGTAATAGATCGGATTATGGGGGCTTGTCCTGATGGTTGAGTTGGGCGGTTGTCTCGGCATAGTGGTTAGATATGGACGTTTTTTGACGGCTGTCGTCTTGGTATTGTTGCTTTGCCCTGGCCATCTCGGTGCCTTTCAAGAAAAGGGTATACTTTCTTCCAATTCCACGGACAGTTGTAGACAAGGCCGTGTCCCAATCCTGTCTGCTGCCTATTCTCCCTATTCCGTACACTTGATAAAATCAGAGGTAAACGGCAGGATAGTAAGGATAAATGCCGTGGAAGGCAAGGTATTAAAGGCTGGTACGCCCTTGGTTCAGGTGGACAGCAAGGCACTTGAGGGCCAGCTCGAACAGTTGCAACATGTCCTTGACGCCTTGAAGAATAGCGAACGTGTGCTTTCCAGAGACCTTGAGCTTGCAAAGAAGAAATATGATAGATATCTGGCCCTAAGGGGGAAAGGGCATATTGAGGAACAGGCTGTGGAGAACATGGAGAAGGAATTTCACAGTGCTGAATTGACCCTCATAGAAAACAAGAGACAACAGGCCGAGGTTCGTAGAAACATGATCCAACTAAGAGACCAGATCTTGAAATGTGCCCCTTCTTTCCCAAGGGATTTTTACGTGGCAGAAAACTTCAAGGAGCTTTATGAGACAGTTGTGCCTGGTGAGAACATCAGCAGGCTATTGGATATCTCGAAGGTCAAGCTCCATCTGGTCTTGTCTCCAAGGTGTTTTTCTTCCATAGAGGAGTCAGTGGCACATGAGAAGACAATCCCTTTTCAGCTCATAACTGAAGATGGAAAGGTATACCCCTGCATAGGGCATGTGGAGAAACTAAAGATCGATCCTGACAACAATTACCTCTACAGTTATGGTTTTGATCTGGTCTTCAGGCCTGTGGCTGGCATACTCTGGGGCCAGGTGGTCAAGGTTCGCCTTGAACTGGGCCATCATGAAGGATATAGCTCCCTTCATGGGGATTAGTGTTGTGCTGCAAGGTAACGAGCCGTTGAGGATCGATGTCTGAGCCTGGCAGAAAAGAGGGTAGTTTTTCCTGGAAACTGATCTCCTTTTTCGTAAAGAAGAGGCCTCTTTCCCACACCCTTACCATCCTGTTCATATTGACTGGTATCCTTTCGTATCTCAAGCTTCCTCAGGAGATATTTCCGCCTATTCCAACCAACAAGATTGAGATAAGGGCAGCATATCCTGGCACCTCTGCCGACACCTTTGACGACATTATTACCAATCGCATCGAGGATGAAGTACAAAATATCGAGGGCGTAAAGCTTATAGAATCTGTCACAAGGGATGGATCCTGTCTTATCACCCTCACTTTGGATGGGGCCACCCCTGTGGAGGATACTCTATTCAAGGTGCGGGATGCTGTGGACAGGGTCAAGCCAGATTTTCCTGAAGACATGGATGAGCCAACGGTGGTCAGGAAGATAGAGAAATATCCCCTTCTCACCCTTTCCATCAGCGGCGCCAAGGATGACGTGCTGCAAGATGTGGCAGATGATGTTCGAAAGGAGATAGAGAGGATACCTGATATCTCCAAGGCCACCATCAACGGCAAGGCAAAGACAGAAGTGCACATATATCTCAAGAACGAGATACTCGAGGCCCTTGGGATAGAGACTTGGCAGATCAAGGATCTCATAAGGTCTTGGGTGAACAACAGCCCTCTTGGCGAGATAAAGGAGACGGGTAACCACCTCTTTATCACAACACCTGGAGGTTCTCCTCGGCCTGATTTCTGGAAGGATTTGATCCTTCATGTAAATGGCCGAAAACTATATCTTTCACGGGTGGCGGACATAAAGCTCGAGATGTCTGAGGTGAAAAGCCTCTCCCATTTCAATGGGAAGAGAAACATCTCTCTTACTGTTTTCAAGACTGCCGATGGCTCCTCCATAGATCTTTCCAAGAAGATAAGATCCATGCTCCCTGGATGGGAAAAGAGATATAAGGGGCTGAGATTTGCCGTTTACAGTGATCTGTCGGTATACATCAAGAACAGGCTCAACACGGTTAAGTCATCTGCTGTAGTGGGCCTTATTCTGGTCACGATATCTCTGTATCTGTTTCTCAACCTAAGGGTTTCTTTGACCGTGTTGCTGGGGATTCCAACAGCCTTTCTCATCTCCTTCGTATATCTTGCTTACAGGGGGGAGAGCATAAACATGCTTTCTCTTTTTTCCTTTCTCATGGCCCTTGGCATGGTGGTGGACGATGCAATTGTAATAGGTGAGAACATCTATCGCCAGATGGAGCGTGGACTGGCACCGGTAGCAGCAGCTGTGACAGGGACCCAGGAGGTGTTCTGGCCTGTCTGTGCCGCCACGTTTACTACAGTGGCGGCCTTCTTGCCCCTTCTCATGTTGACCGGGGACATAGGAAAATTTTTAAGGATCATTCCCATATTCGTCAGTACCGTCCTTCTTGCCTCTTTGGTAGAGGCCTTGTTCATACTGCCCGTACATGCTGTTGAGCTCTACCGTACTGGCATAGGTAAAAGCCCCTTTTCCAATTGGGAGCCCATGAGGAGATTCTATGCAAAGGTGCTCGAAAGGCTCTTGGATTATAGGAAGATGGCAATCTTTGGGGCTATTGCCATCTTGGCCTTGTCATTTTTGGCAATGAAGCTATTTCTCACCTTTACCTTGTTGCCCCAGTTCGACACGGATCAGATATATATAAGGGGTAAGCTCAGTGCCAGCCACGGCATAGAAGAGACGGAAAAGGTCGTCTATTTGATCGAAAAACGGGTTCGCCAGTGCCTGTCTCCCCAGGATCTCGATTCCATTGCCACCCATATCGGTACCTCATTCAACGACAAGATGGAGTTTGACATAGGGGATGATCTATTTCAGGTCTTTGTCAACCTCAAAAAACCCGCACCCCAGAACTGGCTCGAACGTTTTGTCTACCCGGTTGTTATGTTTGGGACCTATGAGTTTGGCACCAGGACCCATACGGCAATGGAACTCGCCAAGGTCATAGATCGAAATCTCAAGGACATAAAAATTCAGCGCCTGACAGTCACCAAACCCAAGGCAGGCATCGTCAGGGCAGATATAGAGATCTCTTTTTCTGCACCCGATATAGCCAAGGCAAAGGCCCTGGATCTCATGAATAACGCTGCCCTTCTCTTGGAGAAAAGGCTTTCATCCATTCCTGGTATCGAGAATATTGCAGACAATTTCGACCCAGGAAGGCCAGAACTGGAACTCCATGTGAATAAGAGGGGAAGGGAGCTTGGCTTTACAGAGTCCAGCCTTGCAGCCACGTTGATCCCCTATTATCTCAATATCAAGACAGCAAGGATAATGAAGGATGTAAAAAAGGACGTGGTTGTCAGGACATATATTCAGGATAGAAAAGACCTGAAAAGATTCTTAGGCCTGAGGCTTCCTGTGCCAGGTATGGACAGATATGTGTATCTGACCGATATCTGTACCATCGAGAAGAAGCAGGGGCTTTCCAGGATATGGAAAGAAAACGGCATCAGACAGATCACCGTGACTGCATCCATCGACAAGTCCGTCACCACAAGCAGACAGGTGATGGAGAAACTTGCCCCGTTGTTCAAGAAGATCAAGGCAGGGGGTGTGAGGATAGAGATCAAGGGAGAGGAAAAGGTGGCAGACAAGACCCTCCGGGAATTGATGCTGGCAGGGATAGTGGCCATTCTTGGCATCTTTATCGTATTGCTCCTCCAGTTCAATACCTTGGGGGATGCCTTTATTGTGCTATCTTCTGTCCCCTTTGCCTTTACAGGCGTGATTGCTGGTCACATAATCATGGGGAAACACCTCGCTATTCCCTCTCTTCTCGGGTTTGTCGGCCTTTCAGGGGTGGCTGTGAACGATGCCATCATAATGGTGGATTTCCTGAAGAGGCACATGAAAGATGACACTGGGAGGGAATATTTCCTAAGGGCTGCTGCTATGAGGCTTAGACCTATAATCCTGACATCGGTGACTACTGTTTTGAGCCTGGTGCCTCTGATATTTTTCGCCACCGGCCAGGCCCTTATTTTGAGTCCCATGGCGATATCGTTTGGTTATGGGCTCTTGGCAGCCACCTTTGCGAATCTACTCCTGGTGCCGACCCTCTATTGTTCGGTCCACAAGATCACTTTTTCGAGATAGTTGTACCGGCTATCTCTCAGCCCCATGCATCCTCGATAGCTCCAAGGTTTTTGCAATTGATAAAAAATTTTTACATATTAAGTGAAAATATTATCTTAGTGGGTTGATGATATTGCCAGGAAAGGGTATTTACTATTCAGGAGGCAGGAAGGTTGTGGCCTGGACAACCTCAATAAAACAAGCTTACTTATCTTTTTGGGTGCTGATCGGGCATTTGACTGGCTGTTTTTACATATAGACAGCCAGCATTGCCCAGGATTAACCATCTTGAGAGGGGAGGTGATATGGACCATAGGGAAGGAGGAGTATTTTTTAAACCTTGGAGGATTGGGTTCATGGTCTCGAATGGAGAGGTTTTCCAGTGGGACTGTTTTGTCCAGATCATTTGAACAACAACTTTGAAAGGAGCAAGTTTTATGAAACAGGTAATTTCATGTACTATCGGTATAATATGTCTTTTGGCTTTTTTGATGGTTAATACTAATGTTCAGGCAAGTGGACATGAAGCAGTGAAAAAGCCTAGCCCTGACGAAGTCTTGAAGATGCTGAAAGAGGGCAACAAGAGATTTTATACAGGCAAGGCCATCCATCCCCATACAGATGAGGCACGTCTGAAACTGGCCGGCTCCCAGGATCAGGGTAAATATGCCTATGCAACAGTTATCACCTGTTCTGACTCCCGTGTCCCTGTTGAGCTGATCTTTGACGCTGGTGTAATGGATATTTTTGTAATCAGGGTGGCTGGCAATGTATGTAATACCGATGAGGTTGGTTCGATTGAATATGGCCTTGGTCATGTGCATACCCCTGTACTCGTTGTCTTGGGCCACACCCAGTGTGGTGCTGTCACAGCTGTTACCCATGCGCTTACAGGCAAGGGGGGCAAACTCGAGCGCAACATAGTCCCCCTGATCAATCCAATCATTCCTGCAGTCAAAAAGGCCATGGAGATGCACAAGGATGTCCATGGAGATGCCATAATTCCATATGCAGTGGAACAGAATGTATGGCAGGGGATCCATGATCTTTTCATGAAGAGTCCAGAGGCCCGCAAGATGGTGAAAGACGGGAGCGCCAAGGTCGTTGGTGCAATCTATGATGTGGGCACGGGTAAGGTCAAGTGGCTCCCCGAAGAGAAGGTGACCCAGATCTTGAAGGAAGTGGAGGCATCTCCGAACAAGGCCACAAACATGTATGCTGAATAATATGAGTTAGGGAAATCGGAAGACGAAATATCAAGGCGGGTATGGTCCCGCCTTTTTTTGTATTTTAGCATCTGGGGAAAAACGGACCTTGGGGCTCAATAGAGTCGTTTCCTGAAGAGGCTCCCGGCAATCGCAAGGGATATGATACCGATGACGGCCATAGGTACATATTGGCTCCACAAAAGGCCGAAAGAGGCACCTTGAAGAAAGACCGATCTTACTATGATGAGAAAATAGCGCATTGGATTCAGCAGTGTGAGCTTCTGCACAAGGACGGGCATGTTGGCGATAGGGGTGGCAAAGCCAGACAGGACCACAGCAGGGACCAAAAACATGAATGCCCCCATGAGACCTTGCTGCTGTGTCACCGATATCGAGGATATCATGAGCCCTATCCCTATTGCCGAGAGTAAGAAGGTGAAAAGGCCAACATACAAGGCCAACAGATTGCCACGAAGTGGGATGTCGAACCAAAAGACTGTAACAAGTATTATGAAGGTGCCTTCCAAGGTGCCTATTATCATGCCTGGCAAGGACTTGCCCACTAATATCTCGAATGGAGTCATGGGGGTTACGAGTAATTGATCAAAGGTGCCTGCCTCCCGTTCTTTTGCAACGGAAAGGGCTGTGACCTCAAGAGTCACTACAATAGTGAGAAGGGCAACTATGCCAGGTATGAAGAACCAGTGGGAATCAAGCATCCGGTTGAACCAAGAACGTACCTTCAATTGTGCAGGGGGAGGCATGTCTTGTTTCTCAATGCTCCACTGTCGGTTGAAATCGGCAATGATGGTCTGGATATAGTTCAGGGCGATAAGGGCAGTATTTGAGTTTCTACCATCGAGTATAACCTGCAAGTCGGCGGATCGGCCTGTATTGATTTCCTTTGAGAAATTTCTATGGAAGTGCAGTACTGCAATGGCCTTTTGCAGATTTATGAGAGGGGCCACCTGGGTGTCATCCGAGATGTACTTCACGATTTTGAAGGTCTTGGAGCCCTTGAACCTTGCTATTATATCCCTTGATACTATACCAGTGTCCTCGTTGTAGATACCAATACCCACATGATTGAGGTCGAACGTAGCTGCATAGCCAAAGACGATTATCTGGGCCACTGGTGGCAGTATGAGAACCATTCGGCTCTTCCTGTTTTTCAGTATTGCAATAAATTCTTTGATGGTAAGTGCCAGGATCCTTTTAAACATTTTGTCCCATCTCTATTGAAGTCTCTTCTTGAATTTTTTTCTGATCACCACAAAGAAAAATAGGGCCATGCCTGCCAACCAGAGACAATTGATGATGAAAATAGGCCAGATATCCCCACAGAGAAACAGTGTCTGGAGTATGCTGACAAAGTATCGTGCCGATACCAAATGGGTGACAGCCTGGATAGGTCCAGGCATGGAGCCGATGTCGAAGACGAATCCCGAGAGCATGAATGCAGGCAGAAATGTAATAACTATTGCTATCTGGCCAGCAACGAATTGGCTTTCTGCTGTCACAGATATGATCAGGCCAAGGCCAATGGCAGTCAACATGAAGAGGCCTGAAGAAAGGGAAAGGGCCCAGAATGACCCCCTAAATGGTACATTGAAGACCCATATTGCCATGGCCACGGATATTGCCATCCCCCCCATGCCAAGGACGAAGTAGGGGATGGTCTTGCCCAATATTATCTCTCTCTTCCTCACGGGTGTTACGAGAAGGGCCTCCATCGTCCCTCTTTCCCATTCCCTTGCAACGACCATGGATGTCAACATGCCTCCAATCAAGGTCATTATCACGGCAATCAGACCTGGGACCAGAAAGTTCCTGCTCCGTACGGCAGAGTTGAACCATATCCTATATTTTACATTAACGGGGACTTGGAGAGCCACACCCTTGCTCCGGGCATATTGATGCAACCAGTTTATCCATACACCCATGATATAGCCCTCTATGATCCTGGCTTGATTGGCGTCCACACCATTCACGATTACACCTATGGGGGCATCGGATGTATTGAGAAGGGTCCTGGCAAAGTTACTCCTGGTCCAGACAATGCCCACTACCTCCCTGTGCATCAATGCCCTTTCAGCCTCCTGGATCGAAGGAAAGATCTTTGGATCGAAATATTCCGACCTGTAAAAGCCACTGATGAATTGGGAGACCTCTGGCCCCTGTTTCTCGATCACCAGACCTACTGGGACGTGTTCTGCATCCAGAGAGACGCCATAGCCAAAGATGAGCAATAGAATAACCGGCAGGAGAAAGGCAATCCCAATTGCCGATGGATCCCTGATTATCTGGTAGGCCTCCTTTTTGATGAGTCCAGACAGCCTCATCCTGTTTTTGCCAGTGTCTCGATTGGCCATTTCTTCAGCCATTCTCCTGCATTTCCACAAGGGTGATAAAGGCATCCTCCATGGTAGGATTGTCTTCTCCTGGGGGATGGTATTTTGCCTTCAGTTCCTCAGGGGTGCCAGAGGCAAGGATGCTTCCGCGCCTCATTACAACAACCCTATCACAGTATTCGGCCTCTTCCATGAAGTGTGTGGTTACCATGATGGTCACCTTCGCCTCGGCCAGGCTATTTATGTGTGCCCAAAATTGCCTCCTGGCCAAGGGATCGACACCTGAGGTAGGCTCATCGAGGAATAGTATATCCGGTTCGTGCATCAGAGCCGCTGCAAGTGCCAATCTCTGCTTGTAGCCGAGGGGAAGGGTGCCGCTCACGGCATTTTCCATGTTTTTCAGTTCAAAGGTATCCAAAGCCCATTCTATCCTATCTGTCTGTCTTTTGCCTGTCAGGCCATAGGCACTGGAAAAGAAGCGGAGATTTTGTCTCACAGTAAGGTCCACGTACAGAGAAAATTTCTGGGCCATGTAACCTATTTTCGCCCTGGCCTGGGCCCGTGCCTTCCTAAGGTCTTTACCAGCCACCATGAGTTTGCCCTCTGAGGCAGGCAGCAGGCCGCAAAGCATCCTGAAGGTGGTGGTCTTTCCTGCTCCATTGGCTCCCAAAAGGCCAAATATCTCTCCGCGTTTCACTGAAAAACTTATACCTTTTACTGCATAGAAGTCTCCAAATCGGCGTACCAGGTCCTTTACTACTATTACATCCTCACCAGCGCTCCCAGAGACCTTATGATGTGCGATGGTCCTGAAATGAATTTCCTCTCCCTGTTCCTCCATCCTTTTTTTGAGCCTCCACATGAAGGCATCCTCGAACCGTGGCTCTACATCCATGACCTCGACATTGGCGAGTTCAAAGAGTGAAGAAACCTTTGAAGGCTCTACAGGCTCCCTCAAGACAAGACGTATCTTCTCGCCCAGGATTATGGAGTCCACCACCTTGGGATCGTTTGCAAGCTCGGCCTGAAGGCGTCTTTTCTGCTCTTTTGGTACAGATAGCATGAAGCATTGCCCTGAAAGGGGTTTGCTGAATTCTTCTGGTTTACCGTGGCCGAGGATATGGCCTTCATGGATAAGCACCACCTCCTGGCATCTTTCAGCCTCGTCCAGGTAGGAAGTACTCAAGAGAACACTGGTTTTTCTCTCCTTGACCTGGCTGTAAACGATATCCCATAATTCCCGTCTGGAGACCGGATCCACTCCTACTGTGGGTTCATCGAGGATTAGGAGACTCGGGGGTTTGATCAGGGTGCAGGCAAGGCCCAGTTTCTGCTTCATGCCTCCTGAAAGTCTGCCTGCAAGCCTGCCAGTGAAGGGGGCCAGCCCTGTCATTTTCATGAGTCGCTCATATCTTGCAGGTCTTTCCTCCGGGGGAATGCCCAAAAGGTCTGCATAGAGGTTCAGATTTTCCATCACGGTGAGGTCTTCATAGAGGCCAAAACGCTGGGGCATATAGCGGATAGAGGCCTGAATCTGGAGGTAGTCCCTTGTGGCATCGAGCCCAAGAACCTCTATGGTGCCGCTGTCTGGCATCAAGAGTCCTGAAGCCAGTCGCATGATGGTCGTCTTGCCTGCCCCGTCTGGGCCTATGAGGCCAGTGACTATGCCTGGTCTTATCTTGAATGAGCAGTTGTCAAGGGCTATGACCTTGTTTTTGGCGGAGATAAAGGTCTTGGTAACCTGGTCTGCAATAAGGACATAGCCATCTTTGTCAGAGATGCTTTTGGCTTCTGTCCCAGAGGGCATATTATTGTTCCTGGCAGATACTCGACGGTGAGATATCCCCCGCCTTCCTCTTCTGATTCAACATGATGTGTACGGTTGCAGGCATGCCCAGGCGCAACTTGTTGCCATGATTGCATACATAGATCCTGACTTGATATACGAGCCTTGTTCTCAGGTCGGGTGTTTCCACGTTTCTGGGGGTAAATTCTGCCGTTGGGGATATATAGCCAATCCAGCCTTTGAATGTCTGGCCCGGAAAGCTGTCTGTCTTGACCTCGGCCCTCATGCCCAATTGAAGTTTTCCAAGGTCTGTCTCCGGCACGAAAGCCCTTATCCAGAGCGGATCGGTAAGGGCCAGGGTATAGACGGGTTTCTGGGGAAAGGCCATGTCCCCAGGTTCCAGTATGCGATCCCTGATGATGCCGTCTGATGGGGCATAGAGCTTGGTGTCTTTCAACTTCGCCCTTGCATTTTCCAAGGCACCTTCCAAGGCCCTCAGTTTGGCCTCTGCTGCCGCGATGTCTTCTTTCCTGGGGCCGATCACGGCAAGATCATATCGTTGGCGTGCTGCCTCGAGGTTTGCCTCTGCCTGGTCCATCAAGGCCCTGGCATCATCCAACCGTTGTTTGGAGACGTATTTTGTCCTGGCAAGTTTCTGGAGCCGGTAAAAGGTGATCTTGGCGTTTGTCAGTGCTGCCTTTCTGGCATTCACCTCGGCCTTTGCCTCCTTTATTTCCTGGGGTCTCGATCCGGCAAGGAGCCTTTTGACTATCTGTCTCTGGGTATCGAGTTCACCTTCGAGCCGTTTGACCTCGCTTTGGTATCTTATTGGGTCGATCTCTGCAAGGAGTTGGCCTGCTTTCACATATTGGCCTTCATCTGCAAACATTTTTTGTATCCTACCCTCGGCAAAAAAGGCCAGCTCTATCTGGCGGATATCCACATTGCCATAGATGGTAAGGGTATGACCGTTTTGTTCTTGTTCTTCTCTTTGGTATAGGAAATAGCCTGTGATGGCTAAGGCCAGAACAATCAGTAGAATGATTAAAGCCTTTTTTTTGTCATTCATGGGCGTTTTGTCCATCCTTGGGTGGATTGTCAAGAAGGCCATTGATAGATTCAAGGTCCTTGATGGTCAGGGTGCCGGTGACTTTTTTCAATTCTATCCGGGCAATTATATGAGAATAAAGGGCATTTAGATAGGCTCTTTTGGCTATGAGATACCTGTCTGTCATGTTGACGGCATCGACCACGTTTCTTGTTCCGATTTCATAGCCCTTGTTGGTGGCCTCCATTGAGACCTTGGCCGATTCCATTGCCTGTTTTGCAGCCTCGAGCTGAGATATGCTATCCTTCAATTTTAGATAGGCCCTCTTTGTCTCAAATGTGATCTCATCACAGGTCCTTTGATAGCCGTGTCTGGCAGAGATGGCCTTTGCTGTGGCCCTTTGGGTCTTTGCACCAATGGAACCACCAAGGTAAAAGGGTATGGATAGGACCACCATGCCATGCACATCCCGGTAGATGACATCTGGCAGGAAACTTCCATCAGTGTACGAGGCCTGTGCCTCCAGGTTCAACTTTGGCCAACGTTGCCTTTTATTGTAATCTATCTCTTGGTTGGCCAGCTTGATCCTTAGCTTGGCCTCTTTCAGCCTGGGTTGATTGTCGAGAGCAGCCTGTACCCATTTTGATATATCGTCTGGATCAGGTCCAGTTGGCTTGAATGGCCTTACATCCAGAATATCTCCCACCCGTCTGTGTACCAGTATGGAAAGATTTTCCTTGGCTATGGAAATCCTGTTTTCCGCCTTGATGACCCCAGCTTTTGCTGCGTCCCATCGTGCTTTGGCCTCCTTGACAGAGACGATGTCTCCTGTACCAGCCTTGAAAAAGGCAACAGCCTGGTCATAAATCTTTTTGCTAAGTCTCACATTGTCTCTGGCCACCGACCTCTGGGCCCTGGCATCGAGCAGATCAAAATATGAAGCGCAGACCCTGGCCATGAGATCTTGGCTCACTGCGAGTACTTCTGCCTCTTGGGTCTGGATCATGCTTTCGGCCATCTTGAGGCTTATGTAAGCCTGACCATTGAATATCGGCTGAACGAGAGTGGCGCTGTAGCTCTCTCCCCAGAAACCCTTGTCTATATTGTCAGGCCCTATACCGGATATGTTCTTCCTGTATCTTCCTATGCCGGCAAGGGCAGTAAGTTGTGGCAGGAGTTGAGACATTGCAAGGGGCCTTTCGGTCTTTGATGCCTCGAGGTCGGACATGGCTGCCTTCAGGGCAGGATCAGTGTCCCTGGCCATTTTATATATGGATATGAGGTCCTGAGCTGGATAGGAGAGGGGGGCAAATGCCATGGAAAGGAAAGAAAATAAGAGGCTCAAAAAAATAACAGGCCTTTCGTGGATACAACCAAAATCTTTACCGGCTTTCACAGGGGGAACCTCCATGGTTGGCCTAAATTATCAGTTTTTGTTTTTTATTCAAGATAGAGTTTGCATGAGAATGCAAAAAATTTGGATCTTCGACGTTTCATGTGGATTTCAAAATATGGTCTATGGGAGCTGCAATGAGGTAGATCATGGTGATGAAGGTCTGGATATTTCTGTATCCCCGTGCT